>CABDYQ010000042.1_pt1 | contig 25508 bp, 24 predicted proteins | sample 3132001 | NCBI WGS metagenome assembly CABDYQ01 (sample SAMEA5534338, study PRJEB31848) | metagenome | biome: tundra; feature: field; material: soil | place: USA | collected 2013-05 | depth 0.45 m
TGTATGTGCTGCGCGCCAAGGTGAAAATTACCGATGCGAGCGACGAAATCATTTCACTGGGACTGTCAGGCGCAAGTGCGCAGGAAGTTTTGCGTGAACAATTCGGCGAATTGCCGCAGCAGCAACTGGGTTTGACCAGAATCGCTCCGGGCAGTGTGATGAAAATCGACGACACACGCCTGCAAATCAACACCACGGCACAACACGCGCCGGCTCTGTGGGAAATATTCAGCCGGCGCGCGCAACCGGTTGGCAGCGGTTGCTGGGACTGGCTCAACATTCGCTCCGGCATCCCAATGATCCTGCCGCAGACGCAGGAGCAATTCGTCGCGCAAATGGTGAATTTCGATCTCATCGGCGGCGTGAATTTCAAGAAGGGCTGCTATCCTGGGCAGGAAATCGTGGCACGCATGCAGTATCTGGGAAAATTGAAGCGGCGCATGTATCTGGCTCATCTCAACAGCAGCGACACTCCTCAAGCAGGCGACGAGCTATTCAGCGCGGACGACGAAAAACAGTTGTCCCGGCACCGGATGGAAGGGCAAGCCTGCGGCATGATCGTCAACGCCGCACCCGCTCCCTCTGGCGGTTATGATGTACTGGCGACGGTGCAAATCGCCAGTCGGGAAACACAGGCGGTGCATTGGAAGTCGTTGCAGGGTGAGGCATTGCAATTTTTGCCGCTGCCTTATTCGCTGCCCAATGCTTGAGCACCACTTCCCCCCAAGAAATAAATTCAGATTCTATATTCACCAGTCGCCTCAATGGACAAGCCCTACTCACCGCTCTCCCGCATCCATTTGATCGCGTTAGTTGTGGTCTTGCTCATCGCACTCAACAGTATGTGGCTGAACATATTCAGCACGCTCGACAACCGCCTCAGTGATTTTGTTGTGCGTCATGTCGCACAACAACTCAGCCCTGACACGGACATCGTGATCGTCGATATCGACGAAGCCAGCCTCGCCGCGATGCAGGACACGGCGGGGAGCTGGCCGTGGCCGCGCGCGGTGCATGGCGAACTGCTGCAAGGCATCGCGCGGCAACAACCGCGTGCGATCGTGTTCGATATTTTATTCAGCGAACCGGATCGCTACCGCCCGGAAAGTGACCGGTTCTTTAACGAAGTGCTGCACGATCTGCACAACGTGTATTTTCCGATGTTGCAACTGGAAGGCAAACAGGCCGGCGGCGTCCCCCTGTCGGAAATTGCGCGCGTCATCGACCTGCCACATGCCGCCAACGCCGATCCGGACGCGCGTGCCATTTTGCTACCGCCACAGGCCGTTGCGACCGAGTCATGGCGCGTCGGGCTGGTTAATTTCACGGAAGATGCGGACGGCATCGCGCGACGCTATGAGTTGCACCGCGATGTGTCCGGCTGGCAACTGGAGTCGTTGCCCGCGCGCGTGATGCGCGATCTCGGCTACCCGATTCCACAACAGCCGGACATCAACTTGCACTGGCGTGGCGACAGCCATGCGTTCAAGCACATCTCCTACGTTGAGTTATATGCCGACCAATCGCGCCAGAAGCAACAGCGTGACGCTCACGAACTGACCGGGAAAATCGTCATCATCGGCACCACCGCCACCGGCTTGCATGACATCCGCGCCACACCAATATCCAGCCTATATCCCGGTGTGGCGATTCTGGCCACCGCATTGGACAACCTCAAGAATCAACGCTATCTGCGCGCGGCACCGGCTTATTTCGCTCCTCTCACAGCAGTGTTATTGATCGTCATGCAATTGCCATTGTTTCTTCAGCGCCGCGTCGATGTGTTCAAGATCGGCGGCGCATTACTGCTGCTGAGTCTTTTGCTGCTGGGTGCGCAATACTTCGCCATGACGCAACTTTACAGCGTCGCGCTGTTGACACCGCTGCTGTTCGGCTGGGGATTCTATTTTGCCGCCGCGCTCAGCGAATATCTGCGCGAGAAAAAATCGCGCGAACAAACGGTACGCATCTTCAACCGCTTTCTCGATCCGCGCGTGGTCAGCTCGTTAGTGGCACATGGAGAAACGCCGCAATCGTTGAGCGGGCAGGCGCGCGAAATCACCGTGCTGTTTTCCGACATACGCGGCTTCACCACCCTGTCTGAAAAACGCTCGCCGGAACAGATCGTCAGCTTGCTGAACCGTTATTTCAGCCTGCAAGTCGAAATCATCTTCCGCCACGGCGGCACGCTGGACAAGTTCATCGGCGACGCAATCATGGCGTTCTGGGGTGCACCGCAGGACGACCCGCAACACGCCGCACACGCGGTGGCAGCCGCATTGGAAATGGAGCAATGCCTGTTGCGCTTCAAAGACGAGCTGGGCGAGGACGGAAAAGATTTTGATGTCGGCATCGGCATCCATACCGGTAAGGCCGTGGTGGGATTCATCGGCTCGGATGCGCGCATGGACTACACCGCCATCGGCGATACGGTCAACCTTTCCAGCCGCATCGAAGGATTGACCAAGGGTGTGGCACGCATACTGGTTTCCAGCGACACCGTCGCACACTGTCAAAATGCGTTTGACTTTAGCCCGACCGGCTCTTATAAAGTGAAGGGTCGTTTACAGGAAGTCGAGTTATTTATCCCTATCCAAGTGACCCCATGAGATACCTGTATGCACTTTTGCTATGCGCCTCGTTTGTGGCTCCGGTTTATGCCAAGCAACCCGCGTATACCGTGCGCAGCACCGAGATCAAACAACAACCGTTCAGTGATGCGGCCACTGTCGCCACGCTGAGTGAAAAAGCCAGCGTCAACATCTTGTCGCGCCAGGGCGGCTGGGTGCGTATCACCAGTGAAAGCGGCAACGGCTGGGTCAAGATGCTCAGTTTGCGCAGCGATAACACAGCGGCGAAGCAAGGCGACACCGGTTTGCAAAGTCTGCTCAATGTGGGACGTTCCGGCAGCAGCGGTATCACCGTGGCCACCGGCGTGCGCGGACTGTCTGAAGAAGATTTGAAGAACGCGCATCCCAATCCGCGCGAGTTGGAAAAGCTGCAAAATTATGCGGTCAGCAAGGCAAAAGCTGAAAAATTTGCGCGCGACGCAAAGCTCAAAACCCAACTGCTTGATTATTTGCCGTTAGACGGCAAATCCTGAATTAAGGGGAAAAAGTCATGTTTATCCGCGCATTATTATTTTCCGGCCTCTGCCTGCTATTTTCGTTTCCTGCACACGCTTTCGACTTCGATCTTCAAAAAGTGTTAAGCATCGCGAAAAAAACGCAACAAGCGACCAAAACCATAGACGAGCCGGAGGAGATCGAAATAGGCAACGGCATTGCCGCGAACCTGCTGGGAGCCTCATCCTTGCTTGACGACAGCAGAGCACAGCAGTATGTCAACCAGGTTGGGCGCTGGCTGAGTTTACAAACCGAACGCCCCGATCTTCCCTGGAAATTCGGCATCCTGGAAAGTACCGACATCAACGCCTTCTCCATACCCGGAGGCACGATTTTTATCACCCATGGCCTGTTGCAGAAACTGAATAACGAATCGGAATTAGCCGGCGTGCTGGCACATGAAATAGTTCATGTATTGCGCAAACATCATCTGGCGGCATTGCAAAAAGGGGCGCGCATGGACATCGCTTCCGACCTCGCCGGCGAAGCTCTCAAGAACAAAGGCGACCCCGCCGTACTGGACAAAGCCATCAAGGCAGGCACCGAGGTGTATGCGCGTGGGCTGGATAAAAACGATGAGTTTGAGGCGGACCGTATGGGCATCGTGATCGCCACCCGCGCCGGCTATGACCCTTACGGCCTGCCCGCCGTGCTGCAAATGCTCGAGGCGAGCAATGCGCAAGATTCGTCACTGGCCCTGATGTTCAAGACCCATCCCGCGCCACGCGAGCGACTCAGCTTACTGGATAAGATCATGAGCGATGGTTTCGATGCTTATACCGCTCCGGCACAAACAGACAAACGCTTTAACAGCGAAGTATCGCAGCGCAAATAATTACAGCCGCAAGTCCATCTTGATATGCGGCAGCCCCGCATCCATAAACACTTTGCCCCGCTCGACAAAATCGAAGCTGTGATAGAACGGCAATGCGTAGGTTTGCGCATCCACATCCACCTGTTTGTAGTCGTGTGCGCGGGCATAATCGAGCAACGCTTCCATGATCGCCGTGCCGACCTTTTTTTTGCGCCACTGCGGCAACACCGCGATGCGCCCGATGTGGCCGTTGGCAAGCATCCGTCCGCAGCCGATGGCATCACCTTGATGGCTAAGCGCCAGCGCATGCCGGCAACTTTCATCCAATCCATCCCATTCCAACTCTGCGGGAACGCCTTGCTCGCGAATAAACACCGCCTCGCGAATTGATTTTAGCAAAGGCTCGCCGTCATGCCAGCAAACCAGACTAACGGTAAAAGGATGACTCACGCTTGTATCCCCCTTTGGAAAATCATTCGATGATTTCGACTGCCGTTCCTGCGGATACTATATCAAACAATTCGATCAAATCGGCATTGCGCATCCGGATGCAGCCATGCGAATTGGGTGTGCCCAGCGGTACCGAATCCGGCGTGCCGTGAATGTAAATGTAGCGGCGCATAGTATCGCACTCGCCCAGACGGTTGAAGCCCACTTCGCGACCGGACAACCACAGGATACGCGTCAGCATCCAATCGCGATCGGGAAACTGCGCCCCCAATTCCGGCGTATAGATTTCTCCGGTGGGGCGGCGGCCAACAAACACGGTATTTTCGAGTTGCCCTGCGCCTATCTTGGCACGAATGATATGTTTGCCGCGCGGCGTGCAACAACTGCCGAACATCTCGCCCACGCCTTTTTCAGAACTGGACACTGCATAGCGACGCAGCACCCGACCCGAGTCATCCAGCAATTCGAGTTGCTGGGTAGAAATGTGAACGTTTATTTTCACGACGCCTTCTGCTGCGCGCGACGCAGGGCGAAAAAATTGCTGAGCATTAAACCACACTCGTCCGCCAGCACGCCACCCACCACTTCCGTATGATGATTCAAACGCTGCTCAGCAAATGCGTTCAGCACACTGCCACATGCGCCGGTCTTGGGATCGCTCGCCCCATACACCGTCCGCGCTATACGTGCCTGCATGATCGCCCCCGCACACATCAAGCACGGCTCCAGCGTGACGAACAACTCGCAGCCGACCAGCCGGTAATTGCCGATATTTTGCGCAGCATCGCGCAATGCCATCATCTCGGCATGAGCGGAAGGATCATGGCGCGAAATCGGCGCATTGAAACCGCGTCCGATGATCACTCCATCCTGCACCACCACCGCCCCCACCGGCACTTCGCCAGCGTCTTGCGCCTGGCTTGCCAGCTTCAGCGCGTGGCGCATGTAATCTGCATCCGTCATAACGATCGACTTTGTCAAAACAGGCAACTTTGTCAAAACAGGCAACTTTGGTAAAGCGGGCTGCAACCGTAGCACAACCGCGCCAGTTTGACGAGGGCGCGATGATGCTTGCCTTTAGTGCGTTTTTTGACAAGAATGTCGCCATCTTTAGCAGGTTCATTCATGTCAGAAAACACTATTGCAGATTTTTCTCTGCCCGCCACGGGCAATCAGACCTTCATCCTATCCGGCGCGCGCGGCAAGCATCTGGTCATTTATTTTTACCCCAAGGACGATACGCCGGGCTGCACCACCGAGGCGCAGCAGTTCCGCGATTCGTACGCAAAATTCAAGAAGGCAAATTGCGAGGTGGTGGGTATTTCGCGCGACAGCCTCAAGTCGCATGAGAATTTCAAAGCCAAGTTCACCCTGCCGTTCGCGCTGCTATCGGATGCCGATGAAACGGCTTGTAATCTGTTCGGCACCATCAAGCTGAAGAACATGTATGGCAAGCAAGTGCGCGGCATCGAGCGCAGCACCTTTGTATTCGACAAAGATGGCATACTGCGCCGGGAATGGCGCGGCCTCAAAGCCGATGGACACGCGCAGGAAGTGCTGGATTTCGTCACAACTCTCAACTAAAGGAACGTAATGTCCCCACCCCCACGCAACAAAACGGTCAAAGCGGCAAAGAATACCGACACCAAGCTGTTCGTGCTGGACACCAACGTGTTGTTGCATGACCCGACCAGCTTGTTCCGCTTTGAGGAGCACGACATTTGCCTGCCGATGTTCGTGCTGGAGGAACTGGACAACAAGAAAAAAGGCATGACTGAAGTCGCCAGAAATGCACGGCAGGCCAGCCGCTTCCTGGATCAGATCGTCAGTGATGCGCCGCACAAGATAGAGGAAGGCATCGCACTGGAATCCGCCGCACACAAGAATTGCACCGGACGCCTGTTCCTGCAAACCAGTTTTGTCAAATACGAGTTGCCGCAGAATTTAGAGTTGGGCAAAGCGGACAACGCGATTCTCGGCGTAGTCATCGGGCTGCAAAAACAGCAACCGCATCGCTCGGTGATCCTGGTCAGCAAGGACATCAACATGCGCATCAAAGCGCGCGCGTTGGGGCTGGAAGCGCAGGACTATTTCAACGACAAGGTGCTGGAAGACAGCGACCTGCTTTATACCGGTGTGCTGCTCCTTCCTGACGATTTCTGGGACCGGCACAGCAAGGACATGAAGTCTTGGCAAAAAGAAGGCCGCACTTATTACCAGATATACGGCCCGCTGTGCGCGGCATTTTTCCTCAACCAATTCGTCTATCAGGAAAATGGCCCCGCACCGTTCTATGCCATAGTGCTGGAACAGAGCGACGTGACCGCCCAGTTGTGCACCCTGACCGATTACACCCACAGCAAGAACAACGTGTGGGGCATCACCGCGCGCAATCGCGAACAGAACTTCGTGCTCAATCTGCTGATGAATCCGGAGATCGATTTCGTCACATTGCTGGGTCAGGCGGGTACTGGCAAAACTTTGCTGACCCTCGCTGCCGGCTTGCTGCAGACGCTGGAAACCAAGCTTTATTCAGAAATCATCATCACCCGTGTGACGGTTCCGGTCGGCGAAGACATCGGCTTTCTGCCCGGCACCGAGGAAGAAAAGATGACACCCTGGATGGGCGCACTGGAAGACAATCTTGATGTGCTGAACAAAACCGACGAGGAGGGCGGCGACTGGGGTCGTGCCGCCACGCGCGATTTGATTCGTTCACGGGTCAAGGTCAAGTCCCTCAATTTCATGCGCGGGCGCACTTTCCTCAACAAATATGTAATCATTGACGAGGCGCAAAACCTCACACCCAAACAGATGAAGACGCTGGTCACCCGCGCAGGTCCCGGCACCAAGGTGGTGTGCATGGGTAACATCGCACAGATCGATACGCCTTATCTCACTGAAGGAAGCTCCGGTCTGACCTATGTGGTAGATCGCTTCAAAGGCTGGCAACACGGCGGGCACGTCACGCTGATGCGCGGCGAACGCTCGCGGTTGGCGGATTATGCAGGTGAAGTTCTTTAAAACCGCAATTCAAGCCACAGAGATCACAGAAAAAGGCGAATAATGTACATCCCTATGTTTTTACTCTGTAAGCTCTGTGCACTTTGATGTCACTACTAGCCATTCGACTGATGGAACTACTGGCCATTCCACTAGGCTACCCGCCGAAGAACTTCTGGCCGGGCACCCGAAAGACGCCAGCCAAGTCGCTGGTTATGTGGCTAACTTGTTTTTCATGATTACTTAATGACTACACCAATTACAAAATCCCCTGCCGAATGGCGCGACGAACTCACGCCTGAGCAATACCAGGTATGTCGCCAATGCGGCACCGAGGCACCGTTTACAGGTGCGTATTGGGATTGCCATGATGCGGGAATTTATCGCTGCGTGTGTTGCGGCAACGCCTTGTTTGATTCCGCAACCAAATTTGATTCCGGCAGCGGATGGCCGAGTTTTTGGCAACCCTATCAACCCGAAAACGTCATGTCGCGAACCGACACCAGTCACGGCATGGCACGTGTGGAAGCGTGCTGCAAACAATGTGGCGCGCACCTCGGGCATATATTTCCCGACGGCCCGCAACCCTCCGGATTGCGCTTTTGCATCAACTCCGCCGCACTTACGCTGGACAAAAACTAACTTAGCTCCCCTATCGCCATGAAACTGCTCTTCGATTTACTTCCCGTCCTTCTGTTCTTTGTCTTTTTTAAATTTGGCAATACCCATCCAGAGACGGCGACTGCGCTATTAACTTCGCTTGACATCGTCTTGGGGGAAGGAATCAAACCCGCTATTTTCCTTGCCACTCTGGTTGCGATGATCGCCACTACCACCCAGATCATCTGGACGAAATTGAGGCATGGCAAAGTCGACACGATGCTATGGGTAAGCTTTGCCATCGTCGGCGTGTTCGGCGGTGCAACGCTGCTGCTGCATGACGAGACTTTCATCAAGTGGAAGCCTACCATGCTGTATTGGATGTTTTCCGTCATTTTGCTGTTCTCGAATTTGCTGTTTCACAAAAATCTGATGCGCACGTTGCTGCATGAGAAAATCGCCCTGCCAGTGCATGCATGGAATCGTCTGAACCTGATCTGGAGCCTGTTCTTTGGGATGCTCGGCTTTATCAACCTGTATGTGGCGTTCAACTACTCTACCGATACATGGGTAGATTTCAAGCTGTTCGGTTTCATCGGATTGATAGCGCTATTCATCCTTGCGCAGGGAGCATGGCTGGCGAAATATGTGGATGAGAAGAAAGAGGGCAACTAATGGATGCCGCATAAATGTGGTACGCAATCATCGGGCAGGACGTGCCAAATAGCCTGGACAAGCGCATGGCGGCTCGACCCGCACATGTTGCGCGCTTGCAAGAACTACAGAGCCAGGGTCGCCTGCTACTGGCCGGCCCTTTCCCTGCCGTGGATGCCGTTGATCCGGGCGTGGCGGGATTCGCCGGCAGCCTGATCGTCGCCGAATTTACTTCATTGCCAGCCGCTCAAGACTGGGCGAAAGCCGACCCTTACGCAACGGCCGGAGTATATGCTGAAGTTCGTGTACAACCGTTCAGAAAAACATTTCCGCAATGAATGAATGTCAAATAAAAATGTGCGCGCGACTTGCCGTGCTTAATCCGACGATTTTGGAAATTATCGACGAAAGCCGGAAACACGCCGGACATGCCGGTGCGCGAGACGGCGGTGGGCATTATGTGGTACGCATCGTTTCGGCACAGTTTGTCGGCAAAAGCACGGTATCTCGCCACCGTATGATATATTCCGCAATGGGAGAGTTAATGAAGCGCGAAATCCACGCACTAACCCTACAGGCGCTTGCGCCGAATGAGCTTTAATCGTCACACTTTGATAATTTTTAAGAGGACTCGCAATGTTGAAAACTGGAAAATTTGCAGCACTGGCAATATTAAGCGCACTGGCGGTTAACCCGGCTTTTGCCGAGGACAAATCCGCCGCCCTGGTGAATGGCGTTTCCATTCCGCAAGCGCGTGTGGATCTGCGCGTCAAAATCGCCGTCACACAAGGACAGGCAGACAGCCCGGAGCTGCGCAAGGCGATCCGTGAAGACATGATCAGTCTCGAGGTGCTGGCGCAGGAAGCGAAGAAAAAGGGACTGGACAATGATCCCGAGGTTATTCAACAAACCGAACTGGCCAAGCAATCGGTGCTGGTCAGCGCATTCGTGCAAGACTATACCAAGAATCACCAGATCAGCGACGATCAACTCAAACAGGAATATGACAAGCTGAAAGCCAATCTCGGCAAAAGTGAATATAACGTGAGCCACATCCTGGTGGAGACCGAAGATGAAGCCAAAGCCATCATTGCGCAACTCGGCAAAAAGGGTAAATTCGATAAAATCGCCAAGGCAAAATCCAAAGATGCCGGTTCCGCAGAACGCGGCGGCTCATTGGGCTGGGCAGTACCGAGCAACTTCGTTCCGCCTTTTGCCAACGCCGTGCTCAGCCTGAAAAAAGGCACATACACCAAAGAGCCGGTGAAATCCCAATTCGGCTGGCATATCATCAAGCTGGATGATGTGCGCGACCTGAAAGTACCCTCGTTTGAAGAACTCAAACCACAAATTCAACAACGCCTGCAGCAGCAATCCATCCAGGAATACATTGCCGACCTGCGCAGCAAAGCCAAGATCGAGTAATTAGAAACACACAGCAGCAGTAAAAAGGGGATGCCGTTGGCATCCCCTTTTTTATTCAAACTACCCACAAAAAATCGACCTACCCACTTACGTGCATTCTGGAACATGCGCAGCCATGCCCAATTTTCCTGCCAACCGGAGGGATGCCAGAAGTTTTGCTCGGCGCGGAACACGCGCTCAGGATGCGGCATCATGATGCTGAAACGCCCAGCTCCGCACACAGCTTGCCCATCATCGCCCGCAGCTCGCTTACCTCCGCTTCAAGCTTGGCGACGTTGGCCTTGAGCGCGGCAATTTCGCCCACCGTCACATCGCCTGCGGGAGTGGCAGATGCCGCTCTGGCGGACACATGCTCCTCAATGACAGGTGCGCCGGAGAACAGGTGCATCCAGCGATTCTCGCGCGAGCCGGGCTGGCGCGGTAACTCCACCACCATGCCGCCCGCCGCACGCTCGGCCAGCTCGGCCAGAAAACTTTCGACCGAAGAAATATCCGCAAACTTGTGCAACCTTTCGCAATTGATGCGCAACTCCCCCGCCGTCTGCGGGCCGCGCAACATTAGCATGGCCAGCAAGGCGGTGGACTGCATGGGGATGTGCAGCACCCGTTCGATGTTGTGCGCATAACGCGACGTCCTCCCCCCGCTGGTTTCCACTATCAGCGACAGTGACCTCAGGCTATCCAGCGCCGCCTGCACTTCCGTTTCGGAAGCTTCGATAACCGGATCGCGGCTGCTCTTCTGGTTGCAGCCGGAAACCAGCGAGTTCAGCGTCAGCGGATAAGTATCCGGCACCGTGCGCTGCTTCTCGGCGAGTACGCCGAGGACGCGGGTTTCAAGGAGCGAGAGGATGGGGAGTGTTGTGGACATCATTTATCCTGGAAAAAAACAGTTAAGGAAACGTCGATTAAATACGCCGTTCGCCCTGAGCTTGTCGAAGGGTTGGTTCTTGCAAATTGATTGCCAATAGATTCAATCCGATCATGGTTCGACAGGCTCACCACGAACGGATTAAATCGGCGTTTCCTTAAGGGTTTGTAGAGCACGCATCGGATTTCAAATATTCCGGCTCTTCTTGATCAAGTCGTGGGCAAGCTGGATTTCTTTTGCCTGCTCGGTTGCCATTGCGATCATGTCTTCCGGCACGCCTTGGCCGATCAACTTGTCCGGGTGGTATTGGCTCATCAGCTTGCGATATGCGCGCTTGATCTCCTGGTCGGTGCTGTCTTTAGTTACGCCCAAAGCTTTATAGGCATCGTTCAATGCTGCGGCTGCGTTGGCTTGCCCTCCGGCGAAATGGGATTGATTCAGCACCATGTCCAGCATCTGCTTGAATGCGGCTTTGTCATATCCAAGACGGCTGGCGATGTCGGCGAGCAAAGCTTCTTCAGCCGGATGGAAATGTCCGTCCGCCAGCGCCATCACGATGAGATAAACCAGCAACACCTGCTTCAGATGCTTCGTGTGCCCGCAAATGGCCATGAATCTTTTGTATGTCGGTGCTATGTCAAACGCCGGATCGGCTCCCCGCTTGAACAAAGCAATAGCCTGCAGGCGATGTTCTCCGGTCATGCCCAGTTTTTGCATGAACTGCTCGACATGATCGATCTCATCTTGAGAGACATGCCCATCGGCCTTGGCCAGTTTTCCCATCGAGACGAACACCGTCTCAAGGAAAACGGCTTGACGAAGCGCATTCTGCAACGGGTTCATCCCGCCAGAGCCATACGCCCTCATGCGATCGAAAAATGAACCAACGAACAGACCGAAGAGCGCCCCGAAAAATCCGAAAAACAAATAACCCGCAATGACGCCAATCAGCTTAAACAAGACAACTCCAGAATGAAAATTAAACAGAAACCAGCCACAACAAAAAGGCGCGCATTATACCTTCTGCATTCCCCGCCGCTGTATCAGCCCATCCGGCAAGACTGTTTCCTCTCGTTGAAGATTAATGTGCTGCCGCTTGTTGAAAATTGACCAGTTTGCGCGATTTACCCTGACCATCGTTGTTACCTGAAAAAACCATGTCCAGCCAAAGCCTTCAATCCTTTAATCTCCGGTCACCAAATATCGCGCAGATTGTCAGTCGGTGTCGAGCGCCAAAAGTGATGACGGGCAGCTATCGACCCGTTGCGGACGTTCAGCTTTCGAGTTGTATTTGGCTCGCCGGTTCGGACAAATATGGGCACTGGGTAATCGTGATTCCAGTTTGATATTGGCGCGCCCGAGGAGATAAATTTGGGCACTGGGAATCGACAGCGCTACTGTCCTGATTTGCTCGCTTCAAGACACTCTTCCCAGTTTTTGTGATAGAACAAAACCTTGCCAACACCTGGGTAAACGACTATTCGAGGTTCAGCGAAACCGTCCGTGATTGGTTCGCCACAATGCGCACATCTCATGATTTCAGACACCCCAGATTCCTGAACTTTTCCCGACATGCTCATCTCCTTAACTGACACTAACATCCCTTGAATTTTTTAGCGGTGCATTTTCTGGCGAGTTCCTCCGCTTCGGCAATTTGTTGTGCAGTCATTTTCTTTGCTATTGAATCACGATAATTCACAATTTGTTGTAATTCGCTAGCAGGAGCCTTGGCAGATGCAATATTTGCCCACATATATGCCAGAGCATAATCTTGAGAAACACCTTGCCCCTTGTCATACTTCGCTCCAAGGTTGGCTTGTGCTTTAGCATCACCCTGTTCAGCTGCCAGTCGAAACCACTTCACCGCTTCTGTGTAATCTTGCGGGACACCTCGTCCATTGTCATACATCATCCCAAGGTTGAATTGTGCATAAGCATTGCCCTGTCTTGCTGCCAGTTGATACCACTTCACTGATTCTTTGTAATCTCGAGGAACACCTTGTCCATTGTCATACATCACCCCAAGGTAGAATTGTGCATCAGCATTACCCTGAACTGCTGCCAGTCGAAACCACTTTACTGCCCCTTTGTAACTTTGATGAACACCTTCACCGCGGTCATACATCACCCCAAGATTGAATTGTGCATCAGCATTACCTTGATCTGCTGCCAGTCGAAACCACTTTACTGCTTCTTTGTCATCTTGAAGAACACCTTCTCCATTGTCATACATCACCCCAAGCTCTAATTGTGCTGAAGCGTCTCCTTGCTCTGCCAGCGGCCTGAATAACGTTGCGGCTTTTGCATAATTCCCCGCATCGTATGCACCCTTTGCATCTGATAACGAATCGGCTATTGCCTGTCCGGTCAATGCGAACATGCACACACAAACCAACAATATTTGCTTTAGCAAATGGCCTAATCTCATACTGTCCTCTTTATTAGAAATTTCAATCAACTTTCTTTGCTGATCGTAGTTCGTCCAGAACTTTGAGTGCCTCACGCCGTTCCCAACCACGAGGGTCTTTCACAAACTCGGGATCTTCCAGCAAGTTTTTCCAGTTTTTGATCGGATTATCGATGTGCTCATGAGGAGTGCGGGTCACCGTCTCAAGTTTGCCATCGTGTATGTAGCGATAATTGCACCAGTTCATCGCTTCGAATGGCAATGGGTTCGTTGCTAAAGGGTTGTGACGAACCTCAAAGTTATCTCCCCAGCTGCCATCACCATAGGTATATCCAGCAACATCGAAGGTCGAATGAATTACCGCAGAGATTCCGCAATAAGCGGGATCAAGAAAGGCCTGAGTTGAAACTGGGCTATCGTTTTTTTTCTTCACTTCACCGCGATACTGGAAATATTCATCTACCTTCTCCAGCGTCGTAGCATTAAAAGCCACTGTCGGAGGTCCAAATGGCAGAAACGCTTGGGCATGGTATGGTAAAAAGGAACCGAAATAGGCGTGTGGAATCTTGTTTGAATTGATGGCAACAACGTAAACATCATTTTCAGAAATGATCCCTTTATCACGACCGATTCGATACTGGCAAAGTTTCGCTGACAGGGCAGATGTATACCGCAACAGCACTTGTTCCGTGGGCACCCAACCACCCTTCCCAATCTCAATCTCAGGAACCCGGTCGTCACTTGTTCCCGCTACCGGTGCAATGGCCTCAAACCAAATTTTCCTACCACCAATGGTTATGCTGAACTCTGGTTCTTCTCTCCCGCCCTTCACGCTGCCCCCGTTCAAGTAACACGGGAGCTACCAATACTTCAGCACCAATTTAACAGCAAAATCCCCCTGCTACCAGAAGTAAAAGCACATCATAGACACAAAGATCAACCAATTTTTCGGTATGGGTAACCAGCCTTTTTGATATAGGCGTCAAAATACGAACCATGTGAAGATGCTGCAATAAGGCCCTGGTAAATATTTATCGGAACACCAGGGTATTGAAAGACACCACCATAAAACAGCCATTCGCAAGCTGGCAAGTGCATCTAAAGAAAGCACCGCTTATTACTTGATTAAAATACTAGGTCATGGTACAAGCATCTCACATATCTGGTTACTTTAGGTTAAAGAAACAGAATGTAGTGACCAACAAAATAGCCACTTGTCGTTGCAGGTTTATTTGTCGGAGGTAACTATCTTGAAGACAACAGAAATGCTCGAAAAAAGCCGGTTGTTAGTAGACGCCCAATTCTCCGGCGGGTTCGGCTGGCTTGCCGCGTTGTTGGTGTTTATAGCCGTTATTGGTGTTATGTGAATAATAACCTGCTTTGCTGGCTTTGTTTAAAGGCGGCGAACGGGTAGCAGGCAATAACACATGGGGTGGTTTATCCGCCCTCTGTTATTTTCAAATTCCATTTCAAAGGTCAATAAATCCGTGTAGGGCGCGTTCACGGGGGCTATAAATATATAACCCGCAATCTAGCAGTAATCGATCGGTGACAGACCACGATTCACAAAAAAGGCGATCAATGATCGCCTTTTTCTTTTCAAGCAAAGAAACTACTACCCTACCCACTTCCGCGCATTCTGGAACATCTTCAGCCACGCGCCGTTCTCTTGCCACTCGCGCGGATACCATGAATTCTGCACGGCACGGAACACGCGCTCGGGATGCGGCATCATGATGCTGAAGCGCCCGTCCGGTGTGGTCAGGCCGGTGATGCCTTGCGGCGAGCCGCTGGGGTTGAGCGGATAGTTTTCCGTGGCATTGCCGCGATGATCCACATAGCGCAACGTGACTAAATCCTGCGCCGCCTTGAGGCGTTTGCTGTCACCGAAATCGGCATAGCCTTCGCCATGCGACACCACGATAGGCATACGACTGCCCGCCATGCCGTTGAAGAAAATCGACGCTGATGGTTGCACCTCGACCATCACGAAGCGTGCCTCGAATTGCTCTGACCGGTTGCGCGCGAAGTGCGCCCAGTTTTCCGCGCCCGGAATGATTTCGTGCAAATTGCTCATCATCTGGCAACCGTTGCACACGCCCAGTGCGAAGGTATCCTTGCGCAGGAAGAATGCGGCAAACTCATCGCGCGCGCGCGAATTGAACAAAATGGATTTTGCCCACCCTTCCCCTGCTCCCAGCACGTCGCCGTAAGAGAACCCGCCGCACGCCGCAACACCCTTGAAGTCGCGCAATGAAACGCGGCCACTGATGATGTCGCTCATATGCACGTCCACCGCAGCAAACCCGGCGCGGTCGAACGCCGCCGCCATTTCCACCTGACCGTTCACGCCCTGCTCGCGCAGGATGGCGACCTTTGGACGATTGCGTAACATTCCTTGCCCGATGCTTTCATTCAAGTCATAAGTCAATTTGACGTGCAAACCCGGATCGGCGGCATCCAGCAGGCGGTCGAACTCCTGCTGAGCACAATCCGGATTGTCGCGCAGCTTCTGCATCTGATACGTGGTCTCTGACCAGATGCGTTGCAGATTCACGCCGCTTTCCGCAAACAACATTTCGTTGTGACGTGATATTTCCATCATGCCGGTTTGATTCAGCGTGGCGATTTTCTGCACGCTCCTCAGTCCCGCGTCATGCGCCAGTTCCAGCACATGCTGCACATCACGGTTGCGCACTTGTATCACCGCGCCGAGTTCTTCATTGAACAAGGCGCGCAACGTATCGCCGTGCAACTCATCAAGACTGATCGTCAAACCGATGTGCGCAGCGAAGGCCATTTCGCATAAAGTAACAAACACACCGCCATCGGAGCGGTCGTGATAGCTGAACAACTTACCCTCGTCATTCAGCCGTTGTATCAGATCGAAGAATGATTTGAGTAACAGCGCATCATCCACATCCGGCGCGACATCGCCGACCTGCTTGTATACCTGCGCCAATGCCGAGCCGCCCATGCGATTCTTGCCCTGTCCCAGATCGATCAGCAACAGCGTGGTATCCAGGTAAGCACCGAGTTGCGGCGTGACCGTGTCACGCGCATCGGGACAGGGTGCGAACGCGGTGACAATCAGCGACAGCGGGGCGATTACTTCTTTGTGCACAGCCTCTCCACTACCCTCTCCCCCACCCTCTCCCATTCTGGGAGAGGGAGTTTCGGTCCAGGTTGTCTTCATACTCATGGAATCCTTGCCGACCGGAATGCTGATGCCGAGTTGCGGGCACAGCTCCATGCCTACCGCGCGCACCGTATCGAACAGCGCGGCATCTTCGCCATGATGTCCGGCGGCAGCCATCCAGTTCGCCGAGAGTTTGATGTCACCGATCTTATCGATGCGCGCCGCTGCGATGTTGGTGATCGCCTCACCCACCGCCATGCGGCCCGAAGCCGGCGCATTCACCAATGCCAGCGGAGTGCGTTCACCGATGGCAAATGCTTCGGCGCGATTCGTTTTGAAACCCATCAGCGTGACAGCGACATCGGCCACCGGCACTTGCCAGCGGCCGACCATCTGATCGCGTGCGGTCATGCCGCCCACAGTGCGGTCGCCGATACTGATGAGAAAAGTCTTGTTCGCCACGGCCGGCAAACGCAACACCCGCTCTACCGCCTCGCGCAACTCGATATTGCTGGTATCGAAAGAAGACAGCCGCGCTGTTTCGCGCACCACATTGCGCGACATTCTGGGCGGCTGTGACAACTCCACGCCCGGCTTGCTGGACAGTGGATTGCCTGCCTTTGGTATGCCGAGCAACACCGACAGCGGCATGTCCACCGGATAATCGCCGAACTCCCGGTCATGCACGGTAAGCTGGTCATCTGCCGTCGCTACGCCGACCACCGCGAACGGACAGCGTTCACGCTCGCACAGCGCGCGAAATTCTGCCAGGCGTTCCGGCGCAATCGCCAGCACATAACGCTCCTGTGATTCGTTGCACCAGATTTGCTTGGGCGACATGCCGGTTTCATCCAGCGGGATTTTGCGCAACTCGAAACGCGCGCCGCGTCCGCCGCCATGCACCAGCTCCGGCAGCGCATTCGACATGCCACCTGCGCCGACATCGTGTATCGACAGGATCGGATTGTTCGCGCCCATCTGCCAGCAACGATCGATCACTTCCTGCGCGCGGCGTTGCATCTCGGGATTACCGCGCTGCACCGAATCGAAATCCAGATTCTCGGCATTGCTGCCGGTATCCATGCTGGATGAGGCACCGCCACCAAGACCTATCAACATACCGGGGCCGCCGAGATGCACCACCAGCGCGCCTACCGGCAATTCGTGTTTGTGGGTGTGCTGCGCCGAGATGTTGCCCACCCCACCGGCCAGCATGATGGGCTTGTGATAGCCGCGCATCTCGCCGCTGACATTCTCTTCGAAAGTGCGGAAATAGCCGGCCAGATTCGGACGACCGAATTCGTTGTTAAATGCTGCCCCGCCGATGGGACCGTCCAGCATGATTTGCAGTGCGGAAACGATGCGGGAGGGTTTGCCGTACTGCGCTAACCCCTCCCGGCCTCCCCTTGCACCCGCAAGGAGTACGCCGGTGGGTTCCCCGCTGCGATGCAGCGACCCTTCCGCAGTCAGGGGAGGTGAATATTGTTCCCACGGCTGCTCGAATCCCGGAATATTCAAATTGGAAACTGAGAAACCGGTCAGCCCGGCCTTGGGTTTTGAGCCGCTGCCCGTCGCGCCTTCATCACGGATCTCACCGCCAGAGCCCGTCGCTGCTCCCGCGAACGGCGCGATGGCGGTGGGATGGTTGTGCGTCTCCACTTTCATCAGGGTATGCATCAACTCTTCGCTGTACGCATAACCGCCATCGGCGCGCGGATAAAAACGCTCGATGCGCGCGCCCTCGATGACCGAAGAATTGTCGGAATACGCCACCACCGTGCCTTGCGGACTGACCTTGTGCGTGTTGCGTATCATGCCGAACAGCGAAATGTCCTGCGTCTCGCCGTCGATCACCCAGTCGGCATTGAAAATCTTGTGGCGGCAGTGTTCGGAATTCGCCTGGGCGAACATCATCAGCTCGACATCGGTCGGATTGCGTTTCAGCTTCTGGAAGTTCTCGACCAGATACTCGATCTCATCCGCCGAAAGAGCCAGCCCCATCTTGCGATTGGCTTTCGCCAACGCCTTGCTGCCTCCTTTCAGAACATCAACCGTGGCAAGCGGTTGTGGCACACCGTGCTGAAAGATTTTTTCCGCCGCACCATCAAAGGAGGCCAGCCCCCGCAAGGGGGACGCCGCAGGGTACCCGGAACCTTCGGTTCCACCCTCGCGCAGCACGGATTCAGTCATGCGGTCATGCAACAGCGGCAATATCGCCGCTTGTTCTGATTTGCTCAACCCCTTACCGTTATTGGTGTCCAGGTAATACACCACGCCGCGCTCGATGCGCAGCACTCCGGACAGACCGCAATGCTGCGCGATGTCGGTGGCCTTGGTAGACCACGGCGAAATCGTGCCGAGGCGCGGCACCACGAGAACACGTTGCATTGAACCGGCTTGCTTGGGTTCACCGGCTTCTTTATCCAAGCCGAGCACCTTGTCCAGTAACTTGGCTTGCGCCTTGCTCAGGGTAGTGCCGCGCAGTGCGCTGAAGTACCAGTGGCGCGTGTCAGCGATGGCGACACCGGGCGCAACTGCATGCAGTACGCTGCGCAGTTTTTCCAGGCGAAAGACAGACAAGGCAGCGGAGCCAACAGAAACTCGAAACATGGATATGTCCGCGATATAAAATTCGAGGCGCGATTATACTATGCACCACCCATATGAATGATTCTTGAAAAATGAGCGAACGCATCTCAGCCCTTACCCCCAAACCCATTACCCAAAGCCAGGTCATGGCAAACTTCCCGAAACGCCCGCGCGACAGCCACAAGGGACTGTTCGGCACGGTCGCGGTGATCGGCGGTGCGAACGGCATGATCGGTGCGCCGCTGCTGGCGGCACGCGCCACACTCAAGCTGGGCGCGGGTTGCGTGCATGTCGGCCTGCTGGCGGAAAACGCTCCGAGCGTGGATTTTCTGCAACCGGAACTGATGCTGCACAGCGCGTCAGCCGCATTACAACTGCCCGATGTGGACGTGTTCGCGGTCGGCTGCGGCCTGGGCCGCGACATGGCCGCGCAGAAACTGCTCCACGCCGCATTGAACAGCAATGCCGCGCTGGTGCTGGATGCCGACGCATTGAACATCCTCGCGCAACGCCCCGATTTGCGCACCCTGCTGATTGCACGCGAGACCGCTTGCGTGCTCACGCCGCATCCCGGTGAAGCGGCGCGTTTGTTGGCTTGCGACACGAAAGAAATACAGGCGGACCGCGTTGCGACAGTAACACAACTGGCCCGGCAACTGCGCTGTAGCGTGGTGCTGAAAGGCGCGGGCAGCTTGTGCGCCACCCGCGACGGCCGGCTGTTCGTGAATACAACCGGCAATCCCGGCATGAGCAGCGCGGGCATGGGCGATGTGCTCACCGGCATGATTGCCGCCTTCATCGCGCAAGGACTGACTGCGGACAACGCAATGCTATTGGCAGTGCATCTGCATGGCGCGGCGGGTGATGCACTGGCACAACAACAGGCAACTATCGGCATGACCGCGACGGAGGTGACAGAGTGGGCAAGATGGCTATTGAATCGATGGGCATCCAAATCGTAGGGCGGAACGCGAAGCGGTTCCACCGCATGGTTTACCTTTGGCGGAACGCCCCTTTGGGGCTTCCGCCCTACGCCGACTGCGCCCTTCGACTACGCTACGTGGAGCCTGTCCTGAGCTTGTCGAAGGACTCAGGACAGGCTTACCTCCAGCCTACAAAAAAATCACTCAAAAAATGACTACCCCCATCGACATCCGCGAAGAAGCCGGTGTGCGCACGCTGCACTTCGGTTCCGAATGGATACAAGGCGCGATGCGCATCGCGCGCCCGTGGAATCTTGAACTGGAATATACCCGCGAGATGATGGCCAGCCTGCTGCTGCGCGATGATGCACGCTGGCCGCGCAAGGTGTTGCTGATCGGCCTCGGCGCAGCCTCGCTGACCAAATTCCTGTATCGCAATCGGCCGCTGGCGCATCTCACTGTGGTGGAAATCGAACCTGCGGTGGTTGCCGCCGCGCGGCAATTCTTCAAGCTGCCTGAAGACCCCAGGCGCATCAACCTCGTCATCGGCGACGGCGCGGAATACGTATCGAATAACGAGAAAAAATTCGATTTGATTCTGGTGGATGGCTTCAACGAACATGCGCATCCCGGCGCATTGAACACCCTGCCCTTCTATCAGGTGTGCCGCACCCGTTTGAGCGACGATGGCGTAATGGCGGTCAATTTGCTCGGCCTCAGTCGCGGGGTGATGGGCGGCTTCGCGCACATTACCGATGCGTTCGAAGATCGCGCGATGGTGTTTCCTTCCTGCGAAAGCGGCAATGCAATTGCCTTCGCGGCGGGTGGCAATCCTGTCGAAATCTCCTTCGACGACCTGAGAGAAAACGCGCTGGCCTTGAAAAAGGAAACCGGCCTCAACCTCCTGCCTACCATCACACGACTGGAGCAATCGCACAGTTGCATAGGCGGGCTTCTGAAACTGTAAGCCGCATCTCAAAACTCGAATTGCCGCCCCTGTTCCAGCCGCATCGGTTGGTACTTCGCACAGGCTGCAACGACCTCCGCCATGGTCAAATCTTCCTTGCCCGGTTCCATGTGGGTGATGAGCAGCGTCACCGGGCGTTGCAGCCGCGCCAATCCATGGGCCAGCAGTGCGGCAGTCATGTGCCCGGATAGTGCCGCACCGCTGGCATTGGCATTGAGAAACGTGGTCTCGATCATCAGGTAACGCAGATTTTCGATACCGTTCAGCGCTGCCCAGAATGCCTCGCAGTCTGTCGTGTCACCCGAGTACACGAAACTTCCCGCCCCGCTATCCAGGCGGTAACCCACGGCTGGCACCGCGTGGCAGGCCGGCAATGGGGTGACTCGCCTTTTTCCCAGCAGCGTTGGCTCGCCGGGAGCGACCGGAACAAAGCGAATGTAAGGATTATCAATGGTTGGCAGCGCGCTGTAATCCGGCCACAGTTGACCGTTCAGCAGGTTTTCCTTCAGCGCGGTGATAGTCTGCGGCAGCGCATGCACCAGCAGAGGTTTTTGGCGCAAAAAAGCCGCGGCATCGGCAAGCAGCGGCATGAAGCCGCAGTGATCGAGATGGGAGTGGGTCAAGAAAACATGATCCACCTTGACCATCTGCTCCAGGCTCAACTCACCCACACCCGAGCCGGCATCAATCAGGACATCATCGTCCAGCAACAGTGCGGTGGTGCGCCGCGCACCACCAATTCCGGCATAACAGCCGAGCACGGCAAGTTTCATTTTCCCTCCAGACTAGCAACCTGTACTGGCGACCTGAATCAGGCGCTTACCGTAGCAAGATCGGCGCTACGAATCAAGACTGAACTAGACAGCGGATGGAATAGGCTGGCTGCTGCATACAGCCGATTTTTAGAATCCCAAAAAATAAGATGAGTGTTTGACCCGCCCCTGCATTTGGACTCTGTGAAGGGCAACCCTAAAAATTCAGAGTTCGCCCAAATGCAAGGCGTGGAAAAAATTTTGCAGCGCCGCATATGATTGATATGTTAGCAAGAAATTTTTTTCCGCAACGCAGCAGTTGGGATGAAATCTGGATTTTTAGGGGTGCCCTGAAAAATCAGTCCTTTTTACGCAATGACATTCTGCTCATCAAACCATCTTTCATGATGAATTGATGCTTGATCGCACCCAGCACATGCAGCACCGTCAGCACGATCAACACAGTGACCAATTGTTCATGTATCACGTGGGCAAACACACCGTGAAATTTCTTGGGTAACAAAGCCGCATCACCCGCCAATAACGCCGCACCCACCTTGCTGGTGAGAATGATCGTCACGCCAGTCACCGGCAACAAAATCAGCACGGTATAGAGAAAGTAATGAACGTATTTTGCCACTACTTGGTATATCGGCGTATCGGCCAGCAACGGCGGCCTACCATCCTTACGGCGGAAATACAATTGCGACAAAGTCAACAACAAAATCGTGCCGCCCATCGATATATGTACGATGTATCCGGCCAACGTCGCCTTGCCGTCATCGGTCGCCTCTGCCAAGCTGTCGCCAAGATACCAGGCGGCGATCAGCAATACCAAGGTCAGCCAATGAACGATCACCATGCGCTTGCTATATTGAGTCACAAATTTCTCCTAAAATTTTTTCGGAACTTATGGGATAGCCTTATTCCAAACAAGCCCCCATTGCTAATAACTTTGAGCAAGCAATTTACCCGAAATGCGCTTGATGTGCAGACCTTTTTCTTCTCTACGAGAGATCCCCCATTACTTCTGCGATTTACTCTCGAACCGCTATCGCGGTATGCTCAGCGCGTAGCAAGGAATCTACCAACCCGAATGTTTCATGAATACACACACCACTCTTGTCGAAGTGGCCGCTCCTACGGCGGTCTCGTTTCGGCTTGGCTAAATTTATGAAACATCAGGGCTAACATGAGCGCAGTGAACGACGAACAGTTAATTTCAGGGCTGAGCACGGCAGAAGCACAACAACGTCTTGCCGCGTCCGGCTACAACGAGTTGAACCCGCCCAAACCACGCCGCGTGTGGCACATCGTTGCCGACGTGTTGCGCGAACCGATGTTCCTGTTGCTGATCTCAGCGGGCGGAATTTACCTGTTGCTGGGCGATGTCGGAGACGCGCTGATGCTGTTGTTTTTTGTGGTGCTCATCATAGGCCTGACCGTGTTTCAGGAGCACAAGAGCGAACGGGTGCTGGAAGCGTTGCGCGACCTGTCCAGCCCGCGCGCATTGGTGATACGCGATGGCAAGCGGCAACGCATCGCAGGACGCGAGGTGGTGCAAGGCGACTTGCTGCTGCTCACTGAGGGGGATCGCGTCGCCGCTGATGTTGTGCTGCTCAGTTGCAACGATCTGTTTGCCGACGAATCCATGCTGACTGGCGAGTCGGTTCCGGTGCGTAAAATCACAGGCAGTCCGGACTCCGTGGCACGTCAGCCGGGCGGCGACGGCCAGCCGTTCGTATACGCGGGAACGGTACTGGTGCAAGGCAGCAGCATCGGCTTGGTGACGGCGACCGGCAAGTCCAGTGCCATCGGGCAAATCGGCAAATCGCTGCAAGACACCCGCTCCGGCATATCGCCGTTACGCATCCAGATCGACCGGATGGTGCGCCGCGTGGCGATATTGGCCATCACCCTTTGTCTGATACTGGTGGTCGTATATGGCATCACGCGCGGTCACTGGCTGGATGCGCTGCTGGCCGGCATCGCACTGGCAATGTCCGCCCTGCCGGAAGAATTTCCGGTGATCCTGTCGGTGTTCATGGCGCTCGGCGCGTGGCGCATCTCGCGGCGCGATGTGTTGACGCGGCGGCTGGATGCCATCGAAACCCTCGGTGCCACCACCGTGCTGTGCACCGACAAGACCGGCACACTGACCGAAAATCGCATGATGATCCGCCAGCTGTATAGCGGCGGTCAAATGCTGCAAGTGGACAGCCACAGTCCGCTGCCCGAACCGTGGCACGAGCTGGTGGAATTCGGCATTCTGGCCAGCGAACGCGACCCGTTCGACCCGATGGAGCGTGCCCTGCACGAATTGGGGCGACGCACCCTGAACGGCAGCGAACACCTGCATGAAGCATGGCAGTTGGTACACGAATACAGCCTGTCGCCGGAGCTGGCGGCCATGTCGCATGTCTGGCAAGGCGATGAGCAAGAACATCACATGGTCGCTGCCAAGGGTGCGCCGGAAGCCATCATCGACCTGTGCCACCTGCCCGATGCGCAGGCCAAATCCATCGCGCAAGTTGCCGCCGGAATGGCCGATCAGGGCTTGCGTGTACTGGGCGTGGCACGCGCCAAACTCAAGCCCGGCCAGGAGTGGCCGGCACAGCAACATGACATCGAGTTCTCTTTTGTCGGCTTGCTCGGCCTGCAAGACCCGCTGCGCGCAGATGTGCCGGAAGCCATTGCGCTGTGCCGCGCGGCAGGCATCCGGGTGGTGATGATCACCGGCGATCATGCGCGCACCGCACAGGCGATCGCCCGTGAACTCGGCTTGCCTTTTGCAGACGTATTGACCGGCAGCGAACTGGACGCGCTATCCGATGAAGCATTGCGTTCCAGATTGCGCGACGTGCAGGTATTCGCGCGCATCGTGCCGCAACAGAAACTGCGCTTGGTGGAAGCCTTCAAGGCTAATGGCGAGATCGTCGCGATGACCGGCGATGGCGTGAACGATGCGCCCGCCCTCAAGTCCGCACACATCGGCGTGGCGATGGGACAACGCGGCACCGACGTGGCGCGCGAGGCGGCAAGTCTGGTACTGCTCAATGACGACTTTGCCTCGCTGGTCGCCACCGTACGACTGGGGCGGCGCATCTACGACAATTTACGCCGTGCGATGAGCTATGTACTGTCCGTGCATCTGCCTATAGTAGGTATGGCGATGTTGCCGGTGTTGATGGGCGAGCCGCTGTTGCTGCTGCCGGCCCACATCATGTTTCTGGAACTGATCATCGGCCCCGCCTGCTCGATCTTTTTCGAGGCTGAAGCGGAAGAAAAAAACATCATGCAGCGTCCGCCCCGTGCTGCGAACGAAGCGCTGTTCTCGGGCTGGCGACTGGCCATCAGCCTGTTGCAAGGCATCGTAGCGTTTGCTGTTGCCGCCGCTATTTATATCTGGGCATTGGCTATGGGGCATGATGAGGCCACGGTGCGCGCGTTAGTATTTTCGGCCATGGTGGCAGGAAATATCGCGCTGGTATTGGCTAACCGCTCACCGAATGCGTCGGGATCACGACAAAACCCGGTACTGTGGTGGATCTTGTCGGGTAGCAGTGCCGGACTGACACTGGTGCTGAGCGTTCCCGTGCTGCGCGAACTGTTCCATTTCTCAGGGAATGTACTGCTCAGCATCGCCATCGGCATGCTGGCGGCTTGCAGCACATGGCTGCTTAGCGCGCTGGTGAAACGCACATTGAGCAAAACCTAGCAGAAGATCAGCATAATGTTAGCGCTTATGCTTCATAAACCAGCCTATAAACACGCAGCCTGTCGCTGCAAAAA
>CABDYQ010000054.1_pt1 | contig 24605 bp, 21 predicted proteins | sample 3132001 | NCBI WGS metagenome assembly CABDYQ01 (sample SAMEA5534338, study PRJEB31848) | metagenome | biome: tundra; feature: field; material: soil | place: USA | collected 2013-05 | depth 0.45 m
TTCATTCAGCGCGAACCAACAGCACAGGAACCGACGCCCCGCGCACCACATCTTCCGCGACGCTACCCAACAGCAAACGGCTTAAACCGGAACGCCCATGCGTGCTGATAACGATCAGGTCGGCCGCCCAATTCAGAGCCTCGCCGTCGATCACACTGGCGACACGCTCACCGGGCACATCAAGCAGCGCAGTTTCCGCCGTCATACCTGACCGCCGCACTTTTTCTGCGGCCTGCGCGAGAGCGCGCTCACCGGTGTGGCGCACCGCTTCCTGCAGGGCGGCATAATCGATAAAGGCATAGGCCTCGGCATCCAGCGGGTAGGTTTTTTCCTCGATCACATAAACCAAGCGTAATTGAGCCTTGCCAGCCGCCAGCTTGATCGCTTCCTGCAACGCATGTTCAGCAGCGGCACTGCCGTCAATTGGAACCAGAATACGTTGATACATGATTACTCCCCCGTTATTCCTGCTCGATGCGCAGGCCCGTTTCAATTCTATGCCTCTTTTGAAGTTGAGTGGGTCACACATCGTGCGGGTTGATTTTCGAGTAGTCGAGTTTTTTAACAGGATAGGCCAGAAACGAGTATCAGCTTTGTGCGGAACCGGACATTCGTGCATCCTCTTCATAGCGGTCATTTGCCACCAAGTTATCTAGGCCGTTTTGCATGTTGCTCTTTGCATAGCAGTGATGTAGCGTGCTCGGTAAATCGTATATCTGTATTTCGCCTTGTTTGCACGTCGCTTTGAAACGATAAGGAAGGAATAACCATGAACCATATGTTTCAACAGGATTGGAACCCGAAATCCGATGCTGTCCTACGCGATCAGCGTGCAGCCTACGATGAGATGCGCGAGCGGTGTCCGGTCGCGTACAGCGACTTTCTGGGGTGGTCCTTGTTTCGACACGAGGATATCGTCCGCGTACTGAACGACCCCGACACCTTCAGCAACGCCGTATCCAGGCATCTCTCCGTCCCGAACGGAATGGATCCCCCCGAGCACACCGAGTACCGCCGCATTATCGAACCCTATTTTCGGCGGGAACGCATGGAGGCGTTCGAGCCGCAATGTCGCAAGATCGCCGCGAACCTTGTTCAATCGCTGCTGGAGCGTGACGAGGTAGAGCTCATCAGCGAGTTTGCCCATTGGTTCGCCGTGCGGGTTCAATGTACCTTTCTCGGTTGGCCGGCGGAAATGTACGAACCGCTGAGTCTCTGGACACAGAAGAATCACCAGGCGACTTTTGCTGAGGACCGGGCGGCCATGGCAAAGATCGCCCGCGAGTTCGAGGGCTACGTCGTCGGGTTGCTGCAGCTTCGGCGCGCAGCCGGCGCGCAGGCAAGCGACGACATCACCACCAGCCTGCTGCGGCAACAGGTAGGGAGCCGGCCGTTGCGGGACGAAGAGATCGCCAGCATCCTGCGGAACTGGACCGTCGGTGAGATCAGCACAATTTCGGCGTCGGTCGGGATACTGGTTCACTACATCTCGGAACATGCCGATCTGCAGCTGCGGCTGCGCGCTCGGCCGCCGTTATTGCCCGACGCTATTGAAGAGATCCTCCGGATTCACGGACCGCTGGTGGCCAACCGACGCATCACGACCCGTCCGGTGGAAATTGGGGGCCGGAAGATCGGTGCAGGCGAACGGATCTCGCTGATCTGGATCTCTGCCAACCGAGACGGTCGCGTTTTCAAGGACCCGGAGGCGTTTCGGCTGGACCGTGATCCGGCCGCGAATCTGCTATATGGTGCGGGAATCCACGTCTGCCCGGGCGCTCCCCTGGCCCGTATGGAGATGCGTGTGGCTATGGAGGAACTGCTTGCGCGCGCGACCCGGATCAACCCGATCCCGGACAAGCCGCCGACCGACGCGGTATACCCCGCCAGCGGTTTTGCCACTTTGTCCCTGCGGATCCGATAAGCGTTATAAACAAGGTTGACGTGGAGCTGGTTGTGACCGATGAAACTGAGGGGTTCTGTCGCATTAATTATTTTCAGCATTAGCGACTGCTATATCTAGTCGAACTGTTGCCTAGGGATACAACCTATTGTGGCCAGTTTTTGAGGTTTTGATCTAATGCGACAGAACCGGAAACACGTCCGGCGCAGCCTCTGGTGCAGGGGAGATCGGACCCGTCGCCGGAAGTATCGCCGGGACCGGTTGCCTTACATCCACAAGCACCAGATCTTTTCCGTCCAGCCTGAGCGCTTTGCCCGGGGGCAGCTTCAGGTAGAGCTCGGATTCATTTGCGCTGAGTCCGTAGGTAAAACTCATCGGGCCCCGACTGGAGCTGCCCGTCCCGTAGCCGCGCAAAACGCTCAGACGCTGAAACTGAATCGTCGCGGTGGCGCCGTCGCTGCATCGCATGGTTCCCACGCCGCCAAGTTTAGCGCTGGAGGTGAACTGCCCAAGGCACGTAACGTCGGGCTTGGTGCGCGACTGGATTTTAATCGTTCCGGAACCGTCGAGATTGCCTTCGGCTTCGCCCAAGAACAACTCGCCGGCGATTATCGCGATGACCGGGCCTGTGGAGGAAAAAAGTCCCGCGCCTGCCGGACTTGCCCACCCGGCAAGTCCGGCGAACCCTGCGAGACCCATGACCAGCATCCTGCGCATCGTAGACGACCTCATTCAGCATTATAGTGCGACGGGAAAGCGGCGGCCCCCGCCGGCCGTTGTTAATCGTTGCTTCGATTATCGCCATCCATGCGCAACGCGCTGTGCGCTGGCGCACATAGGCGGAACGTAATCGACGCGCTCAGTTGCGCAGGAGTCGTGCGGCCGCGGGGCAGAACGGCTGCTGTGAAAAGGTCACCGCCGGGCGGCGCCGGCAGGCGGCGTACTGCCAGCGCCTGCCAGCTTTTTCACTTTCTCGAGGCGGACCACAAAAAAGTTTTCGGACCCGCCTCCGCGGCAAAGGGATATCTTTAAATGGCTTTCACTTATCGTCGCAGCATATCTGATCGTTGTCGGATTGCTGGGACTGTTCGGCGACACATACACCTGAGATAAATGCGAGCTAACGGGGTCAGCTTCGCTTTTCTTTTCGAACGGCCATGCCACGTCCCCCACGCATATAATTAGATTGCGACCGTCTCTTATGGGTGATTGCAGACATTTAATTGTTCTCCGAAACCTGTCCATGGCTTTCCGATGATTTAATTCCAGGCTGTCCAAACGGCCAAAATTATCGTTGGTACAATCCAATCAGATCGGATTGAGCAAGCACGTGACCCTGCATAGCCTTTTCCAGTGCCACTTTGACGGGGTGTTTCAGGTCCGGCAGCACGATATCCAGCGCATAAAGTTTGAAAAAATAGCGATGTTTGCCAACCGGCGGACAGGGCCCGCCGTAGCCGGTACGGTGCCAGTCGTTAATCCCCTGCAAGGTTCCGGCCGGGAGATCTTTTGCTGCGACACCCTCTGTCAAACCGCTTGCATAGTGGGGGATGTTGTATAGCACCCAGTGCACCCAGGTCATTTTGGGTGCGGCCGGATCTGGCGCATCGGGATCATCGACAATCAGGGACAGGCTTTTCGTGCCAACCGGCACGCCAGTCCAGGCAAGCGGGGGAGAAATATTCAGGCCATCACAAGTATGGCGTGCGGGAATCACGCGATCATGCATAAATGATGGCGACATGATGATCAGGGACATAACGATCTTTTCCTTTCCGCCTGTTAGCTAGCCGACTTTGGCTGCGCTGACAGAGACACTGATGAGCCTCCCGGAACACTACCCAATCCAAACGCTTGGCTATCCGCGATAATTTGATCGAACCGCAAATGCACTTACTCGGCCGTTAAATCGTCGCTTTCGTTCTGGCGCTTGGGCTCGTGAGTTTTGGTGTCACCGCGAATTTTTCGTGCGTGGTCTTCAATTTTGCGTTTGGCGGCATCGAAGGCATCGCGCAAAGCCACATAAACATCTTCGGCATGATCGCGGTTAACCACGATCTCGCCGCCCGGTACGCCGATGTCGATGCGCACATTGAACTGCTTGCCCTGATGATGGTGCTTGTGCGGCACCTCAACCACTACCCGGCAGGACATGATGTGATTGAAAAATTCATCGAGTTTTTTCACCTTGTCACGGATGTGCGTTTCCAGCGCCTCTGAATGGTCAATATCACGGATGGTAATTTGTAATGGTATTTGCATAGTTCCCTCCTTAAAATTCGAGGCGCATTAGCGGTGGCTCAGCACTTCTCTTTTCTTCTTTTCTGTAAAATTTACGCGAGATCTGCTCGGGCTTTTACCCTGCGAAAAATCTTTCTGGTCAGTGGCAGAAAAATCATAATGGACGACGATCAAGTAGTGTGCGGCATCCGTTATTTTTTCTTCACTCCAGCCTGTCGCCAGCTTATTGATTTAACCATGGAATAGTCCTCATAGTCTCAAACGGTTTGTATGGCTGCCTGATGGGTGTGGAGAAACCAGCGATCCAGCACCACATGGCGGGTAAACCATTTGTTGCCCAGCAATATCCCGGCGAGAAAGTTGCGCAGGAATGCTGGCCCGACTCCGCCTGGGGCCGCCGTAGCGCCAAAGCGCGCAACCAGCCGACTGGCATAAGGCAGCAACTGCTGACGGTGGTAGTCTCCCTGAGCTGCCAGGATGGTGGCGGCAGCCATGAGACCGGACTCAACCGCCGGTCGTATCCCTTCGCCGCTTTGCGGGTAGGCCAGCCCGGCCGCATCGCCGACGAGCAGCATGCCGTCATCAAGCTGTTTGCGCACCGCATGTCCATATAGCAGGTAGGCATGTCCATGGAAATGATCCGGGATGTCCTGCGGAATTCTGCCGCGTTGCTTGAGGAAGTCGCAAAAATTCTTGAGTTGTTCCGAAAGACGATGGTTGTCCTCCCGGCCCAGCCCGATATTGAGATAACTGCCTTTGCGAAAACACCAGCCGTAACCCTTCAGATCCCGGCAAAAATAAAGTTCAGGCGTATCCCCCTGCACCTTGCAATCATCGCGTTGCGCCGGGCTCATCTCGAATTCGATTTCTTTTGCCGCAATTGCCGGCTCGTCAGCCCCGAGCTTCGCTCCCATAAAGCGCGCCACCGGGCAGAAATGTCCTCCCGCACCGATGACCAGCGGAGTCGAGATGACATCGTTAACGATCCACTGCTTGCCGTCTCTTCGCAAAGATTTCAGCGGCTGACCCAGTCGCAAGCGCGCACCCGATCGTTGCAGCAAATAGTCGTCCAACTCGCAGCGGCGTATGCCATAACTGACTGTGGTCGGATATCGGGTCTCCACATCCCCGCCATCGATCAAACCAGTACGGAAGGCCGTGATCGGCTGCAGCACATGCTGCCGGCCATAATCTTCGGTATCCAGCCGCAGTGCCTCCACCACCGCCGGGGTAATCCAGCCGGCACAAACCTTGTCGCGCGGGAACAGCGCCTTGTCCATCACCATCACATCCAGGCCCTGCTGGCGCAGCTGCCACGCGCAGCTTGAGCCTGCGGGGCCGCCCCCGACGATGAGTGCATTACAGCTTTCCATCGGATTCTCCCAAAGAGGTGTCCTGTGGTTCGTACAGGTATTGCCGGGTCCATGGGATCTGGTTATTGGTCGAGCGGGTGAAGGTCACCTGGAATAGTTGCATACCCCCCAGCTTGAAGGCAGTGAGAGATCCGGCGAGGTAAAAGCGCCATGCCCGCACAAATGCCGGATCGAACATTTCCGTTACGCGATCGACATTATCCTCATACCGCTGCAACCAGTGCTCCAGGGTCTTGGCATAGTGCAGCCGTAAATTTTCCACATCCAGAACTGAGAAATCGAAAGGCTCGAAAATCTGCATCATTTGCGCCAGACTCGGCGGGCAGGCACCGGGAAAAATGTGGCGCTTTGTCCATGTGTCCATGGGTCGGGGGTAATTCAGGCCTATGGTATGGATCAACCCGCGCCCGCTATCCTTGAGGCTGCGATTGATGACCGCCCCCAGCTCCTGATAATGATCCGTCCCCACGTGTTCGAGCATGCCGATCGAGACGAAAGCATCGAACTCGCCGCGCACGTTGCGGTAGTCGTCTTCAATGAACTCAACCTGTCCGTCCAGCCCTTCGGCATGAGCGCGTTGCCGGGCGAAGGTGACCTGCTCTTTGGATATGTTGTAGGCTGTCACCGTCACGCCATAGTGCCTGGCCATATGCAACGCCAAAGCCCCCCAGCCGCAGCCTGCCTCCACCACTTTCTCGCCCGGTCGCAGGCACAGTTTGCGGCATATATGATCCAGCTTGGCGAGCTGGGCATCTTCAAGACTGGTGCTCGAGCTTGTGAAATATGCACAGGTGTACAGCATGCGTTCATCGAGCCAGAGCTTGTAAAAATCGTTGCCGATATCGTAGTGGTGGTGAATGTTGCGGCGCGCTCCAGAGAGGGAGTTGCGTCGTGCGTCGTAGAACGGGGCCAACAGTTTTTTGCCAATCTTGCCCTGGTTGCGCAGAAGCCAGACCCGATAGACCGCTTCGAGAAAATCCAGCAAGTTTCCCTGCACCTCTATGCGCTGGGCCGTGTACAACTCGCCGAAGTAAAGCTCGGGATTGGTGACCAATTTCAAAAGTGCGCCACGGTCGCGAATGAGAACCCGCGCTACCGCGGCCCCCCCATGATTCGAAATTCCATGCCCATTCCACAGCACAAGCTGCACGGGCGGATTGCCAATGGCACGCAGTATTCTCGTCAACAGCAGCTTTTCCGTCGCAAAGACCATATTGCCAAGCGTTCCGCGCTGTTCTCTTGCCGGCACCGGGTAATTGATTCCGCCGCTTATCGACTTGCCGGATGGCTCGGTTTGCTCTTGTTTCATGCCTTTGCTCCTCGCAATCATGCCGTGATGCTACCACCGAATCTGCCTGCCATGACCCGCTAACATACTTGTTAAATCCGGCCCCTCTATGACGTTGCGCAGACTGGCGCCATAATCTCAGAGAGGAATTGCTTGTTGTTGCTGGCCTCCACCATGGTGCAAAAATGAAAAATATTCACCGGATGAATGTTCGTTGTCTCCATCCCGGTTTCGTCCAGGAATCGGCCCAGCGAGAAATCGGGGCGAAAGCCGAGTTGCGCCGACAACGATGCAAGGAGGCTTTCGAAAGCCCCGAGCAAGGGGTTCCGGCTATGGAAGTGATTCACAAAAATAATCCGGCCATTCGGCTTGCACGCTCTGCGCATCTCATCGACGGGTCGTTCCGGTTCAGGCACGACAGATGCTACATACATGGCGACCACCTTGTCAAAGCTGCTGACTTCAAACTCCATATTTTCCGCATCCATGACTGATAACTGCATGATGTTATCCAACTGCCGGGAAGCAACACGGAGCGCCATATCAAGCTTGCATTAATTGGCGTACCATAGATAAAGCCGGGTAGTGGTTCAATTGCGTGCACACCACCTTTGCGGATATGCTGTTGCTCGATCTGATCATGCCCGGCCTATGCGGGACGGAGTTAATCAGTAGAGTCAGGAGTTCCTATCCCGGTCTGCGTATTCTGGTGCTCAGCATGCATAATGAAACACGGGTGGTGTTGCGCGCCTTGAGATCAGACGCATCCGATACATCTGCAAGGACTGCATGCCACAGACCATGCTGGAAGCCATTCGTAAAGTCAGTACAACAGGCAAATACCTCAGCCTGGCAACGGCCGAGCAGATCGCGTTTTTACCCGGTCCAATAGAGCAAAACCCTATTGAACTTATCCTGTCCGACCGGGAAAGGCAGATATTTCACCTGATCATGGATGGAAAAAACATCAAAGAAATTGCTAAAGAACTTGCTATCAGCGACAAAACGGTTAATACACACAAAATAATCTGCTCAACAAGCTTGGTTTGAAAAGTGTTGCGGAACTGGTGCGATATACCATACAGGAAAAACTGTAATGAGGTGCTCATGACCAACAAGCCAGACGAACAGGACGTGCTGAAGGCAGAAGCCGAGGCGCAATTCGCCTGCACGCTACGGGCGGCGGCTGAGAGGAAACTGGCACAAATGCCGCCTGCAGATACCCCGACTCGTCCAGTCGAGGAAATCCTTCATGAACTTCAGGTACGCCAAATCGAGCTTGAAATGCAGAACGATGAGTTGAGGCGCGCTCAGGTCAGCATAGAAGAATCCCGTGACCGTTACGTCGACTTCTATGACTTCGCGCCCGTCGGCTATATCATTCTTAGCCGCGAGACCCTGATCGACGAAATCAATCTCGCCGGCGCTACTCTGTTGGGAGACGAGCGCGGCAAATTGCTGCGCCACCGCTTCGCCGCTTTCATCGCTCCGGAAGACCGCGATCACTGGTATCGATATTTCATGAGCGTACTGCAGCGCGATGACAAACTGACTTGCGAACTGGTCATTTTGCGTGGTGATGGGTCGCGTCTACAAGTTCAGCTGGATAGCCTGCGCCTGCTGAGGGATGACAAATTACCCGTGGTGCGCATCGTGTTGTCTGACATCGCTGAGCGCAAGCGCGCCGAGCAGGCAGTTCGCGAGCAGGAAGAATTCTTTCGCATGATCGCCGAGAATATCGAGGATTTTATCGCGGTGCTTGATCTGGAAGGACGACGGCTCTACAACAGCCCGTCATACGCCCGGCTTTTTGGCGATCCTGAAGATATGAAGGGTACAGACTCCTTCGCCGAGATACATCCGGATGACCGGGAGCGTGTCAAACGTGTGTTCAAGGAAACCGTACAAACCGGCATCAGCCTTCGGACAGAATATCGCTTTGTGCTGGCTGATGGCAGTATCCGTCACATGGAATCCTGCGGTGAGCTGATCAGAAACAGTCGGGACCAGGCATCGCGTGTAGTCGTCGTATCCCGTGACATCACCGAGCGCAAACAGGTCGAGGAGCAAATTCGAAATCTGGCTTTCTATGACACATTGACGCAGCTGCCCAATCGCCACATGTTAGATGACAGGCTGAACCAGGCCATGGCCGCCAGCAAACGCAGCGGCCGTTATGGCGCACTGATGTTCCTGGATATGGACAATTTCAAACCGCTTAATGATCATTATGGGCATAGTGCGGGCGACTCGCTATTGAGGGAAGTGGCACGCCGCATTAGCAGTTGCGTTCGTGAAATGGATACTGTCGCGCGTTTCGGTGGTGATGAGTTCGTGGTGATGCTCAGCGAACTGGATACCGATCAAAAATCTTCCATTGTTCAAACCGGTATCGTTGCTGAAAAAATTCGCGTCATTCTTGCCAAACCTTATGCGCTGACACTTCAGCATAAAGGCGATACGGAAACTACCGTCGAATATCATTGCACGTCAAGCATTGGGGTGGTGATGTTCATCAATCACGAATACAGGCCGGCTGACCTTCTTGAACGGGCCGATATGGTGATGTATCAAGCTAAAGAAAGCGGCCGCAATCGGGTTCGTTTTTTCAATATGTGACATTCGGGTTGCCTGCCATGGTTGAACTGCGAAGCCGGATAGAAACGTATTTTTGGTGGCCGGATGCCGCAGCGTTAATAAGTTCCGTTTACAAAAAATTCAGCATCCCGCGTGAGGGTTCACGATGCACGGGTAGCAATCATCCCAGTTTTATTTTGGTCCAGATGCGCGACAGCACACGGCGTTGATGGCGGTCCAGATCGCGCAGCATTTCCAGCCGCGCTTGTTGCGCGGTCGGGAAACACCGCGGGGTTTTGCGCGATTTCCGGATTAATGTATTGCAGCGCGTCGCGGTTGGGATTGCCGGAACCGATCAGGTTGGTGAGTTCGGCAGAGTTGTGCCCGTCCAGCATGAAATTAATGAAGCGGTGTGCGGGGGTCGGGACGCGGGCCGCTCTTGTGCAGCACCATCGAATCCAGCGCCAGCACCGCGCCTTCTTTGGGGATGCTGGAGACGATGCGGAATTTTCTGCCGGCTTTTTGCGCATCGAGATACGCCGGGTCGATGTTGTGCAAATTGGGTAACTGGTTTTTGTCGAGTGGGCGCAACGCGTTCTGCCGGATCAGCGATTCCACCACATTGCCGGCCGGCACGATCAGGTCGTAACCGCTCGCACCGGCGGCCAGCTTGGCGAGCATTTCCTCGTTGTCGGAGTAGTAGTCCTGCACCACGCGGCACGCGCATTGCGCCTCAACCGTCATATGCGGGAACAGCGCATAGCTCTGGAACACGGTATGTATCGGGCGCTTTTCCGGGGGGTATCGGCAAGGTCTTTGCCATCCAGCAGAATCTGCCCGGCATCGGGCAGATCGAAACCGGCGATCATGCGCAGCAGGGTGGTCTTGCCGCAGCCGGAAGGCCCGGGCAGAGTGAAGAATTCGCCCGCCTCGATATTCAGGCTGACATTGTCCACCGCGACGAAATCGCCGAAGCGGCGTGTGACGTTCCTGATTTCGAGTTGGCCATATTTGGACTAACTGTAATTGCCGGTGCGGACATTGCTTTAATCGATATTGTCCATCCAGACGATGCTTCGCGAATAGAAAGACTAGTCAAAATAACGGCAAGCCTTCTGGTTCAGCACTTCTCAGCCCAATTGTTGACCATGTTCGCGTGCAGCGTGGAACTGTATTTCTGGCCAGTGTTCCAACTGAAGTTGGATGTAGTTACCATCCACGATTCGCTAAGCAAAAACCCAATCTGGGTGTAAGGTTTGCACCTTGGACAAGACTAATGAGCAGGAGGAACGCATTATGCAACGCAGACATTTCTTATTCGCACTATCAGGAATCACTATGGCCTTGGCGACACGCTCGTTTGCCGGCGAAGCATCCGGCAACGACCAAGTGACCGTGATGCAATTTTCCGATGATGGGAAAGCCATGGGCCGCGCTACCTTATCCAGGGTCCGCAAGGATGCCGAATGGAAAAAGCGGCTATCGCCTCTGGCTTACCAGGTGACGCGCGAGCAGGGCACGGAGCGGGCGTTTTCACAGCCGGGCTACGACAGGCATGAGCCTGGGTTATATCGTTGCGTGTGTTGCGACAACGCACTGTTTGATGCCAAGACTAAATACGATTCAGGTACGGGTTGGCCGAGTTTCTGGCAGCCGATCGCGCCCGAGAATGTGCGCGAAATTTCCGATCACCTGTTTGGCATGACGCGCATCGAGGTGCAATGCGCATTGTGCGATGCACATCTGGGGCATGTGTTTGACGATGGCCCTAAGCCAACCGGTTTGCGCTATTGCATGAATACGGTGGCACTGCGCTTTGTGCCGCTTCGTAGGTTGGGTTAGCGGCTTCATCGCGTAACCCAACCTACGGAACCAACAACTCGAAGTTCATCATGCTGATCTTTTTTCTGGCCTACCTCGGCGGTGTGCTGACCATCTTCAGCCCGTGCGTGTTGCCGGTACTGCCGTTCATTTTTGCCCGCTCGGATCAGTCGTTTCGACGTTCCGGCCTGCCGATATTGCTCGGCATGGCTGCGACATTCACGCTGCTCGCCAGTTTCGCTGCAGTTGGTGGCGCCTGGCTGATCGCATTGAATCGGTATGGCCGTTATGCGGCGATGTTGCTGTTGTTGCTGATGGGACTGGCGCTAATCTTCCCGGCCTTGTCGGAACGCCTGATGCGCCCATTCGTTGCATTCGGCGGGCGTTTGCAACAGCGCGCCGACCAGCAAGCCAGCCTCAAAGGTTCGCTGTTGTTGGGTGTCGCGGTCGGTTTTTTATGGGCTCCCTGTGCCGGGCCGATCTTGGGCCTGGTGTTGGCTGGCGCGGCATTGAACGGCGCGAATCTATACAGCGCGCTGTTGCTGTTGGTGTTCGCTGCCGGCGCGGCGACTTCGCTGGCGGTAGCCTTAATGGCGGGAGGGCGGGTGTTCAGCCTGATGAAACGCGGGCTGGGTGCAGAGGAATGGTTGCGGCGCGGCCTGGGGGTCGCCGTGCTGGTCGGCGTGGTGGTCATCGCACTGGGCTGGGATACGCGCTTCCTGTCGCAGTTCACTTTTTTGAGTACTGCGAATACCGAGCAACAACTGATTTCGCAATTGGCCAGGCAACCCGGCACGGCAGGTTCCGCTGATAGCCGTATGGCTCCGCCTTTGACCGGAGCGACGCAGTGGTTCAATTCGCCGCCGCTGACCGACGAGATGTTGCGGGGCAAAGTGGTGCTGGTGGATTTCTGGACATACTCGTGTATCAACTGTTTGCGCACCTTGCCTTACCTGAAAGCCTGGAATGAAAAATATCGCGACCAGGGTTTGATGATCATCGGCGTGCATGCGCCAGAGTTCACTTTTGAAAAGGATGCTCACAATGTCGAACAGGCGATCCGCGATCTGGGCATCACTTACCCGGTGGCGATGGATAACCAATACGCGATCTGGAATGCGTACAAAAACGAATATTGGCCGGCACATTATTTGATCGACGCACAAGGCCGGATTCGTCATCAACACTTCGGCGAAGGCGCGTATCAGGAAACCGAGCTGATGATACAAACCTTGCTCAAGGAAGCGCATCAGGGCCGGCTGGCGATCGGCGATGCACTCGTACAAGTGGCGGGGTCGGGTGCAACGGCTGCCGCTGCGGATATGGAACGCTCACCGGAAACCTATCTGGGTTATGCGCGCCAGCAGAATCTGGTTTCACCCGAGGCAATCAAGCAGGATGTTGCGGCGCAATACAGCGCACCGCGCGCGCTCAAACCGAACCAATGGGCGTTGAGCGGCAAGTGGCGGGTTTCCGCAGAATCTGCCGCCGTGCAAGCATCCGGCGGTGCGATCAGTTACCGCTTTCAGGGTCGCGATCTGCATCTGGTGCTGGGTACACGCAACGGCAAGCCGGTGCGTTTCAGGGTCACGCTGGATAGCGCCGCCCCCGGTGCGGATCACGGCACGGATATTGATGCGCAGGGCAACGGCGTGATCCGCGAACAGCGGCTGTACCAGCTCATCCGGCAAAGCGGAAAAATTGCAGTTCACACCTTCCGCATTGAATTTTTGGATGCCGATGCAGAGGCGTTTGCCTTCACCTTTGGCTGATTTCAAGGAGTGTCATCATGCTAACCATCAAACTCATTCGTAGGTATTTATCCAGCGGCAGCGTGTGCCTCATGCTCGGCCTGTACTCGCTATCAAACTCCGCGCTATCAAACGCTACCGCAGCGCCAGCCGAGCAAACGGCGGTATTCTCAGGTGGCTGCTTCTGGGGCGTGGATGCGGTGTTCAAGCACGTCAGGGGCGTGTCCGAGGTGGTATCCGGCTATGCCGGCGGCAGCGCGGCCACGGCGCATTACGAACAAGTCAGCGATGGCGATACCGGGCATGCCGAATCGGTGCGCGTCCGTTTCAATCCGGCGCAGGTATCCTATCAACAACTGCTGCAAGTATTTTTCAGCGTAGCGCACGATCCGACCCAACTCAATCGCCAAGGCCCGGATGTCGGCAGCCAGTACCGCTCGGCGATTTTTTTCATCAACACCGAGCAGCAGCAAGTCGCGCAACGCCAGATCCAGCAATTTACAGCTGCGCACACTTTCCCCTCTGCAATCGTCACCCAGGTCGTTCCGCTCACGCAGTTCTATCCGGCCGAGGATTACCACCAAAACTTTCTGGCGCTGCACCCAAATAAACCTTATATCGTGATGTACGACCAACCCAAACTGACGCAATTGCACAAGCAGTTTCCAGGTCTGTATCAATGAGGGTGTTGTTTCCTGACTTCGCGCTGAAGCGTGTAGCTGAGCTTGGTCGTTAATAAGAAGGTAAGCTAGCCGAGTTGCTGCCCGTGCTCGCGCGTGGCGTGGAACTGCACTTTCGGCCAGCGTTCCATCGCGAGGCGCAGGTTCACACCGGTGTCGGCGAGGTAGGCGTAGTTGCCGTCCACATCGCGCGCCAAGCGGCTTTGGTTGGCTTTCACGAACTCATTCAGATGCGCGGCATCCGGGCAAGTCACCCACCGTGCGGTGTGTATGCCGGCGCGCTCGAATACCGCATCCACCCCATATTCGGATTTCAACCTATGCTCGACCACTTCGAACTGCAACTGTCCCACCGCACCGATTAGCGGCGTGGTGTCCAGCAGAGGTTCGAACACTTGCACCGCGCCTTCTTCGCCCAGCTGGCGTAAGCCTTTTTGCAACTGCTTGGCTTTCATCGGGTCACGCAGCCGCGCGCGGCTGAACAGTTCGGGTGCGAAGTAGGGGATGCCTTTGAAAGTGAGTGCCTCGCCTTCGGTGAGCACATCGCCGATCTGCAACTGGCCGTGATTGTGCACGCCGATGATGTCGCCCGCGTAAGCCTCGTCCATGCGCGTGCGTTCGTTGGCCATAAACGTCACCGCGTTGGCGAGCTTCATCTCCTTGCCGGTGCGCCGATGTTTGACCTTCATGCCCGAGGTGTAACGTCCGGAACACACGCGCAGAAAGGCGATGCGGTCGCGGTGATTCGGGTCCATGTTGGCCTGTATCTTGAACACGAAGCCGGTGAAGGCAGGCTCGGTCGGTTGCACCATGCGCACATCGGTGGCGCGCGGCAACGGTGAAGGCGCCCAATCCACCAGGGCGCGCAAGACTTCACGCACACCGAAGTTGTTGATACCGGAACCGAAGAACACCGGGGATTGTTGCCCGCTGAGAAACTCCTGCAAATCGAACGACACGCCCGCGCCGCTGACTAATTCGGTCTCATCGCGCATGGTCTTCATCTCGCTCGGGCACAGCTTGGCCAGTTGTTCGATTTGCGCGCCTTGCAATACTTCTACTTCTTGCCCGGCCTTCGCTTCGCCCGGCAAAAAGCGCAGCACTTCGTCATTCAGCAAGTGATACACGCCCTGAAAGCGCTTGCCCATGCCGATCGGCCAGGTCACCGGCGCGCATTTTATTTTCAGCACCGACTCGATTTCGTCCAGCACTTCCAGCGGATCACGCACTTCGCGGTCCATCTTGTTGATGAAGGTGATGATGGGCGTGTTACGCAAACGGCATACTTCGAGCAGTTTGATGGTCTGTTCTTCCACGCCCTTGGCGGCATCCACCACCATCACCGCCGCATCCACAGCGGTCAGCACGCGATAGGTATCCTCGGAAAAATCCTGGTGACCGGGCGTGTCGAGCAGATTGATCACGCAATCGTCGTAGGTGAATTGCATCACCGAGCTGGCCACCGAAATGCCGCGCTGCTTCTCGATCTCCAGCCAGTCGGAAGTGGCATGGCGACCGCTCTTGCGTGCCTTCACCGTGCCCGCCATCTGGATCGCGCCGCCGAACAGCAACAGCTTTTCGGTGAGCGTGGTCTTGCCCGCATCGGGGTGGGAGATGATCGCAAAGGTGCGGCGGCGGCCAACTTCGCGAACTACTTGGACTTCGCGCACGATACCCTCAGAACTGGCTGATGGGGTGCTGGAGCTTGTTTCTTCTGCAGAGTTGCTCATTAGGCTGCTTTCTTTCGCGCAACTATTACGCGGAAATGAAAAAGGGCTGCATCTCTGCAACCCCATATATTTGGTGGCCCGGGGCGGAATCGAACCACCGACACAAGGATTTTCAATCCTCTGCTCTACCGACTGAGCTACCAGGCCAAATTTTTCAAATACAACATTGCATCCCGTACGAGGATTTTGGTTTCGGCCGCTTGGCTTTTGCCAAGCTTAACTTGCGTTGCAAGTTAGCCTGCACCGCAACAAGCTGCTTCGCTATTTGTTGTGGCTAGGACATAACCTTAAGGTTAGTCTCCGCCGCAACAAGCCGCTACGCAGCGTGTTGTCAATCCCCTGCTCTGAAGGAACTACTAGCCATTCGACTAGGTGAGAAAAAACACTCACCAAGTACACCCGCAAGGGGTACGCCGTGGTTGTAAGGGGCTAAAGCCCCAACAACACACGCAGGCTGGTTATACCGACTGAGCTACCAGGCCATTGTTGCTGCATTTCTCCGTTAACCAAGCAAATCAGCCAACTTTGGAAGCCGCGCATTATACCGGTACCGCGTCAAATAACAAACCCCGCCGAAGCGGGGTTTGTTTAATTTATGTACTGAACCATAGCGATGTTGCCTCGACACGGTGTTGCGAAGCATCCGGTGCGGGAGGGGCAAACTGGCGGCTGCTCCCGCAATCGGCTGGCTTCGCCAGTAACGTGTTACAGCCGCCGTTTCGAGTGCAAGGCGCACGGCGCGCAACGACCGAGACATACTTTTGGAGTAGGCGAGGAAGTGAGAACCGCGCAACACAGCGAGCGGATGGGTGGATGCGTAGCAGCCGGGAACCCACCGGCCTACCCCTTGCGGGTGAATCGAATCGCGCAGTAGGTTCAATTACATCATGCCATCCATGCCGCCCATTCCGCCGCCACCCATGCCGCCTGCAGCAGGCTTGTCTTCCGGCAGTTCAGCCACCATGCATGCAGTGGTCAGCATCAAGCCGGCGATAGAGGCTGCATTTTGCAATGCGACGCGCGTCACCTTGGTCGGATCAACCACACCCATGGCCAGCATGTCGCCATACTCGCTCGTCGCTGCGTTGTAACCGAAGCTGCCCTTGCCTTCCATCACTTTGTTAACCACCACTGAAGGCTCGTCTCCTGCGTTGGCCACGATGGCGCGCAACGGGGACTCCATGGCACGCAATACGATGGTGATGCCCGCGTCCTGGTCATGGTTGCCGCCCTTCAGCTTGGCTACGGCGGCCTTGGCGCGCAGCAATGCCACGCCGCCGCCGGGAACGATGCCTTCTTCAACGGCAGCACGGGTCGCGTGCAATGCATCTTCCACACGCGCTTTCTTTTCTTTCATTTCCACTTCAGTCGCCGCACCGACTTTGATCACCGCCACGCCGCCGGAAAGTTTGCCCGAGCGCTCTTTCAGTTTTTCCTTGTCGTAGTCGCTGGTGGATTCTTCGGCTTGCTTTTTGATCTGGCCGATGCGTGCCATGATCACATCATGCTTGCCTGCGCCGTCGATGATGATGGTGTTGTCCTTGCCCACTTCGATGCGCTTGGCTTGACCCATTTCGGCCAGGGTCGCTTTCTCCAGAGACAGCCCCACTTCTTCAGCGATCACGGTGCCGCCGGTCAAAATCGCAATGTCTTCCAGCATCGCCTTGCGACGGTCGCCAAAGCCGGGCGCCTTGACGGCAACAGTCTTCAGGATGCCGCGAATGTTGTTTACCACCAGTGTGGCCAGCGCTTCACCGTCCACGTCCTCGGCGATGATCAGCAACGGCCGGCCGGCCTTGGCGACCTGTTCCAGTACCGGCAGCAGGTCGCGGATGTTGGAGACCTTCTTGTCGTGCAGCAGGATGTAGGGGTTTTCCATCAATGCCAGTTGGCGATCATGGTTGTTGATGAAGTAGGGTGACAGGTAGCCGCGATCAAATTGCATCCCTTCTACGATATCCAGCTCGTCTTCCAGACCGGTGCCGTCTTCAATGGTGATCACGCCTTCTTTGCCGACCTTTTCCATCGCGGCAGCGATCTTCTCGCCGATCACAGTGTCGGAGTTGGCGGAAATGCTGCCCACTTGCGCGATTTCCTTGCTGGTGGTGCATGGCTTGGAAATTTTCTTCAGTTCCGCAACGGCTGCGATGACCGCTTGATCGATGCCGCGTTTCAAGTCCATCGGGTTCATGCCGGCAGCGACGAACTTCATGCCTTCCTGCACGATGGATTGCGCCAGCACGGTGGCGGTGGTGGTGCCGTCACCCGCCACATCGGAGGTCTTGGAAGCGACTTCCTTCACCATTTGTGCGCCCATGTTTTCGAATTTGTCTTTCAGTTCGATTTCTTTAGCGACCGATACACCATCCTTGGTGATAGTTGGTGCGCCATAAGAGCGATCCAGCACGACGTTGCGACCCTTGGGGCCCAAGGTCACTTTGACTGCATCGGCCAGAATGTTCACGCCGATCACCATCTTGCTGCGTGCCACGTCGTGGAATTTTACGTCTTTAGCTGCCATTTTTTTCTCCTTAAATACTTTTTAATTTCCCAAATACTTTTTAATTTTCGGGGGTAGTTACTTACCTTCAACCACGCCGATGATGTCATCTTCGCGCATGGTCATATATTCCTGACCATCCATTTTGAAGGCTTGGCCGGCATATTTGCCGAACAGTACCCGGTCACCAACCTTGACACTCATGGCCTGCAATTTGCCGTCATCGCCAACCTTGCCTTTGCCCACGGCGATGATCTCACCCTGATCGGGCTTTTCGGTGGCGGCATCCGGAATCACAATTCCAGAGGCGGTTTTACGTTCTTCTTCCATGCGTTTAACGATCACGCGATCGTTCAAAGGACGAATTTTCATACTGAGGTCTCCTAAAACTAAGGGGTTAAAAAATGTGGAGGCGAAGTTTAGCACTCTCTGCCTGCGAGTGCCAATAATCGGGGCAACCCCGCCCGATTTCAAGGGCAGGGTGGAGGTTTATTTTTATTTCAAGAGTGAGGCGGGGGAAGGGCGATCTTGTTATCGGTGCTGAACTGATAGTCCTTGAAAATGTGTTCGGCGGTCAAAATCTGATAAGTGCCATCGGCATTGCGGTGCGAGGTGTCTTTGAGACGATAGGTGTACTGCCCGCAGGTCCAGCAATCATAGTTGCGCATGTGGGTGCACAGACAAGTCTTGTCCATCACGGAAATTTTTTTGGCATTGGGATACAACGCCACTTCGCGGTTGTATGCATCAATGTAAGCACAATGGCCATGAGCGTCGAGGAGGTAGCCGTATGCTTCACAGTTGGGGCGTATGCCGGCGCCGATCGCCGGACTATTCTTCAACATGCGCATCGGGTAGCCGGTCGGTGAAATCATATTGACTTCGATGTCCTGCTCGCTGGCCTTGAAGTATTCCTGCTGGACTTTTTCCGGGATGCCGCATTCTTTGGCAACGGTAAAGCGCGTCGCCACTTGTACCGCAGCACAGCCTTTTTCCAGGAAGTCGACTGCATCGCTACCGGTAAAGACACCGCCCGCTGCGATTACCGGGATATCCAGTTGTTCGGCTTTTAAATGCGCAACGATTTCCGCCACGATGGTGTGCAAATCATATTCCGCCCAATCCAATCCGAAGCCCAGATGTCCGCCCGCCAACGGGCCTTCTACCACGATGTAATCGGGCAGGCGATTGAGTCTGGCTGTCTTGCGCATGAACAATTGCAAGGCGCGCAACGAGGAGACGATGATGCCCAGCTTGGCGTCGCGGAAGCGCGGGTTATCTTCCATCAACGAGAATGATCCGAGGTGCAGCCCCGCGCTTAATGTTATGCCGTCAATCCCGGCATCCAGTGCGCCACAAAGCCGCACGCGCAAAGTCTCGCGCGGCGAATTCATGGTCAATTTTTCCATGCAGTTGACAAAAATCATGCCATCGCCGCGTTTGGCTTCCATCGTCTTGCCGACGTGCAAGTGGGTCGATTCAGTCACCTGCGCCAGATCGAATTGCACGATCGATTTGTCAGCTTTCAGAATGTTAAGTTTGTATTGTTTTTGTTTGTCGCTGACAAATTTTGTTTTGTAGTGGCGATCCGTAACGGTAGGCAACATCGCATCGGAAATATGCCCAATCCCACCCAGCCGCACGGCTTCCAGAGCCAATTCGCGACTGGAAATATCCACGCCCATTCCGCCAATTATAATCGGCACCAGCTCGCGCTTGCCAAAGCGCAGGCGGAAATCATCAACCCGTTTCATTACTGCCATCCTCCGACCGCCCCATAATATTTAACAAAAGGGACAGAAATAAACACTGTGCACCTACATTAAGGTGCGAAGGATGACACAAATGGGGTGATACGGAAAGCAAGGTCAGTTTTATGGCATGGACATAAACTGCAAAAACTACTTGCCCAGCAAGTCGTGTAGCGCGTCCGCGAGATTTGTAAAGGCAAAGCGATAGCGTGCCGCCTCCATCTTCTTCGGCAACACTCTTTGTCCTTCCAGCAACAGGCAGGCGCGTTCACCCATGCCTAATTTCAACAACATTGCCGGCACAATGAATGGGGCGGGGCGATGCAGTACCACCGCCAGGGCCGCAGTGAATTCCGCATTAGTGACCGGTTGTGGAGCGGTCATATTGTATGGTCCGCTGGCTTGGGAATTGCGCAACAAGCTGAGCAACATCGCCACATAATCATCAATATGTACCCAACTCATCCACTGCTTTCCATCACCCAGACGCGTGCCCAAGCCCAGCTTGAACGGCAGCAGCATGCGTCCCAACAGACCGCCGTCGTTGCTTAGTATCAAGCCGGTACGCAGCAGGCACACCCGCACTCCAAAGCTTTCCGCGCCGCGCGCCGCGTCTTCCCAGGCCTTGCATAACCGGGCGGCAAAATCTTCACCAGCCGCAGCCGATTCATCCAGCCCGGTATCGCCGTGATTACCGTAGTAGCCTACCGCCGAGCCGCTCAACAATACGCCGGGTTTGTGCCGAGCGGCGGCGATGCGCCGCACCAAATTTTCTGTCAAAGATACCCGGCTATCCCATAGAACTTGCTTGCGCTGTGCTGTCCAGCGTGCATCGACTATCGGCTCACCGGCCAGATTGATGACCGTATCGAAAGTCTGGCCGGATTGCCACTCGTCAAGCCCAGCCATCGCATGCACACTTGCACCGCATTTTGCCGGAACAGAATCCGGGTTGCGGCTCAGTACCGTCAACTCATGCCCTTCCGCCAGCAGTACCTTGCAAAGCTGCCGGCCGATTAAGCCCGTGCCACCGGTGATGAGAATATGCACATTCCCTCCGCCTGAAATCAGGTTGGGTTGCAGACTATCCAAACTTTGCCATGCGCGCAAGCCGCAAAACCCGTTATGATTCTGCGCATGTCGAATTACCCGCAAAACAACACCAATCTCCTTGTCCGCAGCCTCGCTGCCGTGTGGCATCCCTGTTCGCAGATGAAACACTACGAACATTTCCCGCTGCTGCCGGTTGCGCGCGGGTCAGGTGTGTGGCTGTATGACTTTGGGGGCAAGCGTTATCTGGACGCGGTCAGTTCCTGGTGGGTGAATTTGTTTGGCCATTGCAATCCACGCATCAATGCCGCATTGCGCGATCAACTGGAAACGCTGGAACATGTGATGTTGGCGGGCTTTACCCACGAGCCGGTGGTGCAGCTTTCAGAGCGATTGCGCGAACTGGCACCAGTTGGCCTTGGGCATTGCTTCTATGCTTCTGACGGGGCATCGGCCACGGAAATTGCACTCAAGATGAGCGCGCATTACTGGCGCAACAGCGGCAAGCCGGACAAGATGCAATTCATCAGTCTGGAAAACAGCTATCACGGCGAAACGCTGGGCGCGTTGTCGGTGACGGATGTCGCGCTGTTTCGCGCTGCTTACGGCGCGCTGGTTCGGCAACAGGCTACCGTGCCCAGCCCGGACTGGCGCAAAGCTTCCGCAGGGGAAAGTGCCGAGGCTTACGCGCTGCGCTGCGCGGATGTGCTGGAGCAACATTTGCAGCAACATCATGCGCAACTGGCCGCTTTCATCATCGAGCCGCTGGTGCAAGGCGCGGCGGGCATGGCGATGTATCACCCGATTTATTTGCAGCGCGCGCGGCAGCTTTGTGCTGAATATGAGGTGCATTTGATTGCGGATGAAATCGCCGTCGGCATGGGCCGAACCGGCACGATGTTCGCCTGCGAGCAAGCCCCAACCCTATCCCAACCGACCTCTTTTCAGGGGAGCAAGGGAATTACTCCGGACTTTTTATGTCTATCGAAAGGTATTACCGGAGGATATCTGCCGTTGTCAGTGGTGATGACGCGCGACGAAATTTACCAGGCATTTTATGGCGATGATATGACAAGCGGTTTTTTGCATTCACACTCCTATACCGGCAATCCGCTGGCCTGCCGGGCAGCGCTCGCCACGCTGGATATTTTTGCGCAGGATAATGTGCTCGCCGCGAACCGTGACAAGGCGGCATACCTGAATCAGGTCGCACTGCCGTTGCGCGAGCATCGCTCGGTTCGAAACTGGCGCAACACCGGCATGATTTGGGCTTTTGAAGTGGAAACGCCGCAGCGCAATTTTGCTCAGCAATGTTTCGCGCTCGCGCTGGAAAATGAATTATTGTTGCGCCCCATCGGCAACACGATATATTTCATGCCGCCGTATATAATCGGCGAAGCAGAAATGGATTTGCTGGTAAGTCGTACCTTGCGCATCGTCAACCAACTGAGTTAAGTGTAATGCGAAATTTTTTCATCGAATTGTTTTTCTTCAGCCTGCTCTCCGGTCCCGTGTTTGCAACCACTTTGCCGGAGTCTGTCAGCGCGGCGCTCAGGCACGCGCATATCCCGCTGTCCAGTGTTGCTGTCGTGGTGCAGGAGACGCACGAGTCTACGCCCATCATCAGCTTGAATGCCAAGCAGGCGATGAATCCGGCGTCTACCATGAAGTTGCTCACAACCTTTGCCGCACTGGAAACATTAGGCCCGGCGTATCGCTGGAAGACTGAGGCGTATCTCAACGGCAAGCTGGAAAACGGCGTGTTGCAGGGCGATCTGGTGTTCAAGGGGTATGGCGATCCGAAGCTGACCGTTGAGCAATTTTGGATGTGGCTGCGCGAATTACGCCAGCGCGGGCTGCGCGAAATACGCGGTGACATCGTGCTGGATCACAGTTTTTTTGAGGCTGTGCGCAACGATCCGGCGGAGTTCGACAATGATCCGACTCGCGCTTACAACGTCGGCACCAGCGCATTGCTGATCAACTTTAATGCGCTGCATTTGCATCTGATTCCGGATGCCCATGCAACCATTGCGCTGCTGGAGCCCGATCTGGCCGGCTACACACTGCACAATCACATCACGACTTCGGCAAATTTGGATTGTAACGGCGAGGATGCCTACCAGGCGCGTTTGGACGGGCACAGCATCGTGCTGGAAGGCAGTATTCCAGCTGCTTGCGGCGAGGCGGATGATTATTTTTCGCTACTGCCGCAAGATGAATATTTCTTCGCGGTGTTCAGCGCGTTATGGCAAGAACTCGGCGGCACGCTGCAAGGCAAGCTGCGGGTAGGAACTGCGCCTGCCGATCAGGTTCCGTTTGCCAAGTATATCTCGCCGCCGTTGTCGGAAGTGATACGTGACATCAACAAATTCAGCAACAACATCATGGCACGGCAACTATTCTTGACAATGGGAGCGGCAGGAACTGCAAGAGATGCGGCACGTGCTTCTTGGAGTGCAGGAGGACTGTTGCCGACTGATAGCAAAGACAGCCGTGACGATTTTTCAAGAGCGCAAGCGCTTAGTGAAACATCCCTTCATGCTGAGCAGGAAGGCGGGGATACCGCGGATGCGGAATTATCAGTCCCATTGCCGGCACCTGTGGGTGTCCCGCTGCCAGCACCCGCAGGGAGTACGCCGGTGGGTGCCCCGCCGCTGACCCCCGTAAAGGGGACGCCGCCAGACACTCGCCCCTCGGGCGGTCTTGGCGCAGGCAGCGACCCTCCCGCAGCAAACATCGCGCACAGTATTGCGGCGATGCAAAAATGGTTAAAGACACAACAACTGCAATTTCCGGAATTGGTGCTGGAAAACGGCGCGGGCTTGTCACGCAAGGAGCGCATCAGCGCTCTGCATCTTGCCGAGATTTTGCAACGCGCTACGCACAGCCCGTTTTCCGCTGAGATGGAAGCCTCATTGCCGATATTAGGCATGGACGGCACGGTGAAAAAACGTTTCAGGGATAGCGAGATCGCGGGATATGCGCACCTCAAGACCGGCTCGCTGAAAGGCGTGAAATCCATTGCCGGTTATGTGCAAGCACACAGCGGCAAACAGTGGATCGTGGTGTTCATCGTCAATCACCCTAATGCCGCTTTGGCACAGCCCGCGCAAGACGCGCTGATCGAGTGGCTGCAAAAGGGAAACTGATGGAACTACTGATAAAACGGCTAGCCATCTGACTAGGCTGTCCGACAACGACAGCCAAGTCATTGGTTATAGCCATTCCACTAAGCAATCAAAAAACGATTGCAAAGTGTCTGGTTATGATGTGGTTTTTTCACCACTCCAGCCAAAATACCCATTGATTCCTCTTGTCCAGCCGGATGATTCCTCTTGTCCAGCCGGATAGGATGCGCTTAGCGGTTTGCTGCACGCAAGCCGCATCACAATTAATCAAGGAAAATTAAGTCATGAAAAAAATTGCTATTGCCGCGCTGTTGTCCGCTTTCGTTGCTGCTCCTGCTTTCGCAGCTGACCAAGGTTTTTATATCGGCGCCAATGTTGGCCAGGCTAGCACCTCGATGGATAATACAACCCTAACCAAAAAATCCGATACTGCGCTCACCGTGCTGGCTGGCTACCAGGTCATGAAGTATTTTGCCGTGGAAGCGCAATATAACCACTTGGGCAATATCGGCGATCCCGGCGGAAATAATCACTCAGTTACCGGCTACAGCTTAGTTGCCGTCGGTATTTATCCGTTCAACGAGGAATGGTCTGGTTTTGCCAAGCTGGGCTACGCCAGCACATCAATTGCAATTACTCCAACCGACTCTAAAAAATCTGCAGCAACTTATGGTATCGGCGGCCAGTACAATATCAATCAGGCCTTGGGTGTGCGTGTTGGTTACGATATGTATAGTATCGGCGGCGACGCTCCAGTCTTCAACAACAATGCAAAAACTGGCGTGGTTTCCGTTGGCGTGGTTTACAAG
>CABDYQ010000057.1_pt1 | contig 24188 bp, 22 predicted proteins | sample 3132001 | NCBI WGS metagenome assembly CABDYQ01 (sample SAMEA5534338, study PRJEB31848) | metagenome | biome: tundra; feature: field; material: soil | place: USA | collected 2013-05 | depth 0.45 m
GGACTCGCATTAAGTCGCTATTCCGCATCAGCAGCACTCATCGTGATAATTATTGCCTGCATCCTGCTTTTCCCTCAGCGAGCCCTGAAAAAATTCCGGCCATTAACATAAAGGCCGCAGTTCGGTAAGACGAAAAACCGTAGGAATCTCATCTCACCCCAAAAACTGCATCATATTTTTTAAATTGGATAAAACCATGCCCTTTAAAACTTTTATTCGGATTTTTGTTGGTATTTGCTTATTGAGTAGTCAATTGGCTCTGTCAGCTCAACCCTTGGAAAGTACCGAGTTCACACTCGTTGATCGTTTCAATGTTGGCGGTGAAGGGAGATGGGATCTCCTCACCTTTGATACAAAACGTCATCGTCTGTTTGTGAGCCGTTCAACCCATGTTCAAGTCATTGACGCAACTTCAGGGAAAGTTATTGGGGATATAACCGGCACTGAAGGTGTACATGGAATCGCACTTGCGGATGATCTTAATCTCGGGTTTACCAGTAATGGTAAAGGTAATTCAGTCACGGTATTTGATTTGACCACGCTAAATGTAATCGAAACCATTAAAATTTCTGGTTTGAATCCGGATGTTATTCTTTACGAACCAAAATCAAAGCATATAATCACTTTCAATGGACATTCTGCAAATGCCACCGTGATTGATGCAATCACGCTTAAAGAAATCAATACGATTAGTTTGTCGGGGAAGCCTGAGCTTGCGGTAAGCAACAATGCAGGCAATGTTTTTGTAAATATCGAAGATAAAAATGAAATCATCGTCCTTGATAGTGGTTCTAACAAAGTACTAAAGAGTTTTCCAATCGGAAGTGGTGTTGAACCCACTGGACTAGCAATCGATAAAGAACATAATCGATTGTTCTCAGTCTGTGCAAATGGAAAAATGGAAGTACTGGATTCTGAAACTGGAAGAATTATTTCAGAGCTAGCCATTGGCTCAGCTCCAGATTCGGCTGCCTTTGACTCAAATTTGGGAATTGCATTTAGCTCAAACGGTGATGGGACATTAACAATAGTAAAAGAAAATGATCCTGACCACTTTTCAGTATCGCAAAATGTTATAACGCAAAGAGGAGCAAGAACCATGGCTTACGACTCAGATAACCATCGTGCATATCTAGCGACCGCTTCATTTGGTGAGACTCCGCCAGCAATGAAAGAACAGCCAAAACCTAGACCCACAATTATTCCGAATAGTTTTATAATCTTAGTGGTTTCATTGAAACATTGATGCGTCCAAACAACCCCAATTTACTAGCAAGACATTTCAGTTTTGCGCCGTAGGCGGACTTTAAGAGTTTTTATTTGTTTGATCATACCCTTTCACAAGACCGTGAATTCAGTATGGCATTGGGCTGGCTTGCGGCTGCCGCCGTATCAATTGCTAGCTGGGCTGGTCTTTCTTAAAGAAGCGAGCTGTAAGAACAATTAAGGCCAGTGATAAGCCGGCTTTTTTAACTCAAAATAAACGTCGAACAAATGAAAGAAATTCTGCAATATCTGAAAAAACATGGTGAGCAGCTAGACACGGAGATCGCTGAAGCTGTGGGTATCTCACTTGCTAAAGTCCGCCTCCATTTGTCAGAACTTGCTGCCAAAGGAGAGGTTATGTCGTGCCATTCAATCAGGTTTGAGAAGGGCAAGAAAGTCGAGGGAATACGTTGCCGGTTAGCTGGATATATTCCTCCAGTAGCGCCAGGCAGGAAACCGAAGTTATATTAATTCTCGCCCGCACCAAAAGCCAAATCATTGACAATCGAGAAAATAACACCAGCAGCCGCGTTAGCAGTATGACAACTGCGTTAGCTCTGTAAAGTTGGCGGCTCTATTTCAAAATAAACACCAGCACGATAATAACGACGACCAATAACCAAACCCAAGCAGGTTTAACGGCACGTGTTGGTGCCTGGTCGCCTCGGGTGCTGGTAGAAGTCGTTCTGTAGCTTAAGCCAGTGCCGGGAATGCTGGCCGTAGTCCTGACCTTGCCATCCTTGATGTTGAGGGTTAAGCCCTTGGCGCCGAAGGACGTGCTGACTCCGCCCTTGCTTAGATTGAACCAGACGCCGGGTAATAGTTTGATACGCTTGCGGAATAGAAAGCTCATCGATATGTGTCGGGTAGCGACCGTCAAGCAACATTCGGTTATCTCTAATCTCGAACGCTACCAAAACAGGCCACTCAAGGCAACTCCAAAGTTCGCAATGGGCATACGGGCAAGCGTTGATGTCCAAGAAATGGCTGCAAAGATCCACGAGTTCAATAATTTGTTTTTCATTACGATGCCTCTTTATGGCTAAGTTTAAAAGCGGGATGAATAAATCCGCACTATTTACTTTGCAGTTTTCATGCCATAAATATTTTTTGTTTTAGAACAGTAAGTTGAAGAATCGCCATGATTGCGATTGATAAACTGTGCACTGATAGAAAGCGTGAAGACGGATTTTCGCACCAGAACCGAACATACATGGATACGCTTTGTCGCCACAAAAAAATGCCCCCGAGCGTGTTATCGCATCAGGGGCAAAACATCTTAACAGGGAGGTTTAGATGGACTACCTTGGACTAGAAAATGGTGCCGCTTGTCGGATTCGAACTGACGACCTACCGCTTACAAGGCGGTTGCTCTACCAACTGAGCTAAAGCGGCATTACAGAAAAAACCAGAATTACCAGAGACTCTTTTGCAAACTGGTGGGCCGTGCCAGATTCGAACTGGCGACCAACGGATTAAAAGTCCGCTGCTCTACCGGCTGAGCTAACGACCCTTCGCAAAGGAGCGCGAATTATACGGATTTAGCCTACCCTGTCAACGCAAAACACCTTGTAGAAAGGCTTGCACGACTATGTTACGCGATACGCTGTCGGGTCATCTACACCGGCAGCGGAAAATCCGGCGCGGCGCAAGCGGCAGGAGTCACATACACCACAGGCTCGCCCTGATTCATCAGCCTGATAGCAAGAAACCGTCTGCGCAAAATCCACGCCCAGCGCACGACCTTGCTGGATGATTTCTGCTTTGGTCAGACTCAGTAACGGCGCATGCACGGTGAGCGGATGTCCTTCCACGGCCGCCTTGGTGGCGAGATTCGCCATGCGCTCAAAAGCCTCGATATAAGCCTGGCGACAATCGGGATAGCCGGAATAATCGACCGCATTCACGCCGATGAAAATGTCCTGCGCTTGCAACACCTCGGCCCAGGCCAGGGCCAGCGACAGCATGATGGTATTGCGCGCGGGAACGTAAGTAAGCGGGATGCCCTCAGTGGGTTGTTGCGGAACCGCAATGTTGTTATCCGTCAGCGCCGAGCCGCCAAAGCCGGTGAGGTCGATCTTCACCACCCGATGTTCATGTGCGCCCTGCGTTTGCGCAACACGTTGCGCAGCAGCCAGTTCGGCGTGGTGGCGTTGCCCGTAATCCACGCTCAACGCGTAACAGACGAAGCCCTGTGCATGCGCCATCGCCAGCACAGTTGCGGAATCCATCCCGCCCGACAAAAGCACCACTGCGTTTTTCATCATCAGTGTCCGGGGGCGTTGTTCCACAACAACTTATGCAGTTGCAACTGCATTCTGACCGGCAAGTGGTCGCGCAGTATCCAGTCGGCCAACTGAGTGACATCCAGCGTGCCGTGCGCAGGCGAAAATAACACCGCGCATTTCTCGGTGAGATGATGTTGCTGCAGGATTTGCTTTGCCCATTGGTAATCGTTTTCGTCGCACAACACGAATTTTATTTCATCATGCTGAGTCAATAGCGCCAAATTTTCCCAGCGATTCTTTGCCACTTCGCCGGACGCAGGGGTTTTGATGTCCACCACGCGCATCACACGCGCATCCACTTCGCTGATATCCAGTGCCCCGCCGGTTTCCAAAGACACTGCGTAGCCCGCATCACACAAGGCGCGCAACAAAGGCAGACAATTTTTTTGCGCGAGTGGTTCACCGCCGGTGACGGTCGCATAGTGCGGTGCATATTCGGCAACTCGTTGGAGAATGTTTGCCAAGCTCATATTTTGCCCGCCAGTAAAGGCATAAGAGGTGTCGCAGTAAGTACACCGCAACGGACAACCGGTCAAGCGAATGAATACCGTGGGCAGGCCAACGCGGCTGGTTTCGCCTTGCAGGGAATAAAAAATTTCGCTGATGCGCAGTTGCGCGCCTGAATTAGCTTGCGGCATATGGGAGCCTCTAAAAATTCAGAGTTCGCCCAAATGCAAGGCGCGAAAAAAATTTCGCCGCTCCGCATATGTTCGATATGTAAGCAAGAAATTTTTTACGCAACGCAGCAGTTGGGATGAAATGTGGATTTTTAAAGGTTCCCATGTGGACTACTGGGCGGCAGCGAGAATTTTCTTGGCTTTGGCGGCGGCTTCGCTGGTGGGATATTTGTCGATGAGTTGTTTGAGCGTTTTGTGCGCCGTAATGGGTCGCTTCAACCCTTGCTGGCAGCCCGCAATTCCAAACAAAACATCGGCTGTTTTAGATGTATCGGGAAAATCCTTGAGCAACCCCTGATAGGTATCCAACGCGCCATGGTAATCCTTCAGCGCAAATTGAGCGTTGCCCAGCCAATAATTTGCATAGTAAACATGTACCGAATCCGGATACTTTTTGAGAAACTCCTGAAATGCCTTGGCCGCATTCGCATGGCTGCCGGCCTTGAACAAACCATAGGCGGCCTCGAAGGCGCGGTCCTCGGGAACCGGGTCGGATGGATCGACGGGAAAAGTTGCTACAGGTGTTTTAGCGGTTGCGGCAGCAGCTTCTTTACCGGCTTCTTCAGAGGATTCGAAATGACGCAAGCGCGTATCCAAATCCACATAAAAATCTTTTTGGCGCTTTTCGGCATCTTGCAAGCCGTGCGTTGTTTCTTCATTCTGTCCGCGCAGTTTGCGGATTTCCGTATTCTGAGCTTCGATCTGGCCTTGCAGATCCAGCATGGATTTGGTTTGCTGCTTGACGGCATCCTCCAACTTCAGCACACGCGTCTCGAGTTGCTTGATTTGTTCACGTGCCTCGTCGTCCTCCAACAATCCCGCTTGCGCGGGAATGGCGAAACACAGACTCAACAATAAGAGCGCGCGCTGCTTCAGCATGGTTGCTACTTTAGTACTTTATATCGCTCCGGCGATTCTGCGACCAGGAAGCCTCGTCATGGCCAGTCGCTTTGGGCTTTTCTTCGCCATAGCTGACGGTTTCGATTTGGCTGGCTTTCGCGCCGCCCAACACGAGCATCTGCTTCACGCCATCTGCACGACGCTGGCCGAGAGCCAGGTTGTACTCATTGCTACCGCGTTCATCGGCATTGCCTTCCACGCGAACATTGCGATCAGGGTGCTCGCTCAAATATTTTGCATGCGCTACCACGATCGGCTTATCGGCATCCTGCACGGCAGAGACATCGAACGGGTAATAGACACTACGCTTGACCAGAATACTGGCCGGGTCATTCAAAGAATCAACCTCAACCACGGGTGCAGGTGCGGGTGCTGCTTCCGGTGCCGGTGCTGTTACTACAGGGGGAGGCACGGGCGCAGCAGCTTCAGGTGCCTTTGGTTTCTCGCTGGCACAGGCCGCGAGCAAATTTACCAACACAATACTGATAATGAGTTTTTTCATGGGTATTTTCCTTTACTAGGTTTGTTATAGGTGTGGTCCCCACACCGGTTCACGTGCATCGCCGCTTTGTGTGAACATATGCTGCTGCACGCGACCATCGCTGGACACGGTCGCCAATATACCACGACCGCGCGCCTCGCTGGCAAACAGGATGAGTTTCCCGTTCGGTGCAAAACTGGGTTTTTTCTCCCACCCGCCTGCGGTGAGAATTTCCACCTGCCCGTTCTGAAAATCCTGCGCGGCGATATAGAACTTGCCATTACTGAAATGCGCGTAGACAAAACCTTTGCCATCGGGACTATAACGCGGTGAAAAATTGTTACCCTCGCCAAACGTGATGCGCTGCTCCGCTCCACCCCCCACCGGCATACTATAGATTTGCGCACTACCGCCGCGATCCGAGGTGAACAGCAGAGATTGCCCGTCCGGCGAAAAATTCGGCTCGGTATCGATCGCAGCGCTGAAGGTGATGCGGCGAATCCCGCTGCCGTCAGGTCGTATCAGGTAAATTTGCGAACTGCCGTCACGCGTCAACACGACAGCCAATTGCTTGCCGTCCGGCGACCAGGCCGGCGCACTATTGCTGCCGCGAAAATCGGCCAGCACCATGCGCTGATTGGTGTATAGCGATTGCACATAGATGGCCGCATGTCCGGTTTCAAAGCTCACATAGACAAGGTGGCTGCCGTCCGGCGACCACGCCGGCGACATGATCGGCTCATTTTGCGCCAGCACGGTTTGTTCGTTGTAGCCGTCGCTATCCGCCACCATCAGGCTAAACTTCTTTCCCTGCCGGTTCACATAAGCGATGCGTGTGCTGAACACGCCCTTGTCGCCGGTTAATTTCTCATAGATCAAATCCGCGACACGATGTCCGACAGCGCGCACCTGGTCATTATTCGCCGAGACTGACTGACCGGCCAACTCCGTCTGCTTGACCACATCCAGCAAGCGAAAGCGCGCTTCGATGCGGCCATTGGTTTGCAATGCGACCGTGCCTATCGCCAAGGCGTCCGCACCGCGCATCTGCCAATCGGGATAACTGACCTCGGCCAATTCGTGCGGCGATTTTCCCGCCGGGTCCACCAGCCGGAACAATCCGCTACGCTGCAAATCGCCCGTCACCACTTCGTTGATGGTTTGCGCCAGCTTGGAATCTCCGCCGAACGGCACGATGGCCACCGGAATCTGGTGTTCACCCGCACCGATGATTTCAATAGTCAATACCGCACTTGCCACCGACGCCTGTGCCAATAACAGCAATCCCATCATGCTTTGCAATAAGCCTGTCCTGATAACCAGCGACTTGCCCGCTTGCGGGCTTAGTCGAATGGCTATAACCAATGGCTTGCTGCGGATTTTGCAGCTTAGCCAGATGGCTAGTGGTTTCACCAGTAGTTCCATCAGCTCAGTCGAAGGGCGCAACGCCATAAACACTCCTGTTATTCGGCCGGTTTGAAGACCAGATCCAATTCACGAAAACGATTGAACAATTGCACATCCGGCGGCAAGGGCAACGGATCGGATTTCAGAATCGCGCGCTCCACCGCATCGTCATATGCCGCATTGCCGCTGGACTTTTTCAACTCCGCCTTCAGCACCGCACCGCCCGGCAACAACGTCACCAAAAATTCAGCGCGCGCATCATTCGCCACATCCGGGGGCATCACGACATTGCGGTGTATCTTGGCTTGGATTTTTGCCTTGTACTCATCCACCACGCGGCCATTCGCCGCGGCTTGCTCGTCTTGCCTGATCCGCTCGGCCTGTACACTTGCAGCTTGTTGATCTGCAATGCGAGCGTTCAGATTTTGCTCGGCAATTTTTTGTGTGTCAGGCTTGTGCTTGACCCCTTCGACGGGTCTCGGAACAGGTTTCTTTTTCTCCGGCTTAGTCTCGACCGGCTTGCTCGCGGCTTTATTTTTATCCGGCATCACGATGTCAGGTTCGACTATTTTTTCCTGCGGCGGCGGCACGACCTCCTCGACCTTGGGATTGACGGGTGGCGCGACAACCTCCTCCGGCAAGGTCGGCCACAACTCCACACTCATCGTCGCGGGTGAAGAGGCCTGCCGGTTCCAGTTAAAGCCGAAATACAGCAGCGCGAAAAACATGCTGTGCACCACCAGGGCCAGAATGCCTGCGGGCAGCTTATAGGGTTCGTAATAAACCGTCGCACTCATTGCTTGGCTTGCGTCAACAGACCGACTTTCTGAATATGTTGCTGTTGCAGCAGGTCCATCACATTGATGACTTCTTCATAGCGCACGTTCTTGTCTGCGGAAATCACCACCGCCTGCTCTGCTTGCTTTTCCTGCCTGGCCTTCAATATCGCAATCAACTCATCGCGCGACACACTGCTTTCCATGCCACCATTGGCATGATCGCGCAACGCCAGCGTGGTGTCTTTTTTGATGATGACCTCCAGCGGGGCAAGCGGCGGCGCCAGAGACTTGGCCACGCTCGGCAAATCGATCTGGCCGGGATTCATCAGCGGCGCGGTCACCATGAAAATCACCAGCAGCACCAGCATCACGTCGATATACGGCACGACGTTGATCTCGTTCATCAGCCGATTGGCGGGACGGTGGTGGCTTCTCATGGCTGGCGTTGCAGGACGTTGGAGAATTCTTCGGTAAAGCTGTCGAAACGGGTGGAAAGGCGATTGATGTCGTACGCGTAGCGGTTGTAGGCGACCACCGCCGGAATCGCCGCGAACAAGCCCATCGCAGTCGCCACCAGTGCTTCGGCGATGCCGGGCGCGACGTGCGCCAAGGTCGCCTGACCCACGTTCGCCAAACCGCGAAACGCGTTCATGATCCCCCACACCGTACCGAACAATCCCACGTAGGGGCTGACCGAACCGACCGAGGCGAGAAACGCCAGATGCGATTCCAGCCTGTCCATCTCGCGCTGATAGGTCGCGCGCATGGCGCGGCGCGTGCCCTCCATCACCGCACTGGCATCCACACCATGCTGCTTTTTCAGCTTCACGAACTCGGTAAAACCAGCGGCGAAAATGCGTTCCAATGCACCCTGATGACGCAGGGAACTGCTGTTTGCATATTTGTAAAGCTCGTTCAAATTCTGGTTGTGCCAGAATGCATCTTCAAATTCTTCGGTCAACCTGACTTCGCTGCGGATGGCGAACATCTTGAGGAAGATATACCACCACGACATCAACGACACCACCAGCAACAAGCCCATCACTAATTGCACCAGCACGCTGGCATGGCTGATGAGATGCACAAACGACAAATCCTGCGTTACTTCCATTGCAACTCTTCCCCCTTCAATTCTTCCATTGCCCGCGCAATACCTCCGGCACGCTGACCGGCTTGAAACTTTCCAACGAGACACACACCAGATGCACTTCGGCTTCGGTCAACACCTCAGCGCCGCGCCGCACGGTTTGCAACAGCGATATGCGGCTGCGACCGATGTCCTTGATCTGCGCCGTCACATCCAGCAAATCATCCAGCAGAGCGGGCTTGAGATAATCCAGCTTGAGCGAACGCACCACGAACACCGTACCGAATTCCTTCATCAATCCGGCATTGCTGTAACCGTGGGTGCGCAGCCACTCAGTCCGCGCGCGCTCCATAAAGTTCAAATAGTTGGCGTGATACACCACGCCGCCTGCATCCGTGTCCTGAAAATACACGCGAACCGGCAATGAAAAAATCTTGCTCTTACTCATTTTTTAATCGCCACTCAATGGCAAATCCCCGCTGACCGGATTCAGGTTAATTGGATTATTGGCAACCGTCAGCCCGAAATGGCGATAGGCGATCGCCGTGGCCATGCGTCCGCGCGGCGTGCGTTGCAAATAGCCCTGCTGGATCAGATACGGCTCCAGCACATCCTCGATGGTATCGCTCTCCTCGCCGATGGCGGCGGCAAGGTTGTCCAGACCGACCGGGCCGCCGAGAAATTTTTCGATGACCGTCAGCAATAATTTTCTGTCCATGACATCCAGCCCGCGCGCATCCACATCCAGCATGGTCAGCGCGGCATCCGCCACCTCACGGGTTGCATCGCCGTCCGCCTTCACATCGGCGAAGTCGCGCACACGGCGCAGCAAACGGTTGGCGATACGCGGCGTGCCGCGCGAACGCTTGGCGATTTCCAGCGCGCCGTCGTGGGTCAGATTCATTTTCAGCAGATTCGATGAGCGCATCACGATGCGCTGCAATTCTTCCGGCGTGTAAAACTCCAGCCGCGCCACGATACCAAAACGGTCGCGCAACGGATTGGTCAGCATCCCCGCGCGCGTGGTCGCTCCGACCAGCGTGAACGGCGGCAGGTCCAGCTTCACCGAACGCGCCGCCGGACCTTCGCCGATCATGATGTCGATCTGGTAATCCTCCAGCGCGGGATACAGTATCTCTTCCACCACCGGAGACAGGCGATGAATCTCATCTATAAACAACACATCATTGGGTTCGAGATTGGTCAGCAACGCGGCAAGATCACCGGCGCGCTCCAGCACCGGGCCGGAGGTATGGCGCAGATTCACGCCCATCTCGCGCGCGATGATTTGCGCCAGGGTGGTCTTGCCCAAGCCGGGCGGGCCGAACAGCAGCACGTGATCGAGCGGCTCTTTGCGCCGCTTCGCCGCTTCGATGAATATCTCCAACTGCCCGCGAATTTTTTCCTGGCCGACATACTCATCGAGCTGTTTTGGGCGCAGCGCGCGCTCCAGCGCCTCCTCCTGATGAGAGGCGGCAGTAGGCGCGATCAGGCGCGGTTCGGCGGAGAGGTTATCGCTGTGAATCATGATGGTGATTGCTTTTCATGCGCTGGATAATTTCTATTCTATTCAGGATAATTTTTATTCACAAATCTGCAACGCCAAGTCTTCCATATCGCAGCCTAGTGCCGCTGCCAGCTTGCCCAATGTGGCAACGGTGGGATGGCTTTTGCCAGTCTCTATCTCCCTATCTTTGGACAATGCCGCCGAACTAATGCCGATCTCAGCCGCCATGGCACGCAATGTAAAACCTCGATATTCGCGCCACACTTCAAGAGGGTGGATTCTAATTCCAAGTGCACCACAGGAACAACAATATCACAGGTACCGGATACGAATCGTTTTCAGCGCACCCTACGGAAATTAGCGCGGCTCGATCCGCGACAAGTGCCGCCCCACTGACAGCCACGCTACAGCCAGCCGAGACACATCGTGTAACCATAGGAAAAGCTTTGCCATAAGAAAATCAGTCAGGCCAATACTGGCTTGTCATGAGGCTGCTTTATTGTCATCATGGCCGTAAATCGGTTGAGGCCTTCTGTTAATTATCCCTGCTATGGAAATGAAGATAATATGATCTTGTCATTACTGAAAGAAAACCTCATAGGCAGGAATTCAAAGGCCGCGCCATTTCTGCTTGCCTTTATTTCAGTCTTCATCGTTATCGCGCTTTATTATGGCCAGAATTCGTTCCTCGAAGCTTTTGAAGCCAAGACCTACGACCTAAGGTTCAGGGATTTGCGCGGTGCCATTCCGCCCAGTCCAGACATCGCTATCGTGGCGATCGATGACAAGAGTATTGCCGAGTTGGGACGATTCCCCTGGACCAGAAGTCAATATGTGCGCCTTCTTGATCGGCTTTCGGCGGCAGGCGCAAAGGTGGTGCTCTTCGATGAATTTTTTTCCGAGCATGAGACAGCGGCGATAGACCGCTCCTTCGCGGCAGCGATCAGGAAGGCCGGTAATGTCGTGCTGGCAGTGCCTTTTGATTTTGATAAAGAGCTTCGAGTGATAGGCAGCACGCATAGCCTCCCTGAAATCGAGAGGGCTGCAGCAGGGATAGGGCATATCAATCTGTTGCCCGAAGACGATGGTGTGAATCGGCGCAACATGCTGCTTGTCGAGGAGAATGGCAAGCTGGTGCCATCGCTGGGCTTGATGGGAGCCATGGCGGCGCTGGGTGAAAAAGAATTCATCCCCGGCTCATTTGAGATCAAGCTGGGCAAGAGACATATCCCGGTAGATGAAAATTATTCGATGTGGATCAACTATACGGGGCCACCGGGCATCTATCCGCGCTACTCTTTTATCGACATCGTCAATGGTCGGGTTGACCCCGCGTTGCTGAGAGGCAAGGTGCTCTTTGTGGGCGCCACTGCGCTTGGTATCTATGACATGAGGGTCACACCGTTTCACAGCAATTCACCAGGGGTTGAGGTGCATGCGACGGTTGCAGACAGCATCATAAGCGGCCGCTTCGTTCGTCGTACGGGGCTGGAGGCGCTGTTCGACATGGCGTTTATCGTCGTGTTGGGATTGGTTACTTTCTACCTGACCATGCGCCTGCGCCTGCATGTCGCGATTCCCGCGGTATTCCTGCTTTCGGCGGGCTATGTGTGGTTGTCCTATTGGATTTTTCTTCAGGGCCACTGGGTCAGCATGATCTATCCGCCATTGGCGGCCATGATCGCGCTATCAATAGGTGGCAGCTTCCGGTATCTGGTGCTGGATCGCAGTGCAAGAGAGATGCGCTCGATGTTTTCCAGCTATCTGTCAGCCAAACTGGTCGCTCGTTTGGAGAAGGATCCCGATGCTGCCAAGATCGGCGGCGATAACAAGGAAGTAACGGTATTGTTCACGGACATCAAAGGCTTCACCACCTTTAGTGAGCGGCGTCCTCCTCAGGAGATCGTCACCAGGCTGAATGAATATTTCGCTGCCATGGTTCAAGTGATCGAACAATTCGACGGTACGGTGGACAAGTTCATCGGTGACGGCATCATGATCTATTGGGGCGCGCCTCTCGCTCAACCCGATCACGCAAAACTTGCCATCTCCTGCATGCTGGCTATGAAAAAGGAGATGGCACGTCTTGGCGCCAAGTGGAAAGAAGAAGGTGTGGAGCCATTTTCAATCCGTGGCGGAGCCCAGTCCGGCGATGTGGTGGCCGGAAATATCGGGTGTCATGGCAAGAAGATGGAATACACGTTGATCGGGGACACGGTAAATCAGGCGGCACGGCTTGAGGGTACGGCAAAATATTACGGGGTGGATTTTCTGATAGGCGAGACCACTTATCTGATGACACGCGATACCTATCACTACAGGGAGTTGGATAAGGTCAGGGTGGTTGGCAAGCAGGTCCCTGTTACAATTTATGAGTTGCTTGGCGCTTTGTCAGAGCCGGCAGAAGCGTGGGTTGCGAAGTTTGATGCGGCACTCGCGCACTATCGGGCGCAGCGGTGGGAAGAGGCGGAAAAATGTTTTGCTTCCATACTTGGCGCGGTTCCGGGGGATAGGCCAAGCATGATATGCTTGGAACGTTGCGAGCATTTTAAGGAGAATCCTCCTGCAGAGGGGTGGGATGGTGTGTTTAACCGGATGGATAAATAGGACTTTCGATCTCGCGCAAGGGTTGGCATGTTCCTGAGTCGTCTTTTATCAAGTTAATTATTACGAGTGGTGTTCTACATGCGTATTGTCACTATTGCGATTCTGTCTTTGATCATGTTTGTATCTGCCCGCGCGGACACAGCGGATGTTCCTTCTTCGGCGGGTCTCTCGAAAGTCGAGCTTGTGCAGGAGCTCGCCATTGGCGGGATGCGAAAGTTGCTTGGCTGGAGCGGCGGCAATGCTTACTTCGCAAAAAAGGATGGCTCCGTTAGCGTAGTGGATAAGGATGGAAAAGAACTTGTTGCCTTGCAGGCAAAGGATAGCAAGGGTGGATTGATACTCAAGCAGCCCGAGGCGGTTGTTGTTTCCGATGGTGTGATCTATGCGGTCGATAGTGAAACGAACCGTGTTGCCATGTTCACTCTGCAGGGTAAATATCAAGGGAGCTTTGGCACCAAGAGCGGAGGAGGTTTTTTTAGCGGAAGGGGCAATTCGCTAAGTTCACCGCGTGGTGTTGCTTTCCACGAGGGCATAATATACGTGGCCGACACCGGTAATGGCAGGATACAGATGTTCGGCAACAACGGCGTTTTCCTGGCTACTCTCGAGATTGACAGCGCTTCCGAAAACAGTGCCGCTAAGGAGAAGGGGCTGCCGTACAAGTTGCATGAGCCGACTGACATTGCGATTGATGCCATGGGGCAAATCTATGTGTTGGACGAAGATGATGGCTTGATCAAGGTGTACAGCCCTAACGGGGTATATCTGAAACATCTTCCGGGAAGAGTGAAGGCGCTATCTTTCAGTATCGCCCGTGACGGTATCTATGTGGCAGACCGGGACTCCTATTCCATTGACAAATATGATTTCGAAGACAGGCAGGTGTATTCCTTCGGCTCCAGAGGGAAAGGTCACGCGCAGTTTAAAAGCATAACCGGGCTGGCCACAAACCAAGACCGTCAGGTGCTGATCGGCGACGGCGAGAAGGGGGTCGCAGATATATTCATGGTCGAAGCTGGCGCAACTTTTGAACCAGAAGTTAAGCGTCCCTCAAGAACCTCCGTGCGATGGGAGCAGGTCATTCCGGTGTCCGTGGGCAAGATGGCTTGGGATGGCAAGGGAACGATGTATGGAGTTGATGCAGAAAACAACAAGATAGTCCGGATAGTTAACGGCGCTGTGGCCGGTGAAATCAAGGCGAAGGACTTTTTTCCGGTGTCTGTTGCCGTCGACAGCAACGGGGCACTTTGGGCGCTGGATAAGAAGAAGGCCAGGGTTGTTAAGCTGGACGAGTCAGGAAACATCCTCACCAGTTTCGGTACATCAGGGAGCCAAAATGGGGAATTTGACGACGCTGAAGATTTTGCTATTTCCAGTACGGGACTGATACTTGTCGCCGACCGGGGAAATCGGAGGGTGCAGGCATTTAGCAACGATGGAGTGTTCCTGAAAGAAATTCGCAGCGATGCTTCCGGCAAACTGGAGGATCCTGCGGCGGTCGTTCTTGATTCTCAGGATGTGATCTATGTTCTGGATAAAGGCCGTTCTGTTATATCCACTTATTCGGCCAAGGTGGAGCCGCTGGGCGTATTTGGCAAACCGGCGGGGGGCGCTGAAATCCTTACAAAGCCGGTAGCCCTGATGGCAACCCGGGATGAGTTGTTCGTTCTCGACTCGGGCCAGGTCAAGGTTTTTTCACGCAAGGGGCAGTATGTACGTTCATTCGCCACCAGTGGAAACAACCTTGGGGAGCTTGATGAACCGTTAGCGATCACCGCAACAGGTGATACGACCTTCGCTATTTCAGAGCGTGGAAATAAGCGAGTTCAAACTTTTTCCACATTGTATAAACCCTCGGCTCCCTCGCAGTTGGCAGCGCAGGGCGCAGTGCACACCATTGAATTGCGTTGGGCGGCCTCTGCGCTGCCATACATCAAACAGTACCGAATCTACAGGTCGCAGACCGAAAACTCTGGGTTCGTCCAGGTCGCGGCCAGCAACACCAATCAGTACTTGGACACGGGTATGGAGGCAGAAAAGAAATTTTTTTACCGGGTGGCCGGAGAAACTCATTACGGGTACGTGGGGCCGAAGAGCGAGCCGGTGTATGGGAGCGCCAAGAAGTACGTTCCGCCGCCCTTGGAAGATGTGAAGGTGGAGTCGTCCCAAGCGCAACTTAAAATCACCTGGAAGCCGGTTGACCAGCAATACTTCAGTGCCTATCTGATTTATCAGAAAGATGGAGAAACCTTTACCAAGATTGGTGAAACGACTCTGCCAGAGTTCATAAAAAATTCACTGGCCCCTGATACCAAATATACCTACTATATTTCGACGCGCAGCACCGATGGAACTGAATCGGATAAATTGTCCGCCACAGCATCTACTCCGCCATCCAATAGCGCACCACTGGAAATCGAAGTGGTCAAGTTGCGGGATGTCTTTTCCAATTCCTATAAGCTTTATGAGCAAGACGGGGTCGGCAGCATCAAATTGACCAACAACACCGACAAGCCCATAGAAAAAATCAAGATAAGTTTTATGTTGAACAACTTCATGGATTTTCCCACGGAAGGCAAGATCAACAAACTGCTGCCGGGACAGAGTGTAGAGGTCATTCTCAAGGCTGTATTCAATAATAGTATTCTGACCATCACCGAGGACAGTTCCATACAGGCGATGATAGAGGCGAGCTATTTTCTGGACGGCAATCGGGAGGCTTACAGCAAAAATGCCACAGTCACGGTCTATGACAAACACCGCATGACTTGGGATGAACATGAGCGTTTTGCTTCTTTTGTAACACCCAAAGATACGCCGATAATCGACTTCGCACGTTCGGTAGCGACCCAGTTCAAGGAAACCAAAGACGAGTCGAATCTGGCCGCAGTGCTGTTCGACTCTATGGGCGTGATGGGATTTACCTACATTCAGAATCCATCTGACCCCTACCAGATATCCCTTGCTAAGACGGCGACAACTGCAAAAACGGATACTGTCGACTATGTCCAGTATCCGCGTGAGACCCTGGAGCGCAAATCGGGTGACTGTGTCGATCTGGTAGCGTTCTACTCCACCGCCCTTGAAAGCATGGGAATCACCACGTTGGCGCTCGAGGTGCCGGATCACTTGCTGATGATGTTCTCCACCGGCATCAGTGCGGATGCCGATGGATACACGATGAATGATATGTATGTGATACACGATGGCATGCTATGGATCCCGGTCGAGACCACCGTCGTTGGAAAACCTTTTATCAAGGCATGGGAGTTGGGTGCCGCCAACTACTACCAATGGAAAGATAAGGGACTAACCATACTGGACGTTCACAACGCGTGGAATATCTATAAACCGGCCACGTTGCCCAATTCCGCGCTAAAGACCATGGACATTACTTCAGGGGCGATCGAGAAAAAATTTCCCGGAGATTTCATCTCAATGCTCAAGATCAGCTCCCAGACCAAGACCAGGCGTTATCTTCAGGCGATACAAAAAAATCCTGCCGATATGGGAGCGCATCTCCAGATGGGCATCATTCTTGCCAAAATTGGGGACAGGAAGGAAGCGATGAAATATTTTGACAAGATTCTCAGCGCCGAACCGAAGAATGCGGCGGCGCTGAACAATCGCGGCAACATCTTCATGCTCGACGGGAAGTATCCCGAGGCGCAAAAGGCCTATCTTGCGGCGACCCAGGCAAGTCCGGAGGATCCTTACGTTTGGGTCAATCTGGCAAAATCATACAAGGCAGTGAACAATACGAAGAAAGCGAAGGCGGCTTTTGTCAAGGCGCAACGACTGAATCCGTCGGTCAAGGAAAAGTACAAGGCGATGGCTTTGGAATTGTTAAACTCATTGTAGGCCTAAGGAACTGTCGAACTTATTGTTTGGACTAACCCGTGTCAATAACCATAAAGGAGAAAATGATGAGAAAACTGACCATCCTGCTTTTGTTGGGTTTGGCTCTCGGTTCACAGGCGCTCTATGCGGGCGAGAAGAGCGATAGCACCCAGAGTTTCTGGGATATGCTCAGAATCAAACTCGAGTCGTTGACTCCGCAGAAGAGGGTGACCGCAACCAATGCGACCGGCGGTATTCGCGGTGCTGCGGTGGCATCTGAAGATGTGTACTGGAAAAACGAGGCTACAGGACAAACCATAGATTCAGATGAACTGGATGCATTCAAGAAGGCGGTCAAACTGATTGATATAGGCGATAAGGGACAGGCTAAAACTGCCTTTTCCGAATTCATCAGAAAATATCCGAATAGTTCATTGCGCAAAGACGCTGACCAAGCCTTGGCATTCTCCAAGCCCTAAGCGCTCCCGCAATAACCACTTCATCGCCGATCCGGCTACATGCAGGTACCGGATCGGATCGTTTTCAGCCAGCAGGTCGGGTTGAATACCGGGTTGGATGCAATGATACCCAACATCCCCGCTTATATTGGGTATCGCGGGGTTTATCCTGAGCATAGCCGAAAGATATCACCCACATAATGACTATTAGCGCGGCTCGATTTGCGACAAATGCCGCGCCACTGACAGCCACGCTCCCAGCCAGCCGAGATACATCGAGAACAGCATCAGCGTCAGGCTGTCGCCGAACGACAGCGGATGCAATACGAACTGGCTGGCGTAGAGCTGAGATAGCGCGTTGAGTTGATGGTTGAGCAGCAGCAGGCTGATGGTGATGATGAGCCAGGCCATGATGCCGCCGAGCAGTCCCTGCGCCGCGCCGAAATACAGGAACGGACGGCGAATGAAGCCGTTGGTGGCGCCGATCAGTTTGGCCACTTCGATTTCGTCGCGCTGGGTGAGGATTTGCAGGCGGATGGTGTTGAAGGTGATGGCGATCAGCGCGAGGCTGAGCAGGCTGGCGAGTATCAACACCACCATCCGCCCGAATTTGAGCAGGGCTTCGAGCTTGTAGGCCCAGGCTGAATCGAGTTGCGCCTGTTCCACCTTGGGCAGCTTCGCCAGTTCGATGCGCAGTTCATCCAGCGATTGCGCAGCGCTTGGTTTGGGATAGACGATAAAGGCATCCGGCAAGGGGTTCTGGTTCAAGCCGCCGATCACGTCGGCGAGTCCGGTGCTTTGTTTGAGTTGCTCCAGAGCTTGCGCACGGGCGACGAATTCGACGCGGGCAATGGCCGGATGTTGCTCCAGTTGTTTGCGCAGTTTATCAACGTCATCCGCTTTCGCATCCATGCTCATGAACAGGCTGATCTGCGGTGTGCCGGAGAGTTGCGCGACCAGGCCCTGTGCGTTTTGCAGCAGCACATACATGCCGGCAGGCAGGCTGAGTGCGATGCCGATGACCAGAATGTTGAGGATTCCTGCCAGCTTTGATGAGAACATGCGCCGCAATACGCCGATGTTTTGCGCGAGTGTGTGCCTCATGCCTGTGCTTGGCCTTTTGTTTGTGCCGGGCCTGTCGAATAACCAGCGACTTGGCCTTTGTCGTTTGAAGGCCTAGTCGAATGGCTAGTAGTTCCATCAGCGGGTTGCAACTCTCCCTGCCTGAGCGCGAGCACGCGAACATTGGTATTTTGCAGCACGCTTTCATCGTGGGTAGAGATCAGCAGGGTGACGCCGACCTGATGGAAGGATTTGAATATCGCCATGATCTCTTGCGCGTATTCGGTATCCAGATTGCCGGTCGGCTCGTCGGCCAGCAGGATGGACGGGCGATTCACGATGGCGCGGGCGATGCAGAGACGTTGTTGTTCGCCGCCGGACAGCGCGATGGGATTGGATTTTTCGCGCTTGAGCAAGCCTACTTTGTCGAGTGCGGCGCGCGCCCGCTTGTGGCTTTCGCGGTAATCGAAACCGCAGATTTGCAGCGGCAACAGCACGTTGTCGAACGCGTTGCGGTCGAACAGCAGCTTGTGATCCTGAAAGATGATGCCGAGGTTGCGGCGCAGGTAAGGCAGCGCGCGGCTTTTGAGCACACCGACGTTCTGATGGTTGACCAGCACGCTGCCGTGGTTGGGTCGTTCGATCGCGGCGATGAGTTTGAGCAAGGTGCTCTTGCCCGCGCCCGAGTGTCCGGTGAGGAACACCATCTCGCCCTCGGCGATTTCGAACGAGACGTTCTTCAACGCCTGATAGCCGCCCGGGTAACGTTTGTGGACTTGGTTGAAGGAGATCATGCGTCCAGACCTAATAGTGCCGCGACAAAATCTTCCGCGACGAAGGGACGCAGATCATCCAGCCCTTCGCCCACGCCGATGAATCGTACCGGAATCGGATGCGCCTTGGCAATCGCGGCGATCACGCCGCCCTTGGCCGTGCCGTCCAGTTTGGTGAGTATCAGTCCGGTGACGCCGAGTGCCTGATCGAAGGCTTTGACCTGGCTCAGCGCGTTCTGTCCGGTGTTGGCATCCAGCACCAGCAACACTTCATGCGGCGCGGCTGGTGATGTTGATGTTTCTGGCAATACCTTGGCGATGACGCGCTTCACCTTCTTGATCTCTTCCATCAGGTGCGCCTGAGTGGTCAGCCGTCCGGCGGTATCGGCCAGCACCACGTCGATGTTGCGCGCCTGTGCGGCTTGCACGGCATCGTAGATCACCGCAGCGGCATCGCCGCTTTGTTGCGCGATGACCGTCACGTTGTTGCGTTCGCCCCAGATCGTCAGTTGCTCTCTTGCAGCAGCACGAAACGTGTCGCCCGCCGCGAGCAACACCGACAAACCCTGACCTTGCAGATATTTCGCCAGCTTGCCGATCGAGGTGGTCTTGCCCGCGCCGTTCACGCCTACCATCATGATGACAAAAGGCTTGTGGGTTTCGGCTTGCAGCGGTTGCGCCAGCGGCTTGAGCAGCTTGAGCAGACTATGCGCGAGGGCTTCCTTGAGTTCAGACGCTTCGCTCAGGTGTCGTTCTTTGACCTGGTGGCGGAGATCGGCGAGCAGCGCGCGGGTCGCATCCATGCCGACATCGGCGGTGATCAGGATGGTTTCCAGTTCATCGTAGAGATCGTCGTCTATCTTGCCGCCGCGACTGAACAGGCCGGTCAGTTGGTCGCCGGTGCGCGCCAGGCCGGACTTTAGCTGCGCGAACCAACTGAAGCCGGACTTGTCTTTGCTGGCCGGATCGTTCTCAGACCCGGATGATTTTTTTTTCAGGAAGCTGAGCATTGTTAAATTTTAAAAAATTGAAGGAAATGCCGGGCCTGTGTACAACGGCTGGGCGCACTTTAACAAGGAGTCGCACTGACAGGATGCCTGCATCAATCATGTGGTTATCGGTAAATGAACGTAGTCGGGAGGCAAGTAAATGTCGCATAATGCGCGCGCATTTTATGCCGATTATTCGTTGAAGGGTTCCGATTTATTAGTTGCAGGGTTCCGATTTATTAGTTGCAGGGTTCCGATTTATTAGTTGCAGGGTTCCGATTTATTAGTTGCAGGGTTCCGGTTTATTAGTTGAAGGGTTGAAGATTATGAGAGCTGTCCTGCTTTATATTTTGCTGTTGTTGGGTTGGTCGCACAGCGCCGCGCAAGCGGAAGTGTTCGAACGCACGCTGGCGAACGGGCTGAAAGTCGTCGTCAAGGAAGATCACCGCGCGCCGGTGGTGGTGCAACAGATCTGGTACAAGGCCGGCAGCATGGACGAGAGCACCGGAACCACCGGCGTCGCGCACGTGCTGGAGCATATGATGTTCAAGGGCACCAAGGCCGTGCCAGCGGGCGAATTTTCCAAGCGCATCGCGGCAGCGGGGGCGCGCGAGAATGCTTTTACCAGCACCGACTACACCGCTTATTTCCAGCAACTGCACAAATCCCAATTGCCGCTGGCGATGAAGCTGGAATCGGACCGGATGCAGAACCTCAATCTGACTGCGAAGGAATTCAGCAAGGAGATCAAGGTAGTCATGGAAGAGCGGCGCATGCGCACCGACGATGAACCGCAATCGCTGATGAATGAAATCATGATGTCGACGATTTATCAGGAGCATCCCTATCACAACCCGGTCATCGGCTGGATGAGTGACCTGCAGGTGCTCACGGTTAACGATGCCAGGGTCTGGTATAACCGCTGGTACGCGCCGAACAACGCCACGCTGGTCATCGCCGGCGATGTGAAGGCTGATGAGGTGTTCGCGCTGGCGCAACGCTATTACGGCGCCATCCCCAAACATGTGCTGCCGGCACGGCGAAACTATACCGAACCGCAACAAGTGGGTATCAAGCGCCTGGTCGTGAAAGCACCCGCCGAGTTGCCGCAATTGGTGATGGCCTACCACACTCCCACGCTGAAAAATCCCAGGCAGGACTGGAAACCTTACGCGCTGGATATGCTGGCAGGTGTGCTGGATGGCAACGAGTCGGCGCGTCTCAACAAACATCTGGTGCGCGAGCAGCAAGTCGCGAGTGCAGCGGGCGCAAGTTATGACTCGACCTCGCGCGGTCCGAGCCTGTTCACTCTGGATGCCACGCCGAGCACAGGCAAGACGGTGCAGGATGTCGAGGCTGCGTTGCGCGAGGAAATTGCGTTGCTGGTAAAAGACGGCGTGAGCGAGGATGAGTTGAAGCGTGTTAAAGCGCAAGTCATGGCGGGCGAAGTGTATAAACGCGACTCGGTGTTCTATCAGGCGATGCAGATCGGTCAGCTGGAGAGCATCGGCCTGGGCTATCAGGCGATTCCGGTGATGCTGGAAAAACTTCAGGCGGTGACGGCAGAGCAAGTGCAGCAAGTCGCCAAGGAATTTTTGCAGGACGATAATCTGACGGTCGCGGTGCTCGATCCGCAGCCGCTTTCCGGCAAGCCAATACATCAGTCTGGAGGAGGATCGTCAAATGTTCGCTAATTCAAAACGGGTCAAATCCTTACTGGTCAAATCCATTGGTGTTGCGGCTTTGTGCTGTATTTCAACCATTGTCTGTGCCACCCCCAACATTCAGCACTGGCAAAGCGCCAGCGGTGCGAAGGTGTTGTTCGTGGAAGATCATGACATCCCGATGCTGGATGTGGCGGTGACCGTTCAGGCGGGCAGCAGTTTTGACGCGGCGGACAAATCCGGCGTGGCGGGGCTGACCCATCAGTTGCTGGATTCCGGTTCGGATGGTTTGAGCGAGGACGAAATTTCACGCGGGATGGCGGACATCGGCGCGCAATTTGGCGGCAGCTTTGATCAGGATCGTTCCAGCATGTCATTGCGCACTTTGAGCAGTGCTGCGGAGCGCGACAAGGCGTTGGACATCATGGCGCGTGTGCTGCAGCACCCGGTGTTTCCGGAAGCGATCCTGGCGCGTGAAAAAGTGCGGCTGATCGCCGCCCTGAAAGAGGCGGAGACCAAGCCGGAAAGCATCGCCGAGAAGGCTTTTCAGAAGGCGGTGTTCGGCACGCATCCTTACGCGTTGCTGGGCTCGGGCGAGGTCGACAGTGTGGAAAAAATCACCGTGCAAGACCTGAGCGATTTTTATCGCGCACATTACCAGGCCGCCAATGCCGTGGTCGCCATCATGGGCGATGCGTCGCGTGCCCAGGCGGAAGCGATCGCGCAACAACTCACGGCGCAATTGCCCTCATCTTTTGCGCCCCACGCACTGCCCAACGTAGTGATGCAAATCGCCGCGAGCGAGCAACGCATCAGCCATCCCGCCAGCCAAAGCCATATCCTGATCGGTACGCCGGGCATGGCGCGCAGCGACCCCGACTTTTTCCCGCTGTATGTCGGCAACTACACCCTGGGCGGCGGCGGTTTTGCTTCGCGCCTGATGAACGAGGTGCGCGAAAAAAAGGGCTTGGCCTACAGCGTCTATAGCTATTTCATGCCGCTCAAGCAACCCGGGGCGTTCCAGATCGGTCTGCAAACCAAGAAAGAGCAGGCCGATGAAGCGCTGAAACTGATGCGCAACACGCTGGCGGACTTCATCGCCAAAGGCCCGACCGAGAAGGAATTGCTGGCTGCCAAGCAGAACATCATCGGCGGTTTTCCGCTGCGCATCGACAGCAACCGCAAGATACTCGAGTACCTGAGCATCATCGGCTTTTACGATTTGCCGCTGACTTATCTGGACGATTTCACGCGCAACATCGACCGGGTGACTGCGGCGCAGATACGCGATGCGTTCGCGCGCCACGTCAATCCGCAAGCGATGGCGACGGTGATCGTGGGTGCACCAGAGGCCCCGCAGGGGTTCTCGCACCCGGAGGGTGCAGGCAATCCACTATCCAGCAAGCTGAATGTGGAGTTGACACCACCCGAAGGGGCTGCGAAATAGCAGGCCATAAGATGAACAAGGTCAGAATCATCGGCGGCGAGCTACGCAGCCGCATGATCAGCCTTCCTGATGCGGAAGGCCTGCGTCCCACGCCGGATCGCGTGCGCGAGACGTTGTTCAACTGGCTAGGCCAAACATTATATGGACGCACCTGTCTGGATCTGTTCGCTGGTAGCGGTGCGCTGGGATTCGAGGCTGCTTCGCGCGGAGCCGAGCGGGTGGTGATGGTGGAGAGGAATCCTGCGGTTCTGCGCGCCTTGCAGGACAATGTTAAAAAGCTGGGCTGCGCTAATGTGTTCATACAGGGGCAGGATGGGCTAGAATTCGTGTCCCGTGATGCGCAGCAGTATGACGTGATCTTTTTGGATCCGCCGTTCCAGAGCGATTATCTGCCCAGGCTGCTGGAAATTTTGCCGCACCGCCTGAACAAAAACGGCGTGGTGTATGTCGAATCCGGTGCCGCGATAACTGTTCCTCCACCGTGGCAGGTGGTGAAATCCGGCAAGGCAGGGCAGGTGCATTATCAGTTGCTACAAATTGAATAAATCCACATTTGTGGGATGAAGCGCAAGGAGCCGCGCAGCGAATGACGAGGCATATCGAAATGGATAGACGAGGAATGAGCGAGCACGCGACACCGCGATTTGCCCGCCAATTGAATTTGATATGATTAAGGTGGTTTATCCGGGTACATTCGATCCCATCACACGCGGCCACGAAGACGTGGTGCGTCGTGCCGCCGGATTGTTCGGCGAGGTCATCGTGGCGGTGGCGGAAAGCCGCGCGCAAACCTTGTTCACGCTGGGTGAGCGGGTGGAGATCGCGAGTGAGGTGTTCGCGAATTTTGCCAACGTGCGCGTGGAAGGCTTCAGCGGCTTGCTGATGAACTTCGTGCAGACGCATGATGCGCGCGTGGTGTTGCGCGGACTGCGCGCGGTGTCGGATTTTGAATATGA
>CABDYQ010000062.1_pt1 | contig 23715 bp, 18 predicted proteins | sample 3132001 | NCBI WGS metagenome assembly CABDYQ01 (sample SAMEA5534338, study PRJEB31848) | metagenome | biome: tundra; feature: field; material: soil | place: USA | collected 2013-05 | depth 0.45 m
CTTTTTTTCCTGCACGAACTTCCACAGAAATTCACGGGATTGAAGTACAGCCAAGTTCTCCGCCGTGCTCACTTGCCCACCCATCGAGATCCCCGCCAGCGATGCCAGCCCGCCCAAGCCACCCAACGCCGAGGCCAAGCCGCCGCCCTTGTTGGCGTCATCGGCGCTCACCGGCGCGAGCAACACTTCGGCACGGTAGATGTTGGGCATCAGCAAAGAATAGCCTGCCGCGACGATGGCCGCACCGAACGTCGCCAGCAGGATTATGCGTTTGTATTTGAGCATGGTGCGCCAGAGTTCCAGCAGGTCGATCTCATCGTTCATGCCGCCCCGATCAGCGCGCTGCATAGTTTCAGGCTTGTGCTGTTCGCTCAATGGAATATCCCGATAGTCTTCATTGCGGCCAAGGAAATACTAAGCTGCATCACTGCCCTGGACCAATCCAGCGTTGAATCAAGCAAATTGAATTGCTCAATATCCTGTGGCACGACAATGGCATCCCCCGGTTCTATGGTAGCTGTACTGTCGCTAAACCATCCTTTGGTTCCTGCATCGACCATGCCATTGACTCGCACAACGTACACATGCCCGATATCGCCACTCCGGGTTGCGCCACCGGCCATCTTCAGATAATCATCACGCCCTGCTTTATTGCGGTAGATAAAGGCAGTCTGGTTATACACCTCGCCAAGCACCAAGACCTCGTCCGGACGCTTGGGCACATATAGCCTATCGCCATCACGCAACGCAAGATCAAACGGCGTCCCCTTCAGCTTCTCAATATCGTCCAGCTCAATCACGATGCGCCCAAATGATTGGACCAATTTCAATTGATCGGCAATGCGCCTTGCCGCTTCCAGCTTGGCTTGCTTGCGTGTACGCAACATTTCATCTTTCAGCAGGTTCACGGAATCTTCCATTTTGGAGATTTCCGCATCCATGCGCCGCGCCAACTCATCGATCTGCTTCTGCTCATCCAAACGCACCGATTCCCGGGTAAACATGGCCGCACGCAGGTAGGCTTCATCCGTGTAGCCGCCAGCGCGTTGCAACACACTGGAGAGGCGCTCGCCCTCTTCAACCGGATATTTACCGGGGTACTTTATCTCCCCCTGTATTTCAACCCGAGCTTCCGTCCGCCAATTTGAAATGGTCCGGATAAAAAGCTCATCGTGCGGCTTCAGTAATATGTTGGAGTTAGGATCGCCGGCCAGCGCATCGCTCAGGCGCACCTCGAAATGGCTGCTTTGGCGATGTTTGCCGTCAACCACTTCATAACGGGTTAACTCTGCCACCTTCAAATAGGATGCTTCTTTAGGGCCACCCGCCGCAAACAGCAGGTCAACCAGTCGCATGGAATCAATGTACGGATATTGTCCGGGATTGACGACTTGTCCGGAGATGGCGATGACATTCAGGGGGTCTATGGATGACTTGGCAAAAACATAGACACTGTCGTCCGAATTCAACAGGACATCTGCCTGCTGATCTTTCTGCACCAGCAACTTATCCAACGGGACGCGGACGGTTGAGACGGTACGCGCCAAAGGATCGGTACGCTGGATCAGCGCGTAATCCAGGAAAGCGCCGGGCAACAGATCCTCGGTCGTGCCGAGCAGGTTGGTCAGCTTCATGTCCTTGTACCAGCCATATTGCCCCGGTCGCTTGACATGGCCGAGCAGCGAAACCGTGTCGGCGCGCATTCCCGGTATAGCAAACAGAATCACAATGTCGCCATTCTGGACAGCGGTCCTATCCTGCATGTTGAGGTCAAGAATGTTGCGGTCACCGGCCTTATTCAGCCGGTCAATCTGCATATGTTTTACATCCGCATCGGCCAGCGCGCCGCCGGCGATTTGCATCACATCCTGCACATCTTTCTCATCACGCAATTCGTAAATCGCCGGTCTGGTCGCCTGCCCCGCCACTCCAATCACTGGCCCTATCGGCGGAATGAAGACAACATCGCCCGGCATCAGGCGCTCGTCGGCGTGACTGTTACCCTTCAACAGAAAATCATAGAGATCGAGTTCCCGGATAGTCTTGCCATTGCGTTTGAGTTGGATGTGGCGCAGCGATCCGTTCTTGCTTACGCCGCCAGCGGCAAGCAGGGCATATGAAATTGTGGAAAGCCCGCTGACCAAATACGAGCCGGGATGTTCCGCATCGCCCAATACGAATACGCGGATGGAGCGCAGCTTCCCCATGGTAATGGACGCGGTCACTCCTATCGATTTTTTGTGCAGATGCTCGGCGATCAGCGCTCTGGCCTGGACGAAACTCAAACCCGCCAAGGTCAACGATCCCACTTTCGGCAATTCAATGACACCGTTGCGGTCTATCACCAGGCTCAAGGTGTCGTCGCGGCTGCCATATAGCTGCATCTGCAACTCGTCTCCCGGCCCGAGCACATATTCTGGCGGCACAGGAATGTCGGTAGCGGGGGCAAGGGTGCTGTATGAACCGGCAAATAACTGGTAACCGAATTGCGAGAAATTATTGTCAACTCCCCGTACCTTGCGATCCTCGAGAAAACGCTCCCAGGATGACCGCAGCTCGATATCATTTTTTCTGGAAGCAGCCATGTCGCGCTTCTCGTCTTTTTCAGGCGCAACCAGGTCGGAATTTTTCAGCTCGCTCTTTTTGTCCTGAAGTATCACATCGGTCTGATCGCCCGTCTTTTCCTTTGTACTTGTTTTTAGGTCTGAAGCCAATCGGGCGCGCATGGAGATTTCAATTGCACTTGGAGTAGCGGGCTGAGGCTGAACTGGGACTTGTTCTTTTATATCGGACGGCGCTGATTGTTCCTGACTTGAAGATTTTCCTGCTGGGGCGGTGCCCGTTTTGTTTTCGCCCATCTTCTGGATGAGCGCCTGTTTTTCCGTATCGGATAACTTATTAAACAGTTCCAGTTGTTTCGATGTCGGGTTAATGTCTGCGGCCAGGGCACCTTGAGAAAATAGCAACGCCAAAACAACCAGCCCATAACTCATGCGCGCTAAAACTGTGTTCAAAGCATTCTCCAGACACCGACCTAAATTGCAACGCATTTTAACATCCCAAAGTTATGCTGACGGAAAGAGATTCCGGCTCCTCGTAAGGCGAAGAAATTCCGGTGAAGTTGCCGACCAATCCTTGCCTGGCCTTTTTGTATAACCCTTTCACATCGCGCTGCTCGCTGCTCGGGCGGCAGTTGCTGCAACTGCTGGAGCTGAGCGGCGGTCGGCCCTGCTGCCCATGCGGGTACTCCAAACGCCATGCGGGCGACGAGCAACGTCGCTTTTCCAGCATCAAAACAAGCAGATGACAACCGGCGAGAAACACCACCAAGGTTCGTTACACGTTTCAAGAGCCCACTCCCAATCGTTGTGCCTTGCAGAAATCGCAAAGATTTTAAATTATATCACTGGCACTCACTTTCAAAGATGGTAAATCAACGCGGCTACAGCACGGTGATTGACGATATAGATCGGCTATGCAAATTCTTTGACTGCAAGGTCGGAGACATCTACTTTCCATTCTGGCTGGCACAACCGTTATGCACATATCACCGTGCTGCTCCGACGGATGCTGTGCGATCAACCGCTCTGGCAAGACATAATCAAATTCATCGGTACGCATGAACACGGAAGAAAACTTTACGAAGGTGGAATTGTAGTTGATGTGACACATCGGCCCGGAATGCATCAGCCCTGAACTGCATCAACATCGCATAACTCGCTCTGCTTGGCCGGGAGATTATTTGCGATAAGACTTGAGCAACCAATAGACGACAGCGGCAACAGTTACCAGTCTGTTCCACCGGGCTCGGAGCCAAAACCGATTTTTTTCTGCGACGGAACGGCAATCTCATTGCCAAGTTCGGCTGGCTTGTATTGCAGCGTCCGTTTATCCAACAACCCGGTCAGGTCATAAAGTTGGACTTCGCGCTCGAGTTTGGCCCCCCCGTCGCGGATGAGCGGCTGCCAGAGAACATATCCAACCGAGCTGTTGGATCTGGTCATCATCGCATCGAACGGGATACTGACGTAGATCCCCTTATCGAAGCTGCCTTCGCCGAATTGCTGCGCTGAGGCGTTGGTCTTGGTGATGAAACCACCCATGCGCACCCCGTTTTGAAAGACGCGCGATAAATCGACCGTCATGCCGGCATCACCGGCCAAATAGCGACCCGCGCTCAGCTTGGCCAACACGTCGCTCAACCCGGTATCCCAATAGAGTGTCGCATGACCGGTATCCACCTGATATGGGCGCAGGTCGAAATCCTGATTGAAATCGCGTTGCCGCACCCGGTTGACATCGACGCCCAAGGCGACAGTGCTCCCCAAAGGCCGATACAGCCACTCCGCACCCGCCCCGGCAAACATCATCTCCAGATACCCTGCATATACACTGTAAAACTGGTTTTCCGTCAACTTGCCGGTGTGGGTGAATTGCAGGTTAGGCATCGTGAGATTTGAGCTGGTCACATATTCGCGTATGTAGGTTCGAACGCGTGGCATGTTGCTGGGCGCGGTAAAGAGGTACTTGTCGTAGTTGTCGGACAACCTTAATTGCAAACCGCCTTGCAACCACGTGTCTTCACGCAGCCGCAACTCGGCGTGCCCTATGGCCGAAAGCTGGTAGAGAATGAAGCCATCCGGCCCACCCAAGTTATAATTTAAATTGAGGTCGGGCTCAAACTGAAATATCGGATTTGCCGCCTGGTAAAGCGGCTGAAGTCGTTCACTCGCCGGTCCGTTTTGGTCAGCGGAACGAACGACCACCGCATCTTTCTGTTCGGTTGGCGGCAAAGGTTGTGTTTGCTGCAGCACCCATGCATCGCGATCGACCCGATGTTCGACCAGTTCCATGCCGCGTTGTCGATGCACGAAGCTGAAGCTATCGATCGCATACGGCGCGTCGCGGTGCAGCACCGCGTTTGCACGGTCGATGCGCTCGGACCAATAGACCGCATCCGCATCATCGATGTTCACGCGCAGATCGTGCCCCTGTTGCTCGATGCTGCGCACCTGCCAATCTGTTTGCGTCGCCATATCCCGTGCCGTCGCATCGCTGATGACCGAGCCCTGCGTTCGATACTCGGCAACGGGTACGCGTGCCGGGTCGTCCAGTTTGGGCGTGGCCAGCCTTTTCAAATCCGTTTGCAGCGTGAGATTCAGCGTGACCGTGTTGCCGCGCTCGAACCCCAGCGTCATCTCGAGAGCACGCCCCGCACGATAGGTCGCGCCGAGGTTCCAGGGTGAGTCTTGACGCTGGTTATTGGCCAGTGCTTCATGCTGATAATCATTGCCGTCATATTCCAGCTTCAGGATCAACGGTTCCCAGGGAGATTGATATTGCACCCCGCCGAACAGTGCAGTTGGGCCATGAAAATAACTGCTCACTGCAAAGTTTCCACCTTCGCCAATTGCAGCTTGATCCAGCTGGCGAGGTTTATCGAAAGAGCGTTTTATCAATCCAAGCGGGTTGCGCAGATTGCCGCGGCTGCCCACATAGCCCCACCCAAGACCCAAGCTCCAGTCGAACGGCCCCGCGCGTTTGTTCGCCACCAGGAATTCTCCCGAAAAAAATCCGGTGCCCACGATGTCGCGCATGCCCAACGCGATTTGCGGCAGATACGCCGATTCTTTTAGCAAGCCGAATTTCATATCAACGCTCTTATCCTTGTAAGACTGACCTCCGGCAATTGATGGGCCGTAGAGCCGATTGCTCACACTGGTATAACGGAAACCCGCCTCCAGCCAGTCCAGCGGCTGCAAGAAGAAATTCGTGTGCGAATAAGGGTAAGTGCGGCTTAGCGTCATCGAAACGTATCCGTCCGCACGCATACGCGCTGTGGGCGTCTGCAACAGACCCGCCCCACCCCAATCGTTCGCCGTCACGACGTGGTCCACGTAATAGACGTTCGCATCAATTCCGTGCGGCGACACGACCCCGATTTCCGAAGTGTGTATGCCGGCCTCAGCCGGAGCGTATTCTGGCGCGACCCCTTGTGTTGCCAGAAAGGCAGCCAGTTTGCCGGATAAGTTTTCCGCCCACTTATCCTCCCGATACGGCATCCATATCCACGCGCCCGGAGCGGGTTCGTCCTGCTTTTGTATATTCCATGCGGCAACGCCAAAGCGCTTGACCTTCCCATCCGGCTGCACCACCCATGCCCAGTCGACCCGATGCGAGGCCGCGGGCACACAGGTCGCCAGATAGTCCCTGGACATGCGGCCTGACACGTGCATAGGCTGACAGCGCACCCCATCCGAGGTGACGAGCGTAACGCTACGGGGACGCTTGGGCATGATCACACGATGACCCGCGAGAATGACCGGATCGTGATTCGGATTGGCACTCAACCAATCGGCATCGACGATTGATATAGGAACGCGCCCCGTGACTGGAAGCCCTGCTATCCAATCATGCAAGCGTCGCATCGCTTCGGTATCCCGGCCTCCATCAGAAAGCGCTTTAAGCAGTTCCGATCGCATTTGGGCTTGAGCCGGCTCCTCACCGGGCACGCCCCAGACCAATCCCAATGGATAGTCATCCGCAGCGGTGGTTCGGGTGGACAGCCATACGCTCAACCGCCCCTGTACCTCTTCAGCGCTGGAGGAAGTGGAAGGCAGAACCAACGCGCAGAAAAGAAGTGCTGCCCGGATCATTGTTGGGTACCGTAAGGACAATCCAGGCAATCCCACAAAACCCGTCAATGACCGTGCATCCGGACGAATTGGATTCACTTCCTCGCCTCCATGTGCACCGGCCATCGCTGCCAGGAAAAGCACAGCTCCGCCGACAGACACTGCTCGCCATACACCACCGTCTCGCCAGCATTCCGGGTATCCAAGGCATAACGTGCGGGCGGCAATTCTTCATTCCCCCGTGAATGAGTGCCCGTGTTCTGCGCGTCGAGCCGCTCCTCAAACCAGCTCAGCGAGTGCGGATCGATTCCCTTCAGCCGGCTGTCACCGGGCGGAGGGATGCGCCGCAGAACAAGCTCATCATGCACACCATAACGATAACCCGGCATCACGTCGCGGATACGTGACCACCTGACCGGTTTTTCCGCACCCGAAATTTCTGCCCAGTCCGGAAGACCCTGCACAACGATTCCTCGCCAATCCGTGGCAAGACCAACCGCAGCGACCAATCGGCCATTCCTGAAACGCAGCACCTCACGCCCTGCGCTATACCAGACGTCCACAGCGTCGCCTGTATCAATCCGCGGTATATCCGATGCCATGAAGATAACGTTATCACCGGTCTCCACTCTCAAGTAACGGAACCCTGGATCGAACTTTACTCGCTCGGCTTCGCTCCTCCCGGGAACAACGTGACGCAACGTCTCGGTCACAGGATTGCCATCGAACAAAGAACATCCCGCCAACATCAGCAGGAATAAAAGAGAGGTAAGGAACGACCTCAGAGTAACCATGGAGAATAAGATCAGGCTATGTAATGGGAATCACGAATCAAGCGGACAAAAAAAATCCTTGGCGCAAAGCCAAGGATTTTTTTTGTCCGGTTAAATCAGTGATGACCGTTATTTACCGTTACCGTGATTGCCGTTATTACCGTTACCGTGATTGCCGTTATTACCATTACCGTGATTGCCGTTATTACCATTACCGTGATTGCCGTTATTACCATTACCGTGATTGCCGTTATCACCGTTATTGCCGTGAGTGCCGGTCGTACCCCCTGACGCCGAAACTGCAGCGACTACCAACGCGCCAGCAGCAGTAAATGGAACCGCGCCGAGCGCACCGGAGGCAGCAGCGGCAGCATGTGAACCCGCAGCCACAGCAGCCGCAGCAGCCGCAGCAGCCGCAGCCACCGAGCTAAAGCCCGCAGAAGCTGTAAACAACAATACAAACATCAATGCGATTTTTTTCATGGCCACTCCTTAAAAAATTAACGTTCAAACAACCAAAAATCCATACACCTAACCTATACGTGGCGCACTATAACACTATCTGAACCAAAGAAATCAATCCCCTGTCCTGGCACTTGCGGAAACAGTAGTAATACGCTGCCATCAGTAGCACGAAACTCCAGAACACCACCGCAGCGGGAGCATGAATCAGGTAAAAACACACACCGGTTCCAACCAACACCAGCTGCACCAGACACAACACCAGCACCGTGCGGCCGACCGAAAGCCCGGCATGCTCCAGCACATGATGAATATGTGTGCGGTCGGCCGCAAACGGTGATTGCTTGCGCTTCATCCGCCGCGCCATCACGACCAGAGTATCGATCAGGGGGATGCCGAACAACCACAATACCAGAGCCGGCTCTGCCGACACTTCACCCCGCGTAATCTGCGCCGCCTGACGCGTGAGACCTGCGACGAGCTGGTGCGCATCCCGATGCTGGGCAGCGTGGAAAGTTTGAATGTTTCGGTGAGTGCCGGTATCTGTTTGTTTGAGGCGAGACGGCAGCGCGCTTGGTTTTGAGCGTTGTATTTTTGCAACAAGAGAACTACAATTGTTCTTGCTGTGTACAATCCGCCCACAATATGTTGGAACACAATATTGTCGGATCAGGTTGGTGCGATGGTACTTAAATTTATTTTTATAAAGGATATAACAATGAAAAAAAGCACAATGGCAATTGCTCTGGCAGCCGCGCTGCTGAGCATGACCGCCGCACAAGCCAGCGAATTCGACAGTGGCTATCTGGATGGCAAAATCGGCTACAACAAAAGTAGCCCGGCTACTACATCCACTCCGAAAAGAATCTATCCGGGTGTTGAAGCAGGTTGGGGATGGGATATGGGTGAGGTGATGTTAGGCGTAGACGGTTTTGTGGATTGGCATACTAAATCCTCAACTGGTAGAGATTATGGTGCCGATGTGAAGCTGGGCTTCCCTATGAATAACTTCATGCCTTACGCTAAACTGGGTGTGACTGGTTCAGCGCCGGGAACCCGTGTGCACGATGGCTTGGGAATTGAATATAAGTTTGCCCCCCAATGGAGTGTTGTGGGTGAGTACACTTCAGACAGCAAGACTGTTAATTCTCAAAAATACAAGAATAACAACATTTCAGTCGGTGTGAACTACTACTTCGATGCAGCCCAATATTTCTAACCTGGCTTCCTCCCTGGTTGGATAAATCTTACGTTTAATACGCTCTTTCTTTAAGCTGCTGAAGTAAAGACTCCGCAACCGCGTTGTCATAGCAGTTGCCACGGCGACTCATGCCAGGCATGAGTCGGTTATCCTTGCACCAACGCACGAAGTCATCACTGCCAAACTGGCTGCCCTGATCAGAGTGGATAATTACCGGTTGCCTGGGCTTTCTGCGCCAGACGGCCATCATCAATGCGTCCAGTGCCAGTTCTGTTGCCATCGTTGGTTTCATCGACCAACCGGCGACCGCACGAGAGTAAAGGTCAGTCAGTCGTTATAGCTAACATCAGTCCGTTCATGGGTTGGGTCCGCGGTTTGCCTCGTAATTCAAACTACTGCGCTTATAAATTGGGGCCACATCATTGCGTGACGAAGAGATAAACAACCAATGCGAGACCCAGAAAAGCGACAAGTAAATTAATAATCGGGCCACCATTGACGCTGTAGCCATCAGGGATTTCGATGGGCTTTAGCGTTTTGAGTACTTTTCGATACTGTGCAGTTGCCGTTCCAGCAGAATATGCGCCCAAGAGAATAAAGGCGATGCCGACCCAGAATGAAACGCCTCTCTCAACAGGCATTCCTTGTTTTGGTGATAGCAAGTGCAGGAACAGTCCAAACCGTTCTATGACAAATCCGAAAGCCATGAGCGTCAGGCTGGTTCGGTTCCACGCGAGTAAGGTTCGCTCTGCCGCAAAGAATACTCTTGGATCATTAAGCTCGGACATTATGTTTCCTTCTTACATAAAAATGACTTGCAATGAAAGGTTGGGAATTAGTGCGTCATAGATTGCGATAAACCGCGCCCAGTATGCAGGGATGTTTTGCGCCGGTGACCAGCGGCAGGTTGGCGGGCTTGCCATGCAGGGCTTGTTGCGCCAGCCAGGCGAAGGCGATGGCTTCAAGATAATCGCTATCCACGCCGAGGGTGTTAGTTGTTTTCACACTGCTGCCAGGCAGCAAAGCAGCCAGACGGTTGTGCAGGGTCTGGTTGTGCGCGCCGCCGCCGCATAAATAAATTTCTGTTGCGCCGGGACAATGATTTTGGATGGCTAGCGCGATGCTGCGGCAAGTCAGTTCCAGCAGGGTGGCTTGCACGTTTGCAGCAACTTCATTGCCTTGCAGTTTGCTTTGCAGCCAGGCAATGTTGAACAGATCACGCCCGCTGCTTTTGGGTGGCGGCAGGGCGAAGAATGGTTCAGTGAGCATTTGCTCCAGTAGTGCGGGCAGCACTTTGCCGGATGCTGCCCATGCGCCGTTGTTGTCATAGGGTTTGCCCAGGTGTTGCATACACCAGGCGTCCATCAGCAGGTTGCCGGGGCCGCAGTCGAAGCCGGAGGTGGCGGCGCGCGGTGGCAGGCTGGTCAGGTTGCTGATGCCGCCGATGTTGACGATGACGCGGTGGATGTCTGGATGACGCAGCACATGATCGTGAAACGCGGGAACCAGCGGCGCGCCTTGTCCACCTGCGGCGATGTCGCGGCTGCGAAAGTCGCTGACCACGGTTATGCCGGTCAATTCAGCGAGTAGTGCGGCGTTGCCGATTTGCAGGGAGTAGCCGTGCCCCGGACAGTGGCGGATGGTTTGGCCGTGGCAGCCGACAGCTTTAACTTCTTTGTTGGATGATTTGGCTTGAGCGAGCAATGGCGCAACTGCTGCGGCATACATTCTTGCCAGCTGATTGCCAATGACCTGCGCCTGATGCAGCTCGTTGTGACTGGGCAGATGCAACGCCAGCAAGGCATTTTTCAGAGTGTCGTCAAAGGGCAGATAGTATTTGGCGAGTTGCAGCGGTTTGGGCTGGCTTAAATCAACAAGGACGGCATCAATGCCGTCCAGGCTGGTTCCCGACATTAACCCGATGTATAGCTCAGGCTGTGGCACTGGCTAATCAGTCGAGTTTCGCGAGGTTGGTGTTGCGCAGCAGGTTCAGGCGTGCAACGAAGTCGTTCGCCACGGGTTGAAACGCGGCGAGGTATGTACTGTCGATGGGTTTTGCATCGGGCAAGGCAACGCGCAACGGGTCGTGTTGCTGGCCGTTCACCTTGAATTCATAATGCAGGTGCGGCCCGGTAGCCCAGCCGGTCATGCCGACATAGCCGATGACATCGCCCTGCGCCACGCGTTGGCCTTGGTGCAGACCCTTGGCAAAGCGCGACAAATGGCCATATACCGTGGTGTAACGACCTTGATGGTTGACCATGATGACGTTGCCGTAGCTGTTTTGCTTGCCAACCAAGGACACGATACCGTCGGCAGTTACCTTGACTCTGGTGCCTATCGGCGCAGCAAAATCTACGCCTTTATGTGCGCGCCATTTTTTCAATATGGGATGGAAACGCGCCGTGGTAAATCCGGAGCTGATGCGCGAGAATTCAACGGGCGAACGCAAAAAAGCCTTATGCATGCTCTTGCCTTCCGGGGTGTAGTAATCGCCGTGTTGCGCATCTTTCTGAAAATACACGGCACGGTAAGTGTGGCCTTGATTGATGAATTCAGCAGCCTGGATGCGGCCCGTATGTAGCAATGCGCCGTTGCTGTAGGTCATTTCATACACCACGGTGAATTTGTCACCTTTGCGCAAATCATGATGGAAATCGATGTCGCCGCTGAAAAGTTCATTCAATTGGTTGGCGGCGGCTTCCGGCATGCCCGCTTCGTCGGTGGCGGCATACAAGTTGGTTTTGATGTCGCCGGTGCGCACGAACAAGCGATTCTCCAGTTGTGCGGGGAGTATTTTGGTATGGAAAGCACTGTCTTGTTTGTCAATCAAAATCTGCGCGCTGTTGTCACCGAGATAGCGCAACGCGATCAAACCGCCGGTGGCAGTGGTTTCGGCTTGCACTTCGGTGCCGACCGGCAATTTGCGGAAAGATTCGGCATCGGCGGATTTGCGCAAATAGGCACTGGCGGCAGCATCTTCAATACTCAGGCGGCGTAACAGTTCATCCACGGTATCGCCGCGTTGCACGCGTTCGTTGCGCCAGTAGCTGGCAGCAGCAGTTTCGTCAACGGTGACTTTGGGTAATGCAATCTCTTCGATGGCAACCTGGGTCGAGGTCAAATCAAGATCACTTTGCGGCACCAGGCCGAAAGCGGTGACTACGCCCAGCAATGGCAGGGTGGACAGGGCCACGAACCAGCGCAGCTTTTTTTTGCTTTCTGGCATGTTGCGTTCTTGGCTGAGCGGATTTTGGGTTAACATTCGTGCCTCCTTGAGTTGCTTTGCTTTGTTCTGGCAACGTGTTGTGTTGATGATCGGTGCGCACTCTACCAGAAAGTGGCATCCCCTCAAAACTGAACTGATGGGTGGCAAAACCCGACCGATGAATGGTTATAAAGAGCGGGAATGAGCAGTTTATTGCCTTTTTCGTACTTGAATTTGATGATGAATATGACTGAAATGACACAGCCGGAAATGATGCACGCAGAAATGACACACGCGCTGGCGCAAATCAAGCGCGGCGCTCACGAGCTGCTGCTCGAAGAAGAATTGAAACACAAGCTCGCGCTGGGACGACCGTTGCGTGTCAAGGCGGGCTTTGACCCGACCGCGCCGGATTTGCATCTCGGCCATACCGTGCTGCTCAACAAGATGCGCCAGTTTCAAGACCTCGGTCATCACGCGCTGTTTCTGATCGGCGACTTCACCGGCATGATCGGCGACCCCAGCGGTAAAAATGCCACCCGCCCGCCGTTGTCGCGTGAGCAGGTGATGGAAAATGCCCAGTCCTACCGCGAGCAGGTGTTCAAAGTGCTGAAGCCGGAAAAAACCGAGATCGTGTTCAACTCGACCTGGATGGATAAATTCAGCGCGGTGGACTTGATCAAGTTGGCGGCCACCCATACCGTCGCGCAAATGCTGGAGCGCGACGATTTTTCCAAACGCTACAAGAGCAACCAGCCGATCGCCATCCACGAATTCATCTATCCGTTGGTGCAGGGCTATGACTCCGTGGCACTCAAGGCGGACATCGAGCTGGGCGGCACGGATCAGAGATTCAACCTGCTGATGGGACGCGAGTTGCAGAAGCATTACGGGCAGCCGGCGCAGTGCATACTCATCATGCCGTTGCTGGAAGGCTTGGACGGCGTGAACAAAATGTCCAAGTCGCTGGGCAATTACATCGGCGTCACCGACACGCCGCAGGATATGTTCGGCAAGCTGATGTCTATTTCCGACACCTTGATGTGGCGGTATCTGGAATTGCTGTCGTTCCGCAATCTGAACGAGATCGCCGGTTGGCGCGCAGAAGTGGCTGCCGGACGCAATCCGCGCGACATCAAAGTGTTGCTGGCGCAGGAAATCGTGGCGCGCTTCCACACCCGGCAGGCCGCAGAAGCCGCTTTGGCGGAATTCGAAGCGCGCTTTCGTCAGGGCGTGTTGCCGGATGATATGCCGGAAGTCAATGTTTCTGCGCTTGGCGGCAGCATTGCCGTGCCGCAACTGCTCAAACAGGCCGGGCTGGTGGAGGGGACATCCGAAGCGATGCGCATGATCCAGCAAGGCGCGGTCAAGCTGGACGGTGAGCGTATCAATGACAAATCAGTCGTGGTCAAGGCTGGTACGGTGGTCGTGGCGCAGGTCGGCAAGCGAAAATTCGCCCGGATTACGGTTCAGTAAATTGTGGTTGTGGGGGGAGGGTGCTTTTGCTAGAATCGCGCCCTCAATTTTTAGTAGAAGGTAGTTTGTTCATGACAACAGTACGTGTTAAAGAGAATGAGCCGTTTGAAGTTGCGATGCGCCGGTTCAAGCGTTCCGTGGAAAAGACCGGTCTGCTGACCGATTTGCGCGCCCGCGAATTTTACGAGAAGCCTACCGCAGAACGTAAGCGCAAATTGGCTGCTGCCGTGAAGCGTCATTACAAGCGCCTGATGAGCCAAGTTCTCCCTCCCAAGCTCTATTAACAAAAAACTACTGCGCTTGCCAATACGGCGTTGCAAAAGGCCTCAAAATGCTCATGTATACCAACATACATTCCGCTTTTTCGGCCTGTTGCGCCTTGTCTGGGCTGCGCTCGCTACGTTTTTCCACAAACTGTTGATTTGCTGCGCCCGACTTGGGTGTAGCGGTTGGTTTCGATATGAGTCTCAAGCAACAAATCACTGAAGATATGAAAACCGCGATGCGCGCCAGGGATACGGCGCGCCTCGGGGCGATCCGTCTATTGCTCGCCGCCATCAAGCAGCGCGAGGTGGACGAGCGCATCGAGTTGTCGGATGCGGACGTGGTCGCCATCATCGAAAAGATGAACAAGCAACGGCGCGATTCCATCAGTCAATATGAAGCGGCGGGACGCCAGGATTTGGCGGATGTCGAAAAGTTCGAAATGAGCGTGTTGCAAACCTACATGCCGCAACAACTCAGCGAAGCCGAAATCAGTGCGGCTGTTGCTGAGGCGATTGCCGCGACCGGTGCGGCTGGTCAGCAAGACATGGGCAAAGTGATGGGCGTGCTCAAACCCAAGTTGGCCGGACGCGCCGATATGGGGAAGGTTTCTGCTCTGATAAAGGCGCAGTTATCTAAATAGATTCTGGCTAAATAGTCTCTGGGTTAAACCACGCTGCGCGACACCCTTGCGTCTTGATTCCGAAGAAAGGGGAGTGTCGATCTTGATGAAAGGGCGGTGCTGGCGTGATTCCAAAAAGTTTTATTCAGGATCTGCTTAATCGTCTCGATATCGTGGACGTGGTCGAGCGCTATGTGCCGCTCAAAAAAGCCGGTGCGAATTTCGTCGCCTGCTGTCCGTTTCACAACGAAAAATCCCCTTCATTTACGGTAAGCCAGACCAAGCAGTTTTATCATTGTTTCGGCTGCGGCGCGCATGGCACGGCGATTGGTTTTGTTATGGAGCATGCCGGACTCGGCTATGTTGATGCGATTGAGGAATTGGCGCATAGCGTGGGTTTAGAGGTTCCGCATGAGCGTCAGGCAGCAGGTGAGGCATACCAGAAAGTTGCGCCGAATTTGTATGAGGTGATGCAAACCGCCACACGCTATTACCGTGAGCAACTCAAGCTTTCGCAGCGTGCGATTAATTATCTCAAGCAGCGCGGCCTGAGCGGTGAGATCGCTGCGAAATTCGGTATCGGCTACGCGCCGGACGGTTGGCAAAATCTCGCCGCCGCATTTCCGAATTACCAGGATGCGACGCTGAGCGAAACCGGTTTGGTAGTTACCTTTGATGAGGCTCCGGCAAAGGGGGTAGCTAAACGTTTTGACCGGTTTCGCGACCGCATCATGTTCCCCATCATCAATGTGCGCGGTCAGGTCATCGGTTTTGGCGGGCGCGTGCTGGACAAGGGCGAACCCCCGCAAGGGGGACGCCGCGAGGTAACCGGAACCTCCGGTTCCACCTCCGCGCAGCCCAAATATCTGAACTCGCCGGAAACGCCGCTGTTTGAAAAAGGCCGCGAGTTGTATGGCCTGTTCCAGGCGCAAAAGGCCATCCGCGCCGAGCAACGGGTGCTGGTGGTGGAAGGTTACATGGACGTGGTGGCACTGGCGCAACACGGCGTGGAATATGTCGTCGCGACCCTAGGCACGGCGACCACTCCGTACCATGTGCAAAAATTATTGCGCCTCACCGAACACATCGTATTTTGTTTTGACGGCGACAAGGCTGGGCAGCGTGCGGCCTGGCGTGCTCTGGAAAACGCATTGCCATACCTGCAAGACGGCAAGCGCATCAGTTTTTTATTTTTGCCGGTCGAACATGACCCAGACAGCTTCATTCGCGAATTCGGCAAAGCTGTTTTCGAGCAGCGTATGCAGGAAGCCATGCCACTGTCAGCTTACCTGTTGCGTGAAATCAGTGCGGAACTGGATTTGCGCAGCCAGGAAGGGCGTAATCAATTATTGCAACGCGCCAAACCGCTGTTGACCTCGATCATTGCGCCAACCACTGCCTTGTTGCTGCGCAAGGAGGTTGCCGCGCTTTCGGGTGTCAGCCAAGCGGAGTTGGAAGCGTTGTATGAGATCAAACCGGTGGTGCGTGCGCCGCGTATCGCTTTTCAAAAAGCCGGGCGCGCCCCGCCTTCGGCGCATCGGTTGCTGTTGCAATGCCTGATTGCACAACCCGAGTTGGGGCAACAGGTGCCTGGCGAGTGGCATGGCCAAGGCGCGGATGCCGATGCGGTTTCAGCGGTGCTGACGGTGTTGCGTGAAACTGATTTCACGCTGAGCAGTCCTACTCTTGCGCAGTTGTTTCAAGGCACTGGCCACGAAAAAACGCTGGCCGCCGCACAGGCAGATATGCTGAATTGGGGCGAGAGTTTTGATGTAAGTGCCGAGTTTGCCGGGCTGATCAACAAGTTCAACGAAGGTCAACGCCGCCAGCAGTTTCAAGCCCTGCAGGCTAAGGGTTTGTCCAACCTGACCGACCCGGAACGCGAGCAATACCTGCTGCTGCTACAACGAAGCTAAGTATCTAATGAGGGTAGGAAAAAGTTGATGGAATCGGGTATAATCCGCCGCTTTTCTGCGGCCTTAACGCAATATTGGGCCTTACGCAATTGGGAATATGAACATGGCAAAGCTTAAAGACAAGAAAAAGCAGATCAAGAAACAAGCTGTCGTTATCGTGCAGCCGATCATTGATCCGTTGCAGGATATCGAGGCGAGGCGCACGCGCCTGAAAGCTTTGATCGTGCTGGGCAAAGAACGCGGCTATCTGACTTACGCGGAAATCAACGACCATTTGCCGGATATGCTCGAAGTTGAGCAGATCGAAGGCGTGGTCAGCATGATCAATGAGATGGGCGTCTCGGTGTGCGACGTGGCTCCTGACGCTGAAACTCTCATCATGACGGATGTCGCACCTGCGGTGGCGGATGAAGATGCGGTGGAAGAAGCCGAAGCCGCGCTTTCTACGGTGGACTCGGAATTCGGCCGCACCACCGATCCGGTGCGTATGTATATGCGCGAAATGGGCACGGTCGGGTTGCTTACTCGCGAAAAAGAAATCGAGATCGCCAAGCGTATCGAAGAAGGCCTGAAACACATGATTCAGGCGATTTCCGCGTGTCCGGCGACGATAGCCGAAATCCTGGCGTTATCCGCAAAGATCGAAAGCAATCAGATGCGCATCGACGAACTGATTGACGGTTTTGTGGATGTTGCAGATGAAACCGTCATCGCCGCGGGCGGCGATGGCGAGGTAGAAGGAATCAGCGCCAATGACATCGACGAAGAAGAGGATGAAGAAGCGGCCGCGGCAGCGGCTGCGGCCAATCTGGCGCAGTTGAGGGCGGATGCCTTGGCGCGTTTTGCCGTGATTACCGACTTGTTCACCAAGCTGGGCAAGGCTTACGATAAGTACGGTTATCGCAGCAAACAGTACGACAAATTACAGGCTGGCATCTCGGACCAACTGATGAAGTTCCGCTTCTCCGCGAAGCAGGTGGATGCGTTGTGCGACACCATGCGCGGCCTGGTCGAAGAAGTGCGCCGCAGTGAGCGCAGCATTCAGGAAATGTGCGTGACCAAAGGCAAGATGCCGCGCCCGCATTTCATCAAAACCTTTCCGGGCAATGAAGTCAATTTGCAATGGGTATCGCAGGAACTGAAGACGAAAAAACCCTATAGCGAAACGCTGGAGCGTTACCTGCATGCCATCGCAGAACAGCAAAAACGGCTGCTGGATTTGCAACAGCGCGTCGGTATCCCGATTCGCGACTTGAAGGAAATCAACCGGCAAATGACCAACGGCGAAGCCAAGGCACGCCGTGCCAAGCGCGACATGATCGAGGCCAACCTGCGTCTGGTGATTTCGATCGCCAAAAAATACACCAATCGCGGCCTGCAATTCCTCGACCTGATTCAGGAAGGCAACATCGGTCTGATGAAAGCGGTGGACAAGTTTGAATACCGTCGCGGTTATAAATTTTCGACCTACGCCACCTGGTGGATACGCCAGGCGATCACCCGCTCCATTGCCGACCAGGCGCGCACCATCCGTATCCCGGTGCACATGATCGAAACCATCAACAAAATGAACCGCATCTCACGGCAAATCATGCAAGAGACAGGTCTGGAGCCGGATGTTGCGACATTGGTAATCAAGATGGAAATGCCGGAAGACAAAATCCGCAAGATTTTTAAAATTGCCAAAGAGCCGATCTCCATGGAAACGCCGGTGGGCGATGACGACGATTCGCACTTGGGCGATTTCATCGAAGACTCGCATACCGCGGTGCCTATCGATGCGGCAATTTACGAGAGCCTGCGCGGTGCGACCTCGGATATTCTGGACAGCCTGACACAACGAGAAGCCAAGGTATTGCGGATGCGCTTTGGCATCGAAATGAACACCGATCACACGCTGGAAGAAGTGGGCAAGCAATTTGATGTCACACGCGAACGTATCCGTCAGATTGAAGCCAAGGCACTGCGCAAGCTTCGTCATCCTTCGCGTTCCGAAAAGCTGAAGAGCTTCCTGGACAGCGAAAACTAAGCTGGCAATAACTAAAGGGAACCTCTAAACTTTTTCGGGTCGTTAGCTCAGTTGGTTAGAGCAGAGGACTCATAATCCTTTGGTCGGTGGTTCAAGTCCACCACGACCCACCAACAAGCAAGGACTTGGATAACCTCTGAGTCCTTTTTCAATTCCCGCAAGAGCTTTGCATCAATCCGGCGTGTTTGCCCGAGCAATTGACATTACCGCCAAACGTGAACATCCTTGCCGGATTATTGTGCGTCCCGCGCTTTACTCACTCACTCTCACTTTGCTGCTGAATTGGATTGGTGTCATTTTCCAATGTCCAAAGCAGCCATGTAGCCGAGGCTTGCCCTTGATACGGTCAACAATACCTTGGGTTAACGGAAGAATTGTTTTATTTTCCGCTGTGGCTAACTGGTTCAATTGTGGCGCCCATATATATCGTCGAAGCGCACGATGTCATCTTCACCCAAATACTCTCCGCTTTGCACTTCGATCATGACCAGATCGACAACGCCGGGGTTTTCCAGGCGGTGTTTGTGGCCGGCAGGGATGTAGGTGGATTCGTTGGTGTTGACGAAAATTTCCTGGTCGCCGTTGACGACATTCGCCATCCCACTGACTACGATCCAATGCTCGCTGCGATGGTGATGCATCTGCAGGCTGAGGCTGGCCGCCGGTTTAACCACAATACGCTTGATCTTGAAATGTGGGCCTTCTTCCAGCACGGTGTAAGTGCCCCAGGGACGATGCACAGTGGTGTGCAGTCTGTGCGTTTCATGGCCCTGGGCTTTGAGGCGGGTGTAGAGGAGCTTAACATCCTGGACACGGTTGCGGTCAGCAACCAACACCGCATCCGGGGTATCGATGATGATAAGATTGTTGATGCCTATGGCACCGACGATACGCTGGTTGCTCTGAATGTAGCAGTTGCTGACATCATGCAGTATGACTTCGCCTTCGATGCGGTTGCCTTGAGCATCGGGTGCGGTGAGATCACCCAGCGCGCTCCAGGAGCCAATGTCGCTCCAGCCGATACTGCATGGCACCACGGCGACATTTTTGGACTTTTCCATGACGGCATAGTCGATGGAGTCGTCGGGTACGCGACCAAAAGTTTCCGGGTCGAGCTCGATCTGAGTGTAGCTTTTGCCCTGCGCCCGGCGGGATTGCTCCAGACAGGCGCGGGTGGCAGCCAAAATGTTCGGGCAGTGTAGTTGCATTTCGCGCAGCATGGTTACCGCCGAGAAACAGAACATGCCGGAGTTCCACAAGTAGTTGCCGGATTCCACATACTCCTGGGCTTTTTCAGGGCTGGGCTTTTCGACGAAACGCAGCACCGTGTTGCCATCCGCTTCGATATAGCCGTAGCCGGTTTCGGGCGTCTCAGGCTGGATGCCGAAGGTGACAAGCTTGCCTTGTGCGGCCAACCGCATTGCCTGCGCAACGGCTTGAGCAAAAGCGGGTTGATCGGTAATCAGATGATCGGCAGCGAGCACCAGCAAGAGCGTGTCTTCACCATGGCTGGCAGCTACTTGCAGCGCTGCCGCAGCAATGGCGGGAGCGGTGTTGCGGCCAAAGGGTTCGAGAATGAAGCTGTTGGCAAGGTCTTTGTACTGGGTACCGGCGACTTCGCGGTACTCGTCCTCGGTCTTGAAGAAGAGTTCGCGGTTGGTAACGGTGAGGGTCTCAGCCACATCCGGCAGAGCCACACCGCGCAGCCAGGCTTTTTGCAGCAGGCTCTGCCCATCCGCCAAGCGGATAAAGGGTTTGGGATGCAACTCGCGGGAAACCGGCCAGAGCCGGGAACCTGCTCCGCCACAAAGAATCGTCGGGATTAATTTCATGCAAATATGTAAATCAGGTGTTCATATTGATTTTTCATCGGTTGATTGTACTAAAACCCTGCGGGGGAGGCACGAGATAAATTAATGGGGTCTCTGAAATCTACTGCGCGATTCGATAGCGGCTTTGTGTGATGCGCGCTACAATTTTTAGCGGCTCCCTTAAGCGGTCACTCCAACCAAATCGGCCCAGTTAACCGCGCTCTTTCCATGAACTACAAAAAAAGGATTGAGAACAGCAGAAGGATCAGCGTAAGAGAGCGACTCTCCCGTCAATTGGATCACTCCACCGCCAGCCTGCTCCACCACGCATTGGGCTGCTGCGGTATCCCACAAAGAGGTCGGCCCCATTCTCGGATAAACATCGGCATTTCCTTCCGCCACCAAACAGAATTTCAGCGAGCTTCCCATCGGCATCAGTTCATGTGAACCGAGCTGTTGCAAAAATGCCGTCAGGGAATCCCCGGCATGGGAACGGCTTCCGACAACGCGCCAAGACGCTCCTTCGGTGTGTTCAGCAACGCGGATCGGTGCACGCATCCCCTCTGCCCCCACCTTGAATGCCCCCAATCCTTCAGCCGCCAGGTAGGCCACATTGAGCACCGGCGCGTACACCACACCCAAAATAGAACGACCATTCTCGATCAAGGCAATGTTGACCGTGAACTCGCCATTGCGTTTGATGAACTCCTTGGTGCCATCCAGCGGATCGACCAGCCAATAACGCCCTGAACTATCCGCCCCGGAAAAATCCCCGACCGCCTCCTCGGAGAGAATCGGCAGCGCCGGCTGCAACCGTTCCAAACGCCGAGTGATGATTTCATGTGCCGCCGCGTCTGCCTCAGTCAGCGGAGATTTATCCTCCTTCTCCCACACGGAAAAATCCCGGGCATAAACGCCCATGATCGCAGCACCTGCCTCCCGTGCAATTATCTCGACTTCCTCCAGCAAGCTCATGCTTACATGCATTATCAATGCTTACCTTGCCCGATAACGCCGCGCTCGCGCAATAACTCGACGATCTTTGGTCACGGAATTCTCCAAAGACAGGCTGCCAGTATCAACAACCAACTCCGGATCTTCCGGCTCATCATAAGGTGAAGAAATGCCGGTAAAGTTTTTGATTTCCCCCGCACGAGCGCGTTTGTAGAGCCCTTTTATATCCCTCGCTTCGCAGATTTCCAATGGGCAGCGGCAATAGATTTCGAGAAATTCACCATGCGGCACCAGCGAACGCACCTTCTCGCGGTCGGAGCGGAAGGGAGAAATAAAAGCGGTAAGCGCAATGACGCCCGCCTCCAGAAACAGCTTGGCCATTTCACCGACGCGGCGGATATTCTCGACGCGATCTTCAGATGAAAACCCCAGGTCGGAACAAAGCCCGTGTCGCACATTGTCACCATCGAAAGTAAAAGTGCGACAACCAATTTGGTACAGATGCTCCTCGACGGAATGAGCCAGAGTGGACTTGCCGGCACCGGAAAGACCGGTGAACCACAACATCACACTTCGATGCCCATTCAACGCCTCACGGCGTTCGCGGGTCACCGTGGCATGGTGCCAGACGACGTTGCTCGATTTATTTTGCTCCATTGCCCCTCCAAATAAACATAAATCCTTGATCCCCCATTCTGACCAGATAAAATATGGCGGTATCAGACAAGCCGCACCGAACGCTGGCCACTCTCTGACCGACCAACTGTCCCTGCGATTCTTTCTCTTCACCCGCCACGGTTCCATCAAACCTGGAAGGTCTTCTGAGTTTTGGATTGTGCCAGAGATTGTGCTGTGTAGTATCTTCTGTGGCAATTTCGTCCGGCTCATCTTTATCCCCTGAGTGCAGAGTTAAACCGGACAAAACATTCAAGTCTGGACGCTCAAATATAGCATTTGACATTGGTTCTAATTAGAACTAACATTGTTCTAGTTAGAACCAACCCGTCGAATTATGTCACCCTCGATTTTTTTACCGCTGTTGCGCGAGTTGTCCGGCACTTACCAGGCCTTTGAGGTTTATTCGTCAGCGCATGTTCGTTCGCTTGGCCTGACACCGGCACAATTCGATATCGTCGCCACCCTTGGCAACACACACGGCATGTCGACCAAGGAACTGGGTGAGAAAACACTGATCACCAAAGGCACGCTGACCGGAGTGGTGGATCGTCTGGCGGACAAGAAGCTGGTGCGGCGGATCGCCTCGCCCAGTGACGGGCGCAGCCAGATCGTTCAGTTGACCCCTCAGGGCGAGAAATTATTTGCGCGCATTTTTCCGGCGCACTTGGCGCACATGGAGCGCGCCTTTGCCCAATTGTCACAGAAAGAGCTGAACGGAATAACGGAGAGTCTGCGCCGTTTACGCGGGGTGTTTGCCGCCGCGCACAGCCGCAAGAAGTAGTTGAAATCCGGGAAACCAATCGAAAATTTTGTAGGAGCGGGCCAAAAGTTTTCGGACGGGCGCTCGGCTATAAGTTTCACAGACAAATTGCTCACCCAAAAGGTGGAGGAAATTTTGTGTCAGTATGTCAATTTAATAAAAGGAGTTTCAATATGTCAGACAAGCAACCCGTTATCGCCCAAAAATCTCCCTTTGCCATTGAAGTGGAAGCCGGCAAGAGTTACTGGTGGTGCTCCTGCGGCAAAAGCGCCACCCAGCCGTTCTGCGATGGCAGCCACAAGGGCAGCGATTTTTCCCCCGTCGAATATAAGGCGGATAAAGCGGAAGCCGCATATTTTTGTGGCTGCAAGCACAGTGCCAACGGCGTAATGTGCGACGGCACTCATAAGAAATTCTGAATGCTGCAGGCTGGGGTGAGTAACACGAACCCCGACAAAAATTCCACTCTTCACAGTAATGCGGGTTGCTGCGAACAGAACTATTGAGTTTTACATAATTAACCTGCCTCCCCGTCATTCCGGCGAAGGCCGGAATCCAGCTTGTCATAAATCTTCGCGTAGCGGACAAAGCGTGTTTGGGGTGTTGTCCCACTGCGTGGGTATGTTGTCAGTTGTCTGGATTCCGGCCTTCGCCGGAATGACGGCTGCTGTAAAGGTATCTGTCATGAATTACATAAAGCTCAATAAGATGGAACTTGGGAATAAATCAGGGCGCGAGTGTCAATTTCACATCCGCTTTAGCGGATAGTGAATTGCCTGCCTTTGGTATAAATCGTGCTTCCGCGATATCCATTACACAAGCCCGCTAAGATTGCATTCCACTTAACGCAAGCGTAGAGTGCCGCCTCATTCTTCCACAGAGAATGGTTGGGAAATGGACAGCACGCAAACGAAACAAAAATTACC
>CABDYQ010000076.1_pt1 | contig 22374 bp, 20 predicted proteins | sample 3132001 | NCBI WGS metagenome assembly CABDYQ01 (sample SAMEA5534338, study PRJEB31848) | metagenome | biome: tundra; feature: field; material: soil | place: USA | collected 2013-05 | depth 0.45 m
CTCCCCCAGCCAGCTGCGCCCCCCTCGCTGCGCTCTCCCCGCCAGCGGGCGAGGGGAGCAGTAGCGGTAGCGCGTTGGCGATGCCGCCTGCGGTTTCCAGTGCGCTGGCTTCGGGTGAGTATTGAATGTGCGCGCCGAACTGGCTACCGTCGCCTAATGCCTTTTCAATCTGCGCGCCGAGATGGGCGTGATTGATGATGATCTCACGTATACCCGCGCGCACCAGATTTTCGATGTGCCAGGCGATCAGCGGTTTGCCGCCGACTTCCAACAGCGGCTTGGGCGTGCGGTCGGTGAGCGGACGCATGCGTTCGCCGCGGCCCGCCGCCAGCAGCATCGCCATCATGGGTTTATGCCTTTCACGATTGCTCTTTCTCCCGCTTGCGGGGGAAAGTTGGATAGGGGGAGATGCGCAGCATCATGGGTTTATGCCTTTCACGATTGCTCTTTCTCCCGCTTGCGAAGGGGGAGAGCATAGCGAGGGGGATTTGGATAGGGGGAGATGCGTAGCATCAAAATGTGTAGCCCTCTTTGCTAATTTGTGGCTCCAATACATCGAGCAGATTCAGCAGCGGCTTGAGGTCGATGTAGCGTGCGCAAGCGGCGCGCAGATACGCCATCACCAGCGGCAGATCTTTCAGGTAGCCGTCCTTGCCGTCGCGGTGATACAGGCGCGCAAAAATGCCCAGCACCTTGAGATGACGCTGCACACCCATCCATTCGTAATCGCGGTAGAACACGGAGAAATCATCGGCCACCGGCAGGCCAACCTTGCGCGCTTTTTCCCAATAGCGTATCAGCCAGTCGATCACTTCTGCTTCTTCCCAACGGATGTAGGCATCCTTGAACAGCGAGGCGAGATCGTAAGTGATCGGGCCATACACGGCATCCTGAAAATCCAATATGCCGGGGTTCGGTTCGGCGACCATCAGATTGCGCGAGTGGTAGTCGCGATGCACGTACACGCGCGGCTGGGCGAGGTTGTTGGCGATGATGCGCGCAAAGACAGTTTCCAGTTTGGCGTTTTGCGCCTCGCTGAGCGTGACATTGAGATGCTTGGCGATGTACCACTCCGGGAACAGGAGCATCTCGCGCAGCAGCAGGGCTTCGTCATAGGGCGGCAATTCGTTTTCGCGCGAGGCGAGTTGGATTTTGATCAGCGCGTCCGTGGCCGCACCGTAAAGTTCTTTCGCAGTATCAGCGTTACCTCCGCACAAAGCTTGCAAATAAGTGGTGTTGCCGAGGTCGGACAGCAGCAGAAAGCCTTGTTTGAGGTCATGCGCATAAACATGCGGCACATGCGTTCCGGCCTCCTCGAACAATTTGGCTATGTGCAGGAACGGGCGGCAATCCTCGTGCTGCGGCGGGGCATCCATCACGATCAGCGTGCGCTCCGAGTAGGTGATGCGGAAGTAGCGGCGGAAGCTGGCATCGGCAGATGCCGGGGCGATAGTGAACGGCTCGTTGGGGACTTGGCTGTGCAGCCATTGGGTAAGCTGTTGCTGGCGTTGCATATCGGGTTCTCGAATGTACGTAAGGGGATATCTAAAAATTCAGAGTTCGCCCAAATGCCCCACAAGGGGACGCCGATCCGCTACGGGCAAAGACAGCCCGTGCGGAATCGTCAGCAAGGCGCGGAAAAAATTTCGCAGCGCCGCATATGGGTTATATGTAAGCAAGAAATTTTTTACGCAACACAGCATAACCAGCCACTTGGTTGCCGTTTTTTGGCGACCTAGTGGAATGGCTAGTAGTTCCAGCAGTTGGGATGAAATCTGGATTTTTAGAGGTTCCCTTAATGTTAAACTGGCAGGAGTTTATCACCTTACTATATTGCTGCGCGTTATGCGGTTTCTATTCAAATATCCTTTCATTCTCTTGCTGGTTTGCTTTGCGCAACATTCTTACGCAGGCGAAGACCTGCCCGATTTGCGCACCGACAAAAATCCTCAAACAGTAACTGCGACCAGCCAGGAGGGCCCCGCCGTTATTGAAGCAGATAGCCTGGTGGGAAAAACGAAAGATCAAATCGAGGCGACTGGAGATGTGACATTGCGCCAAGGCGGGCAGTCGATTCGTGCAGACAGTCTGCTATTCAATCAGAGTTCACATGAAGTCGATGCGCAAGGCGCGGTGATGTTGAAACAAGATGGTAATACCATGACCGGGCCACACCTTCTGTTCAATATGGATAAGAGCACTGGGACTATGGAACAGCTGCAATTTTATTTAAAAGAAAATAATTCGCGCGGTTCAGCGGATGAGCTTCATATTCAGGATCGACAACACTTCAGCTTGGACAACGCCACTTACACCACTTGTCCGGCGGGGAATCAGGATTGGCAGCTGAACATGGGTTTGCTTGAGATCGATCGTGATCGGCAAATCGGCGTGGCTCATAGCGCATCGGTTGAATTTAAGGGTGTTCCAATTTTGTATTCGCCATGGATGGACTTTCCGCTAAATGGCCAGAACAAGTCGGGATTTTTGGCCCCGACTATTGGCGGAACGGTCAGTAGTGGTTACGAAGTGACGCTGCCCTATTACTGGAACATTGCACCCAACTTTGATGCGACAGTTGCCCCGCGCGAGATGACCAAGCGCGGCTTGATGCTTAACAACGAGTTTCGTTATCTGGAGCCCGGTTATGGCGGTGAGCTGCATGTGGATGTGCTACCCAACGACGCATTAGCAAAGCGTAGTCGTGAGCTTTTCTCGTTAAACCATAATCAAACACTGGCGAGCAGTTTGAATAGCTATGTGAATTTCACCCGTGTTGGGGACGGTGGCTATTTCCGCGACTTGGGCGATGCGGTAAATGTCACTTCACAGTCCAACCTGCTGCAGGAAGGTGGGCTGAACTATGACGCTGGCTGGTGGACGGCTGTGGCGCGAGTGCAACACTTCCAAACCCTGCAAGACCCCGCCGCACCGATTGCCGTTCCTTACACTCGTTTGCCACAATTGACGCTCAATGCACGGCAAAACTATGCCGGTACGAACATCGCTTTTGCCGGCGAATTCGTGGATTTCAGTCATCCTACCGCAGTAAATGGCATGCGTCTGGTAGTTAACCCCAGCGTCAGCTATCCGCTGGTGAGCGAGCCGGCATTTTATGTGACACCCAAGGTGGCGTTGCACAGCACGTATTATGTGATGGGTGCGAATAACGTCGGGGCATTGCCGAATGCCTCGCGCACATTACCTATTTTGAGTTTGGACAGTGGTGTTGCCTTCGAGCGTGTGTCGAATATGTTCGGCGGCGATTATCTGCAAACTTTTGAACCACGCGCTTTTTATGTGTATGTGCCATACAGGGATCAATCGCTATTGCCAAATTTTGACTCGGCGCAAGCAGACTTCAATTTTACCCAGATATTCACCGAGAATCGTTTTGTTGGCAATGACCGAATCGGCGATGCCAATCAAATCACCTTAGCGGCCACATCGCGTTTGGTGGAACAAAATAGTGGTGCAGAGCGGTTTAAAGTGATGATGGGAGAGCGTTTCAGTTTTAATACGCCGCAGGTAAACCTGGTCACACCTGCTACAAGTACCGGCAGGTCGGATATTTTATTGGCGGCTTCAGGACAAGTTACGAGAGCATTGTCGTTGGAAAGTGAGTTTCAGTTCGATCCAAATCAATCCCATGCACAACGCTACAATATCGCGGCACATTACCGTCCCGAAGCGGGTAAAGTGTTCAATCTGGGGTATCGCTTTGAGCGCAACACGCTGCGTCAAGTTGATTTTTCCACACAATGGCCGCTGTTCAGTCGTTGGCATATGGTGGGACGCTGGAACTATTCGCTGCAGGATGCTCGAATTCTGGAGGCGATTGCCGGGCTTGAGTATAATCAAAGCTGCTGGATGTTGCGTCTCGTGGCGCAACGCTTTGTCACAGCAACGCAACAAACCAATACCGGTTTCTTCGTGCAGCTCGAGCTGAATGACTTTGTTAAAGTGGGTCAGGATCCTTTGATCATGCTCAAGCAAAGCGTGCCCGGATATACCAAATTGAACGACAAAACTGCCATTCAAGTCCCGCAAGTTTTGCCTTGATAAGTGAAATAAAATAATGCGAATAAAAATTCTGATGATGTGGTGCGCGTTGCTCACGGCGCAAATTGCGTATGGTGCCAATACGCCGCCCGCGAAGGCCATGACAAAGTCAGGCCCTGCGCAATCGAGCAATCCCGATGCGGAATTGGCACCCCCCCCGACAAAAGTCATTCGGTCGACCCCCGATCCGCAACAGAAAGTCGCAAATATTGATTCGGTGGTTGCGGTGGTCAACGATGATGTGATTACCCGCTACGAGCTGGATAATCGTGTGCGAGAGGTGGTGCGCCAATTGCAAAAACAGGATACGCCATTGCCCGCAGCGGATGTGCTGGAAAAACAAATGCTGGAACGCATGATCACAGATATGCTGCAAGAGCAGTATGCCAGGGAAAACGGGGTGCGCGTGGACGATACACAGTTGAATCTGGCGATTACCCGCATCGCGCAGCAGAACAATTTCCCGTCTTCGGCCGAATTCCGCGCCAAGCTGGAAGCCGATGGTGTGGATTACAAGAAATTCCGCGAAGAAATTCGCGGCGAAATCATCTCCACGCGTTTGCGCGAGCGTGAAGTTGAAAGCAAGCTCATCATCAGCGAAGGCGAGGTGGACAATTATCTCGCCAACAAGGCCAGGATCGGCAGTGCGGGAGCGGAGTTCCATCTCGCGCATATTCTGGTGGTGGTGCCGGAACAGGCAAGCGCGGAGAAAATTCAGGCCGCGCGCGAACGGGCCGAGCAGGCGTTGAGCAAATTGAAGGGCGGCGCAGATTTTGCGCAAGTGGCAGCAGGCATTTCGGATGCCAAGGACGCGCTGAAGGGCGGCGATTTGGGTTGGCGGTCCGGGGATAGCATTCCCCCGCTGTTTATGAACGAGTTGCAAAATATGCAACCCGGTCAAACTTCCGCGGTGTTGCGCAGCCCGAGCGGTTTTCACATTTTCAGACTGGTGGAAAAGCGTAGCAGTAATGCGCCGGTGGTAATTACGCAAACCCATGCGCGGCATATTCTGATCAAGACCAGCGAGATCGTGCCGGAAGCGGAAGCCAAAAAACGCATCATGGAAATCAAGCAGCGCATCGAAGCCGGTGCGGATTTTGCCGAACAGGCCAAACGATATTCACAGGATGGCAGCGCGCAACAGAGCGGTGATTTGGACTGGGTTTCCCCGGGGCAGACCGTGCCGGAATTTGAAGAGGCGATGAACAAACTGCAACCCGGGCAAATGGCAGCGGTGCAATCACAATTTGGCTGGCATCTGATACAGGTACTGGAGCGGCGCAATACCGATGTCAGCGTGCAACAAAAACGCCAACAAGCACGCGTTGCCATCGGCACGTTCAAGTCGGACGAGTTGTACCAGGACTGGCTGCGCCAGTTGCGCGACCGGGCGTTTATCGAATATCGTCTTGAAGATAACAAGTAACCGGTGAATGCTGCCGTGCTTTCTGCACCCTTGGTTATTACCGCTGGTGAACCGGCAGGCATAGGCCCCGATCTGTGTGTGCAGCTAGCTGCTGCGTCTCCTGAAATTCCCTTCGTTGTCATTGCCGATAAAAATTTGCTGCAACAACGTGCCGCGCGACTCGGCATTGATTTGCAGGTGCAAGATTTTGTTTCACAAAAGACAGGGGACAAGGGACAAGGGGCAAGGGGCAAGGGGCAACAACTTTCATCTTTCACCTTTCACCTTTCACCTGTTTTATCAGTAATTCATGTGCCGCTTGTTGCGGAATGTCATCCCGGTGTGCTGAATGCGGCCAATAGCGAATACGTACTGGCGACGCTGCGCCGTGCTGTGCAAGGCTGCCAAGGTAATGAACAAGGGCGCGGTGAATTCTCCGGCATGGTCACCGCACCGGTACACAAGGGCATCATCAACGATGCGGGCATTCCTTTCACCGGGCACACCGAATTTCTCGCCGAACAAACCGGAACGAAGCGGGTGGTGATGATGCTGGTCGGCGGCGGGATGCGCGTGGCACTGGCCACCACGCACCTCGCCTTGAAAGACGTGCCCGCTGCGATCACCGCAGCACTGCTGGAAGACGTGCTGCGCATAATTCAGCACGACTTGCAGCACCGTTTCGGCATCGCGCAGCCGCGCATTTTGGTGGCAGGCTTGAATCCGCATGCGGGCGAAGGCGGATATTTGGGGCGCGAAGAAATCGAGGTGATGATTCCTGTGCTGGATAAATTGCGCGCTGAGGGCATGAACATCAGTGCTCCGCTGCCTGCCGATACCTTATTTACGCCACACAAACTGGCGCAGTGCGACTGCGTGCTTTCCATGTATCACGATCAAGGTCTGCCGGTGTTGAAACACGCCAGCTTCGGACAGGGCGTGAACGTCACACTCGGCCTGCCCATCATTCGCACTTCGGTGGATCACGGCACGGCACTGGACCTGGCGGGAACCGGAAAAGCCGATAGCGGCAGTCTGCTGGAAGCGATCAAGCTCGCCGCGCAGATGGCGCAGAACGAACAAATGTATCGTGCATAAGGCCAAAAAAAAGTTTGGCCAAAATTTTCTCGTCGATGAACAAATCATCGGCGACATTATTTCTGCAATCTGTCCCGAGCCGGAAGACAATATGGTCGAGATCGGACCGGGCTTGGGCGCGCTGACCCGCCCGTTGCTGAAAAAATTAAATCATCTGCATGTGGTGGAGATCGACCGCGACATCATCGCGCGACTGGAGCACGACTATCCCCAGGATAATCCCCCCAACCCCCTTTTTCAAAGGGGGGGCACTCCAAAGCCGAAACTGACTATCCATGCCGGAGACGCATTGGAGTTTGATATCGCGACGCTACCCGCACCATTGCGTATCGTCGGCAACCTGCCTTACAACATCTCTTCGCCGCTGCTGTTCCACTTTGCCGCCTATGCCGAACGCATTCGTGACATGCATTTCATGCTGCAAAACGAAGTGGTCGAGCGCATGGTGGCCGAGCCTTCCACGCCCGCATATGGGAGGCTGTCGGTGATGCTGCAATACCGTTTCCAGATGGAAAAGTTGCTCGACGTGCCGCCCGAATCTTTCCGCCCGGCGCCCAAGGTAAATTCCGCCATTGTGCGCATGCTTCCGCTGCCCGTCAGCGAAATCGCGGTGCGCAACGAAAAGTTATTTGCCGCGATTGTCAGGACGGCTTTCGGACAACGGCGCAAGACATTGCGCAATACGCTACGCGGATATTTGGATGAGGCTGGTTTTGAAAGGCTGGGGATCAATCCTCAATTGCGTGCCGAGAATCTGGCGGTGATGGAGTTTGCCAAAGTGGCGAATTACTTGAGGCCACCTCTATAAATCCAAACCCCGTCGCGATACTGCGATGCTCAATAAATTTTATGGCTTACATATCAAACATATGCTGCGCGCTAAAATTTCTTTCGCGCCTTGTCTCGCATAAGATTTTGAATTTATAGAGGCGTCCTTGAATGAGCGACAGGTTGGTGGCTAACCGGATTTTTTCTGTATCAATTCGATCTTGTACCCGTCCGGGTCTTCGATAAACGCAATTACTGTGCTTCCATGTTTCATTGTTCCAGCCTCACGCACCACCTTGCCGCTGCGTTGTTTGATGTTTTCACAGGCGGCGTAGGCATTTTCTACTTCAATGGCGATGTGGCCAAAGGCATTGCCGAGCTCGTATTTTTCCACGCCCCAGTTGTGGGTGAGTTCGATCACCGCGCCGCTGGCTTCGTCGCTGAAGCCGACAAAAGCCAGGGTAAATTTCCCTTCCGGGTAGTCGGTGCGGCGCAGCAATTTCATGCCGAGCACGCCGGTATAAAAGGCGAGTGATTTTTCCAAATCGACTACGCGCAGCATGGTGTGGAGAATACGCATCAGATTTCCGCCTTATTGAATTTATCTTTGAGTTCGGTAGTCGCTATCATATAGGGTAAAATGCGCGCTCGTCGCGCATATTAATTATTGCCAAGATCATGTCTGAATCGTTCCCGTTAGTAATGACTTTCGCCGCAACCGACCCCAGCGGGGGCGCGGGCTTGCAGGCTGACTTGTTGACCATTTCCAGCATGGGTTGCCACCCTTTGTCGGTAGTTACGGCAATTACCGTGCAGGACACCAGCGGGGTGGATGATGTGCTGCCGATAGATCCGGAATGGGTGGTGGATCAGGCCCGCGCAATGCTTGAGGATGTGCCGGTAGCGGCATTCAAGATCGGCCTGCTCGGCAGTGTGGAAAACATCGCGGCAATTGCCGAGGTATTGGCGGACTACCCCGATATTCCGTTGGTGCTGGATCCGGTGCTGGCTTCGGGGCGCGGCGACGAATTGGCGAATGACGACATGCTGGATGCAATGCGCGAGTTGTTGATTCCGCAGACTACCATCATCACGCCGAACAGCATGGAGGCGCGCCGTCTCGCGCTGGATGAAGACAATGAAGAGGACGATCCGACGCTTGAGGAATGCGCCAAGCGCATATTGCTCATGGGTTGTGAGTATGTGCTGATCACCGGCACGCATGAACAAACGCCCAAGGTCATCAACACTTTGTACAGTGAGCGTGGGGTCATAAGCAGTGATAGCTGGGCGCGCTTGCCGGGAATTTATCACGGCTCCGGCTGCACCCTGGCATCTGCGATTGCGGCATTGATGGCGCAGGGCGTGGCCGTGCCGGAGGCGGTCAAGGAGGCGCAGGAATACACTTGGCAAACCTTGAATGCAGGCTTTCGTCCCGGTATGGGGCAGCACATTCCGGATCGTTTGTTTTGGGCACGCGGTGAAGAGGATGATGAACCGCAACTGGAACGACCTAATTAAGGGCGGGATCAAAAGGCTCCATCCCTTCAAGGGGTGGACGATTGTCTCCTCCCCCGCTCGCGGGGGAGGATTGAGGAGAGGGTAACCGGTGGTAAAGGTAGAATCTAGCCGCGTTTCTCAACAGGCAGTTAGAGGTTTGTACGCTATCACGCCGGACGAAACAGACACGGCGGAGCTGTTGCGCAAAGTGCGTCTGGCTTTGCTGGGTGGGGCGCGGGTGTTGCAGTATCGCAACAAGGCCGCTGATGCGGCAATGCGGCTGGAACAAGCTTGGGCATTGCGCGAACTGACGCATGAATTTTCTGTGCCGCTGATCATCAATGACGATGTGATGTTGGCGCAGCAAGTAGATGCTGACGGCGTGCATTTGGGCGGTGAAGATGGCAGTGTGGCTGCCGCCCGCGCGGTGTTGGGCAACGGTAAACTCATCGGCGTATCTTGTTATAATCGCATGGCGCTGGCGCATGCAGCCGTTCGGCAAGGCGCGGATTACGTGGCTTTCGGCAGCTTTTTCGCCTCGACGGTGAAGCCGGATGCAGTGGCGGCCTCGCCTGATTTATTGCGGCAGGCACGCCGCGAGATTGCAGTTCCATTAGTGGCGATAGGCGGCATTACCGTCCACAACTGCGCGCCGTTGCTGGAAGCGGGTGCAGATGCGCTGGCGGTGATTTCGGCGGTGTTCGGCGTAACGGATATTCAGAATGCAGCGCGGCAGTTTGCAAATTTAAATTATCCTGAAATTAGTTCGATAGATAGTTAAAGACACAACATGACTTCGCACAATCAACAGCTATTCGATGAATCCCAAAAAGTCATCCCGGGCGGCGTGAATTCGCCGGTGCGCGCGTTCCGTTCGGTGGGCGGCACACCTCTGTTTTTGCAGCGCGGACAAGGCGCTTATGTATGGGATGCGGATGGCAGGCGCTATACCGATTATGTTGGTTCATGGGGCCCGATGATCGTTGGGCATTGTCATCCCGATGTGGTGAAGGCGGTGCAGGACGCGGCTGCGCAAGGTTTGGGTTTCGGTGCGCCGACTGCAGCTGAATTGGAAATGGCGGAACTGCTGTGCAAGCTGTTGCCGAGCCTGGAAATGGTGCGCTTGGTGAGTTCCGGGACCGAGGCCACGATGACGGCGATACGTTTGGCGCGCGGCTTTACCGGGCGCAGCCGCATCATTAAATTCGAAGGCTGTTATCACGGGCATTCCGATGGCTTGTTGGTGAAAGCCGGTTCCGGCGCGCTGACGTTTGGGCAGCCGAGTTCGTCCGGTGTACCCGCAGAGATCGCCGCTCTCACCACGGTGTTGGACTACAACGATGCCGCAGGGCTGGAGCGCGCCTTCGCCGAAATGGGCAAGGAAATCGCAGCGGTGATCGTCGAACCGGTGGCGGGCAATATGAATCTGGTCACGCCCAAGCCGGAATTCCTGCAAGCTTTGCGCAAGCTGTGCACCCAGTATGGCGCGGTGTTGATTCTGGACGAAGTGATGACGGGTTTCCGCGTCAGCCTGCAGGGTGCGCAAGGCTACTACGGCATCAAACCTGATTTGGTGACGCTGGGCAAGGTGATGGGTGGCGGGTTGCCGGCTGCAGCCTTCGGCGGACGACGCGACATCATGCAATGTTTGGCCCCGCTCGGCGCAGTGTATCAGGCCGGCACGCTATCCGGTAATCCGGTGGCTGTGGCGGCCGGGTTGGCCACCTTGAAGCTGGTTCAGGCCGTTGGCTTCTATGAACGATTGTCCAAACTGGCCAAACAATTGACTGAAGGATTGACGGCGAGTGCCAAGCAGCACGGTATTCCGTTCTGTGCGCAATCCATCGGCGGCATGTTCGGTCTGTATTTCAGCAAGGCATTGCCAACCAGCTACGCCGAGGTGATGAGCTGCGACAAGGAAGCGTTCAATCGTTTCTTCCACGCCATGTTGGAGGCAGGCGTGTATCTCGCGCCTTCAGCCTTCGAGGCGGGCTTCGTTTCTGCAGCGCACACCGAGGCGGACATCGCTGCGACCATCGCGGCAGCTGACAAGATTTTTAAGTCCTGGAAGTAATGGGGCTGTTTTCACAAGCCGCGTTCTACACTACTGTTAATCATCTGAAAGATTTGCCGCTGCACGGCGGCAAAGAGGTGGCGTTCGTCGGGCGTTCCAATGCGGGCAAGTCGAGCGCGATCAATACGCTGGCGAACCATGTGCGTTTGGCTTACACCAGCAAAACACCTGGGCGTACCCAGCATCTGAATTATTTTTCGCTGGGCAACAATAATTTTCTGGTGGATTTGCCCGGCTACGGCTATGCCAAAGTGCCGCCCGAAAGCAAGCGTCATTGGGAAGGTTTGCTCAGTGAATATTTGCAAACGCGCGATGAATTGAGCGGTCTGGTGGTGATCATGGATTCCCGTCATCCGCTGACCGAACTGGATGAGAATATGCTGGACTGGTTTGCGCCGACCGGTAAGCCGGTGCATATTTTGCTCACAAAGTCGGACAAACTCAGCAGGCAACAAGCCATGCTAACTCTGAATCGAGTAAAATCCCATCTCGCCGAGCATTTTCCGCAGTGTTCCGTACAATTATTTTCCAGCTTGAAGAAGCTAGGCATGGAAGAGGCGGAAGGGGTGATTGCGGGGTGGTTGGCTGATGATCCAATAAAGCCAATAGGCCAATAGCCAAAAAAATGCCCCCAGCCAAAGGGGGAGGCTAGGGGCAAAGTCTTAACAGAGTTAAGACACACGCTCAGGGAGGAGAAACGTGAAATGACTTTCATCATTCACTGCATCAGATAAGTAGTTTCTAAAATAGTTCCAAAAAATAATTTTTGTAGGGAAAATCATGCAAACACTTGGACAGTACCCGCACATCAGAATGCGCCGCATGCGCCGAGATGCCTTTTCACGCGACTTGATGCGTGAGCATGTACTTACATCGGCGGATTTCATCTACCCGGTTTTCGTATTGGAAGGCAGCAACAAAGTCGAGGATGTGAAGTCCATGCCGGGGGTACAGCGCAAGACGCTGGACTTGCTGCTCAAGGATGCCGAGCAATGCGTGAAACTAGGCGTTCCGGTGATGGCGATCTTCCCGGTGATCGATGCGCCGCTGAAGAGCCTGGATGCACGCGAAGCCTACAATCCGGATGGCTTAGTGCCGCGCGTGGTTGCCGCGCTGAAAAAGCACTTCCCCGAACTCGGCGTAATGACCGACATCGCCCTTGACCCCTACACCAGTCATGGGCAGGACGGGCTGATAGACGACAGCGGCTACGTCCTCAACGACGAGACCGTCGCGGTGCTGACCAAGCAGGCGCAGATCCACGCCGCCGCCGGGGCTGACATCGTCGCCCCCTCTGACATGATGGACGGGCGCATCGGCGCGGTGCGCGCGGCGCTCGATGCCAAGAACTACATCCACACCCGCATCATGGCCTACTCCGCCAAGTACGCCTCCAGCTTTTACGGCCCGTTCCGCGACGCCGTCGGCTCCAGCAGCAACCTCGGCTCAGGCAACAAATACACCTACCAGATGGATCCCGCCAATTCCGACGAAGCGCTGTGGGAAGTCGGCCTCGACTTGCAGGAAGGCGCGGACATGGTCATGGTCAAGCCGGGCATGCCCTACCTCGACATCGTGCGCCGCGTGAAGGACGAATTCAAAGCGCCCACCTTCGTCTATCAGGTCAGCGGGGAATATGCGATGCTCAAAGCTGCCGCGCAGAACGGTTGGCTGAACGAGGAAGCGTGTGTGCTGGAAGCGCTGCTGGCTTTCAAGCGCGCCGGAGCGGATGGGATACTGACTTACTTCGCGCTGGATGCGGCGCGGTGGTTGAAGGAGTAATGAACATTCGGCGCAATGCCGATTGGTTATTTCACTTTACACTGGCTTATGAGCGTTAGCCACCATGAATGAAGAAGACCGCTGGGGGCAGCTAGTGGCATTGGATGAGGAGCTACTAAAGGGCGGTGTTATCCTTTCTGAATGGTGCAGCTTCATCGTCTGGGAGGCCGACACCGCATTTGCCAAGGGAGCGTATCTCGCTTCGATTCTCACTGCGGTGTCGGGTATCGAAACGTATCTGCGATCAGAGCATTCGCAGAAGGGTAAAGAACGTCTGGTCGAACTAATCAGCAAAGCCACAATTGGCAGTGATCTGAAAGATGATCTTCACACACTGCGCAAGTACCGAAACAAATGGGTGCATGTCGATTCTCCGTGGGACGACGAGGACTTGCTGGACAAACCAGAGAACACCGAGAGAGAGCTGGAGGGAATGGCATTCTTTGCTGCGCGTGCTTTGCGCAGAACTATTTATGAGAACCAGTGGGTGTAGCGTTGCAGCAACCCCTTTTAGTTAGCTTCGAGTTACAAACGCTTACCCTGCCAATAACGCCTCCACCGCCGCAATATCCGCATGAGTTTCCGGGTGGCGGCTGCCGCTGTAGCGGGCGTTTTCGGGCAACACGATGATGTGTGTCTGCGTGCCGGATTCGCCAGTCAGGGTGTAGCTCGGCACGGTCTCTTCATGTCCGCCCACCCGCGCTTTCCATTCCCCATCTTCGAATTCGATATTGTGTTTAAGCAGAAATAGCAATACCGCCTTTTCATCATCGTTGAACACCATCAGGTTAATATCTGATTGCTCTCCCGCCGTGCCACTTAATACCGAACCAGTCAGGTAGGGGTGAAACTCCGCCAACATTCGCATGGTAGTTAAGACTTCTTCGCGCAGTTGTCGCAATATGCCGGGATGGCTGTCGTGTTGGTAAAGGGCGCGATAGCTGTGCAGGGCGTCATCCACTTCCTGATTGCTGGGCAGGTGCTGGGTGTCCGCCGCGCCCAGCTGCCGGGCAGCCTTGCGTTTGGCGTGGGCGTGATCGGTGATGCCGTCCTCGGCCATCAACTTCGCGGCCTGATGTGCCAATTGTTCGCGCATCAAGTCGCGTTTTTGTGTGTACTCTTTGGTCATGTGAGGGGTTAGAGCAGCTGGTCTTTGACAGTGTCTGTCGGTTTCGTTTCTTCACTGGGTGTGGGCAGGGCATGTTCGGACGGCACATTCTCTTGATAGAAATATTCGACCCGCGAACTATTATCATCGCGATATCCTTCTTCATTGATGTGTATTGCAATCATGTTGTCCGGCATGGTGTAAACAGCCGCCGGCACATCTTTGAGTATCTTTTCCATGTAGTTCATCCATATCGGCAAGGCTGCCCCCCCACCAGTTTCCTTGTCGCCCAGGCTGCGCGGTTGATCGTAGCCCATCCAGGAGATACCGACTATGGTCGGGTGAAATCCGCAAAACCATGCATCAATCGTGTCATTGGTGGTTCCGGTTTTGCCGGCCAAGTCATGACGCCCGAGTTGCATGGCGCGAATGGCAGTGCCGTGTTTGACCACGTCCTGCATCATGCTGACCATGGTAAAGGCATTACGCACATCAATAACCTGCTTTGCACCATTCCCGGCCACCTCCGGCGTAGTTTTGCTGAGCACGGTGCCACGCGCATCTTCGATGCGCTGTATAAAATAAGGGGTAACGAGAAAACCGCCGTTGGCAAATACAGAATAGCCGGTCAACATTTGCAGCGGTGTCACAGATCCTGCTCCCAGAGCCATGGTCAGATAGGCCGGGTACTTGGTGGCATCGAAGCCGAACTTGGTGATGTAGTCCTTTGCATATTGCGGGGTGATGGACTGCAATATGCGGATCGAAACCATATTCTTTGATTTGATCAAAGCTTGGCGCATACGCATCGGCCCTTCAAATTTCCCATCGTAGTTCTTCGGCTCCCAAGGCTCGTTGCCGGTTTGCTCCGCATCAAAAATCAAGGGCGCATCATTGATCACAGTGGCGGGGGTGAAGCCCTTTTCCAGCGCGGCGGAATACACAAAGGGTTTAAAACTCGACCCTGGTTGTCGCCATGCCTGGGTGATATGGTTGAACTGGTTGCGATCGAAATCGAAGCCGCCAACCAGCGAGTAAATAGCTCCATTGCGCGGATCACCGGAAACGAAGGCGGCCTCGACTTGCGGGAGCTGGCTTATTTGCCAAATACCCTTATCATCCTTTCGTAACCGAATGATTGAGCCGACGTTAATACGCTGGTTCAAGGCGAATTTCTTGTTCAAAGCCGATTGGGCGAAAAGCAATGCATCCCCGCTGACTTCAGCAATTTCCCCACCCTTGCAATAGGCTCGAACCAGCTTGGATGACGCTGCCAGAACCACAGCAGGGATTAAATCATCACTGCCATCAATATCCTGCAGGGCTTCGTCCAATTGCTCGGTGTTACTGTTGTCCCCGTGTAAATCGACAAAACCTTCCGGGCCGCGGTAGCCTTGGCGACGGTCATAATCCATTACACCTGTGCGGACGGCTTGATAAGCGGCGAACTGATCTTGTTGTCGAATAGTGGTGTAAACCTTGAAACCTTGCGTGTAGGTGTCATCCTGATATTTTTCATAAACAGCCTGCCTGACCATTTCCGAGAGGTAGTCTGACTTGACACCGAACTCTTGATTGCCGCGTATGGTCACGATGGGTTGTTGTTGCGCAAGTCGAAATTGATCATCACTAATGAAATTTAATTCATGCATACGGCGCAGAACGTAAAGCTGGCGCAGCTTGGCGCGCTTCGGATTGACTACCGGATTATAGGAGGAGGGGGCTTTAGGCAACCCTGCGAGCATGGCTGCTTCCGCAATAGTGACTTGGCCAAGAGGCTTGCCAAAGTAAACTTGAGCAGCCGCGGCAAAGCCGTAAGCACGCTGGCCAAGATAAATCTGGTTGATATAAAGCTGCAGAATTTCGTCTTTGCTCAAGCTGTGTTCGATTTTGAAGGTAAGCAGCACTTCGTTGAACTTGCGAGTCATGGTTTTTTCTTTGGTAAGAAAAAAATTGCGTGCCACCTGCATGGTGATCGTGCTGGCCCCCTGCTTTGCGGTGCCGGAAGTGAAGTTGGAAAACGCCGCGCGGATGACCCCTATGTAATCCACACCCCCGTGTTCATAAAATCGATCGTCTTCGGCGGCAAGAATGGCCTGTTTCATCACTTCTGGCACTTCAGAAATTTTGACCAGCGCGCGGCGTTCCTCACCGAATTCACTGAGTAGCGTGCCTTCTGCGCTATAAATGCGCAGCGGGATTTTGGGGCGATAGTCGGTAAGTGCCTCCAGCGAAGGCAGTGTCGGATAAGCCAACATGGCCGCCAAGCCCAGCAATATCGCCGGAAGCAAAAACAGGGTTAGCGTGACAAGAACAGGGAGAAGCCAGCGACGGGAAGGCATGTGCAGTTGTCCGAAAATTAAGTAACAATGGTATTGTGCGCAGAATTATATCGGCTCTGCGGATAAAATAACCCCAAAAAAATAGCTTTACACGATCTATAGTTATTGCTAGGATTTAAACCACTTTGTACAAATAGAGCGCTAACCAGTCAATGCTTAAAGTAAATTTTGACATCCCGCTGGACTTTTTGTGGGCTAAAACACCGCCTCTGATAGGCGTGGATATCAGCGCGTCATCAGTCAAGATGGTCGAGCTGAGTGAGTCGCCCAAAAAGGGGAGTTACACTATTGAGCGTTATGCGATCGAGTTGCTACCTAAAGATGCCATCACTGACGGCAATATCAATAATCTTGAAGCTGTCGCGGAAGGCATGCAACGCGCTTGGAAACGAATGGGTACACGTATCAAGAACGTAAGCTTGGCACTGCCTGCGGCAGCGGTGATTACCAAGAAGATACTTTTGCCCGCGGGTCTTCGCGAAGAAGATTTGGAATATCAAGTCGAATCTGAAGCCAATCAGTACATTCCTTTTGCGTTGGAAGAGGTTAATCTCGACTTCCAGGTGATCGGCCCCGCACCTGAAAATACCGAGGAGTTAGAAGTATTGTTGGCGGCTTCTCGTAAGGCGAACGTCGAGGATCGTGTCGCGGCTGCCCAGGTATCAGGATTAAAAGTGGTCGTGGTGGATGTTGAGCCCTATGCGGCTGAGAGGGCTTTCGAGCAGATTCGTGTTCAGCTCCCTGAAGGTGCGGTAGATAAGTGTGTAGCACTGATAGACATAGGTGCGAACGTGATGAACGTCAATGTGTTGCGTAATGGGCAGTCGGTTTATTCGCGGGACCAGCAGGTGGGTGGTGAGCAATTGACGCAGCAGATTCAGGGGATGTTTGGTTTGACTGCCTCAGAGGCTGAGTCAGCCAAGCGCAATGGCGGGTTGCCGGATAACTATGAGAGCGATGTTTTGTCGCCTTTCCGTGAGAACGTGGTGACGGAAATTGCTCGCGCATTGCAGTTCTTCTTCACTTCCACACAATACCATGAGGTGGATTACATCGTGCTTTCAGGCGGATGTGCGGCATTGCCTGGATTGGATGATGCGGTGGCAACCCGAACCCAGGTAAGCACCATGGTGGCGAACCCGTTTGCTTTGATGACGCTATCGAGTCGAATCAAGCCGCGACAATTGCAATCCGATGCACCATCGTTGATTATCGCTTGTGGCCTGGCTATGCGGAGGTTCGACCCATCGTGATACGCATAAACCTATTACCGCATCGTGCTGAAAAGCGACGTGCTCGCCAAATTCAATTTATCGCGCTCAGCGTGATTTCTGTGGTGCTGGCCGCCTTGTTAGTGGGATTCGTGCAGGTTGCCATCAGCACCCAAATATCCTATCAGGAAAGACGCAATGCATACCTGAAACAAGAAACGGCGGTGTTGGACAAGCAAATTGAGGAAATCAAAAAGCTTCGCGAGCAAACACAGGCCTTGCTGGCACGCAAGAATGTTGTGGAAGGCTTGCAAAGTACGCGTTCAGATGTGGTGCATCTGCTGGATCAAATGTTGCGCATCCTGCCGGATGGGGTGTATCTCAAGACGCTCAAGCAGACGGGCAATAAAATCGCCTTGGTTGGCTATGCCCAGTCAAATGCGCGCGTCTCCACATTGATGCGGGCGGTTGAGGATTCGCCTTGGCTCGATACCCCTTCGTTGATAGAAATTCATGCTTCCGGTGCGGGTGTTACTCGTGTCAGCGAGTTTACGTTGAACTTCAACTTGACCAAGCCACAGAATCCGGTCAGCCCCCCGCCCCCCGACAAATCTGTCGGCGCAAAGAGTTAAGGTGTCATGATGAACTTAGATGACCTGAAGAAGAATTTAGCCGACCTGAAGAACTTAAACCCGAAAACTCCCGGTGCGTGGCCTTGGTCGGCAAAGATTATTGCTTTTGTGGTGTTGTTTGTCGCTGTAGTTGTGGCGGGTGCGCTGCTTATTTGGCAGGACCAATGGGAAACCTTGACCAGAGTCAAGCAAGAGGAAGGCCAGCTGAAGGAAACTTTCCTGAATAAAAAGAGGCAGGCGATCAACCTGGACTTGATCAAGAAACAACTTACCGAAACTCAGGAATCATTTGGCGCGTTGCTGAAACAACTGCCAAGCAAATCGGAAATGGATGCGTTGTTGACCGATATTAACCAAGCCGGTTTGGGGCGTGGGCTGCAGTTCGAACTGTTTCGTCCGGGTGCTGAAAAGATGAACGGGGCGTTTGCCGAACAGCCGATCACCATCAAGGTGACGGGAAATTATGATGACATCGGCAAATTTTCCAGCGACATCGCGATGTTGCCGCGTATAGTCACGCTTAATGATATAGCGATAACCCCTTTAGGTAATGGGTTGTCCATGGATGCTGTAGCGAAGACCTTCCGCTACTTGGACGAATCGGAAGTGGCCTCACAGAAGAAGACGACCAAACCGGTGGGAGCGAATAAATGAGGCTGATCCATTTTGCGCTTGCTTCGATGTTGCTGACAGGGTGCGGCGGCGAAGAGTTTCAGGATTTGCGCGATTTCGTCAAAAATTCCGGCGCGGATATGCGCGGCAAAATAGAGCCTCCGCCAGAGGTGAAGCCATATGAATATTTTGCTTACAACAATGAGACAAATCTGCCCGATCCATTCAAGCCGCGCAAACCGGAATTGCGTCCCGGTGGCAGCACGGGAATAAATCAGCCGGACTTCGATCGCCCTAAAGAGGCATTGGAAGAATTTCCACTCGAAAGCCTCAAAATGGTCGGTTACCTATACCGGGATAAAGTGGGTTATGCGGTGATACGCGCCATCGATTCCAAGCTGTATCGGGTTAAAGCCGGCAATCATATGGGTATGAACTTTGGTTTGATAAAAGAAGTGACCGATACGGAAGTGAAAATCAAAGAGATGGTTCAAGACAGCGCAGGTGACTGGACTGAGCGCATGAGCAGTCTGCAATTAATTGAATGATTAGGAGCAAAATAATGAAACAGCTTACTGACATTACTATAAATTCGTTCTCTGGACAAATCCACTCGCAAAGGACAGGCCGGTGTGTTCACCCTCAGGGTGCGAGAACCTCTGCGAGGCCCCGCGAGTTCTTGCGCCTCATCCTTCCAAACAGAATTTCTAAAGGTGTCCTTCATAAGGTGGTTCAAGATGCGGTTCGATTGCTGGGCCTGCTCATCGCATTTGGTGTATTTGGTGCGCAGGCACAGGCTGACGCGCAGAACAGCATTACCGCGCTGAGTATCAGCACCGGTAACGGGACGACAGTCATCAAGGTCGAGTTGGCGCAGCCACTGGCAAATCTGCCGGCCGGGTTTGCCATCAATACCCCGCCGCGCATTGCGTTCGATTTCCCTAATACTGCAAACGGGTTGGGTAAATCAGTTCAGGATTTCACCGAAGGAGATTTGCGCAGCGCCAATATTGTTCAGGCTGGCAACCGCACCCGCCTGGTGGTTAACCTTAATCAAATGTTGGCCTATGACACCAAGATTGATGGCAATAACCTGCTGATCACCTTGCATGGCAAGCCCGCAGAGATGGTGGCCACCGGCAGCACTGCGCGCTTTGCCGAGGCAAGACAAGGTACTCAACAGCATGAGTTGCGCGACATAGATTTTCGTCGCGGTAAAAATGGCGAAGGGCGCATCCAGGTCGACCTCTCCGATCCTGGTATTGGAATTGACATACGGCAACAAGGCACCACGCTGATAGTCGATTTCCTTAAAACTAACCTGCCGCGCAATTTGCAGCGCAAACTGGATGTGGTCGATTTTGCAACTCCGGTGCAAGACGTGGATACCTTTGTGCAGGGCAATAACGTGCGTATGGTGATCGAACCCAAGGGCACATGGGAATATGCCGCCTACCAAACCGACAATAAATTCATCGTCGAACTGAAGCCGGTTGCTGTGGATACTGACAAGCTGGGTAAGAGCAATAAAATCGGTTATACCGGCGAAAAGCTGACACTGAATTTCCAGAAGATCGATGTTCGTGAAGCATTGAATGTGATTGCCGATTTCACCGATACAAACATGGTAATCAGCGATACTGTAAGCGGTAATCTCACCCTGCGTTTGAAGGATGTGCCGTGGGATCAGGCTTTTGACATCATCTTGCAGAGTCGCGGTTTGGATATGCGCAAGAATGGCAACGTGATCCAGGTTGCACCCCGCGAAGAGATAGCCGCCAAGGAAAAAATCGATTTGACCGCGCATCAGGAAATCTCTGAATTGGAAGAGTTGCGCACGGAGAGTTTCCAGTTAAGTTATCAAAAAGGCGATGCGGTGGCTGCGATGTTAACCAATGACAAGCAGCGCATGCTTTCCAAGCGCGGTAGCGCGGTAGTGGACAAGCGTACTAACATCGTGTTTGTTCAAGACACACCTACGTATCTTGAAGCGGCGCGCAAATTGATCAAGCAAATTGACGTGCCGATACGCCAGGTGATGATCGAAGCACGTGTGGTGGTGGCGACGGATGATTTTGGCAAGAATCTGGGTGTGAGGCTGGGCTACCAGTCAGGTGACTCATTCAGGGTGAACGGGACTAATATCAATGGCAACATTGGTGCCAATCAAGCAATGATGCCCTCTGCGGTTGGCGGCGGCGCACCCGTTCTGACGACCATGCCTGCCAATCTTCCTAATGTCAATTTGCCATCCGCAGGTACCGCCGGCGCATTCTCCATGCTGTTATTCAACAACTCGTTGAGCAAATTGCTGTCCGTTGAACTGACCGCACTTGAAACTGACAGCAAGGGCAAAGTTATTTCCAGTCCGCGCGTAGTGACTTCGGATCAGACCGAGGCCTCGATTGAAACGGGCACCGAAATACCTTATCAACAAGCCAGCAGCAGCGGGGCAACGGCCGTGGCTTTCCAAAATGCGGTTTTGAGTTTGTCAGTCAAGCCGCAAATAACCCCGGATGACAATATCATCATGGATATAAAGGTGAATAAAGACTCGGTCGGGCAACTTTATTCCGGCGTTCCCAGCATTGATACCAACAAAGTAAACACTCAGGTGCTGGTGGAAAACGGCGGCACGGTGGTAATCGGCGGCGTGTATAGCCAGACCCAAAGTAACGGCGTTAGTAAAGTGCCATTGCTTGGGGATATACCGGTGCTGGGCTACCTTTTTAGAAGCACCGCAGTGCTTGATAACAAGAGTGAGTTGCTGGTTTTTATTACGCCCAAAATCATAAAGGAAGCATTGAATTTGCGCTAGTTCAAGCTGCAAAGATTGCCACAGTGATATAAATTTTTTGGTGTCACAACAATTTCACGAATAGCGTGAATTGGGTGATATTCGGGATACGCGCCCAAACGGTGGTTACAGGGTTCCCCTGCAGTAGGACAGTTGGATTTCAGGTCGCGGGCCTCTAAAGCCGATTCCGATCCTGTTTGCTATTTGCCATCTTTGCCGTTTATTTTCTAGTATGCAGGAATTGAATTAACGCAGCGAAAAACCCGGCTAGTCCGGGCTTTTGTTTTTTATCGTTTACAATGCGATACATGCAAAACGATCAAAATAACAGCCTGCAGGAAAGTAGCCGCCCGGCCACTAGTCGCAAACTCCAGTCGGGCAACCTGATCCTGGTGGGCATGATGGGTTCCGGCAAAACCACTATGGGGCGGACACTGGCCAAACATCTGGGCAAGGTCTTTGTGGACAGTGATGAGGAAATCATCAAGCGCACCGGTGTGACGGTTCCGCACATATTTGATATCGAGGGCGAAGCCGGGTTTCGTCTGCGTGAAACCGCAGCCATTCGCGATCTGGTCGGGCACGACAACATGGTTTTGGCAACGGGCGGAGGCGCGGTGCTGGAGGAGCAAAACCGGGCGATGCTGCAACAGAATGGGATCGTCATCTACCTGAAGGCGAGTGTGCACGATTTATGGCAACGCACCCGGCATGATCGCAATCGGCCGCTGCTGCAGACCGGCAATCCGCACGCCAAGCTGACCGAACTGTTTCAACAGCGTGACCCGCTATATCGGCAAGTGTCGGACATCGTCGCCCAGAGCGGCAAGCAGAGTGCGCATGCCTTGATGCTGCACCTGGCGGATGAAATAGATGCATTCAGAAAAAGTCGTCATGAGAGTTGACAGAAAGATTATGCAAACACTGACAGTAGGATTGGGCGAACGCAGTTATCCGATACACATCGGCAGCGGCCTGCTCGA
>CABDYQ010000077.1_pt1 | contig 22277 bp, 20 predicted proteins | sample 3132001 | NCBI WGS metagenome assembly CABDYQ01 (sample SAMEA5534338, study PRJEB31848) | metagenome | biome: tundra; feature: field; material: soil | place: USA | collected 2013-05 | depth 0.45 m
ATCCGCCATCTTGTCCGAGTCATACTCGTTCATCTGGCAGCCGAAAGTTTTAATATGGAATTTCTTTGGCACGCTGTGGCACCGATTGTGTTGGTGGTGATAGGTGGATTTGAACCACCGACCTCAGCGTTATGAGTGCTGCGCTCTAACCACCTGAGCTATATCACCGCGAAGAGCGCGGCATTCTCCAGATTTCACCCTACCTTGTCAATGCGCAGGGGACATTGTTCAGCTCGCTTCCGGCAAAATCTTTCTGCATTGCGGTCAATTTAACCTCAGTCGCAGCATCCACCCTGTTCAGCATGAACAGGGTGGCTTTAAGCTTGCTTGCCCGCTCCCCGACCCGCGCGGTGCGCACGCCTTTGGTATTCAAGTCATGGAGAAAGTTCTGTGCCGCATCCCGCGTCTTGAACATACCCAGTGAAATAGCATTCAGCCAATGTCCTGAAATTTGCACCACAAAATATTCCCTGACACCCAGCGCCTTGAGTTCGGCGATTTTCCGGTTGACCGCAGCCTTGTTCCTGAGCGGCGGGATATACACCCAATAACCTATGTCGCGCTCAATCTGGCGTTGGCTTAATTTATCGGCTAGTTGCAAAGCGGACAACGCAGCCGTAGCACGCGTCAAATCCGGACCTGAAAAATCACCCCACTCCAGGCAGACCGGCGTACCCGGTTTCGCTGCTGCCGGCGCAGCCATATTCAGCGAGAGCTGCAGGTTCGATGGGTACTGGGACGGGGACGATGCCGGAACTGGCGCAGGCGACACAGCAACCGGAACCGGCGCAGACACAGCTACGGGCGCGGGCAAAGTCTTGGCCGGCGCGTTTTGCGGCGCAGGTATCAGGCGGATCATTTCACCGTGCAGATTAGGTTGCGCTTGTACCCCTTGTTCGCCCCAGCCAAACCCGTCACGCTGCATCACCGTGAATAAAATCACATTCCCCAACAATAATATCCAGAATAAATTTCTCATCACGCGTTCGCTTCCTGAGCCATCAACAACAGCCCTTGCAGCACCAGATTGTCCACGACGCGCGGCGGCACACTGAAGAGTTTTTGATTAAGGTATGGCTGCAATAGCCCTGCCGCCCCGCCACTCAATACCACCGGCGCGCTGGCATCGTTAAGCAAGGTATATTGCCGCTCTATCGCGCCGCAACTGGCTTGAATCGCGCCGCTGTATAACGCGTCGGCGCTATTCAGCGGGAACGGCACATACTCTCCCTGCGTTGATTTCAACTGAACTGTTGCGGCAACCAGACTGCGCTGCATCAGATCCACTCCGGGCAGAATCAATCCACCGAGAAATTCTCCCCGTTCGGACAATGTATCTATCGTGGTTGCCGTGCCGCTGTTCACCGTCAGGCATTTCCCTTGCACCAGATGCCATGCCGCAATCAATGCCGCCCACCGGTCACTGCCAAGTTGGGATGTGTTGGAATAACCATTGCGCACGCCGCACTGGGCCTCCCGTGCAACGACAAAATGAGGCTGCCCGGACTTGCCGGCACCGATATTGCGAATATGCTGCGCAATCTCTTCGCCGGCAACATTGCTCACCCAGATTTGTTGTATGTCATGCAAACCTGTCCTGGGCATCCTGAGGTATCGGGGGGCGAGGTGACCGGCAATGTGCCGTGACAACTTGGCTGCCTGCGCGGCAGGCAAAATGCCGCTGCATAACCAGTCCTCCCCGTTCACCAAGGCCCACTTGATACGTGTGTTTCCTGCATCGATCAGTAACTTCATCCTTTATTACCGCAGCTCCAGCCACAGAGGACACAGAGCGCCCAGAGAAAACACCACTTTGAATTCTGTGTCCTCGGTGATCTCTGTGGCAGGTATTTTTCAAGGTTCATCGCTGCCGCACTCCCACTTCTCCGGAATTGAAACGCCGCATCCCCTGTGCGGTTTCCAGGCATAACTCTCCGCTAGCGCTGACCCCGCGCACAATGCCGTTCACAGTCTGGCCATCCGCCATTTGCAACTGGATCGGCATGTCCTGGTGGATGTGATATCGCTCCCACTCCTCGCGCAATGCAGCAAACCCACCTTGCGCGAACTCCTGCAACACGCGCGCCAACTCCTGTAACAAAACGGCCAGCAACTGATTGCGTGTGGGCATCGCCGCACATACTTCATCCAGCGCACATGCAGGTTGACCGATCTGCGGCACCAGACTGGCGGGCAAAGTGCAATTCAGGCCGATGCCGATCACCACTGCGCTAGGCCCGAGCATATCGCCTTGTGCCTCGATGAGCACGCCGGCCAATTTGCCCTGCTCAGTCAGGATGTCATTCGGCCACTTCAACTGCACGCCTTGCGCACCCAGCTTGTTCAGTGCGCGCACAATAGCCACGCCTACCGCCAAACTCAATCCGGATAAGGCATTCAACCCGCAATCAAAACGCCACAATAGGGAAAACGTCAGCGCCGTGCCCAAGCCGGAATGCCAAATCCGCCCCATCCGTCCGCGACCGGCAGTCTGCAACTCCACCGCCAGAACGCTGCCAGTTGGCGCGCCACCATTTGCGACACCGTTTACAACACTTGGCACGGCGCGTTGCAACAGCAGGGTATTGCTGGAAGCGGCTTGCGGCAATATCTCGATATCGAACTGTCCGGTATCCTTCGGGTGCCCGGACATAACCAGCGACTTGGCGAGTGTTGTTTGCTCGCTTAGTCGAATGGCTAGTGGTTCCATCAAAAGGTTTTCGTAGCCCAGCCAGCGCAATATTTCATCCCGTTCCAACCGTTGCCACGGGCGTGCCATGCGATAACCGCGGCCGCGTATCCGTTGCAGCAGCACGCCGTAGTCCGCAACTCCTGCCAGCGCATTGAATACACTGGCACGCGACACACCCAGCCGGCTTGCCAACACTTCGCCGGAATGAAATTCACCGTCCGCCAATAAGTTCAGCAACTGCCAGGTGCGCGCGCTAACAGGGTGTTGAGAAACTACTGCGCTCGGCATAACTGCGTTGCTCAAGGGCTCAAAATGCGGGGTCGCGGAGCGACAGACACCCAGTAAACTCCGCTTTTTCGCCCTTTCGCGCCTTGTTCTGCCATCGCTCGCGGCGTTTTTCAACACCCTGTTAACTATCCCTGTCGTCATTGTGGCATGTCAACATCCTGACGTGGTTTCAAATCAAGAAAGCCCATGATTTCGTCGCGCCGTTTTAATGCATCCTGATAACCCAGATCGATCAACGCCCGACAGAATTTTCTTTCGGTCAGCAAATAGCTCACCAGCGTCCCGCCGCTGTGTCGTCTTGCGCCGGTCAAGCGCAGCAACAGGCGTATCGTCCAGGGCAATTCTGCCGCGTATCGCTCGGCAATTTTTTCGATTGGCTGGCTGGGTGACACAACCAATACGTCAATATGCCTGAGATTGGCACGCTCACGCATCTCGTCCGGCATGATCGCGACCAGATCGTTAATTTTTTTCAGCCGCTCCAGATCCATTTCCATGCTATCGAGAAAAATACTGTTCATAGCATGCCCGGCAATCTGCGCCAGGGAAGGGTACTCGTTAATATCGGTGCGATCGGGATGCTCGGCATCATAGCCGTTCACGGTAACACCAATTATCAGCACGCGCGTCGCACCCAGATGCAGCGCGGGACTGATCGGCGCGATCTGCCGCATCGAGCCATCGCCGAAATATTCACGGTGGATCAAAGTCGCCGGAAATATAAAGGGCAGCGCTGCGGAGGCCAACAGGTGCTGGATATTAATCTCCATCGCAACACCCACCCGCCCGGTGCGCCGCCACGGAACCAGCTGTTTCACGCCCTGATAAAAAGTCACCGATTGCCCGGAACCATAGCCGGATGCGGTGATGCTCAGCGCGTGCAGCAACCCCGCATCCACACTCTCCTGAATTTTTTCGCAGGGCAGCATCTCTTCCAATAACTCGACCAGCGGCGAATTATCGAGCAGCGAAACCCGATGGAGCTTGTTGATCCCGATCGCACTGAAGATCACCCCTGCAAGCCATAGCATGGTGTTATTGAACACGCCGAGCACATCGGTGCGATAGATCTGGTTGGCGTGAAAGTTTTTCCAGGTATTGACCAGATACTGCACGCCCATGCTGAAATTCCTCGCATTCACCGCGAGCGTGGCGGCATTAAGCGAGCCTGCGGATGTGCCGCAGATTATCGGAAATGGACTGTGCGCGCGGCGCGGCAAAAATTCCGCAATCGCCTTGAGCACGCCCACCTGATAAGCGGCACGCGCGCCGCCGCCGGTGAGTATAAGTGCTATGCGCTTTTCCATTCGCGCTCTACTCGACTTCAGCCTGAACCGATTCCAGCGCGTCTTTCAACGTTTCTTCCGGCAAGGCATTCAGGGTTTCTGACAACATCTCCGCGGCATCCATCGCCTCATCCTGCAAAGACTCCGGATCAGTGTTTGCTACCAATACCGCCGCCGCACCCACCACCTTGAGCAACCTGGTGCGCTCTTGCATCAACATCTCGACTTCTTCGCGCAACATGGCGACTTCCTGTTTGTCCATTGGCATCGTTTTCTCCTTTAACCTGAAGCTCGCGTAGCGATTCGTTTGCCCCCTCGCCCGCCTGCGGGAGAGGGTTGGGGAGAGGGAAACGGGCATGGCGAATTTTATTATTTGAGGTGGCAACATTGCCATGCCCGTTAGTGTGTCTTCACGCCGGCCACCGCCAGCGCACTCATATTCACGATGCGCCGCACCGTTGCAGTTGAAGTCAATATATGCACCGACTTGTTGGCGCCCAACAAAATCGAGCCTATGGTAATGCCCTCGCCCGCCGCCATCTTCAGCAGATTATAGGCAATATTGGCCGCATCCAGATTCGGCATGATAAGCAGATTCGCAACGCCCTTCAATCGTGCGGCGGGGAAAGTTTCCACGCGCAAACTTTCCGACAGCGCGGCATCGCCGTGCATCTCGCCTTCCACTTCCAGTTCCGGCGCAAGCTGTTCGAGCAACTCGCGCGCCCGGCTCATCTTGCGCGCCGAAGCATCGTCATGGCTGCCGAAATTCGAATGCGACAACAGCGCGACTTTCGGCGTCAAGCCGAAACGGCGCATCTCTTCGGCAGCCAGCATGGTCATTTCGGCGATTTGTTCCGCGCTTGGGTCGAGATTAACATGGGTGTCGCAGATGAACAGTGTGTGTCTGGGCAGCAGCAGAATGTTCATCGCCGCATAAACATTCACGCCCGGCCTGTGTCCGATCACCTCATCGATGTAGCGCAGATGCCTGAGCGGCTGCGAAACCGTCCCGCACAGCATCGCATCCGCCGCGCCTTTATGCACCAGCATCGCAGCTATCAAGGTATTACGGCGACGCATTTCGCGCTTGGCCGAATCCGGCGTAACACCGTGGCGCTGCATCAGGCGATGGTATTCGCCCCAGTATTCGCGGTAGCGCGGATCGCTCTCCGGATTGACCAACTCGAAATGCTCACCCGCACGAATGCGCAAACCCAGTCTGGCAATGCGCTGCTCGATCACCGCCGGACGGCCGACCAGTATCGGATGGGCAATGCCTTCGTCCACCACCGTCTGCACGGCGTGCAGCACGCGAGATTCTTCGCCTTCCGCATATACCAGACGCTGCGGCGCACGCTTGGCGGCCTCGAATACCGGCTTCATCAGCATGTTGGACTGATACACAAAGCTGTCCAGTTGCTCGCGATACGCTGCCATATCGGCAATCGGCCGCTCCGCCACCCCGCTATCCATCGCCGCCTGCGCCACGGCGGGTGCGATGCGCGTGATCAGGCGCGGGTCGAACGGCTTGGGAATCAGATGATCCGCGCCGAAACTCAAATTTTCTTCGCCATACACCGCTTCAACCGCATCCGATTGTTCGGCTTGCGCCAATTCGGCGATCGCATGCACCGCCGCGCGCTTCATCGCTTCGTTGATGGTGGAAGCACCCACATCCAGCGCGCCCCTGAAAATATACGGGAAGCACAGCGCGTTATTGACCTGATTCGGATAATCGGAACGCCCGGTCGCCAGAATCGCATCGGGGCGCGCAGTCTTGGCCAGATCCGGCAAAATTTCCGGGGTGGGATTAGCCAGCGCGAAGATCAGCGGTCTATTGCCCATTTGTTTTACCATCTCCGGCTTCAACACCCCGCCTGCGGACAGCCCAAGGAACACATCCGCTCCGGCAATCACTTCGGCCAAGGTGCGCGCGGAAGTCTGCACCGCATAACTCGCCTTGTTGTCATCCATTTCTTCAACGCGCCCTTTATAGACCACGCCCTTGATGTCGGTGACGATGATGTTCTCCATGCGCACGCCGAGGCTGACCAGCATATCCAGACAAGCCAACGCCGCCGCGCCTGCGCCGGACACCACCAGTTTTATTTTTGCAATGTCTTTGCCGACCACCTTGAGGCCGTTCAGCAAAGCCGCGCCGACGATGATCGCCGTGCCATGCTGATCGTCATGGAATACCGGAATCTTCATCCGCTCGCGCAGCTTGCGCTCGATGTAGAAACACTCCGGAGCCTTGATGTCCTCCAGATTGATGCCGCCGAAAGTCGGCTCCAGCGCGGCGATGATGTCCACCAATTTATCGGGATCGCGCTCGGCGATTTCCAGATCGAACACATCGATGCCGGCAAATTTCTTGAACAACATACCCTTGCCTTCCATCACCGGCTTGGCGGCCAGCGGGCCGATCGCACCCAATCCCAGCACCGCCGTGCCATTGGTGATCACCGCGACCAGATTGCCGCGCGCGGTCAGGTTGCGCGCCTCAGCCGGGTTTTCCACGATGGCCTCGCAGGCCGCTGCCACCCCCGGCGAATAGGCCAGTGCAAGATCGCGCTGGGTGATCATCGGCTTGCTCGGGGTAACGGTAATCTTGCCCGCCGGGGCCTGGCGGTGGTATTGCAGCGCGGCTTCGCGCAATTGCTCGTCCATTATTTTCTATTTTCCTTGCCAGACAGAATTGCGCGGATTATACCGTAGGCAGTGAGGCGGCCTTACACATAAGGTTCCCATAAGGCCATCCATTTCCATCAACCCGCCATCAAATCCGGCTGCCGCTCATCCGCAAATTTAACCATTCATCCGCTAAACATTCACGCTTCATCGAAATGCCCCGCCACTCATCTTGTATTCGTTGACCCTGTTAACACCCGGCAATAATCTGTGCGCACTTGGCAAACTTGCTGAAAGGTAGCGGCGCGAAGTCAATGGATCAGGGGCAGCGATGCCGCTCCATCACTTAAGGTTCACTGTAATTACGAGAAGGAAAACGAGATATGCCGAACACCATGCTGAAATTGATGCCAACCACGATGTTGAGATTAAAATCCGTTCAAAGTGACAGCCTGCCCATCCCCGGTTTCGAGTCTTGGTATGTGTGCGCGACAGATCCGGCATTGTCGGTAATGATCGATTTTCGATCACGCGCCTCAGTGACAGTGTCCGAAACAGCACATCTGAATGAGGCGCTTGGGCATATGAAGCACACCGGCGTCAGATGCGCCTTCGTCGTCGACGAAAAAAAGGACGCTGTCGTCGGAATGCTCACCGCCTACGATATATTGGGCGAGAAGCCGCAGCAGCACATGCGTTTCACCGGAATCAGCCATGACAATGTGCTGGTAAAAGACATCATGCAAAAGATCAGCGATTGGCGCGTGACCGACATCAAGGACATCGAGCAATCGACCGTGGAAGACATCTTGGAAGTCTTCAACGAAACCGGGGTGACGCACTTGCCGGTGATGGAGACAACTGAAAGCAATGAGCAACGCTTGCGCGGGCTGCTCTCTTTTGCCAAGGTAAAACGACTGCTTGTTGATTTGGCGTGAGCAGCCGGTGGACTAAGGCTCTTGCTTGCAGCCCACCCTGAACGGAACCTGGTTACGTAACGGCGGGCAGATTCGCGGATTGCCGGTTAGGGTAAATCTGGTAACTGGGTTTACTCGGTGCCCATCACTGGAGTGGCGCGCCCGAAGAGTTAAATCTGGGCACTGGGAAGAGTCTGTTTTTCTGGATTAACGTTTGGGTCCACCGGTGCGCTTTAGCGCGTCCGCTGAAACGACTTGTTATTGGGTTTCCAAATCATTTTGTATTCCACAAATAAAAAAAGGCAGGGTCACCCCTGCCTTCTTAAAACATGTGTCAATTACTTGGCAGGGCCGCCTTCATTATTAGCGGGGGCCTTCTTAGCCTTCTTATGCTTTTTAGCCTTCTTAGCAGGCTTAGCAGGCTTCATAGCATTTTGTTTCTTTTCTTCTGCCAGAGGAGGAGCGGCAGCAGGTTTGATTAGCTCTGCATAGAGATTGTCCTGTTTCTTTCCTTCTGCCTTAGCAGGAGCTACCTTGGCAGGAGCCATGGCTGCGTCAGCAGCAGCGGTGAAAGAAACAGCAGCGAATACAGCAGCGATCAGTACGGATAACAGTTTACTCATGGTGAACTCCAATTTTTAGTAGGTTAAAAACGTTTTGAGACACTACCGTGTCGGTGTCTATAACGCACTGCACATTTGTTCGGTTGACACTACTAAACGGCATTGGTTATGTGGTGCAGGGCAGGGAGCAACACCTATTTCCTGAAAAAAACTGCATTTCCTTAACCCCATCCAAGTAACGCGGGGGCTATAAATGCGTGTGCCGGATTATAGGCACAATCACCATCGAAAACATGACTATAAATATTCAGGCATTGTCGCTAGCTTCTGATCCCCGCCAGCATTTTCTCCAGCCGCTTCACCGACACGATCACCGGCGTTTTCAGTTCCTGCGCGTACAGCGATACGCGCAGTTCTTGCATCAGCCATGCGAACTCGTCCACACGCGGATCGCTGTTGCCCTGCTGCGCCTGACGCAGCTTTTGCCATGCCTGTGTTAGCGGCTGCATCTGGGTCATGCACTGCGCGTCGCGTGCCGGATTGCTGCGCAGTTTTTCGATGCGCAGGTTGATCGCCTTGAGATAACGCGGCACATGCTGCAAGCGTTCATAAGGCGTATCGGCGATGAAGCGCTTGTGCAGCAGCCATTCGAGTTGGGCGCGCACATCCTGATTCGCTTGATTATGCGCCTTGAGTTGCGGCAGATTTTTTTGCACCGCTTGATATTCGCTGAGCACGTTGCCCGCCAGCCGCGCGAGTTCCTGCGCGATCAGCAGCAGGCGATTCTTCGCTTCCTTGCCGCGCGTGGTGAATTCCGCTTCGTTCGCTGGCAAGGGATCGTTGAGGCAACAACGCTCGAAGGTCATCGCCAGTATCTGTTGCTGCAATTCCTGCTGTGTGCCACCAAATGGGGAATTAGGCGCCATGAACAACATGCCCAGCCGTTGCGCATCGGGCAGATTCTTTTCCAGATACTTCACCTGTTCTTTCAACAGCAGCATGAACAAACGGCGCAACCCGCCGCGATGCGCGGCTTGTGCGGCATCGCGGGTATCGAAAGCGCGCAATACCACTGCATCGCCCTCATCCACCAGCGCATTGAACAACGTCACAGTTTGTCCGGCGCGCTTCACTTCGCGTGTCTCGGTAAAGGCGCCGAAACTCCAAGATGTGTAACGCTGCTCCGAAACGGTTTCGTCTTTTTCCCGGGTCGTCGCCCCCGCAATCGTGGCGGGTGCGGCGCGTGGCGCCAGCTCGCCGTGCAGTTGGGCGAAGTTGCGCGACATGCCGAGTTGACGGCCATGCTCGTCCACCACGCGGAAATTCATCAGCAAGTGCGGCGGCAATTGTTCGAGACGGAACGCATCCAGCGGCACGTCGAGCTGCTTCTGCTCGCGGATGTAGCGCGCCAGCGCTTGCAGCAGCGGCGTGTTGGATGGTTGTACTTCACGGCAGAATGCCGCGGCGAATTCCGGCACCGGCACCAGATTGCGGCGCAGCTTTTGCGGCAAAGTCTTGATCAGTTGCACTACCTTCTCCGCCAGGATGCCCGGAATCAGCCATTCGCAACGCGCCGCGACCACTTGATTGATCAGCGCCAGCGGTACGGTGAGCGTGATGCCGTCATCGTTCTTGCCCGGCGAGAAGTTGTAGCTCAACGCAAAGCTGACGTTGTCGATTTTCAACTGCGGCGGAAACTGGTCGGTGGTGATGCCCGCTGCTTCATGGCGCATCAGGTCGTCTTTTTTCAGATAGAGCAGTTTCGCGTCGTCGCGCTCCGCCTCTTTGCGCCAGTGTTCGAATGCCGCGCCGTTGTGGATGTGCTTGGGTACAAGGTCATCGTAGAACGCAAAGATCAACTCATCATCCACCAGCACGTCGGGACGGCGCGCCTTGTGCTCCAGCGCTTCGATGTCAGCGATCAATTTCTGGTTATGCGCGAAGAACGGCGCACGCGTCTCGAACTCGCCACCGACCAAGGCCTGGCGAATGAACACCTCGCGCGATTCCGCCACATTCATCGGCCCGTAATGCACGCGTTTCTTGGCGTTGAGCAACAAGCCATGCAGAGTACTGCGCTCGTAGGCCACCACTTGCGCGGCCTTCTTCTCCCAATGCGGATCGTAATAATGCCGCTTGATCAGATGCGCGCCGGTTTCCTCCAGCCACTCCGGCTCGATGCGCGCCACACAGCGTGCGTACAAACGGTGCGTCTCGATCAGCTCGCCCGCCATCACCCACTTCGTGCCTTTTTTCGCCAGCACCGAATTGGGCGCGATAAAAAATTTAATCCCGCGCGCGCCCAGATATTCATTGCCTTCCACGCTCTTCATGCCGATGTTGCCGAGCAGCCCGCACAGCAGGGCTTTGTGGATCTGTTCGTAGGTGGCGGGCTGTTCGTTCGGGTGCCCGGACAAAAGTTTTATGTCGCCGCGCATCCCCATCTCGGCGACTTGTCCGTGCAACTGCTGGTGCAGTTCTCGCCACTCGCGCAAGCGCAACGGCGACAGGAAATTCTTGCGGCACTCTTCTGCCAACAAACGATTGGATTGTTTGTGCGCCACTGCCTGCTCGAACCACGCCCATATCTTCAGGTAAGCGAGAAAATCGGAGCGCTCATCGGCAAAACGTTTATGCGCCGCGTCCGCCGCTTCTTGCCTATCCAGCGGACGTTCGCGCGGGTCTTGCACCGACAGCGCGCTGGCGATAATGAGAATTTCCGTCAGGCAGTGATATTCCCTTCCAGCCAACAACAGGCGGGCAATCTTCGGGTCTAGCGGCAGCTTGGCCAGCTCATGCCCCAGCTTGGTGAGCTGCCTCCCCCCTTCCAGAGCCCCCTCGCTCCGCTCTCCCCCTCCGGAGGGAGCAAGAGCAATCGTCTCATCCCTCTGCGCGGGAGTCGCATCTTTTTCACTTATGGCACCCAATTCGGTGAGCAGTTGATAGCCATCCGCAATCATGCGCGGGGTGGGCGGCTCGATGAACGGGAATTCGGCGATGTCGCCCAGCTCCAGCGCGCTCATGCGCAGGATGACGGTCGCCAGTGACACGCGGAAGATTTCCGGGTCGGTGAATTCCACGCGCTGCAAAAAATCCGCTTCGTCGTACAAGCGTACGCACACGCCGCTCATCACGCGCCCGCAACGTCCGGCGCGCTGGTTGGCGGCGGCACGCGAAATTTTCTCGATGTGCAACTGCTCGACCTTCTGGCGGATGCTGTAACGATTCACCCGCGCCAGACCGCAGTCGATCACATAGCCGATGTTCGGCACGGTCAGCGAGGTTTCCGCGACATTGGTCGCCAGCACCACGCGACGTTGCGCGCCGGTCTTGAACACTTTGTCCTGCTCGTCCGCCGACAGCCGCGCGAACAGCGGCAGCACTTCGATACCTTTTGGGTGGTGCTTGCGCAGCGTTTCCGCCGTGTCGCGTATCTCACGCTCGCCGGGCAGGAACACCAGCACGTCGCCGCGAAGGCCGCCTGCCGCCAATTCATCCAGCGCAGAACTCACCGCTTGCGGTACGTCCTGCGCACCCGCAAGGGGTACGCCGGTGGGTGCCCCGCCGCTACGCGGCGACCCTTCCGCAGCCTCACCTTCTTCACTCACCTGCAACGGGCGATAGCGTGTCTCGACGGGGTAACTGCGCCCAGACACCTCTACCACCAGCGCGCCGAAATGTTTGGCGAAGCGGTCAGCATCCAACGTTGCCGAAGTGATGATAAGCTTGAGATCAGGACGGCGCGGCAATAATTGCTTGAGGTAGCCGAGCAGGAAATCGATGTTCAGGCTGCGCTCGTGCGCCTCGTCGATGATCAGCGTGTCATAATTTTTCAGCAGCGGATCGCTGTGGATCTCGGCAAGCAGAATGCCGTCAGTCATCAGCTTGATACTGGTGTCTGGCGATACCTTGTCGTTGAAGCGCACCTTGTAACCGACCGCGCCGCCAAGCTCGGTTTTCAATTCAAACGCGATGCGTGTCGCCACGGTGCGCGCCGCCACACGACGCGGCTGGGTGTGGCCGATGACGCCCAGTAAACCGCGCCCCAGCGTCAAACAGATTTTCGGCAACTGCGTGGTCTTGCCCGAGCCGGTTTCGCCGCACACGATCACCACTTGGTTATCCGCAATGGCGCGCGCCAAATCCTCGCGCTTTTGCACCACTGGCAAATCGGCGGGAAACTCAATAGCGGCAAGGGAATCGAGCCGCGCTTTGCGGCGCAAGGCACTCGCTGACAACACGGTATTAACGATCAAGAACGCCTCGCAAAAGAAAAGGGACTAGCTCCCGGCTAATCCCTTGATGGGGTTTTATTGTCCGCACAATTATTGTGGCTGAGAATTTCCGGTTTGGCTTTAAACATCCAATATAAAGAATCCCAATTAACGAATCCGATGCGAACCAGTTGTGTACTCTCTTCTTATAATGGCAATGGGCGAAAATGTCTATATACTTTATGGAGTAACGCAACTATTTTACCTGGAGCATCACATGCCTTACGTCAACATCCGCATCGCGGGAACCTTGAGCCGCGAACAGAAAAAACAGATCGCTGCCGAAATCACCGACCTGCTGGAGCGCATCGCGCTCAAGCCGAAGTCTTACACTTACATTGCATTCGATGAACTGCCCGAAGAAAACTGGGCCATCGCCGGACATAACCAATGACTTGCCCAGCGTTTTTTGCTGGGTTAGTCAGATGGCTAGTAGTTCCATCAGTTGCTAGATGAGTCATAGCACGGCATTATCCGCACATTGCATCAGGGAGGTTCAAATGCCAATCACCGCCACATCCGCTGACTTCGTTGCCTGGTTCCGTTCCGTCGCGCCCTACATCAACGCGTTTCGCGGCCGCACTTTTGTAATCGCCTTCGGCGGCGAAGTGGTCGCGGACGGCAAGTTCGTCGAACTGACACATGACTTCAATCTGCTTGCCAGTCTCGGCATCCGGCTGGTGCTGGTGCATGGCGCGCGCCCGCAGATCGAGCAGCATCTGGCGAAGAACAATCTCGGCGACACTTATCATCACGGCATCCGCCTCACCGATGCGGAGACCATGCAGTGCGTGAAGGAAGCGGTCGGGCGGGTGCGTGTCGAGATCGAAGCGCTGCTGTCGATGGGTCTGGCGAATTCGCCGATGGCGAATGCCGACATCCGCGTGGCGGGCGGCAATTTCATCACTGCGCAACCCATCGGCATCATCAACGGCATGGATCTGATGCACACCGGCAGCGTGCGCAAGGTGGATGTCGCCGCACTGAACGACCGCATGGAATTCGGCGAGGTGGTGCTGCTCTCGCCGCTCGGCTATTCGCCCACCGGCGAAGTGTTCAACGTCACGCTGGAAGATGTCGCCACCGCCACCGCCATCGCGCTGGATGCCGACAAACTGGTGTTTCTGATGGACACCGACGGCGTGCAGGACAAGAAAGGCGCCTTGCTCAGGGAACTCACCATCGCCCAGGCGCAAGACGTGCTGTCCACCAAACGCAAATTGCCTGATGACGTGACATTGTTCCTGCCTTGCGCGATACGCGCCTGCGAAGCCGGTGTGGCGCGCACCCACCTGATCAGCCGTCACACTGACGGCGCAGTGTTGCAGGAATTATTCAGCGATGAAGGCATCGGCACCATGCTGGTGGAAAGCACGCTCAACACCCTGCGCAACACCAGCATCGAAGATGTCGGCGGTATATTGAAACTGCTGCGTCCACTGGAAGCGGAAGGCATTCTGGTGCGGCGCAGCCGCGAATTGCTGGAACAGGAGATCGACCGCTTCGTGGTGCTGGAACACGATCACCGCATCGTCGGCTGCGCCGCGCTGTACCCCTTCCCTGATGAAGCCGCCGCCGAACTCGCCTGCCTCGCGGTGGAATCGCAGAGCCGCGATCACGGCTACGGCGAAGCCATCCTCAACCACATGATAGACATCGCCAAGACGCAGGGACTGAAAAAACTGTTCGTGCTCACCACCCGCACCGCGCACTGGTTCATCGAACGCGGCTTTGTCGAGAGCGATGTCTCCGCGCTACCTGCGCAGAAGAAGTCGCTGTATAACTATCAGCGGAAATCCAAGGTGTTTGTGCGGAAGATTTGAAAAATTCACATTTCATCCCAACTGCGGCGTTGCGTGAAAAATTTCTTGCTTACATATAAACCTATATGCGGCGCTGCAAAATTTTCCTCGCGCCTTGCATTTGGGCGAACTCTGAATTTTTGGTTTGTAGCGCAGGTGGTGAGTAGAAGATGAATACTTACTACTGTCACAACTGTGCGGTTGTTAACGGGACTTTGAGGCCTCCCCCCAAAGGCGAAGGTCTCACTGACAATAGCTATAAGCTAGATAAATACATAAAGCACACACTTCCTTCTTCCAGTAGTGACTATAAAACGGTATTTACTGGCGTCGCCTCTGAGAGCTACCAAAACTATATCGTTTCCGCAGTTGCCTCTGGTCATGTTCAGGTGGATAGTCAAAACAGAATAAATATCGTTTTAGTAGGTTCCGAAACTACAGGCATTGCGCTTCAGGGTGGAAGATTCATCGGAGATATGAGCGCGGTCAAAGTTGTATACCATTCTGACTCAAACAAAATACACGGGTACCCCATTGCTGTGACCGAGCTAAAGTCCGCGATCTGTGTTCAGTGTGGCAGAACAATTCCATACTAATGGCTTTCAATACTCTGAAACTGGTTGCGTCTCACCCCACGGCGCGACCTTCAGCAGCAGCAGCATCCCCGGTATAGCCAATGCCGCACACAGCAGGAAAAAATTACTCCACCCCAATTGATCCACCAGCCATCCCGCCGTGGCATTGACGAAGGTGCGCGGCACGGCGGCGAGGCTGGTGAATAGCGCGAACTGGGTGGCGGTGTAGGCGGGGTGGGTGGTGTGCGCGATGTAGGCGACGAAGGCCGCCGTGCCCAGCCCGACCCCCATTGCCTCCAGACCGATCACGAACGCGAGTTGGGCGAGGTGTAAAGTAGTCACTTCGGCCTGTGCCCCCTGTATCGCCAGCCAGTAAAAACCGAAGATGCTCACCACTTGCACCACGCCGAACATCCACAGTGCGCGGTTGATCCCAATTTTTAACATCCAGATGCCGCCGAGCAGCGCGCCGATCACCGCCGGCCACAGCCCGGCATTCTTGGCGATCAGGCCGATCTGTGATTTGGAGAATCCCATGTCGAGGTAGAACGGCGTGGCCAGCGCGGTACACAGACTGTCGCCGAGTTTGTAGAAGAACAGAAACGCCAGGATCAGCAACGCGCTTTGCCAACCCTTGCGCCTGATGAATTCGCGGAACGGTTCGACCACTGCATCGCGCAACGTCTTGGGTGCATGGGCCACCAGCGGCTCGTTGACCAGCAGCGTCATCACCATGCCGGGCAGCATGAACAGCGCGGTGATCATGAACACCATGTCCCACGGCAGATGGTCGGCGAGGATCAGCGCCAGCGAACCGGGGATCAATCCGGAGATGCGATAGGCGTTGACGTGCACCGCGTTACCCAGGCCGAGCTCATTATCGAACAGCAATTCACGCCTATAGGCATCCAGCGCGATGTCCAGCGTGGCACTCAAAAAGGCAAGCAGCGTGGCGAGCATGACGATGATACCCAAATCATTCTGCGGCGAAAAGCCGCCCAGCGACGCGATCACCACCAGCAGCGCGGCTTGAGTAAGCAACATCCAGCCGCGCCGCCGTCCCAGTAGCGGAACCGCATAACGATCCAGCAGCGGCGACCAGAGGAATTTCCAGGTGTAAGGAAATTGGATCAGCGCGAACGCGCCGATGACCTTGAGATCGATGTGCTCGGTGCGCAGCCAGGCTGGAACCAGATTGAGCAGCAGATACAAAGGCAGACCGGAAGCGAATCCGGTGAACACGCAGATCAGCATGCGGCGGGTGAAGAGTTGTTGCCAGACGGTCACGATTACCCTCTGATAGAACCACTAGCCATTCGACTAGGTGACAAAGCCACCAAGTCGCTGGTTATCCCCAGCCCTCCCCCGCTAGCGGGGGAGGGAGTTAATTCTTCCCCTCGCCCACTTGTGGGATAACCAGCGACTTGTCCGCTTGCGGGCTTAGTCGATTGGCTAGTCGTCCCACCAGAGGGGCTAGGGGAGAGGGCGCACGTATTAAATTTACAGTCCACGCTGAAAACGATACACCGCCGTGCTGCCGAGCAAGTTGGGCAACACATTCATTTCTTTTTTACCGGTCATCACGCGGCGCTCGAGTATCTTTACGCGGTGATCGGCGCAGAACGTTTCAAAGTCATGCAAGGTGCATAAATGCACGTTCGGCGTGTCGTACCATTGGTAGGGCAGCTCTCTGGAAACCGGCATGTTGCCGCGCAGCACGTTGAGGCGGTTGCGCCAATAGCCGAAGTTGGGGAAGCTGACGATGCCCTCGCGCCCAACGCGCAGCATTTCCTGTATCAGCGGCTCGGTGTGGCGCGTGGCTTGCAGCGTCTGCGACAGCATCACGTAATCGAACGAGCCGCTCTCGAAATCCGACAAGCCGGAGTCCAGATCATTCTGGATCACGTTCACGCCGTTGCTGATGCAGGACACGATGCCGGGATCGCTGATCTCCACGCCGTAACCGCGCACCTCGCGGGTTTCCTTGAGATAGCGCAGCAGGCTGCCGTCGCCGCAACCAAGGTCGAGCACTGTTGCGCCCTTCGGTATCCATGCGGCGATCGCGGCGAAATCGGGCCGCTCCTGAATAATTTTGGCACCTATCTGGCTCATGTGGCACACTCCCCCGCAACCTTATCAAGGTAGGTGCGCATCACGTCAAAGTAGTACGGGTCCTGCATCAGGAAAGAGTCATGGCCGTGCGTCGAGGTGATTTCCGCATAGCTGACATTGCGCCGATTGTGCAATAAAGGCCGCACGATTTCGCGCGAACGCTGCGGCGAAAAACGCCAGTCGGTGGTAAACGACACCACCAGAAAATCCGCCTTGGCCCGCGAAAACGCCTTGTTCAGATTGCCGCCGAACTCATGCGCCGGATCGAAATAATCCAGTGCCTTGGTCATCAGCAGATAAGTGTTGGCATCGAAGTAAGAGGCGAACTTGTCGCCCTGATAGCGCAGATAGGATTCGATTTCGAACTCGATGTCATAGCTGTAACTGAATCGGCCGGAACGCAACTCGCGCCCGAATTTGTCCGCCATCGCATCATCGGACAGATAAGTGATATGCCCCAACATGCGCGCCAGTCGCAGGCCGCGCGTCGGCACCACATTGTGCCGGTAGAAATCGCCGCCGTGAAAATCCGGGTCGGTGAGGATGGCGCTGCGCGCCACGTCGTTAAAAGCGATGTTCTGCGCGGTGAGGCGCGGCGCGGCGGCAATCGCGAAAACGTGGCGTACCCGGTCCGGGTGGGCCAGCGACCATTGCAAGGCCTGCATCCCGCCCAGACTGCCGCCGATCACCGCCGCGAATTGCCGGATGCCGAGCAAGTCGGCAAGGCGCGCCTGCGACTCCACCCAATCTTCCACCGTGATCACCGGGAAGCTTGCCCCGTAAGCGTGACCCGTTTCGGGATTGATCGTGGACGGGCCGGTCGAACCATGACAACCGCCAAGATTGTTCAGCCCGAGGACAAAGAACTTGTCGGTATCGATCGGCTTGCCGGGGCCGATCATGGTGTCCCACCAGCCCACGTTCTTGGGGTCGTCGGCGTAATAGCCGGCAACATGATGATGGCCGGACAGCGCGTGGCAAATCAGGATCGCGTTGGATTTATCGGCATTCAGCTTGCCATAAGTCTCATACACCAACTCATAGCGCGGCAGCACCGCACCGCTGCGGAATACCAGCGGGGTGCCGAACGATGCGCGCTGTGCGCTGACGATGCCTATGCTATGTGCTGTGCTCAAAATGAATACCTTAAATAAAACCCTCTTTGGCTAAAGCGGAAAAACAAAACCCGCTCGACTAAAACGGAGCGGGTTGCCTCGCTTTAGCTGGTATGTTTTAAGTGCCCCGCAAGCTGATGTCAAATCGGCACTGATGAAACTACTGATGAAGCCCCTAGCCATCTGGCTAAGCTGCAAAAGCCGCAGCAAGCCATTGGTTATAGCCATTCGACTAAACGAGCAAACAACACTCGTTAAGTCGCTGGTTATGGTGCGCAGTTTCCGCGTTTTGCGAAATGCTGTCAATGTGTTCCGGACGGCATTCTTAAGCGTTTATGCGGGCATTTCTTTTTGGTGCAATCCGCGTAGATGTGAAGCGAGTGGTCGCGGATGGTGAAGCCGAGCTCGGTGGCAACTTTTTCCTGACGCGCTTCGATGGCCGTATCGTAGAATTCCTCGACATGTCCGCATTGCAGACAAACGATGTGGTCGTGATGTTCGCCCTTATTCAGTTCAAACACCGACTTGCCGCCCTCAAAATGGTGCCGCACCAGCAGTCCGGCCTGTTCGAACTGGGTCAGCACACGGTACACCGTTGCCAGGCCCACGTCTTCTCCACTGCTGAGCAACTGCTTATAAACGTCTTCCGCGCTCAAATGGCGTTCTTTGCTGTTTTCAAACAGATCCAGCACCTTAAGCCGTGGCAAGGTGGATTTGAGGCCGGCACTCTTGAGGTGTTCGGGTTGGTGCATATCGTTACCTCCTAATTATTTCAAAGCATCATGCCTGAAACTTGTTGCAATTGCAAATAAGAACAATTATCATTCGCATAAATCATTAAGGGGGGATCGCCTTGAAACGCTTGTTGCTTATTGCACTACTACTTCCATTCACCGCGCACGCAACCGACTATATGCTGACCATTAAAGACCATCAATTCCAGCCGGCCGAGTTCTCGGTTCCGTCCGGCACGAAGATCAAGCTCCTGATCGAGAATCAGGATGATACCCCGGAGGAATTCGACAGCTATCCGCTGAACCGGGAAAAAGTGATTACCGGACACGGCACCGCCACGATTTACATCGGCCCGCTTACCCCAGGACGTTACACGTTCATCGGAGAATTTCACGAAACCACCGCCCAAGGCGTCATCGTCGCCCAATAGGCCAATAAGATACACGGAGAGCGCCATGTTCGGAACTGCCATCATCGTTTTTCGGGAAGTACTGGAAGCATCCATCATCATCGGGATTCTCGCTGCCGCGACGCGCAATATCCCCGGTAGCAGACGCTGGCTGGTCGCCGGAATGCTGGCCGGACTGGTGGGCGCCGGAGTGGTCGCCGCTTCTACCGACGCGATCGGATCGCTGGCCAACGGCATCGGCCAGGAAATTTTCAACGCCATCGTACTCGGTATCGCGGTGCTGATGCTGGCATGGCACAACATCTGGATGGCGTCGCACGGTGCCGTGTTGGCCGCCAACGCAAAATTAGTGGGCCGTAACATTCGCGACGGGAACAGCGAGTGTTCGGCGCTATTGGTCATCGTCGGGCTGGCCGTGCTCAGGGAAGGATCGGAAACCGTGCTGTTCCTCTACGGCATCGCCGCCTCGGGCGATGGCGGGCAATCCTCGATGATGTTCGGCGGCATGGTCGGCATGCTGCTCGGCATCGCAGTCGGCTACACATTATATGCCGGGCTGCTGCGCGTGCCGATGCGCTGGTTCTTTGCCGCGACCAGCATATTGGTGTTGCTGCTGGCGGCTGGCATGGCCTCGCAGGCCGCGCGTTTCCTGATCCAGGCCGACTTGCTGCCCAGCCTCGCCGCACCGCTGTGGGACACCTCGGCGGTGTTGCCGGAAAATGGACTGCCCGGTATGTTGCTGCACAGCCTGATCGGCTATGACTCGCGCCCGGCAGGCATGCAAATCGTTTTTTACCTCACCGCGCTAATCGCCATCTTTATCGGCATGAAATGGGCTGCCCGTCCCCGTCAAGCCGCCATGAAGAAATAATCTGCTCATGAAAAAATCTTTGTCGTTTTCCATTTCTCTTTCTCTGGTCGTCCTGCTCTCCGGAATTGTTTTTGCCCAGGCTGTTTTCGCCAACCCCGCGGATTACATTTATACCCCCGCTGTCGAATACGGTGAGAGGGAGATCGACGTCAAGATCGGCGCGAACACGCCGCAAGCCGGAATTCGCGCACAAGGCGCCAGCCTCGGTTACGGTTACGGCGCAAAAGAATACTGGTTCACCGAGGTCTATTTGAAACAGGAGCGTAGCGGAAGCGCTGACGCCAACCTGGCCGAATGGGAAAACAAATTCCAGCTCACCGAAACCGGGCAATACCCGGTCGATGTCGGACTCATCACCGAACTGGAAGCCCCGTTAAGCAGCAATGCACCGTGGGAGTTCAAGCTCGGCCCGTTGCTCCAGACGGAATTCGGCAAACTCCAGTTAAACGGCAACTTGCTTTTTGAACGCGCGTTCGGACGAGCGGATGAGAGTGGCGTGCCATACAGCACCAACTTCAATTACCAGTGGCAAGCCAAGTACCGCTGGCAACCCGTTCTGGAATTCGGCGTGCAGGGCTTCGGTGAAATGGGAAAATGGAACGACTGGAACAAGCAAGCCAACCAGAACCACCGCATCGGCCCGGCAATCTTCGGCAAGTTCGCGCTCGGCAACCGGCAAGCCATCAGGTACAACGCCGCATGGCTGCTCGGGGCAAGCAACGCCGCGCCTACCCATACCTTCAGGATGCAGGTCGAGTATGAGTTCTAGCAGGGTGTTGAAAAACTACTGATGAAACTACTAGCCATCTGACTAGGCAGCCAAAAAACGACAGCCAAGTCATTGGTTATCCGCTCGACATAACTGCGTTGCTCAAGAGCTCAAAATGCGGGGTCGCGCAGCGACAAACTCTATGTAAACTCCGCTTTTTGCGAGTTGGGCAAGCCCATCCCTGCTAAACCCACTTCGTTCTTTCGCGCCTTGTTCTGCCGTCGCTCGCGACGTTTTTCAACACCCTGCTAGGCATTGAGCCTATCCAACAACTCGCGAATTTTCATCGGGTCATCGGCGCGCAAAATCTTCTGAGTAAATATGGCGATTTCCGGCAGGCTGGTGGTGAGCACACGCTGCTTGATGCTTGGCACTTGCGCCGAGAACATGGAGAACTGGCGCAAACCAAAGCCCAGCAACAGGCGCGTGTAAGCCAATTCACCGGCCATTTCACCACACACGGAAATCGGCACGCCGAGTTTGTTGGATGTGACTATGATGTGCGACAGCAAGTGCAGCACGGCGGGATGCAGCGGGTCATAGAGATGCGCGACTTCCTCATCGGTACGGTCTATCGCCAAGGTGTATTGAATCAAGTCGTTGGTGCCGATGGACAGAAAGTCCAGCTTCCTGGCGAACACATTGAGTGCCAAAGCCGCGGCGGGTATCTCGATCATCCCGCCGATTTTCACCTCGCGATCATAGGGAATGCCCTCATCATCCAGATTTTGCTTGGTCGCGGCGATGAACTGCAAAGTCTGGTTGAGTTCGGAAACACTGGACAACATCGGTATCAGTATTTTGACGTTGCCGTAATGCGTGGCGCGCAACAGCGCGCGCAACTGGGTGCGGAATAATTGCGGTTCGGCCAGACACAAACGAATCGCGCGCAGCCCCAATGCGGGATTGTTGGCGACGCGCTCCGCGCCTTTGAGTTGTTTGTCTGCGCCCAGATCGAAGGTGCGAATGATAACGGGCTGGCCTTCCATGCCCACAGCTGCGGCCCGGTACGCCTCGAACTGCTCTTCCTCCTCCGGCAAGTTGTCGCGGTTGAGAAACAGGAATTCACTGCGAAATAAACCAATCCCGGTCGCGCCATTTTCCTTCACTTCGGCAATGTCCTCCGGCTTCTCGATGTTGGCATGCAACTCGATGACCGTGCCGTCCAGGGTGTTGGCGCGCGCGGTACGCAGCCGCTTGAGTTTCTTGCGCTCCAGCTCCCATGCACTTTGGCGCAG
>CABDYQ010000095.1_pt1 | contig 20941 bp, 21 predicted proteins | sample 3132001 | NCBI WGS metagenome assembly CABDYQ01 (sample SAMEA5534338, study PRJEB31848) | metagenome | biome: tundra; feature: field; material: soil | place: USA | collected 2013-05 | depth 0.45 m
AAATGGTCGCGCATGTAGAAACATTTCAACCAAGCCTCGACATCGCGCGTGGCATCGTCGGCGCGGCGTTCGGTCATCGAGCAATGCGCGCCCAGTTCGCTCCATTTCTGCGCAGGCGTATATTTCTTGCCTTGCAGCACCGCCTTGATGGCGCGATGCACCAGCAGATCCGGGTAGCGACGTATCGGCGATGTGAAGTGGGTGTAAGCGTCGTAACCCAAACCGAAGTGCCCGATGTTCTCCGGCTCATACTTGGCCTGGCGCAACGAACGCAACATCACCATTTGCAGCAACCCGGCATCGGGACGGCCTTTGATGCGCTTGAGCAGCTTGGAATAATCGGCTGCCTGCGGATCATCTTCACCCGTCAGTTGCAAACCGAATTCCTTCATGAATTCACGCAGCGCTTCCAGCTTCTCCGGTGTCGGCCCCTGGTGGATGCGATACAGCACGGTGTGCTGATGCTCTTGCAAGTAACCTGCCGCGCACACGTTCGCCGCCAGCATGCACTCTTCGATCAGTTTATGCGCGTCATTGCGCACTACCGGCACGATGCGTTCGATCTTGCCCTGGTCGGTGAAGATCATCTGTGTCTCAACCGTCTCGAAGTCGATCGCGCCGCGCTTCTCACGCGCTTTTAACAACTTCTGAAACAACGCATAGAGATGTTGCAGATGCGGCACGATGGCAACGTTGCTGCTGGCCAACTCGCCATCCGGCTCGGCCAGCATTTCCGCGACCTGCGTGTAAGTCAGCCGCGCTTGCGAATGCATCACCGATGGATAGAAGCGATATTTTTCGATATCTCCGCTGCTGCTGATATGCATGTCGCACACCATGCACAGCCGGTCCACACGCGGATTCAAGGAACACAGCCCGTTGGACAATTCTTCCGGCAACATCGGAATCACGCGGCGCGGAAAGTACACCGAGTTGCCGCGCAATATCGCCTCGCGATCCAGCGCGTCACCGGTTTGCACATAGTGGCTGACATCGGCGATCGCCACCACCAGCCGGTAGCCGCCTTTTTCCGGCGCGCAATACACCGCATCATCGAAGTCACGTGCGGTCTCGCCGTCGATGGTGACCAGCGGCAGGTTGCGGATGTCTTCACGCCCCGCCCAGTCTGCGGCAGCAACCACCGGAGAAATCTGCTTGGCCTGTCTTTCCACATCCTTGGAAAACTCATGCGGCAGATCATGCTTGCGCAACGCGATCTCGATCTCCATACCGGGATCGGCATAGTTTCCCAACACCTCGGTGATGCGACCGATCGGCTGCGCGTGTTTGTCGGGTTGTTGCAAAATCTCCAGCATCACCACTTGTCCTGCTTTAGCTGCGCCGGATTGGCCGGGAGCGACCAGGATGTCCTGGGTGATACGGCGGTTTTCAGCCACCACAAACTGGATGCCATGCTCTTCGAACAGTCGGCCGACCACGCGATTGTTGGCGCGCTCCAACACCTCGATAATCTTGGCTTCCGGTCGACCGCGCCTGTCCACACCAGATTGCCGCACCATCACCACGTCGCCATGCAATACCTGGTGCATTTCCTTCTCGCTGAGGAACATATCCGGACTGCCGTCTTCAGGAATCAGGAAACCGAAACCATCAGGATGGCCCTGCACCTTGCCCTTGACCAGATCGAGCTTGTCCACCACGCAGATGTCACGTTTGCGATTGCGCATGATCTGCCCGTCGCGTTCCATCGCGCGCAGGCGACGAGAAAATAAATCTTCCTCGTGGGTTTCAATCTGCAATAGTTGCAGCAACTCCTCATCACTTACCGGAGCACCTTGCTCGGTGAGTATCTGCAAAATGAATTCGCGGCTGGGTAGCGGATGTTCGTATTGCTCGCGTTCGCGTTCCAGGAATGGGTCTTGCAGACGCAAGTTCTTTTTATTTTTCATCGCTTCGCGCCCCCTATCCAACTTTCCCCCGCAAGCGGGAGAAAGGGCAATCGTGGAAAACATTTATTATTCATTGACAATGTATCCTTTAACAATTAAATTGCGCGCCTTCGGCAAATCTAAGCCCAGATGGCGGAATTGGTAGACGCGCACGGTTCAGGTCCGTGTGCCGCAAGGTGTGGAGGTTCGAGTCCTCTTCTGGGCACCAGTACATAAACATGGCTCGCGCAAGCGGGCCATTCCTTTTTTTGTGCCCAGAAAAGCGAAGCATGCTTCGCGCCAGGACTCGAAAAGCATCCGATGCAGCGGATGCCGGGGTCGCGCTTGCGTGACCGAGCCTCTTCTGGGCACCAGTTCAAAAACATGGCTCGCATAAGCGGGCCATTTCCTTTTTCGTGCCCAGAAAAGCGAAGCATGCTTCGCGCCAGGACTCGAAGGGCATCCGATGCAACGGATGCCGGGGTCGCGCCCGTGTGACCGAGTCCTCTTCTGGGCACCAACATAATGACATGGCTCGCACAAGCGAGCCATGTCTCTTTTCGTGCCCGGAACAAGCGAATCACCTGTTCCGGGCACCAGTTTAAATTTCCAACGCAGAAACAAGAACGCAGAGCGAACCAAGCACAGCGTTCTTAGCGTCATCCATCACATTCACCAACCTACTCGAACGGATGGCGCAGCACGATGGTCTCATCACGATCCGGCCCGGTCGAAACCATATCTATCGGTACTTCGCATGCCTTGGCAATGCGCTCCAGGTAGTTGCGCGCAGCCTTCGGCAGCTCTTCATAGCGCTGCACACCCAGGGTACTTTCACTCCAGCCCGGCATTTCTTCATACACCGCCTGACAATCCGCCAGTGCATCCGCACCCGCCGGCAAAATGTCACTATCCACGCCATTGATGCGGTAGCCCACACCGATGCGCACCACTTCCATGCCATCCATCACGTCCAGCTTGGTGACACACAAACCTGACACGCCGTTGATCTGGATCGAACGCTTGAGCGCGGCGGCATCGAACCAGCCGCAGCGACGCGCACGCCCGGTGGTGGAGCCGAATTCGTGACCGCGCTTGGCCAATCCCTCACCAATCGGATCGCGTTTATCGACTGCGTCATACAGCTCGGTCGGGAATGGGCCGGAGCCAACTCGCGTGGTGTAAGCCTTGGTGATGCCCAGCACATAGTGCAGCATCTGCGGGCCTACCCCTGCTCCGGCACAGGCCGCACCGGCGATACAGTTGCTCGAAGTAACGAACGGGTAAGTGCCGTGATCGATGTCCAGCAACGCCCCCTGCGCACCTTCGAACAGCAGACTCTTGCCGGCCTGATTGGCCTCATACAAAGCGCGCGGCACGTCCATCACCAGCGGCTTGATGCGTTCCGCCAATGCCAGCGTATCGTCCAAGGTCTTTTGAAAATCCACCGTCACGGCATGGAAGTAATTTTTCAGCACGAAGTTGTGGTAGTCCAACACTTCGCCCAGCTTTGCAGCAAAGCGTTCGCGGTAAAAAATATCCTGCAAACGAATCGCGCGACGCGCGACCTTGTCTTCATATGCCGGGCCGATACCGCGTCCGGTGGTGCCGATCTTGGCATCACCTTTCGCCAGCTCGCGGGCTTTATCGATCGCTTCGTGATAGGGCAAAATCAACGGGCAGGCTTCGGAGATCTTCAGACGATTATATACATCGATCCCGGCCTGTTGCAGTTCGTCCATTTCCTTGAGTAATGCCGATGGCGACAGCACCACGCCGTTGCCGATGTAGCACATTACATGGTCGCGCAGGATGCCGGAAGGGATCAGGTGCAACACGGTTTTCTTGCCGCCGATCACTAAAGTATGGCCGGCGTTATGGCCACCCTGAAAACGTACCACGCCTTGCGCATGATCGGTCAACCAATCGACGATCTTGCCCTTGCCTTCATCGCCCCATTGTGTGCCGATTACCACTACATTCTTAGCCATTACATAGCTTCCAAATTAAACAGGTTTTATAGATACAGCAGCATCAAATTAAAAAATCCGTTCGCCCTGAGCTTGTCGAAGGGTGGGCATTCATGGTTCGACCAGCTCACCACGAACGGTATATCGCGGATTCATTAAAGCGCAACAACCTGCCAAACCCCATCGCGCAAAACCAATTCACGATCGCATTGCAACTCCCGGCGCAATGTCGCATCACCGAGCAAATCCACCACCACCGCTTCACCCACCGCGCGAAGTTGTGCGATCTTGTCGCGCAAAGCAGCATCATCGAGCGGGTGCCCCGTGAGACTTTTGGTCGGGCACCCGCCGGACAAAAGTTTTTCGTAGTGCGGCGCGCATACGCCTAACCTGGCTGCTTGCGGCGGCAACAGGCGATACAACTGGCGCAGGTCCATGCTGAATCCGGTCGCGGCGCGCGCCCGCCCGAAGCTCTTGCCGAGATCGTCGTAGCGTCCACCCAGCGCAATCGCGTCGTGGCTGCCGGCATGGTAGGCGGCAAACACCATGCCGTTGTGATAGTGATAGCCGCGCAGATCGGCGAGGTCTATGCCCACGCTGGACACCAGCGGTTGCAACTTGCCGGAAATGCTTTGCAAATCATCCAGTGCCGAACCGATTCCCGGATAATCCGGCAACAGCTTGCGCGCCTTCGCCAGCACATCAGCACAATTGCCATACAGTGTCGGCAGTGCCAGCAAAGCGTTGCGCAAGGTCGCATCCAGCGGTTTTGCCAAGGACTGCAAAGCCGCACTGTCCTTGCTTTGCAACGCGACGAATAATTCACTTTCGATATTCTTGTCGAGCTTGGCATGGCTCACCAGCGCGCGAAACACGCCAACATGACCGAGATCGAGATGCACGTCTTTGATGCCCAGCAAAGCCAGTGATTGCAGCATCAACTGCTGAATTTCCAGATCGCTTTCCAAGCCGCCATGCCCATACAACTCGGCACCGATCTGCAGCAACTCACGGGTACGCGTCAGTCCCACCGGTTGGGTGTGCAACACGCTGCCGGCATAGCACAAGCGCGCCACACCTTGACGATTGAGCAGATGAGCATCGATGCGAGCCACTTGCGGGGTGATGTCGGCGCGCAATGCCAGGGTACGTCCGCTCAACTGATCGACCAGTTTGAAAGTGCGCAGATCCATGTCATCCGGGTGCCCGGCCAAAAGTTTTTCGGCGCTGCCATCGATCAACAACGATTCGGCATATTCCAGCAGCGGCGGTGCGACCAATTGATACCCCGACTTGCGCAACAGATCGAGGAATTGCGCCCGCATCCGCTCGATGCACCACGCCTCATCGGGCAGCATGTCTTCTACAAATTCGGGGAGCAACCAGTTTTGCATCAGGGAATCTCTATAAATTCATTTTCCGGGCGAATCGACCCGCAAGGAGTAGGCCGGTGGGTGCCCCGCTGCTGCGCAGCGACCCTAACGCTCGCGGCGTCGCGTGCTCGCTCATGCCTCGTCTATCAATCTGATATGCCTCGTCATTCGCTGATAAAACTACTAGCCATTCGACTAAGCCCGCAAGCGGGCAAGTCGCTGGTTATGCGCGGCTCCTTGCGCTTCATCCCGCAAAAGTGAATTTTAGAGGTTCCCATCATTTGATCCAATACAGCAGCAGCAGGCCAGCCAGCATCGCGCTGAAGCCGACGAAGCGCAATTGACCATCCGACAGCGTCACCAGCTTGCGGAAAGCTTCGCGCCACAATTCAGGCAACACGAAGGGCATCATTCCCTCAATCACCAGCATCATCGCCAAACCAAGCAGCCAATAATCGAGCACACTATTTACCAGCCTTGCTTGGGGTTTTCAGATATTTAAAGAAAGCTGAACTGGGATCAAGCACCATCACGTCGCTCTTGTTCTTGAAGCTCTGTTTGTAGGCTTCCAGACTGCGGTAAAACGCATAGAACTCTGCATTACGACCAAATGAAGCCGCATACAAAGCGGTAGCCCTGGCATCACCCTCGCCTTTGGTTTTCTGCGCTTCGCGATAAGCCTCAGCCAAAATCACTTGGCGTTGTTTGTCAGCATTGGCCTTGATTTTTTCGCCCTCGGCCGCACCGGAAGCACGCAATTCATTGGCCACACGCTTACGCTCGGCATCCATACGGCGATATACCGAGTCGCTGATCTCCAACGGGAAATCCACTCGTTTGAGGCGTACGTCCAGCACTTGCACACCTATTTTGCGTGCATCGCTGTCGGTCTTTTCGCGCAACACGGTCATGATTTGTTCGCGTTCGCCGGACACCACCTCGTGGATGGTGCGCTTGCCGAATTCCTCGCGCATACTGGAATTGACCGTTTGCATCAAACGCGTTACAGCGCGCATTTCATCGCCGCCGACGCTGATGTAATACTGCTTTACATCCACGATGCGCCATTTGACAAAGGAATCCACCATCACGTTTTTCTTTTCCGCCGTGATGAAACGCTCAGGCTCCCCGGTATCCAACGTGAGGATGCGCGAATCAAAGAAGCGCACGTTTTGCATCAGCGGCACCTTGAAATACAGACCCGGTTCGGTTTTGACACTGACCACTTCGCCCAACTGGAACACAATCGCATTCTGGCGCTGATCCACCACGAACACACTCATGCTCAGCAGGATTAACGCAACGGCCGCGCCGATCAGTACGTTGCCAATATTCTTTTTCATTAGCGTGCCTCCCGATCGCGGCTTAGCAGCGAATCACGTGCGCGCTGTGCTGCAGTGTTGTCATTTCCCTGTGTTGTAACAGGTGCGGTATCGGCTTTCGCAGCAGGCTGCACATCTGTTTCCATGCTGCCGGCACGACTGGTTTCGATCAATTTATCCAGCGGCAAATACAACAAGCTGTTGCCGTTCTTTTGATCGACCATCACCTTGCTGATATTGCCCATCACCTGTTGCATCATGTCCAAATACATGCGCTCGCGTGTGACGGAAGGAGCTTTTTCATATTCCACCAATATTTGCTTGAAGCGACTGGCATCACCTTCGGCATTGGCGATCACACTTTGCTTGTAGCCTTGCGATTCTTGTATCAAACGTGCCGCCGCACCGCTTGCACGCGGTATCACGTCATTGGCATAAGCCTGGCCTTCGTTCTTTTGCCGTTCGCGATCCTGCCCGGCTTTCACCGCATCATCGAAAGCAGCCTGCACTTGTTCGGGCGGTTGCGCGTTCTGCATGGTCAACTTGCTGATCAGGATGCCGGACTTGTAGCGATTCAGAATATCCTGCATCAACTTGGTCGCAGCGGCAGCCACTTGCTCGCGGCCTTCATAGAGCACATAGTCCATCTTGCTCTTGCCGACCACCTCGCGAATCGCGGTTTCCGCCGCTTGACGCACGTTCTCGTCGGGCATGCGGTTGTTGAACAGATATTCGCTCGGATCGCTCAGGAAGTACTGCACCGCAAACTGGATGTCGATGATGTTCTCGTCGTCGGTCAGCATCAACGACTCCTTGATGATCTTGTTCTTGACGTTATCGCGATAACCCACTTCTACGGTACGAACCTGGCTCAAATTGACGATTTCCACGGCCTCGATCGGGAACGGCAAATGCCAACGCGGACCGGGCTGGGTCGTTTCAACCAACTTGCCAAAACGCAACACCACGCCGCGCTGACTGGCATCCACAATATAAAAGCCACTGCCCACCCAGATCAACACAACAATCGCGGCAATCAAGCCCATACCGCCGGCAAAACCTTTCATCGGTGCGCCGTTGCCGGGTTTGCCTGCCCCGCCCTTGCCACCCATCAGGGAAGATACTTTTGCATTGAGCTTGCGCAACAACTCTTCCAGATCAGGCGGGCCGCCTTTGTTCTTATTGCCCCATTGCGGATCATTCAATCCCATATTCGTCACTCGCTTGATTAATTTGATTTTCACTTACTGCGGAGGCTTGGCGCGAAGCCTTGGCTTCCATCAAGGCCAGCCGCAATCCATCCAAACCCTCGCCACTTTTGGCACTCAGAAAAACGCGGACGATTCTACCATAATCGTCGCGCTGCACGCTGGGCGGCACATCCTGCAAGTCGATCTTATTGAACACCAGAACCTGCGGAATGTCCGCCGCACCGATTTCAGTCAACACCTTATTCACCTCGGCAATCTGATCGTCGCGATTGGCATTATTGGCATCCACCACATGCAGCAACAAATCGGCCTGAATCGTCTCCTCCAGCGTGCTGCGAAACGCAGCAACCAGTGAGTGCGGCAGATGACGGATAAAGCCGACGGTGTCCGACACCACGATCTCGCCCGACTCTTCAGTGAACATGCGGCGCGAAGTGGTATCCAGCGTAGCGAACAATTGGTCGGCCACATACACGTTGGCGCGGGTCAGCTTGTTGAACAGCGTGGACTTGCCGGCATTGGTATAACCCACAATGGACACCGACAGCACATCGTGGCGATTGCGCGCGCGCCGCTGTACCACACGTTGATGTTTGAGCTTCTCCAGGCGTTCTTTTAACAAATGAACGCGTTTATCCATCTTGCGCCTGTCCAGTTCCAGCTTGGTTTCGCCCGGGCCGCGCGCACCCACCGCGAATTTTTGCTGCCCCATGTCGGCGCCCTGCCCGACCAGACGCGCAGCGAGATATTTGAGTTGCGCCAGCTCAACCTGAACCTTGCCTTCATGGCTTTGCGCACGCTGCGCGAAGATATCCAGGATCAACATGGTCCGGTCGATCACGCGTGTATTCAGCTTGGCGGTCAGGTTGCGCATCTGCGCGGGGGAAAGGTCATGATTGAAGATGACCAGCGGGACTTCCAATCGTTCTACGAGCTCAGCGATTTCCTGCACCTTGCCGCTACCCGCGAACAACGCCGCGTCTGGACGTTGCCGCTTGGCTTCAACGACAGCCAAGGTGCGCACACCAGCGGTTTCGGCCAGCAAACGCAACTCCTCCAAACTCTCACTGTGGTCGCTGTCGCCGAAATCAATACTGACCAGGACTGCGGCCTCAGACGGGTGCCCGGACAATAGCTTTTTGTCGTCGGCAGACTTTTGCTGCATTACTCTGCGTCGTCGTGGGGAATGCTGATCGCACGTGCAGGAACGATAGTCGAAATAGCGTGTTTATAGACCATCTGGGTGATCGTATTTTTCAGCAGCACCACATACTGATCGAACGATTCGACCTGGCCTTGCAGCTTGATGCCGTTCACCAGATAAATCGCAACCTGCACATGCTCTTTGCGCAGCATATTGAGAAACGGGTCTTGCAGTTGTTGTCCTTTTTCACTCATGTTATTGCTCTTATAGTTAGGAACGGGGTAGCACTTTACTGGATTCCGGGGCGGCTGTGAACATATTTACCCGGAAGCTATATAAATTACCTTGAAGCTATAGAAATGTCCGGAAATGTTACAGCCCTGCGGGTGCGACTTTGCCTTCAAAACAGTCGGAACAAACGATAGCCGCAAAATCCATGCGTAGAAGAAAAATGGGTTAGGTATTTAACCTAACCCATTGAATTGATGGTGCGCCCGGAGCGATTCGAACGCCCGACCCCTTGGTTCGTAGGATTGAAAACTAACGGACACACCTTTATCAATCAATGCCTTACCAGTGTTCGCCACACTCAAAAACAGTTCCAAACAGCTACAGGAACACCCTCAAAGCGTGAAAGTGGTACGTTTTTTACTACAGCCCCTACAGTCTTGCATCGCAAGTCTGTGACTACGCACTGCACAAGAGCAACGCTTTTGTGTCTATTAAATTTCCACAGTCTGGTATAGCCAGTCTGTGTCCAATTCCACACAAGAGCATCGCTGTTGTGGCTTTTACCTTCCCCATGAACATCAGTTTTATTGTGTTAATGGATGGTTAATGGCAAGTGACCACCACCACTTTCCTTCATATATGTAAAGATTTGATGCGTTAGTTCCCATCCGGTCTTGACCAACTACCAAGCCCCATTGAAAGCTTTGGCTGAGAGGAAGTTTTCCAATTAACGCCAGTCCATAAGTTATTCCAGCACTAGTAGATGAGGTTGTCGTAGTTGTTGCACTGGCTTGTTGCTGGGCTTGCGAAAGTGTTGCGAATCCCAATCCCGCAAATGCAGACAATGTTAGTTCGGTTCCGTACCGTCACAGTCTGGCCGTAACCTTCTGACTACAGCCTCTTTCTTGCGCAATTTTTATTTGGAAAACCCAATAAGCAGGCGTACTATGAATACGTCATAAAATGACGGGGGCATTGTGGCTAACTACAAATATATTAAGTTTTTAAATCAATCCGACAACCAAGCTTTCGATCAAGGTCATAAGCCTGGATCGCTTACGCCTCACAGCGGGATTTACCGTTGTGAGGGATGCGGGGAGAATGAAGTCTCTACGCATAACCATCCTCTGCCGCCTCAGAACCATCATCAACACACTTCGAGTCAAGGTTCGATTTTGTGGCGGTTGATTGTTGCTACGAAGTGATTTGGGGTTACCATGATACTTTCAGTAGGTTTTTTTACATCGCACTTATCATAATTATTGGAGTTCTTGTCATGAACGAAATGCATCTAAAATCCCTCGATAATCTTGACTTAGAACCGATCCTTGTGAAGGCAATGGACGCAAAAGAAGGTTATGGATGGAGCTTTGAGAAAGCAAAAGAAGTCGCTGTGGAATATCGACGATTCTTGGCTTTATGTATGCAATTCCCAGATGACCCGATGGTGCCATCTAACATTGTTGATGAGTTTTGGCATATGCATATCTTGGATACACAAAAATATGCGGCAGATTGTGAAAAATTCCTTGGTTATTTCCTGCATCATTTCCCTTACTTTGGAATGAGGGGCGATCAAGATGCAAAAAACTTGGAAACTGCATGGTTCGCAACGCTTGATATGTACAAGGTGGTTTTTGGTTTGTCACCATCAGCGGAAATCTGGCCAAGCTCAAACCGTTGCCCTAATTGTGGAAGAAAAGCCAATAGTATGGCTATAGATGTCCGTCCCACACTAAAGGATATTGGTTTGGCTGTTGCCTGACCATCATGTCTGCCCTGTTCAGTAAACTTTTAAGGCGGACTAAAGATAACCACACTTGGTTTTGGGTGATATCTTTTCTTTGGGTGATCATCATAGTTGGTCTGTGGTATGCAATTTTTATAAAAAACCTCTTGCAATTAAAGGGAAATGAAACAGGACAGACCATAGGTTATTTTATAGGCGGCATCGGTGTGGCAACTATCGCCATGGTATCAGCGGGTAGACGCACCCATGCACTAATGAAACAGGTCGAAAATGACCAAGTCCGTGTAACAAATGAAAATTTTACCAAGTCGATTGAACTACTTGGGCATGATGAAGAAGCGGTCCGCCACGGGGGACTATTTTCTCTTCAACGAATGATGACTGATAAAAGTCTTTATCCAACAATCGTAAAAATTGTCACTTCCTATATCCGTCACCAAAGCCAACAATACTTCAAAGAAGCGATAAAGGTAGTAGCTAATGGACAAGATGCAGTAAAGCAATTGGACAAAGAGCCTATGAAAATTGATGTCGAGGCCGCATTATCTGTGCTGAGAAGTCGGCTTCAGTATGATACTGGTGGTTTTGAGGATAGACAAAAAAGTAAGCAACAAAATACATCAGAAGAATATCTATTTGACCTTTCGAATTCTAAACTTTTCAATGCGGATTTATCGCACACTCGGTTAGATCGATTTAACCTTTCTGATTGCCAGATTCGTAAAAGCTTTCTCACCCAGTCTAGTCTAGTTGGTGCCAATCTAACAGCCACGGATTTTACCGGCACGGATTTTACCGGCACGGATTTGTCTGGTGTAGACTTAAGCCGTACCACAGGGCTGACTCAGATGCAGATAAACCAGGCTATGGGTGACGCAACTACGACGTTGCCTAATGGCCTAACTCTCCCCGATAGTTGGAAATAAAATTAATCTGAGCTATATGAAATAACTGCCATTGGCCGCAACATCCCGGGACAGCACAACACCAGGCCCCACGACTTTTGCATCACATTCAAAATGTTTGCCTATGCAATCTTGTCTGAAGGAGAAAATATCAATGAAAAAAATAATTGCTTATGTCATCACAACATTCATGCTCGTCGGATGTAGTGGCTTGACCCAGATGCAGGACACCATTTCTAAGTTTGATCAGGGAGCACATTCAGTGGCAACCGGACAAATGGCGTTTTTCAGGCAAGTTCAAATTGCGGACTGTAATAATCAATTTTATTCGGCTGCATTTGATTTTTCAATTAAACAGACTGATAAACTAGATCTGACCGGGACATGCAAGCCGACTATTCTTGACAATAATCAAATCAAAATCCGCCAAGCGCTCATGGATTCCCTCACTCTATATGTTGATAAAATCCAAACGCTCGCAACGAGTGATAGTGATAAAACCCTTGATGCCAACTCTCAAAATCTGGCTGGGCAACTCAATGGCTTAGCCAAATCACATGGGTTTGGTTCAAGTCTTTCGATTGCGCAGGGTGTTGAAGCTGCTGTGATCGCAATAACAGAAATGGCATTGGATCAGAGAAAATTTAATGACATAAAAAGTGCTGCCAGTGCCATGAACCCTTACCTTCTAAAGATAATAGAGGCTTTGAAAGCAGAAAATAATAATTTTGCTATTGGAATGGCAAGTAAAATGGAACATATTGAAATACCGTTACATACTGCCGTTGCCGTAGCGCGGGATAACGCGGTTAAGGTTTGCCAGGATGAATGTGATCAATCTGGCAAAAAAAATGGCTCCAAGTCGAATTCAAGCGAATGTATTCAGAACTGCAATTACTCAGGTGCTCGTAGTTTCCTTGATGTTATTTCTGCACGTGAAGTTGTCCGCTCCATTAATCCTCTCGGCGCTTCACCAGTTTCCGTCGCAGAAGGTAATGCTGATCCGAAGCTTGACCCCCGGAATGTTGCTAAGCAACTTAATGCATCTTTGGACGCACTAGCTAATGCAAATGATGCTCTCGCCAATGCTGGCACAGGCGGGGTTATTGCAGCAGTCAATGATTTAATCGCCAGAGCACAACATGCAAACAATGTTCTCACCGCTATCAGCAAGTAAATTTTCGTAATCCAATATAAGGAATGAGTCATGCCAACTCCTAGTCAGAAGCAAAGTTTGCTAGATGCCGTTAGTCAGATTCGGGCTGCTGAACAGTTGCTGCTAGAAGCAAGTCGCTCAACATCAGACCCCGTTAAATTGATTCAGATAAACACTGAATACACTCATTTAGACTCATATTTATCACAGATATTGCATGCCCAAGCGCTTACTGATGATGCTGACTTTGGCAATGCAACTGCAGCACTTAAGGGTCAAGTTTCGGCACTGAATGTGGAAGTAGAGTCAATAAAGAAAATCGTAGACGACGTTGCTACTGCAGGAAAAATTGTAGGCTTCATCACCAAAGCTATCCAGGTTATCGGAGCCCTTTAAACCTCGGCAATCTCATAATGGATGCTTTTGTGCAGGAAATCCGCAATCTTTGGTGTTGATTTCACCAAGGGCTTCTTCCCCTTATCACGGTGAATGGCGTAACCCCGAGCCGCTGACTTTACAATAACTTACCCATCCACAAAGGAGTGGGCATTTGATTTTTCCCGGAGTTTGCAATTAACCTTGCCCAGGTCGCTGGCGTATTTACATTCTGATCAATCGTATGCAACCCAAAGAAATCGGCTATGTTCGCGTGAAATAGACGCATGGTCAAATCTCCAGACGGATCTACTTTATCGGCCCAGTTATGGAAATTTACCGCGTAATTCCCATTACCACTGAATAGTCTTCAGCTTCCGGAATAATCTCGAAAGTCTGCATCTGGCTGATTAACTTCCGAGTAGGCCTAGTGGAGGGCAATTGCATTCCCCACTGAGGCCCCCTTTGTATTCCACAGCATGTAGTCTATTTCGAGTGGGCTATATTGAACGGAAATTCGTTTTCGGAGTTGATGTTGAAATGAAATGTAATGATCGTATGTCCACTGCGACCAAGGCAGACTCGTTGGATCGATGAAACAACAATTACCTACCAAGAATTCGCGAATCTGACTATCGATCGGCAGATGGAAAAAGTGCTCGATATTGTTGTCTGGAAACCCAAATTTGTTCATCTGTCCCTTGTAGGCGGCATACTCGTTATAGAGATACTTCAGGGACATGTTGAGAAGCTTTTGTGCTTGGCCGTAATGGATACGCGCTCCCCTCGGCGAACTAGAGGCGAGGCACTGTTGGCAGCACCGATGGTGTAACTGATCGAACGCGGCCTGATCAATTGGCGGGCCGGCTAACAGGTTTTCGATGAATGAGACGACTGTCTGCTTGAGGAAGGCGCTCTGCTCAGTCTCAATACCTCTGATAGTGCGATTGACGTCCAAATAGGCCAACTGCACTAGTTGCGGAATAGTCGTGACTGGATGTTCCGCACACTTTTTCATCCGGTAGCCTTCCTTCTTGAATCTTGCATAGAGAGCTTGGTCGATGTTTCGCAGCATTACGTAATTTCCTCATTGCTAATTCAAAAAGTCCAGCAGTTATTCATATGACAGATTTATCCGGACATGTTTTGATAATACGGACAGTACCCAATGAGTGATCAAGTTGAAGTTCTGCAAATGGCACCAAGCGGCACGCGAGCTATGTTTATAGCTATCCCGAAAGCTGCCATCGGAACGTTGCGTTTAGGTCAGTTATTCAGATCACCACATAGCAGACACTCGTCACGTACTGCACTCGACACTTTGCAGACGGTCAGCGCGATTGCCACTCCGGCTGCACTTCGGCCATTGCGGACCCTGACGATTTTATAATAATGCTGTCGGCGTGGTCTGCTGGAAGGTCCGGTTCCAAGTTTTTCAAAGCGTCACTTTCGACACGTTGCGGATAGTGACGCTAACGTTTAGGTTCTAGCGGTTTCTACTCATCGCAAACGTCTAGCGTCATGGGATATCGAAAATTAGTTGCCAATTTCGGTCTGGATCGAATGCGTCATCAATGGGTTCTTCCCCGCACCATGCCCCAAAAAAGTCCTCGACATGTCCTTCTGTGATCACATGCAGGATATTCGGTGGCAATGGATATTTTCTGCGCAAGTAGTCAAGGCGATAACCATCCTCTCGATCAAAAAAGTAGTTCCCTTCGATAGTCACTGACGCGAGATCGTCAATGTATTCTGGCAAGAACTTGAACGCTTCTTGCTCCGCATTCTTTAAGATCGACGCCTCAAGAAGCTCAGAGTTAAATTGTGCTATCTCGGCCAGAAGCGTTGCAATCGACTCGAGTTGATCAGAAGCCTCAATGTTTTTATCTCCTGACGACGGTGAGCGATAGGAGATTAGCTCTCTGAATGCCTTCGCCCGTAGAGTTACTTCCTTAAGCTCAGTTGATACCTTTTTATCAAATTTGGCGACATGGTCGAAGGCCAAATTAATGGCCTTATTGTGCGAAATCTCTACCAGATTTCCGTTGTCCCACTGAACTTCCGGTAAGGTGTAGACAATGCTTCGTAGCAGGGATAAAAGCGAGTAATACCCCAAATACGGCATGACGAGACGCAGATTCTTGCTTTCCGCATAGGCGAGCGCATTCAATTGCAGCGTTGCCATCATGATCATCTTCGCCGAGAGGTAGGTTCTGCATAGCCATTCTGAGTTTCTTTCAGGGCTCCAATTTGACGTCAGCTTTGAATAGCGCACCAATAGGCTTGAAGCTACCTTTCCCGCCGCATCTCTATCAAACTGATTTGATAGCTCGCGAAATTCATAAAACCAAACTCTTCCCGCAAAAGTTGTAGTTCCGGCTAGAGCCTTGGCAGTAACGATTGAGTTCATGGTCTTGCCTAACGATCTAAGGGGCTGCGCGAGGGTGTATTCGCGCAGCAAGGAAAAATGTAGGGTGCCAATAAGCGAAGCGCATTGCACCGGATGTTTTTGATTCGCCGAATTAGCGATTGCGCCTTACGCGGGTTGCCTTTCCGCTATTCTTCTTCTTCAGGTGCAGCGGCTTCCGCACTGAGAAGCGCCTTCATGCTCAGCTTCATACGGCCCTTGTCGTCCACTTCCAGTACCTTCACGCGCACGACCTGGCCTTCCTTGAGGTGATCCGACACATTGGCAACACGCTCATGTGCAATCTGGGAGATGTGCAACAGGCCGTCCTTGCCCGGCAACACGTTCACCAGTGCGCCGAAGTCGAGCAGCTTGACCACAGGGCCTTCGTAAGTCTTGCCTACTTCCACATCCGCGACGATGTCTTCAATGCGCTTCTTGGCAGCCGCGCCGCCTTCGGCGCTTACGGACTTTTTACCAGATGCATCAGTATAGCTAATTGTATGGCCATCCGAATCCGTGATAGTCACGTCCTCAGCAAATTTCAATTTCCTGCTTGATCTAATTTTGAGTGCAGAATTTAGTATCTCATTTGCCAAATCAGCCGATACTGCTGAAGTAGAAGTCGAAATTTTAGAGGCGAGATGTTGAATGTTATACAGTGATTTCATCTTTTCTTCATTAGACATTGTCATATCTCCTGAGCTAGGGTGCTAACCGCCTCAGCGAGTTTATCTTTCGCGACGGTCAAAGACTTGTTTTTTCCTTCAAGGAGACGTTTATCAACCTCACTAGACAATACCCGCCCCCCTCCTATGCCGGTCACTATTCCAGCAAATAACTCAGCAACGTGAAGTATGGGAGCGGGGGAAGAAGTCGGAATAGAACCTATAACAATAGCATTTGCCATTGGCCCATACAGCCCCCAAAGAACTAGGGCTGCGACTCCCCCGATAAGAACGTTGCCGACCCAGCCAGGTCGATAGATATGCGCTTCTGGATCCCTATGTGGCAATTTAAGTTCATCCGCGATGGCAGCGTTTGTGATGCCTCCAAGGCATCCTGCAAAAAAAACGGAAAGTATGATCATCCAAATATCGTTCATATAATTCCTCCATATAAGTCCCAATAGATTACGTTATCTATTAATTTTACAGTGAAGTGCTGCTATTGGCACGCAGCCGAACTTCAAGTCGCTGGAATCAATGCCCGTAAGCAGAACTTCCAAAACGCAACCACCAAGGTGCCCTGGCGGTTGCTATGGAAACAATTATTTCTTAGCGCCGTTTACAGCGGTCTTGAGAGTAGCCCCAGCCTTGAATGCTGGAGCCTTGGATGCCTTGATCTTGATTGCGGCGCCGGTAGATGGATTACGGCCATTACGTGCCGCACGCTTGCGTACTTCAAAAGTGCCGAAACCAACTAGAGCTACGTTGTCGCCCTTCTTCAATGTGGCTGTGATAATGTCGATCAGAGCGGCGATGTTGCGGTCTGCATCGGCCTTGGTGCTGTCGGTTTTTGCTGCCAGTGCGTCGATTAGTTCTTTGCGGTTCATTACTATTACTCCCCTAATGGTGGTTAAAATGCCGGTACGGATTGTTGCGGATAATAGTCAGCCTGGCAAGTTGAACGACAACTTTTGGCACGATCCCGCCAGTTCTTTGATGCACCTACCAGCGTCTGCTCCTCGGCCAAACCAGACGGCCAATCAAGTCAGTACCAATTATCTTTGGATGACCGCTTTGCAGCGGGCAAGTCGCTAGACGCCGCCATTAGGTAGTTGATGCCCAATAGCTATCTAACTTGCCAGTTTCTTTATGATTGCCTTGCAATCCCCTCCCATTTAGAATGGGTAGATAAATATAACTCAGCATAATTCCACGTAGCCTGCATGCAAAATAATACACTTAAGAACAACATTGATGAGGTTGCGCCCCCTCTCTCCAGTCCATTTCTAGGGCGTCCCCCTGCAAACGTCGCCTATTCTACGCGCCAAGGCCGGATGCTATTGGGTAAATCTGACGAGTTGCTCGGAGATGGATCGCTTTCGCGGTTTGAGGGGAAAGTGAATTTGATTTTCACGTCACCTCCGTTTCCGCTGAATCGGAAGAAGCGGTATGGCAACGAGACAGGTGACAGTTACATCCAATGGCTCAGCGCCTTTGGCCCTCTCTTCAAGAAGATGTTGGCCCCGAATGGTTCCATCGTTATCGAAATGGGGAACTCATGGGAACCTGGCGCACCCGTTATGTCAACTCTTGCGCTTCGCGCATTGCTGGAATTTCAGTCGAAGAACGAACTCCATCTATGTCAAGAGTTCATCTGGCAGAATCCGGCCAGGTTACCTTCGCCCGCCCAATGGGTGAATATAGAGCGCATTCGCGTTAAAGATAGCTTTACGAAGTTGTGGTGGATGTCACCCAACCAGAGGCCAAAGGCAAACAATCAGCACGTTCTGCAAGAATACAGCAAAGCGATGAAAGAACTCCTAAAGAAAGGGAGTTACAACTCGGGTAAGCGACCGTCAGAACATAACATCAGCGAAACTGCCTTTTTGCGTGATAACGGCGGAGCCATTCCGTCTAATGTGCTTACCTACGCAAACACGCAAAGTGCCGACGCCTACCAGACCTATTGTCGAGAAAACAAGCTTCAACTTCATCCTGCTCGGATGCCTAGCGAATTGGCAAAGTTCTTCATCAAGTTCCTGACGGAGCCAGACGATATCGTTCTTGACCCTTTTGGTGGTAGTAATACGACCGGTGCCGCAGCTGAAGAGCTTGAACGCTTTTGGATCAGTATCGAAGCGTCGGAGGATTACATCAAAGGTTCGCGCGGCCGCTTTGGAGACCGTATAACCCAAGATTCATTTCTTGAAGTTTAGTGTATTACCATTAGAACATAGCACTATTTCCTATTTAACCGGGAGCAAGCGATATGACGCAAAATTTTGAAGCGGAACTAAGCGTTGGGCCAAAATCAATCGATGCTTACAGCCGACTAAGCTACACGATGTGGTTTGCACTGGCCGAATTTGTTGATAACTCAACGCAATCGCGCCTCAATTACGACAGTCTGGTAGATGAGATTCTTAAGAACGAAGGCCAGCCGTTGACCGTCTCAATCGTTCACAACCGGCAGACCAAGGAAATCATCATTGAGGACAACTCGATTGGGATGACCAAGGATGACCTTGTGGCTGCGCTACGCATTGCCATCCCAACCCCTGACAGCAAGGGACGCTCCAAGTACGGCATGGGTATGAAGACTGCAGCTTGCTGGATTGGGAGCAAATGGTCCGTGACCACCTGCGAGTGGGGCAGTGGAGAGGAGTGGACGGCAACGGTTGACGTGGATGCAATCGCAAACCATAACGCCAAGGTACCGCTCACCACTCGCACAGTCGATAAGGATCATCACTACACACGGGTTACTATAAGCGGTCTACGCCGCGTGATTCAGAAGCGCTCTGAAGAGACCATCAAGATATATCTTGGGTCAATGTACATGTTCGACCTTCGCCCGGACGACAAAGGTAAAGTCGCATTGAAATTGACTTACAACGGCGAGGAAGTTACCCCACCACAAGAAAGTGATTGGGACACTGATCCGGCAGGCACAGTCATGAAACGTGACCTGACAGAATTGACAATTGACGGGAAAACCATCAAGGGTTGGATTGGCGTACTGCGCAAGGGCGGACGCAAGTTCGGCGGCTTCTCTCTCTTCCAGAATGGCCGACAAATTCAAGGCTTTCCCAATGCGTGGAAGCCGAAGTCGATCTTTGGTGGCGTCGACGACGAGGGTGCCAACAACCTAGTCGCGCAGCGATTGACTGGCATTCTGCAGCTTGACGGTTTTGTCGTATCTCACACGAAAGACGCGATTCTCTTTGAAGGCGATGAGGAAGATAAGCTTGAACAGTTCCTAGTGCAGGAAACGAGAGCTTACGCTGAATATGCGAAGAGCCGTCGCGGGCCTGGCCGAGGGCAGAAATGGACAAGGGAGCAGGTGCGTGATCTCGTCAAGAGCATGCAGGATGAGTTCACCAGCCCTGAGATCAAGGATGCGCTGAACAATGCGGCCCTGCCCCCCCCGGAGACTTTGGCCGCCAACAACCAGATACAGCTCAAATCGCTTACCTCTGAGGACGAGATTGGCCGCCTGGAAATCCTGCCCGACCTGAAGGTCGTCATGTCTCTGAAGGAAACGAGCGAGTGGGAGCCTCATGTCACATTCGTACCGGGAGCAGAGGCAGGTATTCTCCATGTGATCATCAACGGTCTGCATCCCTACTATCAAACCCTTGAAGCGAAAGACTCGATTAACGAGTGCATTCAGCAATACATCTTCGACGCTGTCGCTGAATTTAAAGCCAGCAAGCTTGTCGCGAGGGTGAACCCGGACAGTGTTCGCCGTTTGAAAAACGACTTGCTTCGCGCACGTGCCACCCAGATCGATAACGCTGATTCCGAAGTGCGGGCACAAGCTGAGGCCAATCTATTTCGTCAGGATGCCAAGCCAGCCGCTGGTTAGTGCTAGGGGATATGATTGCCTAAGTTGATGCCCAGAGGTTGGCAGATAGAGGCTCTCGCGGAGTGGGAGCGAGCCAACCATCGCGGCATTGTGAGCGTGGTTACGGGCGGTGGTAAGACAGTCTTCGCCCTGTCATGCATTGATCGAATTCGACCGATTGCAACGCTCATTATCGTGCCTACAGCAGCGTTGTTGGAGCAGTGGTGGGAAGAGGCAGCCAGTTATTTCGATCTTGACCTTGATGAAATCAACATCGTGACCGGTAGCCTCCGGTTCCGCTTGGGCGCCATCAATATCGCCGTGCTCAACACTGCTGCCAAGCTGGCGGAGAAGATACAGGAGCACAAATGCTTCCTAATTGTTGACGAGTGTCACAAGGCCGCCTCTGAGCAGTTTCGCACTGCCTTGCAGATCAACACATTCGCCTCACTTGGCCTATCAGCGACACCGGAGCGGCCCTATGATGAGGGGCTCAAAGATGTACTCATTCCCGCGCTCGGCCCGGTTATATTCACCTATGGCTATGCGGATGCGCTGCGCGATGGAGTTATCGTGCCCTTTGAACTTAAGAACGTGGTGTTTGAGTTAGAGGAAGACCGGCAGGCAGAATACGACAAACTCAGCAAATCAATCGCCCGATCAATCAGTCAGCACGGAACCGAGGCCGAAGAG
>CABDYQ010000097.1_pt1 | contig 20662 bp, 19 predicted proteins | sample 3132001 | NCBI WGS metagenome assembly CABDYQ01 (sample SAMEA5534338, study PRJEB31848) | metagenome | biome: tundra; feature: field; material: soil | place: USA | collected 2013-05 | depth 0.45 m
ATCATCCAGAACAAAAAGGCTTATCACGAGTACTTTATCGAGGATAAATATGAAGCCGGCATCATGCTGGAAGGCTGGGAAGTCAAGGCCATCCGCGCCGGACGGGCACAACTCAAGGAAGCCTACGTCACCGTAAAGGGCGGTGCGCTGTATTTGTTCGGCTCGCACATCAGCCCGTTGCTGAATGCTTCCACGCACATCCATCCCGATCCGGTACGCACCCGCAAACTGTTGCTGCACACAGCGGAAATTGACAAGCTGATCGGCAAAGTGCAACGCGCCGGCTACACTCTGATGCCGCTGGACATGCACTACAAGAACGGCCGCGTCAAACTGGAAATCGGCCTCGCCAAAGGCAAGAAGCAACATGACAAACGCGCTACTGAAAAAGAACGCGAAGGCAAGATGGAAGCACAGCAGGCGATGAAAAAATTACGCCGTGAATAGCCATGAATACAACTGACCATATCCAATCACAAACCGCCTACCTCGCCGGCGGCTGCTTCTGGGGCATGGAAGAACTGGTGCGGGAAATCCCCGGTGTGCTGGCAACCGAAGTCGGCTATACCGGCGGCGACACACCGGATGCGCGCTACGAGCAGGTGAAAACCGGCAACACCGGCCATGCCGAATCGCTGAAGATCGTGTTCGACCCGCAACAACTCAGCTACCGACACCTGCTGTTTGAATTCTTCCGCATGCACAACCCCACCACGCGCAGCCGGCAAGGCAACGACATCGGCACACAATACCGCTCGGCGATCTTTTACCTCGGCGAAGAACAGAAACACACCGCCGAAGAAGTCATCAAAACCGTGGATGCCTCCGGTAACTGGCCAGCCAAAGTCGTCACCGAAGTCGTGCCGTTTAGGGAGTTCTACCGCGCCGAGGAATACCACCAGAAATATCTGGTCAAGAATCGTGGCGGGTATACCTGTCATTATGTCAGGCGGCTGAATCTGGGAGAGTAGTGATGACGCGGACAAAAACACTTTGACTACGGTAGCTTTGTGTTTTCCCAGGAAATGGCCATCGCTGGTGACGCGTTAAGAGTTAAGCGAAGTGAAGCTAAGGGCCTGTGCCCGTAGTTTCGCTGGCGAATGTTGCGCCCCCGCTGGTCGTTGTGCCAGCATTAACTAACACCACAGGACTGATCATTGCGCCAGCACTTCCTGACAGCGTAAGTGTACCGCCGCTCAACGAATAGTTTCCTGCCATAGTACCTGTCATGCTGGTTACACTGACTCCTGTCGTTCCCGTACCTACTATTGCATCGGTGTTAGAAAGCATGATATTCCCACCGCCATTTGAAGTTAAAGTGCCCGTGATGATGTCTCCAGAAACAGTGACATTATTCAAGACTGCTTGACTACTCGATGGCTGCACAAAGTTAACCGCAGAGTTGGCATCGATGGCGAAACTTTGCCAATTAATCACCTGCGACTGAAGGACAGGTAAGTTAGAAGGAGTAGAAAGAATGGATGAGGCAATAGCCGACGGCAATGGAATCGCAATCTGGTTTGGGCCATTCAAGGCGATGTTCCCGGGGTTCGATATTACATTGAGGGTGCCTGACAAGACATTTATGGCACCTGAAAAAACAGATATTTCTCCAGAGAAGCCAAGTTGAGTATCACCGACAGTTGTCAGCGAAAATGCCGAGTTGCCAATCACCTGAATGATCAGTGAACTAGCAGTGGGTTGCACTGCGATTGTTTGTTGCTGCGAACTCATGCGCACTGCACCCAGAGAAATTTGTTGTGATGGACTGGACAGCAGCATCACAAGCTCTCCTTGACTCCCGCTTGTAGATGAGCTGTAGCTCAAGCTGGCTATTTCGCCTGTGTAGCCAGTTGCGACAAGCGCGGTAGGCATGGGAAGGGAAGTAGCAGGTGCCACGTCATGGAAAGTTGCCAGCCCGGATACATAGCCGTAAGTGCCATTTTGCAGGTAGGCAAGTGTGACCCGGTAAATGTTGGCATTGGGATCAACGACCTGAATCAACCCACTGTATCCAATGCCCGGGCCGCTGCCCCATATATTTCCGTTCGCTTCGATGTGTCCGATGAAGACCGTGTTACTGTCCAACGAGGATGCGTAGGTGCCGGCGATCTTGTCCAGTGACGCGGTAGAGTTGGTTTGCTGGGTGTTCAGGGAAAAGCTGAATGTATCGCTGAAACTCCCATAGGTGTAAGTTCCAGAAAAAGTGCCTGTACCCAATGTGCCATTGATCGTCAGGTTGACGGCCTTAGAGTCATCAGCAAACTGGAAATTCGTTGACTGCCCGTTGAGTGTCGGCGCATATGCTATCCCGGTGCCAGTCACCGTCGATCCGGAAGCGGTCATGGTGGCGACGACTTGAACGCCATTATCCATCACATAGCGCATTTCTCCGGAAGAAGTAATCAACATGTCACGAACAAGATGGGTGCCGCCACTAGACAAGGGCATCGTCACCGTGCCGTCATACACACCAGCAGAGGGAAACGTTCCCAACATATCCACCAAGCCGACCACAGTAGTGGTATTGCTTGCCACTTGAAGCTCTTGCACTTCGCCGGTGGCGGTGTTGAGCGTGACAACAAATCCATCAAATACTTTATCCAGCCCATTGCCGATCCAGTACGAGTCGGTCAGCGGATTGACTTTGGTTACATCATTGGCAGCGAGTGCTGCCTTGAATGCAGGCGACATTTGCGACATCACGCTGTCAGTCGCTGCCTGGATTTGCGCCGCAGTCAGCGTGCCGAAATCAGCCGGGTTGTTGAAAGCCGCATCCGGGGTTTTGGCGAGGGGATCAATACTCATTGCGGCGGCCACGACCACCAGGTTGGAAAGAGGGTTGATGTTGAATGTGCCGGAGCCCGTAGCGACGGAATACAGCGTGAGCGTTCCGGCGCTGTTGGTAGCTTTGAGAAAGTACGGTGGCGTCAGCCCGCTGACATCCATGTTGAACACCCCACTTGGCAGGGAAATGACAGCGGAACGGATGTTGCCGGTGGAGTCCTTGAGCGTTACCGTACCGTCCATTGCCGCACCGGTGGCCGCCACGCCTGATACTGTCGCTGTCGGGCTGCTGTTGTTCGAGCTGCCTCCACATGCTTGTACCAAGACGACAAGCAGAATTGCTGCTATATAACGAATGAAGCGCATATGCACGAATGCTCCCCTTTTGGTTTCGTGTCATCTTGTCGAAACAGAAACTGTCTATTGGTTCGCAGTGTACCTCTATTTCATACTATAGGGTCTTGCATTACGACACCTCACTAACCCAGCGGTAATGTCTGCAAAGAGTCTAGTTGACCGACGCCGCCGTTTCCTGCAACAATTCGCGCGCCTTGGCCGCCACATCATGCTCCGGATTAACCGTCAGCAGTTGTTGCCAGACAGTGCGGGCCTCGGTGACATTGTCTTTAGCACGATGCAATAACAAGCCAAGATTCACATAGGCATGGCCGAAGCCTGAATCCCGGGCAATTGCGTCACGGAAAGCCTGTTCAGCCAGGCTGATATCGTCATTGCGCCAATACATCGTGCCAAGATCGGTACGCACACCTGGCAAATCCGGATTGATATCAAGAGCACGCCGGTAATAGAGTATGGACTGTCCGGCATCCCCATTGTCGTAAAAGATGTTACCCAGAGATATCGCTGCCTCGATATCATTACTATCTTTACTAAGACGCTCTTTGAGTTGAGTGACAGTGTTTTTTTCGTCCATCGATTCGTTCCCCAAACTGAAAGTTAAAAAGAAAATTCCTATGCCCTGGTATGTGCCGGAAATTTAAAATGCTATAAATCGGGTGATAGTATGCCAAAGTGGCCGGCTTCATTTGCTGCTAGCCTCATTACCGCAAACCAGCTTACGCCCACGCCATGCCAATCACCGCCACGCACACGGTCAGCAAACCCAACGTCAGATTGACGGCGATCAGTTTGCGTATTTTGCCCAACATCTGTCCCGCCTCTTTCCAGCGTTGTTTTGCGACATGCAAGTTGAACGGCACGTAGCAAGCGAAGAACACGTAGCCGTAGATCACCATCATCGCCAACCCCACGGCCAGCATGATGTGGATGTGACGCGCCGCGTGGGCGATGCCGCCATACAAATAGACCAGGTACAAGCCGCTGACCATGAGTGTTGCGACCGCGCCCCACACCCAGATGAAGAAGCGGCGAAACACCGCGTCCCACAGGCGCAGACGCTGCGGCGGTTCGAGTACCTCTACCGCAGCCGGACGCAGCACCACGTAGGCGAAGAACATGCCGCCTACCCAAATCAGGGCGGCAAGCAGATGAATGAGTTTGAACAGAGTCATGGTTTGATACCAGGCTGCTTATTGATGAGGTAATACGATACCTCAAAAGCGACACTCTCTTCTATAAACCCTCACCCTAACCCTCTCCCGCTTGATATAACTACTAGCCATTCGACTGATGAAACTTTTAGCCATTCCACTAGGTTGTCAAAGAACGACAACCAAGTGGCTGGTTATAGGCTGTCAAAATACGTCAGCCAAGTCGCTGGTTATGCGGGAGAGGGGATAGCAATTCACGCACCGGCCTGAAACTTTTGCGATGCACGATCGATACTCCATGTTCGCGCAACGCGGCGAGGTGTGCGGCGGTGGGATAACCTTTGTGGTCGGCGAAGCCGTAGTGCGGATAGGTTTCGTGCAATTCCAGCATCAGCGCATCCCGCGCGGTCTTCGCCAGGATCGAAGCGGCGGAAATCGCGGCGACCTTGCTGTCGCCCTTCACGATGGCCTGACTGGGAATGCCAGTTTGCGGGCAATACAGGCCATCCACCAGCACTTGCTGCGGTTGGATGTGCAAGGCCAGCACGGCGCGGCGCATCGCCAGCAGCGTGGCTTGCAGGATGTTGAGTTGGTCAATTTCGCCCACATCAGCGTAGGCCACTGCCCATGCAAGCGCGCGTTCGCGAATAATGATTGCCAGTTGGTCGCGTTGCCGTTCGGAAAGTTTTTTGGAATCGGCCAAACCTGCGATGGGATAGTCCGGGTCGAGTATCACCGCTGCCGCGCTGACCGGACCGGCCAGCGGACCTCGCCCGGCCTCATCCACACCACAAATAAGCACAACATTGGTCATTCGTGAACCTCTAAGAATCGTAGCGAGCGGTTCGAGAGCAAGCCTGTCCTGAGCAAAGTCGAAGGTGCGCACGGAGCTTTGCATGGCCATTCGACTAAGCTGGCAAAAAAACGCCAGCCAAGTCGCTGGTCAGCGCAGCGAACGAGACATACCAAATGGGTAGGCGAGGAGCGAGTACCGCGCAACGCAGCGAGCTGAAGGGTGGCGGCATTGCCGCCGGGAACCCACCGGCCTACTCCTTGCGGGTGTATCGAACCGCGCAGTAGATTATTAGAGGTTCTCATGCGCAGGCAGATAGGGCAGGATAGCCGCAGCCGCTTTCTGCGCAGTGTTCTGGCGCAATGTTTGATGCAGCGCGGTGAAGGTCTGTTCCAACTGCGCCACGGCTTCCGTGTTGTTGACCAGATTGAGCAACGCCTGGGTGAGATTTTCCGGCGTGGCATCTTCCTGCATCAGTTCCGGCACGACGAAGCGTTCGCACAAAATGTTGGGCAAGCCGAAATAAGGCTGATAACTTTTACGCTTCATCAACCACCACGACAACGCTGACATGCGATAGGTGATCACCATCGGCCGCTTGAGCAAGGCTGCTTCCAGCGTGGCGGTTCCTGATGCGACCAACACGCCATCGGCGGCAATCATGGCATCCTGCGCATGTCCGAACAGCATGGTGATCGGCAATTCCTGCGCATCGCAATCATAAAGGGCCTGCTCGAAAATTCCGCGCGTTTCACGGCTCACCAGCGGCACCAGAAAGCGTGCGTCCGGCAGTTGTTGCAAGATCAGTTTGGCAGTTTCGATATAGGTGCGCGCAAGATATTTGACTTCGCTCTGGCGGCTGCCGGGAAGAAATGCGAACACCTTTGCTTTCAGCGAAATGTGCATCGTCTCGCGCATCTCGGCGCGCTTTGGTTGCTCCGGCAACATGTCGGCAAGAGGGTGCCCGACATAATCCACCGGCACACCGGCTTGCCGGTAGAGCTTGGGCTCATGCGGAAACAGCGCGAGCATGTGCGAAACCGCGCGCTTTATTTTATGGATGCGCTCACCGCGCCATGCCCATATCGACGGACTGACGTAGTGGATGGTCGGTATGCCTTGTTGCTTGAGCGCGAGTTCCAAATCGATATTGAAATCCGGCGCGTCTATCGCGATGAACAAATCCGGGCGATTAGCCAGAAAATAGGCGCGCAGCTTGCGGCGAATGCCGACGATCTCGAGATAGTGGCGCAGCACTTCCACATAACCGTTCACCGCCAGCTTTTCCATCGGGAACAACACTTCCATGCCTGCGGATTGCATCTTTGGACCGCCGATGCCCACGAACTTTAAATCTGGTCGTGCTTCTTGCAGGGCTGCCATCAAGTGGCTGCCAAGCAGATCGCCCGATGCTTCGCCCGCGACCATACCTATCACAACTTTTTGTGCCATAACAAAAATAAAATTAACGAATGATGCCGCGCGTTGAAGCGGCGAGGAAATCTACCAGCGGCTGCAACTCTGGATGCTCCGCCAGTTGAGACTGAATCGCGGCTTTGGCATCCTCGAAGCTGAGGCCGGATTTATACAGCGTTTTGTAAGCACGTTTGATCGCCATGATCGCAGGACTGGAAAAGCCGCGCCGTTTCAAACCTTCCGAGTTGATGCCATGCGCCACAGCCGGATTGTCCGCAGCGGTAACATAAGGCGGCAGGTCCTGCGCCAATCGTGTCTGAAAACCGGTCATCGCATGTGCGCCGATACGCACGAACTGATGCACACCGGATAGCCCGCCCAGAAAAACCCAGTCCCCCACATGCACATGACCGCCCAGAGTCGCTCCATTCGCCATGATGGTGTGACTACCAATCTGGCAGTCGTGGGCAACATGCACGTAGGCCATGATCCAATTGTCGTTACCTATGCGCGTGACACCGGCATCCTGCACCGTGCCGGTATTGAGGGTGCAGAATTCGCGAATAGTGTTGTTATCGCCTATCTCCAGACGCGTCGGCTCACCTGCATATTTCTTGTCTTGGGGAATAGCTCCTACAGAATTAAACTGAAAGATACGGTTGTTTTTACCGATAAGGGTGTGCCCCTCGACTACCACGTGCGGGCCGATCACCGTGCCTGCATCGATCTCGACATGCTCGCCGATGATGGAATAAGCACCCACCTCGACATCATCGGCGAGTTTGGCGTTGGGATGAATGAGGGCGGTAGCGTGTCGCATCAAGCCACTGATTTGACAGTGCACATCAATTCCGCTTCGGCCACCAGTTGGCCGTCGACTTCAGCGGTCGCGCTGAATTTGAACAAACCGCGCATACTGCGAACGAGCGTCGCCTTGATGATCAATTGGTCGCCCGGGCCAACCGGGCGCCTGAAACGCGCGCCGTCAATACCCGCGAAGTAATACACGGACTTCCCGTCAGACTTTACCCCCATGGATTTAAAAGATAACAACGCAGATGCTTGTGCCATCGCCTCGATGATCAGCACACCCGGCATCACCGGATGGTGGGGATAGTGTCCGGGAAAAAACGGTTCGTTGATGGTCACATTTTTCAGTGCCACGATGCTCTTGTCGGGTTCCATCGACAGCACGCGGTCTATCAAAAGAAACGGATAGCGGTGCGGCAGAAGTTCGAGAATTTCGTTTATGTCCATCGGGTGCCCGGACAAAAGTTTTTCGTCTTGCGTACTCATCAGTCTTTCCTTTTTAGTAATGCCCGTTTTAATGTTTCAAATTTAAGGATTTAAGCTCTTGTTCCAATGTTTTGATGCGCTTTACCAGATCGTCCAGATGGCGCAGATGCGCGGTGTTCTTGCGCCAGTCTTCGGTCTTGGCAAACGGAAAAATGGCGGCGTAGGAACCTGCTTCGCGGATAGACTTTCCTATCAGGGTAAACGCCGCTATTTCCACATGATCAGCTATTTGCAAATGCCCCAGAATCCCCGCACTACCGCCAATCCGGCAGTAGCGCCCGATGGTGGTGCTGCCCGCGATGCCGACACACCCGGCGATTGCGGTGTGAGCGCCGATGCGCACGTTATGCGCGACTTGAATCTGGTTGTCCAGCTTCACGCCGTCCTCGATCACCGTGTCATCCAATGCGCCGCGATCGACGGTGGTGTTCGCCCCGATCTCCACATCATTGCCGATCACCACACGGCCGATTTGCGGAATCTTGATCCAGTGCCCCTCATCCATCGCGATGCCGAAACCATCCGAACCGATCACCGCACCGGAATGCGCAATCAGGTTATCGCCTATCAGGCAATCGTGATAAATCACCACACGCGGATACAGTCGCGCATGGCTGCCGACGACCACATTCTCGCCAACATAGCAGCCCGCGCCGATCACGCTGAACGCTCCTATCGTTGCACCCGCGCCGATCACGGCAGTCGCTGCGATACTGGCAGTCGCGTCTATCTTCGCGCCCGCGCCGATGACCGCACTGGGATGAATACCGGGCTTGGCTTCCGGCAAAGGATTTAGCAAAGCCGAAACCTTGGCGAAATACGCGTAAGGGTTATCCGAGATGATGCGCGGCAAGTCGGTTGCATCCGCATCGGCTTCACCAAGAATCACTGCACCGGCTCGGGTGCTGGCAAGCTGCGCGCGATATTTACTGTTGGCGAGGAAGCTGATTTGAGCAGGTTGCGCAGTTTCCAGCGTTGCAACTTGAGAGATACACGCCTCGGCACGACCCAATACCCGCCCGCCCAACCGCGCTGCAATCTCAGATAACCGGTAGGAAACAGTCATACGAGCAATACCGCCTATTTGCCAGCCTTGCTATCGGCAAGATGCTTAATCACCAAGTCGGTGATGTCTATTTTTGGATTACGATACACCGCTTCCTGCAAAATCAGGTCAAACTTCTCCGCTTCGGCAATCGCCTGAATAGCCTTGTTGGTCTGCTCCAGTACGATGGCCAGTTCTTCGTTCTTGCGCAAATTCAAATCCTCGCGAAACTCGCGCTGCATGCGTTGCAAGTCCACATTCATGGCAGTCAATTCGCGTTCCTTGTTGCGATGATCGGCATCTGAAAGCTTACCGTCTTCCTTGTCCAGCAAGGCTTGTAACTCTTTCGCCTGTGTCATCAACTTCTTGATTTCCTGGTCGCGTCCGGAAAATTCCTTTTCAATTTTACTTTCCGCCTTCATCGCGGGAGCAGACTCACGCAACACGCGCTCGGTATCCACCACGCCCACTTTGAAATCCGCGGCCAGTGCCGCTCCCGCACTGAGCAACACGGCCAACATACCTGCTTTGATTATTGTCTTCATTATCCACTCCTTGTGATTCATAACCAACTGTCTATTGCCTGCTTAGTCGAATGGCTATAACCATAACCAATCACTTGGCAGCTTGCTGCCTTAGTGAGATGGCTAGTTGTTTCATCAATGACTTGGCTGTCGTTTTTGGACAGCCTAGTCAGATGGCTATAACCAGCCACTTGGCAACCGTCCTTTGGTTGCTTAGTGGAATGGCTAGTTGTTCCACCAGTAGCTATACCAGTTGCTTCATCATAAGTAGTGGCTTGCCAGCGTTTTTTGCTGGTTTAGCCAATACTTAGTAGTTTTATCATAACCAACGACTTGGATGATGTTTTTTATCATCCTAGTCGAATGGCTAGTCGTTCCATCAGAACACCGAACCCAAAGTAAATTGGAATTTTTGCAATTTGTCCACCGGCTGTTTATTGATCGGCAAAGCATAACTAAATTTAAGCGGCCCCACCGGAGATATCCAGGTAACGGCCACGCCTGCAGAATAGCGCAATCCGGCACTGCCCGGCAGATCACCGGGCCCATAGACCGCTCCCGCATCGACAAATCCGCTCAGGCGCACGGATTTTTCATTGCCCGTCCCCGGGAATGGCATCAACAACTCGGTTCCGCCAAGCACGCGACGCGGGCCTCCCAATACCGCATCCGACGTATCGCGCGGACCAAGCGAATTTGCATCATAGCCACGCACCGAGCCGGGGCCGCCGGCATAAAAATTCTTGAAGAACGGCAATTGCTGGCCGCCATAACCACCTGCAATGCCAGCCTCGCCATGCAGCAGCAGGGTGACATCTTTGCTCAGCGGATGAAACCATTGATGCTGGTAATTCAGCTTGTAGTAACGCATGTCGAACACCGGCAACGCGATTTCCGCAAAGGCGCGTTGCATCGTCCCTTCGGTGGTATAAATTGCACTGTTGAGGCTATCTCTGCCCCAACCGATCGTTCCCAACAAATTGTCGTTGGTCGTACCGGAAACGTTGACGTATTCCATCAATCGCGCCGGGCTGGTTGGGAATAACCCCAATTGAGTTCTTTCGACCGCCAGACCATAGCTGATCGTCTCTTCCTCGGCTATCGGCACACCAAAACGCACACCACTGCCCAAAGTATGCGATGAGTATTGGCTGATCGCCGTACTTTGCGAATCGGTGTTGCGCTTATAAATATCAAAGCCGCGACTTACACCATCATCGGTGAAATAGGGATTGGTGTAGGAAACCGAGTAGACCTGATTAACTTTCCCGGTGTTGATTTGAGTGGAAAGGTAATTGCCAGTGCCGAACAGATTAGCCTGCGTCACACTCCCTGTCAGCACAAGGCCTTCGCCACTTGAAAAGCCTGCACCCACCGAAACACTTCCGGTTGATTTCTCCTTGACCGACACATTCACATCCACCTGGTCTGCCGCGCCTTGTACTGCCGGAGTTTCAATATTAACCTCGGAAAAGAAATCCAGCTTGTCAACGCGCTGCTTGGATTTCTTGATTTTTTCCACATCGAACCACTCGCCTTCAGTCTGGCGGAACTCGCGGCGTATGACCTCATCGCGGGTTTTGTTATTTCCGGCAACGTTAATGCGGCGAATATACACGCGCTGGCCGGGATCCACCACAAAATTAAAAGAGACTTGGTGCTTTTCCTTATCGATTTCCGGAATTGCATTCACATTGGCGAAGGCATAACCCTCCTGCCCCAAACGTTCTCCGATTTTCTTGCTGGTTTCGGTCATATCCTTGCGCGAAAAAGTATCCCCTGCTTTCACCAGCACCAGCTTTTCAATTTCTGCTTTTGGTATCAGCGTATCACCGGATACACTCACCTTGGCGACGGTATATTTCTCGCCCTCGGTGAAATTGATAGTGATGTAAATATCCTTCTTGTCCGGCGTGATCGAAACCTGGGTTGAATCAATATTAAATTCCAGGTAGCCGCTGTCCATATAAAACGAACGCAGCGTCTCCATGTCGGCGGACAGCTTTTGCTTGGAATATTGATCGTTGCTGCTGAACCAGCTGAACCAGACCGGTGTCCCGAGTTTCATCAAATCCAGCAACGCAGCTTCTGAGTAGGCATGATTGCCGACCAGATTGATCTGCTTGATTTTGGAAACTTCGCCTTCCACCACATTGAACACGATGCTAACCCGATTGCGTTCCAGTTCGGTGACGGTGGTCGTCACCTTAACGGCATATTTGCCACGCGCAACGTACTGACGTTTCAGTTCCTGGGTGGCTTTATCCAGCGCGCCTTTGTCGAAAATGCGCGCTTCGGCAAGCCCCGCATATTTCATGCTTTCCTTGAGTTGATCCTTGGGAAAATCCTTAACCCCATTAACCTCAATACTTGCAATCGAAGGCCTCTCCCGCACCTGCACGATCAACACGCCCTGCTCGACTTTCAGGCGCACATCTTTAAAAAACCCCGTGGCATACAAGGCGTGAATCGCCGCAGCGGCCTGTTCGTTATCCATAGTTTCTCCGACCTTGATAGGCAGATAACTGAACACCGTCCCGGCTTCGGTACGCTGAATGCCCTCGACGCGAATGTCCTTGACGGTGAACGGCTCGATTGCCCAAACAGGAGAGATAAAACCGGGTGAGATACAGAGCAGGAAGATCATGCCTGCCAGCTTTTTTGTGTTCATTATTTAGCCTGAAACCAAGCGATTAATATCGTTATATATAGCAAAGACCATCAGCGTGCCCAGCAGCGCGATGCCTATCTTCTGGCCAATTTCCCAGGCCAGTTCGGAGGCCGGACTACCCTTGACCAATTCGGCGACATAATACAGCAAGTGCCCTCCGTCCAATAAAGGGATGGGCAGCAAATTCAACACCCCGAGACTGATGCTAATCAACGCCAGAAAGCTCAGGTAAGCCACCACACCCATTTTTGCGGACTGCCCGGCGTAATCAGCAATCGTGATCGGGCCGCTCAAATTTTTCATCGACACCTCACCCATCACCATCTTGCCCAGCATTTCCAGGCTGATCACGGAGGTTTCCCAAGTCTTGCGCAGCGACTGCGTCAACGCTTCCAGAGGGCCGTAACTCACCTCAATGAACATCGCTTGCCATGCGGCCTCATCCACTTTCGGCCCCGCGCCGATCTTGCCCACTGTTTTGCCGGATTCGGCGACGGCTTGGGGAACCACCGTAATCTGCAATGTCAATGCGCCGCGCTGAACATCCAGTTGCACTGCTTGTTCAGGGTGCGCGCGTATCACCTCCACCACGTCCATCCATCGCTGCATCGCTGCACCATTGGCGCGCAGAATGTGATCGCCCTGTTGCAGGCCGGCGCGTTGTGCCACGCTGTCTTCGGCAACATTACCGATGACGGGCAAGACAACAGGTTGATAGAGATGCAAGCCGAGTTTATCGAGAAACTCGCTATCCAGATCCTTCGCTTCAAGGCCGCTGATATCCAACACGTGAAACAGCGGCGCGCCGTTGGCACTTTGCGCTTCGATTTTCACCTCGCCTTGTTTCAACACCAAATTCAGCAACGTCCAATGCAATTCCTGCCAACTCGGGATAGTCTCGCCATTGATACTGAGTATGGTTTCACCTGATTGCATCTGCGCGATAGCAGCGGGCGTGCCTTGCGGCACATCGCCCAGAGTCGGTTTTAGCCCCGGTACGCCGTGAATAAATAAACCCCAATACAACACAATGGCCAGCAGAAAATTCGCCAGCGGCCCGGCCACCACAATCGCCATGCGCTGCAATACGGGCTTGCGATTGAAGGCGTAGGGCAAATCCTCAGGCGCAACCTCTTCTTCGCGCTCGTCCAGCATCTTGACGTAGCCACCCAGCGGAATCGCGGAAATCACCCACTCGGTGCCCCTGTCCTGAGCCTTGTCGAAGGAACTGTTGGCAAAGCGCTTGCTGTAAATCACATTGCCAAAGCCCAGCGAAAAACGCAGCACCTTCACACCGCAGCGGCGCGCCACCCAATAGTGTCCGAACTCATGGAACACCACCAACAGCACGATTGCGCCGACAAATGCGAGCAAGGTAATCATCTGCTTGATTTTTGGATTTGTTGTTGAGCGGCTCGACGCGCTTCGGCATCTGCGCCAAGTACATCGTCCAGGCAGCCGACCGTACTAACCGGCAACGCATCCAGCACCGCCTCGATGACGCGCGGAATGGCTAGGAAAGAAATTTGTTTATCGAGAAAAGCCGCTACCGCCACTTCGTTTGCGGCATTCAATACCGCCGGGGCCGTGCCTGCCGCACGCAGAGCCTGATATGCCAAGGCCAAACAAGGGAAACGCTCGAAGTCAGGCGCGACAAAATTCAGCGTCGCCACTTTGAACAAATCCAGCGGCGCCACGCCAGCGTCTATCCGTTCCGGATAAGCCAAGCCATAGGCGATCGGCGTGCGCATATCTGGATTGCCGAGTTGCGCCAGCACCGAGCCGTCTACATATTCGACCAGTGAATGAATCACGCTCTGCGGATGTATCACCACCTGGATGTCATCGGCACTCGCGTTGAACAACCAGTGCGCCTCGATAACTTCCAAACCCTTGTTCATCATGCTCGCCGAGTCCACCGAAATCTTGCGCCCCATCACCCAGTTGGGATGCGCGCAAGCCTGTTCCGGTGTGACGTTATGCAGTTCGCCCAGCGGTGTATTTCGGAATGGGCCACCCGACGCGGTCAGCAGAATGCGGCGCACGCCGTTGGCGGTCAGATTGCCGTCGTAGCCACGCGGCAAGGCTTGAAAAATCGCGTTGTGTTCGCTGTCGATGGGCAACAGCATAGAACCGCTGGCACGCACCGCATCCATGAACACGTTACCCGCCATCACCAGTGTCTCTTTGTTTGCCAGCAGGATTTTCTTGCCCGCATGCGCCGCGGCCAGCGTGGGGCGCAAACCCGCCGCCCCGACAATGGCCGCCATCACCGCATCCACTTCCGGCAACACCACAACCTGCTCCAGTGCTGCCATACCGCTCAAAACCTCAGTGCTCAAGCCAGCTTCGCGCACATGCTGGCGCAACTGTATGGCGGCAGCTTCATCCAACAGCACCGCATAGCGTGGCTTGAATTGCTGACATTGCCGGAACAACAACTCGACCTGGCTGTTCGCCGTCAACGCAACGATTCTAAATTTATCGGGATGACGCGTCACCACGTCCAGCGTGCTGGTGCCGATGCTGCCGGTGGAACCGAGAATGGTCAGACGTTGCATGGATTTCAGCTCAGGTGTTGCAACAGCAGCGCCAGCGCGGCGAGCGGCAGGGTCGAAGTCAGCGCGTCGATGCGGTCCAGCAGGCCGCCGTGGCCTGGCAACAACGCGCCGCTGTCTTTCACCCCTGCCTGGCGCTTGATCGTGGATTCAAACAAATCGCCGAACACGGCCAACCCGACCCAGCACCAGGAAGCCACCAGCAATACCGGCAATACCGCAAAGCTGAATCTGCTAAAGCTCCATGCCACCAGCACATACGCCGCGACCCCAAGCATTGCGCCCGCCACACCTTCCCATGTCTTGCTGGGACTGATGCTGGGGGCGAGTTTGTTTTTTCCGAACTTGCGTCCGGTAAAGTAAGCCGCTATATCCGCCACCCACACCAGACACATCATGCCCAGCAGCCACCACGGATGGCCCAGGCGCAAATCCATCATCGCCAAACCGGTCGGGATCAGCACCGCCCAGCCGACCAATGCCATCAGCAATGGTCGCTCAACCTTCCACCCGACCATCAGCCAGGTTGGCACGATGACCAGCCAGAGCACGGCAGACAAGGCATAGACCATCACATGCGGCAAAGCTTGTTGTTCGGGAGTGTGATAGGCATCGAACCAAACCAGGCCCAGCATCATCACCAGCGTCATCCCCCAGAAGATGTTTGCTTTTCTGCCACTGAACCTGGCCAATCGCGACCATTCCGAAGCGCCCTGCGACACCATCACGATCACCAAAGCTGCCCATCCGGCATCCGGCAAAAGGAACAGTGCCAGCAAAAACAGCACCAGCAAAATAACCGCCGTGATCACCCGCTCCCTAAGCATTCTGCTCTCCTTGACCCGGTTTACTGTTTAACTTCTTACTGTTCATCTTTTAACTGGTCAGCTGCTCGCTGGTCCGGCCAAAACGCCGCTCACGCTTTTGATACGAGGCAATCGCCTTGCCCAGCTCCTTACGATCAAAGGCCGGCCACAGTGTGTCGGTAAAATACAATTCGGTATAAGCCAATTGCCACAACATGAAGTTGCTGATGCGCTGTTCGCCCCCGGTGCGGATGAACAAATCTGGTTCGGGCGCGTCACTCATCGAGAGGTAGGGTTGCAAGTCTTCTTCGGTGAAGGTTTGCGCAAGGCTCGGATGCTCCCTGAGCATGTTCTGCACCGCGTGCATCACGTCCCAGCGTCCGCCATAATTCGCGGCGATGGTCAGCGTCAGGGCGGAATTGTTTGCGGTAAGCTGCTCGGCATCCCGCATGGTCTGCTTGAGCTTGTCGTCGAAACGACTACGGTCGCCGATGATTTTCAGGCGGATGTTGTTTTTGTGCAGCTTGGCGACTTCGCGTTCCAGCATTTTCAGGAACAGTGTCATCAGGAAGGAAACCTCCTCAACTGGGCGTCGCCAGTTTTCGCTGCTGAATGCGAACACAGTCAGGTACTCCACGCCCAAATCGCGGCAAGCCTTCACCACTTCGCGCAATGCTTCCACCCCGCGCTGATGCCCCGCCACGCGCGGCATGAATCGCTGTTTCGCCCAGCGCCCGTTACCATCCATGATGACGGCAATATGGCGGGGGATACTGGCGGTATCCGGAATGGTGCGGGTGGAACTAGGGAGGAGGTTGGCCATTATTCCAAGTTTATAGTCGGAATCAGACTGCCATCAGATCGGCTTCTTTGGCGGCGAGAGCCTTGTCTATTTCAGCGACGAAGCGATCGGTCAACTTTTGTATTTCGTCCTGTGTACGACGCTCTTCGTCTTCCGCGATCTCTTTGTCCTTGAGCGCATCCTTGAGGGTGTTATTGGCATCACGGCGAATGTTGCGCACCGCCACCTTGGCGGTCTCACCTTCAGATTTGATCACCTTGATCAAATCGCGGCGGCGTTCTTCTGTCAACATCGGCATCGGCACACGTATCATATCGCCGCTGGTGGCCGGGTTCAGCCCCAGGTCAGAATCGCGAATCGCGCGCTCCACCGGGCCTACCATGTTCTTTTCCCACGGCTGTACACCGATGGTGCGCGCGTCGACCAGCGTGATGTTGGCGACTTGAGTAACCAGTGTCGGATTTCCGTAGTACTCCACCATCACATGATCCAGCAAACCGGTATGCGCACGTCCGGTGCGCACCTTGCCCAAGTCTGCCTTCAACGCATCCAGCGACTTCTGCATTTTTTGTTCAGTGGTTTTTTTGATGTCAGCAATCATAGTTTGCTCCTGAGTCAGTCACAACGAACCAGTGTCCCCTCACCCTCGCCCAACACCACGCGCTTCAGCGCACCGGGCTTGAAAATACTAAATACGATGATCGGCAACTTCTGATCGCGGCACAATGTCAGTGCCGTGGCATCCATCACCTTGAGATTCTTGCTGATCGCGTCGTCAAAGCTCAGGCTTTGATAGCGAGTCGCGCTGGGATCCAGCTTGGGGTCGGCGGTATAAATGCCGTCCACCTTGGTGGCCTTGATCACCACCTCGGCGGACATTTCCACGCCGCGCAAAGCGGCGGCAGTGTCGGTGGTAAAGAACGGGCTGCCGATGCCTGCCGCGAAAATCACCACCTTGCCGTCTTCCAGATAGCGCAGCGCTTTGCCGCGAATGAACGGTTCGGCGACTTGCTCCAGATTCAATGCAGACTGCACGCGGCAATCCAGACCCGCATGCGTCATGGCATCCTGCAACGCCATCGAATTCATCACGGTGGCCAGCATACCCATGTAATCGGCAGTCGCCCTATCCATCCCCGCCGCTGACGGAGCCACTCCACGGAAGATGTTGCCGCCGCCGATCACGATCGCCACTTGCACACCCAACTCGACCACTTCCGCAATCTCGGCCACGATGCGCTCGATCACCTCGCGATTGATGCCGTAGCTGTCGTCGCCCATCAGGGCTTCGCCGCTGAGCTTGAGCAGGATGCGTTTATAGGCGGGTGCGCTCATGGCAATTAACCCTTGATGGAACTACTAGCCATTCGACTAGGCTGGCTAACGACGCCAGCCGAGTCGCTGGTTATTGCAGCCGCTGCGGCGGCAGCCACTTCAGCCGCGTAATCTTCGACCTTCTTCTCGATACCCTCGCCCACCACGAACATCTGGAAGGCGGTCACCGATGCGCCCTTGCTCTTCAGCAATTGCTCGATGGTTTGCTTGCCGTCTTCGGCTTTGACGAACACTTGACCCAGCAGGGTCACTTCCTTGAGGAATTTCTGCACCGTGCCTTCGGCGATCTTTTCCAGCATCGCATCGGGCTTGCCGGCTTCGCGCGCCTTCTCGATGGCGATACGGCGTTCGGTCTCGATGTCCACCGGATTCACCCCGGAAGCATCGATAGACTTGGGCTTGCTGGCGGCGATATGCATGGAAAGGTCGCGGCCCAGCGCTTCGTCGCCGCCGGTGTAATCCAGCAATACACCGATCTTGCTGCCATGCAGATAGCTGGACAGCTTGCCGGTGCTGGTCGCATAGCGCTCGAAACGGCGGATGCTGACGTTTTCGCCCAGCTTCATGATCAGCGCTTTGCGGGTTTCTTCCACACTGCCGGAACCGTTGGCGATCGCCATACCGGACAACGCGGCGATGTCGGCGGGATTGTTCTTCGCCGCAGTCTCGGCCGCATTTTTTGCAAATGCGACAAAGTCATCGTTCTTGGCCACGAAGTCGGTTTCGCAGTTCACTTCCACCACTGCACCGGTCTTGCCGTCCTTGGCGATGAACGCGCTGACCACGCCTTCAGCGGTCACACGACTGGCCGCTTTGCTGGCTTTGGCACCGCTCTTGATGCGCAATTGTTCTTCAGCCGCTTTCAAATCACCCTTCGATTCTACCAGCGCTTTTTTGCATTCCATCATGCCGAGACCCGTTGCCTCGCGCAGTTCCTTGACCATACTTGCAGTAATTTCCGACATCTTCTACTCCGTAATAAATATTCGACAAAAATTTTTAATCAGTCACAGCACCCTTGCTTGCCGTCGACACCAGCTTGGCGTATTTCGCCAACACACCGCGCGTATAGCGGGGCGCAGGTGGTTGCCAAGCGGCGCGGCGGCGCGCCAGCTCCGCATCATTCACATTGAGTTGCAGCAAGCGTTGCTCCGCATCTATGGTCACCGAGTCACCCTCGTTGACCAGCGCAATCGTGCCGCCCACCGCTGCTTCCGGCGCGACATGCCCGACCACCATGCCGTAAGTGCCGCCGGAGAAACGACCATCGGTGATAAGGCCGACGGAATCGCCCAAACCTTCGCCGATGATGGCCGAGGTGGGCGACAACATCTCGCGCATACCGGGGCCGCCCTTGGGGCCTTCATAACGGATGACCACCACATCGCCCGCTTTTATTTTCCGCGCGAGGATGGCTTCCATGCACGCCTCTTCCGAATCAAACACGCGCGCCGGTCCGGTGATCTTGTGCAACTTGACACCGGTGATCTTCGCCACCGCGCCTTCCAGCGCGAGATTGCCTTTCAGGATGGCAAGGTGTCCTTGCGCATAAATCGGATTATTCCACGGACGGATCACATCCTGATCCTTTCTAGGCTCGGCCGGCACATCCTGCAAAACTTCCGCAATGGTCTGGCCGGTAATGGTCAGCGCATCGCCGTGCAAAACGCCATGCGCGAGCAATATCTTCATCACCTGCGGAATCCCGCCGGCACGATGCAAGTCGGTGGCGACATATTTTCCGGACGGCTTCAGATCGCACAGCACCGGCACACGCGCCCGTATGATTTCGATGTCATCGATCGAGAGTGATACCTGTGCGGCATGGGCGATGGCGAGCAAGTGCAACACCGCGTTGGTGGAGCCGCCCACCGCCATGGTTACCGCAAGCGCATTTTCAAAAGCATCGCGCGTCAAAATCTGACGCGGCAGGATTTGTTTTTTTATTGCATTCACCAACACTTCAGCAGATTTCGCGGTGCTCTCCGCTTTTTCCAGATCTTCCGCCGACATCGTGGAGGAATACATCAGGCTCAGCCCCATCGCCTCGGCGTTGGAGGACATCGTATTCGCGGTGTACATGCCGCCGCACGAACCCGCGCCGGGACATGCGTGGCGCTCGATCTCGGTCAACTCGGTCTCGTCGATCTTGTGCGCGGTATATTGTCCCACTGCCTCGAAGGAGCTCACGATGGTCAGGTCGCGCCCCTTGTAATGACCAGGCTTGGTGGTTCCGCCGTACACGAAAATAGCTGGAATATTCAAACGCGCCATCGCGATCAGTGCGCCGGGAATGTTCTTGTCGCAGCCGCCGATGGCGAGCACGCCGTCCATGCTCTGGCCGTTGCACACGGTTTCAATGGAATCGGCGATCACCTCGCGCGACACCAGCGAAAATTTCATCCCCTCGGTGCCCATCGAAATACCGTCCGAAATGGTGATCGTGCCAAACACCTGCGGCATGGCGCCGGCCTTTTTCAACGCGGCTTCGGCGCGCGCGGCCAATGCGCCGATGCCCATATTGCACGGCGTGATGGTGCTGTGTGCATTCGCCACACCGACGATAGGCTTGTCAAAATCCTTGTCACCAAACCCCACCGCGCGCAGCATGGCGCGATTGGGCGAACGTTGCACGCCTTGGGTGACGGTCTTGCTTCTACGGTTGTCAGACATGCTTGTCGCTTATAAAAAATTTATCGCTTATAAAAAAAGGGGCTCGCGCCCCTTTATTGCGCCTTGTTTGAGTTTAGGCTGCTTGTTCGGATGCTTGTTCGGATGCCTGTTCTGCAACTTGTTCGACCAATTCATTCATCGCTTGCGCACGGCCTTCCAGCACCGCGTCGGCAATACCGCGCGCGTACAGACGAATCGCCTGGGTGGAGTCGTCGTTGCCGGGAATGATGTAGTCCACGCCCAGCGGGGAATTGTTGGTGTCCACGATGCCGATCACCGGGATGCCCAGCTTTTGCGCCTCGACGATGGCACCCTTCTGGTAGCCCACGTCGATCACGAACAGCGCGGCCGGCAGGCCTTTCATATCCTTGATGCCGCCCAGACTGCGATCCAGCTTTTCCAATTCGCGCTTCATCATCAACGCTTCTTTCTTGGAAACTTTTTC
>CABDYQ010000121.1_pt1 | contig 19081 bp, 27 predicted proteins | sample 3132001 | NCBI WGS metagenome assembly CABDYQ01 (sample SAMEA5534338, study PRJEB31848) | metagenome | biome: tundra; feature: field; material: soil | place: USA | collected 2013-05 | depth 0.45 m
TAACATTGCTCGCGGCTAGCATTCACCTATGCGGTTTCCGAACATTTTAATCGGATACACAGCCGTCAATTAAATGCAGTTTGGTTGATCCATATCAGTGAATGGATGCACGTTTCCAGTTATGTTACGTTGCGTTGTGTATTTTTTTGGCTCAGTTGCTGCGTGTGGCGCAGTTGCTGCGTTAGAGTGCTTGGGTCTGCTTCGAATAACGTCTTGATTTTAAATAACTTAGGGGGTTTTACATGAGCACAAATAAGTCGATGGTATCTCGATCCTTTTGGTCTATTATCGTAGGCGGGATGTTGACCGGTATGGGAAATGGCAGTGTGTTCGGTGCAACTTTGATGTGCTTGATGGGGCGCGGGGGGTTTGATAACTGGGGCGGTGTAGGTACGACTGCTTATGATCCGGCAACATTTACCGGATTTATTGATTGGGCGATGATTGTTTTTGGGATTGCGTTTGTTGTGATTCTGGTCGTTGGGTTGGGTCGCCATGATAAATTAGAGCGAGCGGCTGGCTAACCTGTATCTTTTGGCGGCGTAGCCTGTTCGTTTGCGATTTTTTATTCTTTAAGGGGAAGTAGCTATGGCTTTAATTGCGGGATCACTTGGGGTGCTATTGGCGTTTTCGAGTATGTTGCTATCGTGGTATATTCTTATCCCACATACCAGGCGTGAAAGAGAAGATGAAGGGATGGACATGGGAGAATTGAAATGAGTGGTATATTCCCACATGAAAAAAAAGATGGGGTCGATCATCATTAGTGTGTTCATTTGAATTGAGGGAGGGATAGTGCATGCTTAAATATCTATTTGCCAAGAACGAAGACATACCGTCTGGTTCTGCGGCGGTTTTCTTCGGGTTTTCTTCTATAGTCTGGTTCGTTATCGGTACGGGATTAGGGTCTTTCAATGCGGCGAAACTCGCATTTCCTGATTTTGTGACGGGTAACGAATTTTTTGCTTTTGGACACATGCGCCAAGTGCACGTGATGGCCGTGATCTTTGGCTGGATATCGATGGCTTTTGCCATGGCCATGATGTACATCACACCCGCGCTCGGGAATAATAAATTGTGGTCCGAAAAGCTGGGCTTGTGGAATTGTATGCTGTGGAACGTGGGGCTGACTCTAGGCTTGACGGTTTTGTGGGCGGGCGTTACCTCGGGCCGTGAATATTCCGACTTTCCCTGGCCGATAGATTTGTATATTGCCTTCGCCATCTTCATTCCGCTCGGTGTCAACGTCTGGATGACTGTTCTGAATCGCCGTACTCAAGGGATTTACACCACTAATTGGTTTTTTCTGGCAGCCACCTTCATGGTGATTATCGTATTCTTGATTGGTAATTTGCCTGAATTCTTTCATTTGACCGGCCTGACTGAGGCGTATCTGACATGGTGGTTTGCGCATAACGTGCTGGGATTGTGGATTACTCCAGTGGCCGCTGCGATCGCGTACTACGTCATTCCCAAGGTGACGGGTAATCCGTTGTACTCCCATCGCATTGGACACTTGCACTTCTGGTCCGTGGTGGTGTTTTACTCCACACCTGCAGCCCATCACCTGATGTCTGCGCCTCTGCCTGAGTGGTTGAAGTCGTTCGCCTCTGTGGAAGGCGTGCTGATTTTGGTGCCTGCAATAGCATTCGTGTCGAATATCCTGCTGACGATGCAAGGCAAGTGGTATATGTTTGTTGAGAGTATTGAGATTCGTTTTACCATCACAGGTTGTTTGATGGCGATCCCGCTGAATATGCAAGGTGGTTTTCAGCAAACCCGTGCCATTAACTGGTACATACATGGGACAGGCTGGATTGTTGCTCATGCCCATCTTGCGTTGCTGGGATTTTCGACTTTCTTGGAGGCGGCTGCGGTTTACTACGGTTTGCAAGCATTAACTAAGCGTAAGCTGTATTCGATAACGCTGGCCAATTTGCATTTTTGGTTGTTGTTGATCGGTTTTACCGTTTACTGGGTTTCCATGACGATCGCCGGTTTGATTCAGGGCGCAGGCAAGATATATGAGGTTCCCTATATCGATGTGGTGATTGCAGAGCATCCTTATATGATCGCACGTTGGCTTGGCGGTACCATGGTATTTGTTGGCAACGTTTTGTGGTTGTACAACATGTGGATGACGGCACGCAAAGGGACTGTAGTGCCACAGGGTCGTATGCCTCATGAACTGGCTTACGAACGCTAATATTATATTAGGCCGAGTAAAATTTAGGGAGATCAAGCATGACTGGATTTAGACAATATAAAATCGGAGCGAGACTGTTCGGCCTTGCGCTGGGCGGCTCGATGACTATTACCCTGTTTTTGCCGAGCATTAATATCGCGGCAGTGTCCTCAACTGATGTTGCTCTTACAAAGCAATTGGCAATAGGTCACGAAACGGGTTTCAATCTTGAGGACCCGTTTCTGTTGGGTAAGAACAAGCCCATTAGTGTTGCGCTTAAGGTTGATCCCAAGACGGGTCAGCCTTTAGATGGGGGCATGATGGTGTATGTATATCAGCAGGGAACGTCCTATCCGGCGGGGATATTGCATCCACGGATTTTGGGTGAAGGGATCCAGCAGTTGAGTGAGGATAAAGGACATATTAACGATGCGACAGATGCACGGAAAACTGCGGGTGCGGTCTTCACTTTGAATAAGGGGACCTATCAAGGTAGGGAGTTTAGTTACATTGAAAATCTTACCGCAACCAAGGGTTGGACTCCTGCTGACGTGATGCGTGTAGCCAAAGATGAAGATGTGTCGCATGCGGGCAAGGGGAAAACCATGTTTGTGCGCGAGGGATGCTGGTGGTGTCACACGCTGCTGCCTGAGGAAACGCAGGATTGGCAGGTATTTGGCGCTCCACCGATGCTGGGAGATTTTAATGGTGAATCTCCAACCGCATTTGGTTCTGATCGGAAGGCTCCAGACTTGTTGCATGTTGGTTCACGCAATTCATCCAGAGAGTGGATGATGATGCACTTCTTCAATCCGCGTTTGGTTCAGCCGCACTCAATCATGCCGCGCTTTGACTATCTGTGGGGCGAAAAGGATGCTGCCGGTCAGAAGATCGATTTCGCCAAGTGGAGAGCCGAGTATGACGAATATCGTGAAGGCAAGCGGGTAACACCTCCGGATGTTCCCAGTTATGCCAGCGATTCTGAAATTCGCAGTCTGGTTGATTTTATGTTGAGCTTAAAATAACAGGGGGGATAGATCATGGCTTGGAAATTAGATAAACCGTTACATACTCTTAGCGATGAGGCTTCGAATGAAGCAGATAAGACGTTGTGGGAACATGAAGATCTGGGTGGAATGACGGAAGATAATAATCGTATGCCCATGCCCGTTGTATGGTTGGTCGCTCTGACCATCATCACGGCTTTTGCGGTTACTTTTCCGTTGTGGGGGCAACGCCCGACCGCTGCAATTTACGTGGGCTATGTAAAAGCAATGAACTCCCCGGAAGTGATGGCGATTCAAGACGATAATGCCGCAATGAAAAGAATCATGCAGATGAATATAGGGGGGCCAAATGACGCAAAATTAGAGCGCCATCCTGTGACCATGGATGATTTGCGTATTATCAAGCCGCAGATCGAAGCCTTGATGGCCAAAGGCGTGGATATGGAGGAATTCACGGTGATTGGTGATCGTGTTGTGATGGCAAATTTCGAGGGTAATAAGAAGGCAGATGGCACGACCGAAAGAAAGCAGCCGTGGTGGGACACAGGCTATCTGATTGATATTTTTTACCTGAGTTATTTCTTTATAGGGGTGACTATACTGATCAAAAGACTGCCCCCTCACACTTGGCAGCCCAGGCATGGTCACGATCATTCATACCAGAGTGATCATCAAATTTAATTGAAGCGGGTCGGGGGAATCCTCGACCCGGTTCAGTGGTTTTAACTTTAGGAGAATTCACATGATTGAACTTGATCACGGCCCGCTCGCACTGTCATTAATAATCGCTATTGCTTTTGGGTGTCCGATTTTGTATAGTTTTTTCGTCGATCGTAATAAAGATCGTAATGATAAAAAATAATTATAAGCTAGACATATATAAAATTAGTGTTGCTGAGGTCTTGTTGGCTCGGTGTGATTAGTTAAGTAAATGAAATGCCTCGCCGAAAAAAAGGCGCGGCATTTTTATTTAAGTTAGTACCCAAATGGCAACAGGAGTTAACGATTCAAATTCTTGATCCTTATTTTACGCGGCTTCTTATCTCGCAGTTAAGCTCAGAAATTTCGCCAAAGCTTGATCTCAGCATCGAAGGGATGCGTAGCCAGCAGTTCAGTGAGGGCGTATTTGCCTTTTTGCTGATAGGGATTGTGGTTTTTTCCGGGATTGTCATTGCGCTTATGTTCAGCAAAAACCGCCCGGAGGAAGTAAGGTTGGGTGAGCGTTTGATGTTTGTTGCAATTATTCTCGGTGTAGTGGTTGCAGTTATTTTTGGTGCGTTACAGATGCTTGGCGGCTACCTTTTCTGATTATTTATTGTGGAAAAAAACTATGGCTAATTTCTTCGAAACTCTTCCGGACGGTTGGACCATATATCTATGGTTGATCATCGGGGCGATGATTATTGTTGCGGTACTTTACTGGATACGGTGGGGCTCAAAAAACGAACAGTTTGATGAAGACATTAAATATGTGATTTTTGATGAGAAGGACCAGGATAAGATGACTCCGGATGAGTTCGCCAAAAGCCGAACTGTCATACATTCGCAGATAGAGAGCCGCAAACGGTTTCTGGCGAAAGACGCAGAAAAGCATAAGTTAGGGGTATGAAACGCGGAGAAAAAGTTGTTCTGGCATTGATTGGCCTAGTTCTTTTTGCAAGTGTGGTGCGTTCGCAACTGCACGTCGAAGAAAAGCATGACAGAGACATTCCTTTCTATAGTGCGGCTACGCCCGATGTGGCTAGAAAGGCGATGGATATTTACCGCAGCAATGGCTGTAAAAGCTGTCACACGTTATGGACTCTGCAAGACATGTTGCAGTCTGTTCCGGCTCCCATGCTGGATGGCATTGGTTCGTTACGCACCGAGACCTGGTTGTACGGATATCTTTCGTCTCCCAATCCGCAAGTAGTATTGCCGTCTCGTCTGAAAAAAGAGTATCAGATGCCATCTTATGCAACCTTGCCGGAAGGTGAGCGGCATCTTTTAGCACAATATTTAGCAAGCCTAAAAGTTAAAGATTGGTATTTTGATCAAACCAAGAAGGCTGAGTACGAAAAACTGACCGGTGTGGAGTACCATAAATGAATCAGCGATATCTCAGGGGATTGGTTGCAGTGTTGATTGGTATGTCCTTAAACCATTTGGGAGATAGGCTGCTTGGGGTCAAGATAGAACTTTTTTCGGGCCTTTCCACATTTAGTTTTGCTTGGGCATTGGATGTATTTTTTGTGCCTTTTTTGGTTGGCTTGGTGGTGGCTTGGATATTCGGCATGGGCGCGAAATGGTTGAGTTATTTTCCACCCCTGATTGTGCGTAGCTTGAGTTATGCCGAAATTCTGTACTTGTCCGGCACTCCACATGGCAGCATTTTAAACCCACTGGGTTGGTGGGGCTTCTTTGTCATTCTGGCAATGGAGGCGGCTGGTTTTGGCGGAATAGTAGGGGAAGTTATGATCAAGAATGTATATGGCCGCTCAAATAAGATCATTCCTGCGGACAGGAAACAGTCTGTCGCTGTAAAGGAATCATAATGCCGGGTGTGACCAAGCATACTGTTCCGAGCCCGGCAGATCGTCTGCGAAGAAAGCGATTTCTATCTGCTACGGTTATCACTTGTATTGCGTTGGTGATAATTGGGGGAAGTTTACATGTTGTCAAACTGGGTTCGATACGCATGGGCGAAATGCGTGCCTTGGCAACTTATAACCTGAAAGAAGAGTCCACCCGGATTCGAGCTGCCGGTGAAGATATTGCAATACACGAGCAAAATGAAGAACGGAAAAACCAAGCTGTAGGATATACAGTGGCAGAGTCAGAGGCATTGCTGACCAAGGAACAGTGGCAAGAGCTGGAGACCTCGGTGCTGATTCCAGCAGGGAAATTCCTGATGGGTACAGATTTGAAAACTACCGATGAGGCTTCCCGCCCGCAACACGTGGTCAATTTGAACGCATATCGTATCGACAAATATTTGGTGACCAATGCGCAATACGCACGATTTATTGCTGCAACTGGACATCGCCCTCCTTCGGATTGGAAAAACGGCAAGATACAACAAGGGGTTTTGCTGTATCCGGTTACCTTAGTTAATTGGTACGATGCTTCAGCCTACGCGAAATGGGCGGGTAAGCGGTTGCCTACAGAGGCGGAATGGGAAAAGGCAGCGCGCGGGACAGACGGGAGACGCTGGCCGTGGGGTAATGAGATGGATCCTGCTCGTTTGAACACTTACTACAATGTTGGTTCGGCTAGTAATGTAACTGCGTATGCCAACGGAGTCAGCCCATATGGTGTTTTCGACATGGCTGGTAATGCCGATGAATGGGTTGAAGATGACTTTCTTCCATATAAAGGTACGGATGCTGCGGCAGAAGTGTTTCAGGGAAAGGTGGCGCGAGTCCTGAATTCAGAGGATCGCGCCATGAAGTTATCCGATATGGTCCCGGTAAATCGGCAATACAAAGTTCTGCGCGGAGGGTCATGGAAAGGCGATCCTTTTTCCACCGCTTCCTATCACAGAGATTATGCATGGCCAAATTTTGCTTCGGATTTTTATGGATTTCGTTGTGCATCCAATTTGCGAAAATAAACGATTTAACGGAGGTTTATGATGAACCACATTTGGGTGAGAATCATCCTGATGCTGTTCGGTTCAGTTGGAGCCTCATCAGCACAGGCGGCAGTTGATAGCTACCGTTTTGCACACGTTACCATTTCAACACCTTGGTACATCTTTATATTTTTATTGATGGGAGTTTTTGCTCCCTTTGTTATAATGGCTGTGTTGGCTTGGCGCAACGCCATACGTAAATCCGACCGTGAAGTTGCTGATGCTGACCACAAACATTCTGTAAAGTAGAGAGTTTATGCTGCAAACTACAAAGATGTTTTTCAGAACGTCACTTCTTCGTTCTGCCGGGATTATATTGGCAGCATCGCTGTCGATTCTGAGCGTGCTTCCTGCACATGCAGAAGACACGTCTCAGGCAGGCGACAGTGCGCAAATCTTGCAGGCTTTCAATCGGCAACATAGAGACGCAGAGCATGCAAAATCGATAACCGATAAAGACAAGGGACGCATCATGTTTTTGTTGGGAGTGGTGCTTGTAACGCTGGTTCTAATTACCGGAGGGCTGGGGATCGCCATGGGGCTGTATGGAAAGCCGGTGTTTGTGGCGCACATGATCTTTGCCGGTCTTAGTATAACGCTGGCGATAGTCCATGCGATTGTGGGACTGGTATGGTTTTACCCTTTCTAGCTTTTTTCGTTTCCCAATTTTCTGTCTGCTACGATTGTGTCAAATATATTTCGGTGTCCTTTCACCACCAAGTATGACTCTTAGGGTTGTACCAGTGTTGCCTAATCGCTAGGCTTCCAATTACCCATCTAATCTTTTCATGTCACACACTCAGCCATCCAGCTTGAATTCCGAAACTTCAAGCAGGACATCATGGTGGTTGGTGGTGGCCATCCTTTATTGCCTGTCGGGTTTGACCAGTCTTGCCTATGAGGTGCTGTGGGCACGCATGTTGTCCATGCAATTTGGAGTAAGCATATTCGGCGTAGTGCTCACTGTTGCGGCGTTCATGATCGGGTTAGGTCTGGGCAGTCTGGCGGGGGTGAGATGGGCAAAGCAATGTAATAAGCCATTGGCCCTATTTGCAATGCTTGAGATGGCAATCGCGCTCTATGCTTTGTTGTTACCAAGCTTGCTTCATTCGGTCAGCGGATGGATGGAAGGTATTGCCGTTCAGCTGACGTTAGCGCAGTGGTATCTATTGCAAGGGGCAGAGGCCTTGTGTTTGCTGGTAATTCCGGCATTTGCAATGGGAGTGGGTTTTGCACTGGTGCTGAAAGTCGTTGAGCGTACACCGCTATCGCTGGGAAAACTTTATGGGCTGAACACGATAGGGGGGGCCGCCGGAGCACTGTTCCCGCTGTGGAGTTTGCCGGTATTAGGCTGGATCGTTTCGGTGAGGACCATAGCCTTGCTTGGATTGATGGTCGGTAGCGCGGCATTAGCCTTGTCGCGTTTTACTCGATCCGGTGATGGTTCACTTCAGCCGATAGAGAACAACAGGCAACCACGCCCACCATTATTTGCTCTGATCATTTATGCCGGGATCGGAGCCGGCAGCATCATGCTGGAAGTCGGCTGGATACGTTTGTACGGCATGATCATGCTGCGCACCGAATATGTGCTCGGGGTGATCTTGGCGGTATTTCTCCTTGGAATTGCGCTTGGCAGCATGTTCTTGCCGCGCATGCATAAATACTGGCTGTCTGTGCTGATGCCGTTTGTAGCAGGCGGGGGCGTACTGTTAAGTTTGTGGTTGCTTCCGGCCGCCTCCGCTTGGGTAGAGCACAGTCAGTTCCAAACATTTTTTGGCGCACTGTGGTCGCAAGCATTGATGCTGGGAATATTTACTCTGCCGGTCACTTTGGCATTGGGGGCTTGGCTGCCATTATTGGCCAGCCGCTTCGGCAGCGCGGAGGCGAGTGGCGTATGGTTATACGGTGCAAACTGTCTGGGAGGCGGGGTCGGTGCAGTTGTTGCCTGTTTGGTGTGCATTCCCTTGTTTGGCAGCGCGGCGATGGTTGCGTTGGCCGGGCTTGTAATCGCTGCTTTGGGTTTGATATGGGTCAAATCACGCTGGGCTTGGCTGGTATTTGCGGCCATGCTGCTGGTTGCATGGCCTTTACGCAGCATGCCGCCAGTGCACGAGCTGTTGCCGAAAATCGAAGCGAATAGCCGGGATTTATATCTATATGAAGATGCGATTTCCCTGACGCATGTAGTACAGCAACAGGATGGCCAACGCGTACTCTTGAGCGATTTACAGCGTATGGATGCCTCCACCGATCCGAGTGCGGTAGAGATTCAGATGGATCAGGCACGGCTCGCATTGCTGCTCCACCCCGCGCCGCACAGTGTATTATTCCTTGGGTTGGGAACCGGAATTTCGATGGCGGGATCCCTGCCTTTCCCCGATTTGCACCGTAGTGCGGTGGAATTATCTCAAGGGTCGATTTTCGCCGCCAAGTATTGGTTTGCGCCGGTAAATGGCAACATCATGGATCAAGCGCAGATTCAACGGGACGATGCCAGGCATTTTCTAAGTACGACACAACGCAATTACGATGTGATCGTCGGCGACTTGTTTCATCCCGATCTGGCGGGGATGGGTTCTTTGTTGTCCGTGCAACAATTCCAAAGGGCGCGAAACCACTTGAATGCCGATGGGATATTCGTACAGTGGCTGGCACTTAACCAGTTCGATATTAAATCACTCAACGTTGTTCTGCGCAGTTTTCAGCGAGTGTTTCCAGATGCCCAATTGTTTATGGATGGTATGCATCTGGCCTTGGTTGGCCCAAGAAAAAACTTCTCTGGAGCCAGTATAATACTCGGAAATTTGCATCGGTTGACAGTGCAAGAGCAGGGGCAGGCAACAGGTGACGAAGGTGCGTGGACCTGGCTTGGCCGTTATTGGGGACCGATTTCTGGGAGTAGCGGACCGGTTCAGGATGAGTGGGTGCCGTACATCGAATTCAATTTGCCACGTGCGCGTTACGACGGAAGCGTTAATCTGGCGACTTTGATGTTGTGGTTGTTGCAGCGGCATCCTGACGCTGATGCGGCCATGAAAATATTGGGAATCGGTGCGGATGACAAGAGCAGATTCGGGCGCGCCTATGTGGCGACCGAACTTGCTGTGCGAGCATGGGTCTCCTCCATTCAAGGAGATGCAGCAAAGGCGGGCAGCTTAATTTGGTTGGCCTATCAGGCGAACCCTCAAGATCACTGGATTGCCAATGCACTAGCTGATAACATGATGCAGTCGCTCTCGCAGGCCAGTCAGCACGGTTTGAGCGAGCGCGAGGCATTCCAGCGAATCTTGAAAGTTTATCCGAATTATGTTGGTGCTTTACGCGCCCTCTGGCATCTGGAGCGGTCTGCGGGTAATATGCAAGAGGCGGAGCAATATCGTTTACGCCTGCTTGCAATATCACCTCTGGACGGTGAAGCGAGAGTAACTCCCTGAGTTTGTTATAACTAGTGCTGCACTAAAAGGTACCCATGTCCTCCGGTATTAACAAAACACTTTCCAGCATTCCAATCAAAGTTATCGGCTCTGGAGCGAGAAGAGGGGTGGCCAATTTTCGATGGAAACGGCGTGCCGTCCAGATAACCATTTTGTTATTGCTGGTGCTTATTCCGGTATCCGGGTTATTTCGGATCGACCCTGAAAATGGGGCGTTGGTGGTGTTGGGTTGGCAAATATGGTTTGCCGATTTCTTTTTAATATCCGGCTTGTGGATCATGTTGGCCAGTGCATTGGTCGCGCTGTATTCGGTTGCGGGAACCGTTTTTTGCGGGTGGGCATGCCCGCAGAATACCTTGGCGGAATGGGCAAACCACATGACCCATAAGTTGCTTGGCAAGCGTGCTGAAGTCAGCCTGACCGGTGAGGCGCCAAAAGTGGCGGCCGCTAAAAATAAGGTATTGAACTGGTCGTTGCTGGGACTCTCATTTTTATGTGCGGCGATGTTATTTGCGTTGGTTCCATTGCTGTACTTTTATCCGCCGGATGTGGTGTGGTCTTTTATAACTCTTAGAGCGGATATAAGATTAGCCGGTTCTTTGTATTGGATTTATTCGGTATGGGTGCTGATTATCCTTTTGGATATTGCAGTGCTTCGGCACTTCTGGTGTCGTTTTGCCTGCGTCTACAAGGTCTGGCAGCATTCGTTTAAAACCAAGGAAACGCTGCATGTGGCTTACGATGCCAGTCGAGCAGATGAATGCGAAAAATGTAATTATTGCGTTACAACCTGCTTTATCGAACTGGATCCGCGTAGGACAGAAATTTATGACAGTTGTATTAACTGTGGTGATTGCATCGATGCGTGCAATAATTTGCAGGCTAAAAAAGGTGGTGTGGGTTTATTGCGGTTTGAATTGGGGCAACGTGAACTGGGCAAGATCCGTCAATTCCGTGATAACTCCATGTCGTTGTTGTCGCGGTTCCGTTGGACTACTCCATTCGCAGTTCTGGGTGTTATTATGTTTGCGTGGGGAATCTGGACATACCAGCCTTATCACATAGCAGTGGGGTATTTGGAAACGGCTCATAATCAATCGGCGCGCGATTACCGTATCGAAGTTTCCAGCAAGCGATATCGCCCAACCGAATTGAGCATGTCGGTTGAAGGATTGCCACAGGATGATTTCACTCTGAGTAACCTTAAGGTGAACCTGGAATCGGTTGGGCGAACATCGGTATTCCTTTCGGTGTCGCCCAAATTACAGCGCGGCCTCTATCCTTTTGTGGTGGTGGTTCATTCCAATGATGGCTGGACCGGACGTTTTAATGTACAGCATTTTGCCGAATAGGGGGTATGTGTGATGGAACAGCAGGATAAAAAATTTGAATTGGCGAATGAAGAGTCGCAGTGGGGTGAGCACCGCAAAGATAATTTTGGCTATGCCTCGGACGAAGAGCGTTTGGAAAAGCGCGGCATGGAAGATTGGGAATTGGTAGAGAAGATTCCGGAATCGCAACGGAAAGTTCCTTATTGGTTCATGGCAGTGGTAGTGATTGTATTGTTGGTTGGTGTGGGCCTCAGTTTCCCATTCTGGGGGCTACGCCCCGGGGTTGTAGTGAAATGGACTGACTGGGTGAAAGATCCGGGATTTTTGGGATCGCTTGTATATATCACTGTTGCTGCAATATTCGTATATTACATGGTAAATTTCTACGGATCTTCTACCGGGGGTAGATTAGATTCAGACAAGGAAGAGCAGAGTAAAATCAAAAGCGATAAGCAAGAGTAAGTAGTGCAATCGGGCCTTATATATTTCTATCGGAATAATGAAAAAATTTCTGGCCATATTATTAAGTTTTCTTGCGGCGGGGCTTGCCGCTTGTAACGACGGAAGCGAGCCTCTTTCGATTCCTGCTCAGCACTGGAAAGAAACGGATGTGCGCATTGAGACTCATCCGAATCCGCCGCTTGCCGGTATGTCCGAGATTGTAGTTATCGTCACCGGCCCGCACGGCAAACCTACCCAGGATTTAACTATTTCTCTTCGTGGAAATGAGTCAATGCCGTGGGTGCAAGCGATTCAGGATGGGTTTATTGGTGTGTACCGTCGTGCGGTGGATATTGGGGACGGTGAGACAGTGGTATTGCAAGTGCGGCTTCAGCAAGGAACGGAGCAGAAAGTTTTGCTTTTTCCACTTAAACTGGCAGCGGGTTAATTTTGCCCAATTAATTCTGCAAAGGGGCTATTTCGTCGTTGGATGAGGTTGCTATAGTCAAAACGACATTTGCCAGATAAGTACAAAAGCCGATTGCCATTATCGTGCCGGAAATCGCCATAATAGGTCCGTAAAAGCGATGTACGGAAGGGATGTCTTGAGGGTTGGAATGTAATAACAATCCCTCCCAAATGCCAAAGACCATTTGTATGATGTAGAAACTATAAACCCCTATGCTGACCCACCAAAAGGTATGGCCAACTAATTTTACAGAATAAATTTTCTTCTGTGCGAAAATCGGGAGTAGATAAAAAGTTACGCCCATAGCCAGTAATACCACCCCGCCAACCAAATTCATATGAGCATGAGCCAACGGGTCAATCATATGTCCTGGACCGCCATAAGGGCTGCCAATCGAATCCAGCCATGCGCGAATCGGAGGCATGACCTGAAGCATGCCGTGAATGGCGCCGATAAAAAATGAAAGAGCAGATAGCAGCAGAAATTTTAACAGGTGTCGATGCAGAGAATCTGGTCTCATAAGGCGGGAGGATACAATATGCGGGTTGCTGGATGAGGCAGGATTAACCGATTAAGACGACTGACAGAAAATAACCGTGTTTACACGACACCACAAAGGAAAATGCCCGGCAATTGCCGGACACTTTCTGATGCGGACTTAATCGTAATGTGGATTTTAATTACTTCTTATTTCCTTCGACGATACGTTCAATTCCTAAACTGGATAGACTTACAGAAACCACGATTCCCAACACAAAAATTGTAATTGGCACTAGAAGTTCGATTGGCATAGCACACCCCTCCGTTTTGTTACGCGACTTATCAAAAAAGGCATAAGGACAACACGCCCACTACCTACTACTAAGCGCCAGTCTAGCGGAATCTTTCTTCTCGTGCAACTCTTTAATATGCGGTCAATGCGCCACGGTGCTTTATGTATTGGCCGCATACATAATATTGCTGCCATGGTTCACTTCCTGATAAAATCGTCCAAGATGTGGGTTTAAGGTTATTGAGCTGGGTTCAATCGCTCGTCCGCTTGTCTCCTAATTTGGCTTGCCAACAGAAACTGGCATCTGTGAAAGCTGTGCTGCATATCTGTAAAACAGAGGTAACCTCTTATCACCGTATTACTTTCATCTGTAATCCACTCAATCGTTGCAAATCAATTCAATGACAGCGGTGTCGGGTGCGATGTACTATTTTTAAAATTGGCATACATTTCCATGAAAGACTAACTCTAAAATGAACAATTGGTTATTACGAATCCCCCAAAAATATTGGGCTTATCTCGCGCTGTCGCTTTGGGGTGCCCTCAGTTTCATGTTGTTGCACAAAACATCATATGGGATTGATGAGGGTGCAGCTCAGGCATTATTGCTGGCATGGTCGGTAGCAGATAATGTCGTCAGTCCGATTGTAACCTTGGGACTCCCCGATTTTCGCGCGGTATTTCTCGCCCCTGTCGGCTTTTTATGGACAGGTAATGTGCTTGCTGCAAAGATAGCTACAATTTTTGTGATGTCAGGTGCGGCGTGGGCATTCCACGCATGGCGGCAGCGCAGCGGAGATTCTGAAGGCGCGCTATTAGCGACCGGATTGTTGTTGATCTCTCCGCTGGTATTGGATCAAATCGACACTATTTCTGTCGCGCCATACCTGCTCATTACATTTGCGCTTGGTGCCTGGTCAGATCAAATGTACCGTGAATCGCCACAAGCATTCGGAGGAATGTATTTTGCTCAACTATTTTTATGTCTAGTGAGCATCACTCTCCACCCGGCGGGTCTCGCATACCCGTTGGCTTTGTTGTGGACATGGTATAGAACCCCACTTAACACAAAACACCGAAATTATTTTTTTGGTGGAATTGTTTTTACAGTTTTGTTGGCCCTGGTATTGACCTTGGGATGGAGTCATGTAGAGTGGTTTACGAACCCGATTAAGGGCTTGTCAAGTCTGCTCTTGGGATCGGCAGATAGTGATGAGATTGGAGCTTTCCGCTGGATTACCGGGATCGGGATGCTATTTATCCTGCTATTGGTTATTTGGAAGCAAGCGAGCAATTTATGGGCGGATTTACTAGGGCGTATTCTTTTGGTCGCACTCATCATTGGTGTGCTAACCGGTGATGAAATTTTTAGCATGGTTGCACTGACGACTTGTTTGTACTGGGGCTTACCTTTATTGTTGCAGAAACGAACCAGTTCGCATGGCGGGTTTTGGGGACAGCGCGGAGTGGTATTGTTGCTGACCGTCGTTATTTCTACAACATTCATGACTATTGACAAGGCGCGTTATCAAAAAGTGTTGGAGGGCAAGCTTGCACCACGCGACAACTTGATCAAAGCTTTGGTCGAGAATATCGAGAGTTTTTCAAAGGATGAGCATAAGCAAAACTCACCCACCGAAAAACCGTTTCGCATAGCAAGTCAATGGCCGGCACGAACCATGTTAGCTTGCCAGTGTGACACTTTGCCATTGCCACCCAGCGCCAAGGATGAACAAGCTCTGTTCGCGATGTTGCGGGGCGTCAATTATCTGATATTCGACCCGCGAGATCCTGTGAATAGCTCGCTCTCTCACAATCTTGCTTTAATGGATGCGGGGAAAGTCGAGACCGTCGCCTTGCAACAAGGAGGAGTAATCGTTGAAATCAAGGAATCCCCATTTGCGCAAAAACAGTGAGTGCATAGCATGATAGGCGAGATATTGATTTATGTGGTTATCGCGATCAGCTCTCTGTTCATAACGGGCTATGCGGTGCATATGTTCATAGGCGGATTGGTCAGCCCGGAAGCTGAGTACCAGCTTATCGCTATAGTTTGCTTAATTATTGTCGGTGTCATTGGTTACATGACATGGGATGTCATTCAAAGACGCTCGGGAAGGAAGTAGCGGTATCTGCTTGTGAAGAAGAGCCCGCTTTTATTTGAGGTGGCGTTTCAAAATCTCTTGAGCAGAGTGGTATTGATCTACAGTTGCAAACTGCCCGCTGTGAAATACAAATTGTAATTGTTTTCCTGCGCCATCCAAGCCAGAAATGCCAAAAGACTTACCCGCATAATCGGAGTAGTAGCGAAGGTTTTTCACCAAATCCACTTGAGCACCGTTTCTTTGCACCAAGCCAAGACTTTGCTCGCCCACTTTAAGACATACCGGTGCCGATGGCAAAAGCATCAACCGTGTTTTAAATACGCGATTAAACCCGGCAATAAAAAAGAAACAGGTTAGGAAAAAAAATAAATAGCCCATGTTGTGATCATCGCCATACCAAAAACTGGCAGCTATAGAGCCAAGAGCTATCACCGTTGGAATATAAAGCAACAAATCCCATACCATGCCTTTGCGATCCTGCATGAGCTCAAATCGCATCGTCTCTGCCATATGCCTATCCGCCATTATCCTGTCACCCACCCACTTTTTTGTTTTCAATTTACTGCCGTGATCAAGATCGGCTCTACGCCTCACAAAATCTGTTTGATTGCCTCGTCTAATTCTCCGTATAACATTCGACCCGCGCGTTCAAAGTGCACAATACCATTCTTGTCGATGATAAACGTCCAAGGGTCGCCCATGACCTGATAGGCTTTATACGCTTGCGGGTTCTCATACTGATCTATGTGGATAAATATCATCTGACCCTGATACTTATCCAGGATTGCTTTAAGCATTTGGAGTTGCTCGTCACAATTAGTGCAATGTCCGGGAGTTGCAAATTCCAACACAATCGGCTTGCCGGTTAATAAAGCCTTATCAACCGAATACTGATACATGCGAGGATCCGGCTGCCGATAAGTGGTAACTTTACTGAAGTTACCCCCTACATCCGCCAAAGTCTTAGTGGGCAAACTTGGAGCGCGCGCGCCTACCGCGAAGCCCGCAGATAATCTCTGCTCGCACCCCCCCGTCAAGCACAACAGAACAATCCCGCAACAGGCCGACAGAAACGGTCGTTTGTTCATATCCGCTTTTGCCACCCAATCGTAGTTTTATATAAGTTATACCCCCAGATGATATTTGCCGACAGCACTAGCGTTCCAAATATGCCGACAAAAGCAAGCAAGTGACTGACCAATTTTTCGGTATCTTCGCCCGTACCCAGCCCCCCGATCAGCCCGGCAACGAGGAAAAACACTACCATCCCGATCAGCCCGAAGTTATGCATCCAAAAATGGATCTTCACCAGGCGCACACTGTAGATCGGTCGACGGGCAACCGTGGGAACTACATAGTATAAAGCAGCAAATATCGCCATCTCGACCCAGCCCAGCAAATTGATGTGCCCATGCGCCAAGGTAATTAAACGTCCATGCGGGCTATAATCCACAAAATGCCGGAAGGCTGGAACACCGCCCATAATTGCGCCCCAAGAGAAACCGATGATGCTGTAAATTATGCACGCATATACAAACCATAAAATGTACATGGTGAAATCCTTACTCTGTGATGCGCTATGCTCAATGTTTTCCGTCATGCTGCCCCTCTTGTGGATTTGATTTCATCCAATCGCGAATATCCTTGTACTGACTTCGCCAACCGTCCGGTGCCCACATGTCAAGCATGGCGTTGATAAAACTTGATTCGCCTTTGGGTGGCTCGAATGATGAAGATGATCCTTGATCAGCTTTTAGTTCGGATAGAAAAATTGCCATAACACGTAAATCCGGATCTGGAAGAGCTGATACATAAGCCGCATCCTTGGGCGGAGCACCATGGTCCATAGTCTTCGCGCCATACGTCTGTTCCGGCTGTTTGAGAAAACTGTAGAAATAGTTGACATCATGCTTCGAACCTAGCCCATCCAGACTCAGGCCCATGCTAGTCCCGTTACCAACAGCTCTATGACAAGAGTAACAATTGCTTTGCTGATATAGCTGATAACCACGCAACCCATCAACTGAAAAATCGAAATGCGTCAAAATAGGATACATCGGTTTATCAGTGTTATGCCTAACCGATTCCAGTACAGTAAAGTTAACCACTGTAATAAGCACGAGCAGCGCAATTATCCCAAAAACGATCTTTTCTCCCTTTTTCATCTATCACCAATCCTGATCCAGCATAAAGCTCATGTAGAGTTGCCGTATTTCATCAGCGACTCACAAAGCAAAAAAAGACTGATCAACAGACCAGTCTCCATTAGACTTCCCGCACCAAAACACTCGGCGCGGGAACACACAAAAATATCGAAGAAAACTTTATCGAACGATCTTAACGTTTTTCAAAACCGACTTATTTTCAATTTCCATCCCGTCTCCTGCCGTACTATCGGCTGCTTGTGACAAGAAGGTTGCGGCATTATTTATATCTTCATCGGACAAAGTCTTAGCAATCGCCTGCATCTGTCCCATCGGATCATTTGCACGAGAACCATCACGCCAATGCGTCAACTGATTGACCAGATATACATATTTCTGCTGACCAATCTTCGGATAAATTGGATCGGCACCACGGCCATTAAAGCCATGACAAGACATACACGCAGAAACCTTACCCTCCACCCCATAGCGAACAAGAATCTGACCTTTGTAGGCCTCTCCTATCGTTTTACCGTCGGCTTTAAGCGCGCTGAGATCAGAAAGGTCAGCAGCCCTTGGGAAGCTGTTCTCATATGCAGCCAGATCCCGCCGGTCCTGAACACTCAGTCCTTTTGCAATACCATTCATCTGATCCATGGTCAGATCTTTACGCTTATCTTCTGCGTAATTGGTCAATTGCTTGACGATGAATACATATCCAATATTAGCAAGCCTGGGTGAGCCCATCGCATCATTGCCCATCGCATTGTCGCTGTGGCAAACAGAGCAAGCAGGAATGCCCGCATCCGGTTTGCCATTTTCGAAGATATTCTTCCCATTGGTGATATTCGCCGTTACGGCACCTTCTTCAGCAAAACTTGCACCTGAAAAAGCCAGCATGGCGACCGCTCCCCAACACACCATTGCCAAATTGGATAATTTACGCATGTACCCCTCCCCATTCTAAAATTTTTAATTACCTGCATTTAGTGCAGGTCAACGCTATCGCGTTCCTTCGCTGGACAAGCAAATCAGGAATTCTTTTTCATCAGAATAAAAGCCAAGCCAAATAAAAACACGAAAATAAAGACATACATAAGAATAACTTCGCTGGTTGTCACATCTGGCCATTCAAGCATTTGCAGCTCCTCGATCAATTATGATTATAAAATTAACAATCCCTATTCTGTTAAGGATACCGTCGATATTAGCATTAAGAAAACAATGTGTCATTTGTCTCCTACCACGAGACAAATAACACACCCCCTTCGTTACAGCTTTAAAGCCATGCAATCAACATTGCCGAGCCGCAGCTTTTCCGGTTTCATGCCGCCTCATCCGAAAATGGGCTCCAATCATGATCCCCCTACGCTGACCGTTCTACCCCCCCACTCACCGCAGCAACTGCGCCAAAAAAATACACTTTTTCAGGCCCTAGCACAACGCAACGTAACTTAACTGGAAACGTGCATCCATTCACTGATATGGATCAACCAAACTGCATTTAATTGACGGCTGTGTATCCGATTAAAATGTTCGGAAACCGCATAGGTGAATGCTAGCCGCGAGCAATGTTA
>CABDYQ010000122.1_pt1 | contig 18737 bp, 14 predicted proteins | sample 3132001 | NCBI WGS metagenome assembly CABDYQ01 (sample SAMEA5534338, study PRJEB31848) | metagenome | biome: tundra; feature: field; material: soil | place: USA | collected 2013-05 | depth 0.45 m
GGAATGTCATAGGTATCCACCCCGGATTTTTCCATCGCATCTACCGCTGCCCTGCGTCCGCTTCTCATAATGGTTGGCGTTTCCAGCTCCCCGTAATTCACGTTGGCCATCGGCTCATCATTCGTACCGGTGCGCTGGAAATCCTGGTTCTGATAGACGATTTCCGGCTTGGGTTGCTTGCGCGCCAGCGGTGCGCCGAGGCCGGTGGCCACGACCGTCACACGCATTTCGTCACCCATAGCTTCATCGAACACCGAGCCGACGATCACGGTTGCTTCTTCAGCGGCAAATTGAACGCACTCCATCACATCGTCGATTTCTTTCAGCTTCAACTGGTTTGATGAAGTGATATTCACCAGCACGCCACGCGCACCGGACATATCCACATCTTCCAGCAGCGGGCTGGCAATCGCACGCTCGGCGGCGACCCGTGCACGATCCGGGCCCGAGGCAATCGCCGAACCCATCATCGCCATGCCGTTTTCCGACATCACGGTACGCACGTCGGCGAAGTCCACGTTGATCAAACCGGGCACGTTAATCACTTCGGCGATGCCCGCCACCGCACCCTGCAATACGCCGTTGGCTGCCTTGAAAGCTTCCGGCACGGTGACATCATTGCCCAGCACTTCCATCAGCTTGGAATTCGGCACGATAATCAGGGAATCAACATATTCGGTCAGCGCCTCGATACCGGCTTTGGCGAAACGTATCCGGTTGCCCTCGTAAGCGAACGGCTTGGTGACCACCGCCACAGTCAGGATATCCATCTCCTTGGCGATTTGCGCGACGATCGGTGCGGCTCCGGTTCCGGTGCCACCCCCCATGCCGGCAGTGATGAACACCATGTGTGCGCCGGCCAGCATCTCTTTGATGCGCTCGCGATCCTCTTCCGCCGCCGCTTGACCAACCGAGGGTTTGGCACCTGCACCCAAACCCTTGGTGATCGTTGCGCCGATTTGCAACTGGATGTGCGCCTTGCTGCGCTTGAGCGCTTGCGCATCGGTATTGATGACGATGAACTCGACTCCTTGCACCCCTTGTTCGATCATATGATCCACGGCGTTACCACCGCAGCCACCCACACCGATCACTTTGATCACCGCATCCTGAGCTTGTGCTTCCATGATTTCAAACATCGTCATCTCCTTAAAAAATTACTAAAAAAAATCAACCCTGTAGTACCTGAACCGTTAACCCCTGAAACCGCTAAAAATTTCCTTGAAACCAGGTTTTCATTCTTGCCAACACGTCACCAAATGAATTCGATTGCATGCGCGTCTCCTCATTGCGTTGATGATGTTCCAGACCATACAACAGCAGCCCCACACCGGTCGCCATGCGCGGTGTTTTCACCACATCGGACAACCCGCCGATATATTTCGGGATACCCAGGCGCACCGGCAGATGGAAAATTTCCTCGCCCAATTCGACCATGCCTTGCATGGCACTGCTGCCGCCGGTAATCACGATGCCCGATGACAACAACTCCTCGAAACCGCTGCGGCGCAGCTCCTGCTGCACCAGCGAATACAATTCTTCGACGCGCGGTTCGATCACTTCCGCCAGGGTTTGGCGCGATAACATGCGCGGCCCGCGTTCTCCCACGCCGGGCACCTCGATCGCGCCGCCATCGGCCAGTTGGCGCAGCGCGCAGCCATGCTTGATCTTGATGTCCTCGGCATCCTGCGTCGGCGTGCGCAAGGCCATCGCGATGTCATTGGTGATCTGGTCACCGGCAATCGGAATCACGGCGGTGTGGCGGATCGCGCCGCCGGTGAACACCGCGATGTCGGTGGTGCCGCCGCCTATGTCCACGAGGCACACGCCCAGCTCTTTCTCATCATCGGCGAGCACGGCCTTGCTGGATGCCAGCGGTTGCAGAATCAGCTCGTTGACTTCCAAACCGCAACGATGGATGCACTTCATGATGTTCTGCACCGCAGCCACCGCGCCGCTGACGATATGCACCTCGACATCCAGCCGCATCCCGCTCATGCCGAGCGGCTTCTTGATGCCGTCCTGGCCATCGATGCTGAATTCCTGCTCGAGGATGTGCAGTATCTGCTGATCGCCCGGCAGGCTGATCGAGCTGGCCGTCTCGATCACGCGCTCGATGTCGGCGGCGGCGACTTCTTTCTCTTTGATCTTCACCATGCCGCGCGAATTGATGCTGCGGATATGGCTGCCCGCGATGCCGGTATAGACCTCGGTAATTTTGCAATCAGCCATCAGCTCGGCTTCCTCCAGCGCGCGCTGGATCGCGCCCACCGTGGCTTCGATGTTGACCACCATGCCCTTCTTCATCCCTGATGACGGGTGCATACCCATGCCGATCACTTCCAGCATGCCGTCCGGCTTGGCTTCGCCGACAATGACCACGATCTTGGACGTGCCGATGTCCAGCCCGACCACCAGATTTTTAGTTTCCTTGTTTCTGCTCATCGTTTGTTCTCCACTGCCGCCTATCAACTTTGTTTAGCCAATCCACTATTAACTAGCCCGCTCACCGCAAATCCGTTGCGGTAGCGCAAGTCCACGAATTTCACCTTGCTTTGTATTGCCGCAAGGCTATAGGGATAAACCTCCACGAATCTTGCCAGACGCTGCTGCATATCCTCACGCCCCAGTTCCAACACCATGCCGTTGCTTAAACGCAGTTGCCAGGCATGACGCGGCGACAAGGCAAGCTGGGTCACTTGCAAATCCAGTGCGGCAACCTGCTGGCTGAATTGTGCGTAATGCTGCGCAACGTCAGCCGCCGCTCCGTCTTGTCCGGTAAAACGGGGTAACGCTTGCTCGCTGCCCCCGTAAAGGGGAGGCCGAGGTGTACCCGACGCCTCCGGCATCACCCTCTCGCTCTTTGCTACAAAAACCTCGCCTTGCCGATTCACCAGCGCATTGTTATTCCAGCGCGCCAACGCCTGATGCTCTTCCAGTCGCACCGCCAAACGCCGTGGAAATTCGCGGCGGATGCTGACGTTGCGCACCCAGGGTAATTTTTCCAACGATTGCCTCAAGCGTTCGATATCCACGGTAAAAAAATTGCCATGCACTTCGTTGCGCACCACCTGCAACACCTCCGCTGCGTCAACCCGTTGCGGGGCAGCACTCAGGCGCACGCTGTGCAACGGGAACAATCCCGGCAGATGCGTCGCGTAATAGGCCGCGCCATACAACACCGCGCACACACTGAAGACGAACAACGCGTTGGCGATACTGCGCAGCAATGGCGCGTTATCCCACATACATCCCTCTCTCTAACTCTCTCCCGCAAGCGGGAGAAAGGACAAACGTGAAAATCATTTGTTAACCCCCGCCAACTCCAAAATACGCAACACCAGTTGCTCGAAACTCATCCCCGCCTGGCGCGCCGCCATCGGCACCAGGCTATGGTCGGTCATACCCGGCGAGGTGTTTGCTTCCAGCAAATACAGTTTGTCCGCCTCATCCTTCAAAAAATCCACACGCCCCCAACCTTGCCCGCCGATCAACACAAACGCTTGTTTAGCCAAGCGCTGCATTCCGGCCTCCTGCTCGGCACTCAGATCACTCGGGCACAAATACCGGGTGTCGTTGCGCAAGTATTTCGCCTCGTAGTCGTAGAACTCATTGGCCGGCTCGATCTTGATCACCGGCAACGCCTGATCGCCCAGAAGCGCAACGGTATATTCACCGCCGCCGATAAAACTTTCCGCCAGCACCAGCTTGTCGTGCCTAACGGCTTCGTGGTACGCAGCTGGTAACTCGCTCACCGCTTTTACCTTGCTGATGCCCACGCTGGAACCTTCGTTGGCGGGTTTTACAAACAGCGGCAAGCCCAGCTGCTTTGCAACAGCCTTCCAATCACTGTGTTCATCGAGCAACGCGTAGTCCGGTATCGGCAACCCGCCCGCCTGCCACACCAGCTTGGTGCGCCACTTGTCCATGCCCAATGCCGAAGCCATCACCCCGCTGCCGGTATAGGGGATCCCCAGCAATTCCAGCGCGCCCTGCACCGTGCCGTCTTCGCCGAAGCGTCCGTGCAGCGCGATGAAAATACGGTCAAAACCGTCATCAACCAGCGCCTGCAAATTCTGCACGGCAGGATCAAACGCATGGGCATCCACACCACTGCGCAACAGTGCCGCCAGCACCGCCGCGCCGCTTTTCAGCGACACCTCGCGCTCGGCGGAACGCCCGCCAAACAACACCGCCACTTTGCCGAATGAGGCAGGATTGTGGATTGAGGATTGATAACCAGCGACTTGGCTGGCGTTGTTTGCCAGGCTAGTCGATTGGCTAGTAGTCCCATCAGGATTGAGACGCGGGTTCATAGTCTTTTTTCACCAACAATGCGTACTTCCGGATGCAACTTGATGCCGGTCTGTTGCTGCACCACCGCCTGCACTTCATTAATCAAATTCTCGATATCCGCCGCGGTCGCAGCACCGGCATTCACGATAAAGTTGGCATGTTTCTCCGACACCTGCGCGCCGCCGATCTGCCTGCCTTTCAAACCGCACTGCTCGATCAACCTCGCCGCATGGTCACCCTGGGGGTTGCGAAACACCGAACCGGCATTCGGCAGATTCAACGGCTGCGTGGCGATGCGCTTGCTCAGCAAGGCCTTGATTCCCTGCCGCGCCGATTCACCGTCGCCCTTGGGAAATTGCAGCCATGCGGCGATGAACCATTCATTCTGGTGAAGGGTGAAGGGTGAAGGGTGAAGGGTGTCACCGCGCCCAAGGTTTTTCCCCTTCTCCCTTCCCCCTTTTCCCTTCTCCCTTAAAACCACGTGCCGATACCCGATTTCATAATCGGCTGCCGTGCGCACCCGCACTTCACCGTGCCGGTTTACGGTCTGCACGCGCAGCACTTTTTCCCAGGTTTCACTGCCGTAACAACCGGCGTTCATCGCCAGCATGCCGCCCAGCGTGCCGGGAATGCCGGCAAAAAATTCTGCACCTTGCAAATTGTGCAGTGCGGCGAAGCGCGCCAACTTGGCACCGGATACACCTGCCTCGCAATAGAGCGTGGTGGTTGCCACTGTGTCAATTCCGTCCAGCCTTTGGCTGGTTACGGATTGCCTGACTTTGTTATTAGTGGCTTTACAACCACGGCCTCCCCCTTGCGGGGAAACGCTGCCGTCATCTTCCAGACGCAATGCACTCAATGTCCCATGCAGCATCAATACCGTGCCGTGCAATCCGCCGTCGCGCACCAGCAGATTGCTGCCCAAGCCCACCGCATACAGCGGCTCATCAGCCGGCAAGCTGCGCAAGTACACCAGCAGATCATCCAGATCGGCGGGCTGATACATCTGCTCAGCCGTACCGCCTGCGTGCCAGCTGGTGTGCTTGCTCATATCAACCTGACGGCGCAACGTGCCGCGCAATGCTGAGTTAACAATAACCAGCGACTTGGCTGGTGTTGTTGGCCAGCCTAGTCGAATGGCTAGTCGTTTTATCAAATGTTGTGGCTCAGTCATATTCATGACTCACCCAAGCGCTGCGCCTGCATGGATGGCATTTTCCCGGTAGCTTCAGCGTCGCTTTTTCCCAGTAATTTATTCGGCGTACTGCCGATCGAACCCGCGCCCATGGTGATGACCACATCACCGTCGCGCGCCATTTGCATGATCGCTTGCGGCATTAGCTGTATATCCTCCACAAACACTGCTTCGCTCTGTCCCGCCACACGCAAGGCATGCATCAGCGCGCGCCCGTCTGCCCCGACGATGGGCGGCTCACCCGCCGCATACACTTCCGCCAATACCAGCGCGTCCACGCTGCATAGCACCTTCACAAAATCCTCGAACAAGTCGCGTGTGCGCGTGTAGCGATGCGGCTGAAATGCCAACAGCAAACGCTGGCCGGGAAACGCGCCGCGCACCGCCTCCAGCGTGGCGACCATTTCCACCGGATGATGCCCGTAGTCGTCGATTAAAGTAAAACTTCCTCTCCCGCTTTTGGGAGAGGAGACGATTGCCCTTTCTCCCGCCTGCGGGAGATAACCAGCGACTTGCCCGCTTGCGGGCTTAGTCGAATGGCTAGTAGTTCCATCAGAGTTGGAGAGAGGGTGATCGGGCAGCATGACCTCACCGTAACGCTGGAAGCGTCTGCCGACACCCTGAAATTCCGCCAGTGCCGCAACAATCGCGCCATCCGCTACGCCGACTTCCAGCGCGATGGCGATTGCGGCGAGAGAGTTCAACACGTTGTGCATTCCCGCCAGATTCAGTGTGATTTCCAGATCCTTGGGGGTTCCGTTCTGGCGGCATTGCGCGGTGAAGCGCATCTGGCCGCCCTGATGGCGCACATTCACGGCGCGGATTTGCGCGCCCTCGCTGAAGCCGTAAGTCGTCACCGGCTTGCTGATGCGCGGCAGAATTTCACGCACGTTCGCATCGTCTATGCATAGCATCGCCATTCCATAGAACGGCAGATGCTCGACGAAATCCACGAACGCCTGCTTGAGCCGCGCAAAATCGTGCCCGTAGGTTTCCATATGGTCTGCATCGATGTTGGTGATCACCGCGAGTATCGGTTGCAGATACAGGAACGAGGCATCCGACTCGTCGGCCTCGACTACGATGAATTCGCCCGTGCCGAGTTTGGCGTTACTGCCGCTGCTGTTCAGTTTGCCGCCGATCACAAAAGTGGGATCGAAACCACCCTTGGCCAATACACTGGAGGTTAGCGAAGTCGTGGTGGTTTTGCCGTGCGTGCCCGCCACCGCAATACCCTGGCGCAAGCGCATCAGTTCGGCCAGCATCATGGCGCGCGGCACCACCGGAATGTGCCGGGCACGCGCCGCCAGCACTTCGGGGTTGTCCTTGCCCACCGCAGTCGAGACCACCACCACATCGGCATTGGTCAGATTCTGCTCGGCATGGCCGAGATACACCGTTGCCCCCAGTTGCTTGAGGTGTCGCGTTGCGACGCTTTTACCAAGATCGGAGCCGCTCACTTGAAAACCCAGATTCAGCAGCACCTCGGCGATGCCGCTCATGCCGGAACCGCCGATGCCAACGAAGTGCAAGTGTTTGACTTTGTGTTTCATGCCGCCAACCCCTCACACATTCTTGCAACTGCAAGTGCCGCATCTGCCTTGGCCAATCCGCGCGCCTTCTGCGCCATCGCCAATAATTTTTCGCGGCCCCGCTCACCATCCATCAGGTCGCGCAGCATCTGCGCCAGTTTTTCCGCGCTCAACTCGCTCTGCGGCAACAACACCGCCGCGCCGCGCTTGCTCAAAAACTGCGCGTTGCGGGTCTGGTGATCGTCCACCGCAAACGGGAACGGGATCAATATGCTCGCCACACCCGCTGCGGCAAGTTCCGCGACCGTCAACGCACCGGCGCGACAAATCACCAGGTCGGCATTGGCGTAGTGCCTGGCCATTTCGTCCATGAACGGCTTGATATCGGCCTGCACTCCTGCCTGTTGATATGACCGCTTCACCGCTTCGAAATGTTGTTTGCCGGTTTGATGCAGCACGTTGGGGCGCTCATCTTGCCGCAGCAGCGCGAGCGCTTTCGGCAATGCTTCGTTGATCGCCTTTGCGCCCAGACTACCGCCCACCACCAGCACATTCAGCTTGCCGGTGCGCGCGGCATAGCGTTGCTGCGGATCAGGCAATGCAGCAATATCTCTGCGCACCGGATTGCCGCACCATATTGCGTGCGGCAACACATCGGGGAATCCGCTCAGCACTTTTTGCGCGATGCGCGCCAGCACCTTGTTGCTCAATCCGGCGATGGAGTTTTGTTCGTGTATCACCAACGGGCGACGCAGCAATGCCGCCATCATCCCGCCCGGGAAAGTGATGTAGCCGCCCATACCCAGCACCACATCGGGGCGATGGCGCAATATCGCGGCCGCGCTCTGCCACAATGCGACCAGCAGATTGAACGGCAACAGCAACAGACGCAGCAAGCCCTTGCCGCGCACCCCGGAAAAGCGTACCCACGCCATTTCATATCCATGCCTGGGAACCAGGTCGGCTTCCATGCTGTGGGGTGCACCCAGCCAGGTCACCTGCCAACCCTGCGAACGCAGAATGTCGGCCACGGCGAGTGCGGGGAAGATATGCCCACCGGTTCCGCCTGCCATGATTAGTATTGAGCGGCTCATACCATCATCCCCCGTGCGATGCGCCGGTTCTCGTAGTCCACTCTCAACAGCACCGCCGCCGCAACGCAATTCACCGCTATGCCGCTGCCGCCAAAACTCAGGAACGGCAGGGTCAATCCTTTGGTCGGCAGCACGCCCATGTTCACCCCGATATTGATCATCGCCTGCGCGCCGATCCATACGCCGATACCCTGCGCGACCAGCGCGGAAAAGTTGCGCTCGAGAAACGCGGCATGGCGCCCGATCTGAAACGCGCGCACCACCAGCAGCGCGAACAGCACGATCACCGCTGCCACGCCGATCAGGCCCAATTCTTCCGCGATCACCGCCATCAAAAAGTCGGTGTGCGCTTCCGGCAGGTAGAACAACTTTTCCACGCTGCCGCCCAGCCCCACACCCAGCCATTCGCCGCGTCCGAAAGCGATCAGCGCGTGACTCAATTGATAGCCCTTGCCATAAGGATCAGACCACGGGTCCATGAAGCCGATGACGCGCTGCATCCGGTAAGGCGAAGAAAATATCAGTGCGCCAAACGCCAGCGGCAACGCCAGCAGCAATGCGACAAACACTTTCAGATTGAAGCCGCCCAGCCACAGCGTGCATAAGGCAATGACACAAATCACCACGAACGCGCCCATGTCCGGCTCTTGCAGCAACAAGCCACCGATCAGCACCATCACCACCAGCATCGGCACGAAGGCTTTTCTGAACAAATGGCCCACCTTGCCCTTGCGCACCGTGTAATCGGCGGCATACAGCACCGCGAACAGTTTCATCAATTCGGAAGGCTGCAAATTGATGACGAACAGAGATAACCAGCGGCGGCTGCCATTCACTTCGCGCCCGATACCCGGAATCAGCACCAGCGCCAGCAATGCCGCACCAATCAAAAACAAATAGGGCGCATAGGTCTGCCACATCTGCACCGGCACCTGAAAAGCAAACAGCCCGATAAGCAACCCCACAGCGATGAACACACCATGCCGCAGCAAATAATATGCCGGTTGATAGCCGGTAAATTTGTTGGCCTCGGCCGTCGCGATCGAGGCGGAATACACCATTACCAAACCGAGTGCGAGCAGCCCTATCAATACCCAGATCAGCAATTCGTCGAATTGCGCTTGCGGCGGGGGGGTGCGCGTTTTGACTGCGAAAGGGTGGGGGTGCAACCCCCGGGTACCCATCGGCGTACTCCTTGCGGGTGCTGCGAAAGGGTGGGGGTGCAACCCCCGGGTACCCATCGGCGGTGTCAATTTCGCCCAACCGGAGGTTGGCTGCGAATTGCCTACCTTTGGTGTACTCCTTGCGGGTGCTAGCGATGCCATGCGCCCTCCTTTTCCAACTCTTGCACCGCTTGCACGAACACTTCAGCGCGATGTTCGTAGTTGCGGAACATATCGAAGCTGGCGCAGGCCGGCGACAACAGCACTGCATCACCGCTTTGCGCCAGACGGGTTGCTTGATGCACGGCATCACTCATATCTTCGGCGCGCGCCACCTTCACACCACAACCATTCAGGGCAGCCGCGATCAGCGGCGCGTCGCGTCCGATCAGCACCACCGCGCGCGCATGTTGCGCCACTGCCGGATTGAGCGGCGCGAAATCCTGTCCTTTGCCCTCGCCGCCCGCGATCAACACTGCCTTGCGTCCCAACCCTTGCAGCGCGGCAACAGTCGCGCCGACATTGGTACCCTTGGAATCGTCGTAATAAGTGATGCCATCCATTTCTGCCACACGCTCGACACGGTGCGGCAGCCCTTTGAAGCTGCGCAGCGCATCAAGCAATACGGGCATCGGAAAATCTATCGCACGGCTCAGCGCCAACGCGGCCAATGCATTTGCCACGTTATGCAATCCGGCCACTTGCAACTCGCTGGCTTTGAGCAAACGCCGCGTGCCTTGCATCAACCAGATTTCCCCGTCAGCGCGCTCTATCCCAAAATCACTTTCAGTGCCGGGCATATTCAAACCGAACGTGATGGTTTTGCATTCCGCGCGCGCCATGCTCATGCAGCGCGCATCGTCGCGGTTCAGCACTTGTATACTGCATCCAGCAAAAATACGCGCCTTGGCGGCGCTGTATTCAGCCATGTCGGCATAACGATCGAGATGATCTTCGCTGATATTCAGCACGGTCGCGGCATCGGCATTCAGACTGGACGTGGTTTCAAGCTGGAAGCTGGACAGTTCCAGCACCCATACCTCGGGCTGGTTTGCGCCACGCTCCAGCACGACATCCAGTACCGCCGGAGAAATGTTGCCGGCCGCCACTGCGTCCTTGCCCGCCGCCTTGCACAGGTGCTCCACCATGCTGGTGACGGTGGTCTTGCCGTTAGCCCCGGTGATCGCGAGGATGCGCGGACGATTATCTTTCGGCAGCGATTGCGCGAACAATTCGATGTCGCCCACCACTGCAACGCCGCGCGCGATTGCCCGTTCCACTGCCGGATCGCGCAACGGCACTCCCGGACTGATCGCGATCAGCTCGATGCCGTCAAACAGCGCGTCGTTAAAATTTCCGCAAAAGGTCTGTTCGGCAGCAACATACCGGGCAGCCTGAGCCAAACCGGGTGGCGCGCTGCGGCTGTCCGCCACGCGCAGGCGCGCGTTCTGCGCGCTGAGCCAGCGCACCATGGACAGCCCGGTCTCGCCGAGACCAAGTACCAGCACCCGCAAGGGGTACGCCGGTGGGTGCCCGGAGGCTTCGCCTCCACCCTTCCGCAGCACCGATTTGTTTTTGTGTTGTGTCATCTCAACTTCAGGGTCGCAAGACCCAGTAGAACAAGCAGCATAGTGATGATCCAGAAGCGCACCACCACCTGAGTTTCTTTCCAGCCCTTCAACTCGTAGTGATGGTGTAACGGAGCCATGCGGAACACGCGCTTGCCGGTCAGTTTGAACGAGGCCACCTGGATCATCACCGAGACCGCCTCGACCACGAACACGCCGCCCATGATGAACAGCACCAACTCCTGACGCACGATCACCGCCACTGTGCCGAGTGCCGCACCGAGTGCCAGCGCGCCGACATCGCCCATGAACACTTCGGCGGGATAGGCGTTGAACCACAGGAAAGCCAAGCCGGCTCCGGCAATCGCGCCGCAGAATACCGCCAACTCACCCGCGCCCGGGATGTAAGGAATGCCGAGATATTTTGAGAACACCGCGTTGCCCGCCACGTAGGCGAATATCGCCAGTGCGCCGCTCACCATCACCGTCGGCATGATGGCCAAGCCATCCAGACCATCGGTCAAATTCACCGCATTGCTGGTGCCAACAATCACCAGATAGGTCAGCGTAATGAAAATCACTGCCGAGACCGGAAACACCAGCAGCTTGAAAAACGGCACGATGAGTTCGGTATGCGCGGGCAGGCTGGCGGCGTTCCACAAATAGGCTCCAACCAGCAGCGCAATGATGGATTGCCAACCTATCTTGGCTTTGGCAGACAGGCCCTTGGGATTGCGATGCACCACCTTGCGGTAATCATCCGCCCAACCGATCACGCCGAAGCCCAAGGTGGTGAGCAGCACCACCCACACGTAATGGTTGTGCAAATCGCCCCATAGCAAGGTGGTGATCGAGATCGAAGTCAGGATCAACGCGCCGCCCATAGTCGGCGTGCCGGCCTTTACCAGATGCGTTTGCGGCCCGTCGCTGCGGATCGACTGGCCGATTTTGTACGCAGCCAATTTGCGTATCATCGTCGGGCCGACCAGAAACGAGATGAACAATGCCGTCATCGCCGCCAGCACGGTGCGCAACGTGATGTAATTGAACACGCTGAAAAACCTTACGTCTTGAGCCAGCCATTGCGCGAGTGCTAAGAGCATGATTTCTCCTGTAGTTGGGGTAATTCATGAATTGCCCCAACTTCCAATAATTGCACCACGCGTTCCATTTTCATAAATCGCGAACCCTTCACCAGCACCGTGGTGTTCGCGTCCAATTCTTTTTCCAGCGCGGGCAACAACTCCTCGATACGCTCGAAATGCCGCGCACCGCTGCCGAATTCGCGCACCGCATTGCCGCTCAATGCGCCCAACGTGTAAAGTTTTTCGATGCCGGCACGGCGCGCTTCACTACCGATCTCGGCATGAAATGTCGCGGCGTCATCGCCCAGCTCCCCCATGTCGCCCAGCACCAGCACGCGTGTGCCCTTGGCTTGTGTCAGCACACTGATCGCGGCGCGCAACGAAGCCGGATTAGCGTTGTAGGTATCATCTATCAGGGTGGCGCCATGCTGCGCGACCTTGCGCTGCAAGCGTCCGGCTACGCCGCTGAATTTTTCCAAACCGGCTACGACTTTTTCCAGCGGCACGTTTAGCGCGATCGCCGCAGCCGTGGCGGCCAGTGCGTTGCGGGCGTTGTGTGCACCGGGAACTTTCAGCACAGTTGTGAAATTCCCCTGTGGAGTTCGCACATCAAGCTGCAAACCAAAATCGTGCGGCTGCCACGTGCCGCACACATCAGCTTGCGGATCCAGGCCAAATTCGAGCAATTGGTGTGCGCCCGCGAGTGCACGCCAAAGCGGCGCATGCACATCGTCAGAATTGATCACCGCAGTGCCATGATGCTGCAGCCCGGCAAGGATCTCACCCTTGGCTTGTGCGACCGCTTGCACCGAACCCAGCCCTTCCAGATGCGCGCCACTGGCGTTGTTGATCAGCGCGACATCGGGTACGGCAATACGCGTCAGGTAATCGATCTCGCCCAAGTGATTCATGCCCATTTCGATCACGGCATAACGGTGCGTTGCATTCAGTTGCAACAGTGTGAGCGGCATACCGATGTCGTTGTTTAAATTACCCTGAGTTGCGAGCACTGCGTCTGCACTCCCTGCCGCCTCGCGCAGAATGCCGGCGAGCATTTCCTTCACCGTGGTCTTGCCATTGCTGCCGGTAATCGCCACCAGTGGAATAGCGAACTGCCTGCGCCACCACCCGGCCAACCGCCCCAACGCCAGGCGCGTATCTTCTACAATCAGGAGCGAGGATTTGGGATCAAGGATTGAGCTGCGCGCCTCATAGCTGTCTGCGTTGACCATCGAAGCTATGGCTCCGGCCTGTGTAGCGGTTGCGACAAAGTCGTAGCCGTCGAAATGCTCGCCGCGCAACGCAACGAACAAACCACCTTGCGCAATTTTGCGGCTGTCGCTGGATACCGCATTGAAACGCACATCGGCCCCGACCAGCTTTCCCCCGGTTGCCTGCGCGGCTTGCGACAGCAGCATCATGCGCGCGCCTCCGAATGATGTGTCTGCAAAGCCTGCCGCACTACCAGCACATCGTTGAACGGATGCTTTACGCCGTTAATCTCCTGATAATCTTCGTGTCCCTTGCCCGCGATCAGCACGGTATCGTTTTGCCTCGCATGTCTGATGGCACTTTGAATTGCGGCAGCGCGGTCTACTATGATCTCGTGGTTGTCTTCATTCATGCCGCTGACAATTTCCGCGATTATTTCGCGCGGATTTTCGCCGCGCGGATTGTCGGAAGTCACGATGCAAAAATCGGAAAATTTCTCCGCGACCATGCCCATCATGGCGCGTTTGCCCCGGTCCCGATCTCCGCCGCAGCCGAATACGCAAATTAATTTTCCGCCTGTTGCCACCCTGAGCGTTTCATTAGACCCAAGAATGACTTCGCGCAATGCCTGCAGCACTTTTTCCAGCGCGTCCGGTGTGTGCGCATAATCCACGATCACCGTCGGCTGCTGCACGCTACCCAGGCGCTGCATGCGTCCGGCGACCGGCTGCGCCCTGCTCAATGAGTGTGCCGCGTCGCTCAACGCCACCCCGCTCACCAGCAATACCGCCAGCGCACCCAAAAGATTCGACGCGTTGAATCGCCCGACCAACGCGCTATTCAACTCCGCCGCTCCCCAACTGGAGTGCACAGCCAGCCGCAATCCCTGCCCGGTCATTTCCAGCAAATTGCCATAGACCATGCGCAGACCCAGCCGCTCGGCGAGTTGCAGTGCTGCATCACTCAAGCCGTAACCAATTACTTCCGCATCTGTATCCTGCTGCGGGAGGGTGGTGGCAGAGCCGCCGGGCATCCACCGGCGTCCTTCTTGCAGGGACAATTGCTCAGCCAGCTCCACGCCATATGCATCGTCGAGATTCAGCACCACAAAGCCAAGCTGTTGCCAATCAAACAGCTTGCGTTTGGTATCCGCGTAGCGTTGCATATCACCGTGATAATCGAGATGATCGCGGCTCAAATTGGTGAGCATCGCCACATCAAAACGCACAGCATTCACGCGCCCCTGAGACAGCGCGTGCGAGGACACTTCCATCGCTACAGCTTGCGCGCCATCACGCAAATAGTCAGCCAGCAAGCCATGCACGCGAATGGCATCCGGCGTAGTGTTGGCACTGGCTTGCAGCGCATCGACGAAGCCGTTGCCCAGTGTGCCGATCAGTGCGCATTGCTTTCCTGCGGAAGGGTCGCTGTGTAACAGCGGGGCACCCACCGGCGGTGTCAATTCTGCATCGAGCTTGCTCGATAGCAGATTGCCTAACTTTGTTGTACTCCTTGCGGGTGCCGCCTCGTTCAAAGCGTGAGCGATCCAGTGACTGGTTGAAGTCTTGCCATTGGTTCCGGTGATGCCAACCACCCACAGTTTTTCCGAGGGTGTGCCATACACTGCATCGGCCAGCCATCCCGCCTTGTGGCGCAAATCGGCCACAGCGAGATTGGGCACTTGCCAGGCATCGTTCCAGACAAAATGCTGTGCCTCCCGCGGGTGCCCGGACAAAAGCTTTTCGTAAATCACCGCATTCGCACCCTGCGCGATCGCTGGCGCGATGAACTGCCGGCCATCAGTCTTTTCACCGGGATAGGCGACGAAAGTATCGCCGCGCTGAATGGAACGACTGTCCGTCACCAGACGTGTGATTGGCACTTTTAAAGCAGCCACTTGATCGAGAGCCCACTGATGGAGAGAAGGACTCACACTTCCTCCTTGACGATATCCGCAGGCGGCGCGATAACGTTATCCAGCGGCGCATCGTTCGGCACACTGAGCGCATGCAACGCCGCATCCGTTACTTTACTGAACACCGGTGCGGCAACTTCTCCTCCGTAATACTCGGCGCCGCTCGGCTCATCTATCATCACTGCCACCACCAGACGCGGATTCGATACCGGAGCGAATCCGACGAAAGATGCGACATAGCGATTGACGTAACGACCGTCCTCCAGCTTATGCGCGGTGCCGGTCTTGCCCGCCACGCGATAACCGGCCACTTGCGCCAGCGGAGCCGTGCCGCCGGGTAGCACCACCATTTCCAGCATGCCGCGCAACGCACGCGTGGTGCGATCGGAAAACACTTTCTTCCCTTTCGCCGGGGCATCCAGCTTGAGCAGCGAAATCGGTTTCAATTCGCCGTCGTTGGCGAAAATGGTGTAAGCCCGCGCCAGTTGCAGCAGATTCACCGAGATCCCGTGCCCATAAGCCATAGTGGCCTGCTCAATGGGTCGCCAGGTTTTCGGGTCGCGCAATTTGCCCGGCGCTTCGCCCGGGAAATTGCTGCCGGTCTGCGCGCCGAATCCGCTATCCGCCAAGCCTTGCCACATCGTTTCGGATTTCAGCGACAAGGCTATTTTGGCTGCGCCGACATTGCTGGATTTTTGGATGACCTGTGCCACGGTCAACATTGACTCCGGATGGGCATCGTGAATCTTCCTGTTGCCCAGCGTGAACACACCATGCTCGGTATTGATGATGGTGTTACGGTTCACTTTGCCCGTTTCGATCGCCGTCGCCACCGTGAACGGTTTCAAAGTCGAGCCGGGCTCGAACAGATCGGTAATGGCGCGGTTGCGCATCGCTTTGCTGCTGGTGTTATTGCGGTTGTTCGGGTTGTAGCCGGGATAGTTGGCGAGAGCCAGCACTTCGCCGCTGCGCGCATCGAGAACCACTACCGCACCGGCCTTGGCTCGATGTTGCTTGACCGCACTCTCCAGCTCGCGATAGGCGATGTGTTGCAAATTGCTATCCAGACTGAGCACGATATCGCTGCCCGGCTTGGACGCGTGGAGACTACCGGCATCTTCAACAATGTACCCGTGGTTATCCTTGATGACGCGCTGACTGCCGGGTTTTCCGGCAAGCTGTTCCTGCAAGGCCAGCTCCATCCCCTCTTGCCCGATATCGTCCTGTCCGGTAAAGCCCAGCGTCTGCGCAGCCTCCTCACCCGACGGATAATAGCGGCGATATTCGCGCTGCAACGAAACCCCCGGCAGATTCAGACTCACCACTTTCTCGACCTGATCGGGGGGCAGCAGTCGTTTGAGATAGACAAAGTCGCGCGAAGTATCGAACAGACGATTCTTCACTTCCTCTATGTCCATGCCGAGTATTTGCGCCAGTTTTTTTACTTGCCGCCTATCGGCTTCCACGTCCGGCGGGCTCGCCCACACCGATTCAACCGGGGTACTGACGGCGAGTGGTTCGCCGTTGCGGTCGGAGATCATGCCGCGGTGCGCACTTACTTCGATCACGCGGCTGTAGCGCTCGTTGCCTTTTTCCTGCAGGAAATCATTGTGTATCCCCTGCAAATACACGCCACGCCCAAGCAACCCGGCCAGTCCGGCCAGCAATGTTATAAATAGCGCGGTGGCGCGCCATCCTGGCAATTTCGCCGTGATGTCTGGATGTGCGCTGGCCGCGTAATTCATTGTTGTAGCTTTGTTCCGTTATAGGTCTTTTCCCCCATCTCCCCAGAGGAGATGGGACGATCGCTTCCTCTCCCGCTGGCGGGAGAGGATTGTGGAGAGGGCTGCTTCACCCGTATAAATTGAACTTGCCCATTTTTGGGCAACTGCATTTGCAACTTTTGCACCGCAACTTCTTCTACCCGCGCCGGCGCAGCCCAAGTGCTTTGCTCCAGTTGCAACTGCCCCCACTCCACCTCCATCTGATGCGCTTGTTCTTTTTCTTTTTGCAACTCGATGAACAGTTTGCGCGCCTTGTGCTGCGAGGTGACCACACTCAACGCGCACAACACCACCGCCACCAGCAGCAAGCCCCGGTAGGCCGGGCTGAGTCCATCGACTTTACCCATGACTTGCTTGCGAATACCAACCATATCGGTCTTCATGAGCGTTCAATCCAAGCCACGCTGCTACGCAACATCGCTGCGCTCCGCAACACGCATCACCGCGCTGCGCGCTCGCGGGTTGGCTTGCAGTTCTGCCCCACTAACGCGCACTGCCCTGCCGATCAAATTCAATTTTCCCTGCGGCACTTCGCTGGCGCGTATCGGCACATTGCGCGGCAATTTATCGCCTTCCGCCATCTCACGCATGTAGTGCTTCACGATGCGGTCTTCCAGCGAATGAAAGCTGATCACCACCAATCGTCCGCCAGTCTTGAGATGCGTCACACACTCTGGCAAGACCCGCGCAAGCTCTTCGAGCTCATGGTTGAGATAAATCCGTATAGCCTGAAAGGTGCGTGTCGCCGGGTTCTGCCCTGCCTCACGGGTACGTACCGCTTTACTAACCAGCTCGACGAGTTGCCGCGTGGTATGGATGGGTTCGATTGCGCGCGCAGCAACAATCGCTCTTGCAATCTGCTTAGCAAACCGTTCTTCGCCGTAATCACGTATCACCTCCGCCAGAAAACTTTCATCCACCGTCGCCAGCCACTGCGCTGCGGTCATTCCGCTGCTGACATCCATGCGCATATCCAGCGGCGCATCAAAGCGAAAACTGAAACCGCGCGCCGCTTCATCCAGTTGCGGCGAAGACACGCCCAAGTCAAGCAGAATGCCGTCTACCTGCCCCGCGCCCTGCTCGCGCAACACCTCCGCCATTTGCGCGAAACCGCGATGCACCATTTGAAATCGCGCATCGCGCCATTCTTTGCCTACCGCCACCGCTGCCGGATCCTTGTCCATTGCGATCAACTTACCGCTTGCGCCGAGCCGCTCCAGGATTTGCGCACTATGCCCGCCGCGTCCGAATGTGCCATCCACATAAATGCCATCCGGCTTGATTGCGAGTGCTTCAACTGCTTCGTGTAACAGAACGGTGGTGTGGGCCAAGCCCTCACTCACAAAAACCTCTGCACAACTACTGCGCTCGCTGATGCGGCGTTAAAAAATAGCTCAAAATCCTCATGTGCAAATCGCACATTCCGGTTTTTTTCTATTTTTTGCCTTGCCTCAGCTTCGCTCACTACGTTCTGCAGAGGTTTTTTCACAAGGAAAAGCCTTCCAGTTCGGGAGGCAAATCACCATCCATGAACGACAGCGCGGCTTCTTGCTGCGCCTGCCATTTCGCTTCGTCCCACAATTCGAATTTATTGCCTTGGCCTACCAGCATCACGCGCTTGTCCAGCGCAGCGTAGCTACGCAAGGTCGGAGAGATCAGCACGCGCCCGGCACCATCCATCACCACATCTTCGGCATAACCGATCAGGCGACGTTGCAGGGCACGAATCTTTGGATTGAGTGCGGAGAGCTTGAGCAGCTTCTCGCGTATCGGTTGCCACTCGGGTTGCGGATAGGCCAGCAGACAACCATCGGCATCAGCAGTCAGCACCAGGCTGCCCGCGCAGTGCGCAAGCAGCATGTCGCGATACCGCGCCGGTATTGCGAGCCTGCC
>CABDYQ010000127.1_pt1 | contig 18368 bp, 14 predicted proteins | sample 3132001 | NCBI WGS metagenome assembly CABDYQ01 (sample SAMEA5534338, study PRJEB31848) | metagenome | biome: tundra; feature: field; material: soil | place: USA | collected 2013-05 | depth 0.45 m
CAATCCGGTGTATGGCCGCGTACAGGTTTCCGGCCTACCAGAGGCTGATGTCTTCGCGGGTTAAATTACATGGCGCGAGTTTATGTGATTCATGTCACAGACAGCGAAACGGAACTTGTTTATTCTGCACGCATCCTTGATTACCGATGAGAGAAATTGATATGAAATCGAACAAACTCGCACAGATTGCATTGCTCCTCTGGGTCGTCACCATTGCCGTATTTGTATGGTTCTTCATACGCGGGAGTACTGTTGCGGGTACAGATGGCAGAACCGCGATCGTGTTGCATCCCAGAGAGCGTGAGTTGGTGCTGACTGAAATGCGCGGCCTGTTAGCCGCGACCCAAGGTATTTTGGAAGGCGCCAATCAGGGCGATATGCCGCGCATCATCAAGGCCGCCCGCGCAGCGGGCATGGCCGGCACGGCGGATGTCAATCCGGCATTGATGGCTAAACTGCCTCTCGAATTCAAAGCGCTGGGCATGGGCGTTCACCACGAGATGGATGAAATCGCTAAAGCTGCGGAGGACGGGAAGCCGGCAGCGGAATTGCTGAAAATGACATCGAACACTTTAACAAAATGTGTTGCTTGCCATGCAGCGTGGCAGCTTAAGACAGGTAGTTAACGCGGGTAAGGTGTAGGGCGCCCTACAAGTTGGTTTTGCTGTTAACCGTTTTCTTGGCTGCAACAACCTTCTTCGTGGCTGGCTTCGTCACCTTCCCGGCAGCAACTTTCTTGGTGGCGGGCTTTGCTGCCTTGATAGCGGTCTTTGCCGCTGCCTTAGCTTTAGTGATTTTGGCCGCAGGCTCCTTGGTTTTCCCGCTGCCCTTCGCCGCCTTGGCTGCGATCAATTCCAGCGCTTCTTCCAGCGTGATCGCATCCGGTGAAACGTCCTTGGGCAAGGTGGCGTTGATCTTGCCATGGCGGGCGTAAGGGCCGTAGCGGCCGCTGCAAATTTCCACGCTGGTCTTGTCGTCGGGGTGATCGCCCAGCACGCGCAATACCGTGTTGCCTTCCCGTGCCTGGGCCAGTAATTCCACGGCGCGATCCAGGCTGATGTCGAAGATGCTATCGGCGTGCGGGATGGATTTGAACTTGCCGTCGTGCCCGATGTAGGGGCCAAAGCGTCCGATGTTGGCGATGACTTTTTTGCCGGATACGGGGTGCAAGCCGAGTTCGCGCGGCAGTGACAGCAGCTTCAGCGCACCGGCCAGATCGGCTTGTTCGAGCGGCATTTCCTTCGGCCAAGAGACGCGCTTGGGTTTGGCTTTTTCGCCTTCAACCACTTCACCGAGTTGCACGTAGTGACCATACGGGCCGCGCAGCAACAGCACGGTTTGCTGGGTGTCGGGATGTGTGCCCAGCTCTTGACGCGCTGAGGCGTCGTCTTGCGCTTCGCCGCTGATGCTGCGTTTGTATTTGCACTCCGGATAGTTGGTGCAACTGATAAAGCTGCCGTAGCGGCTGAGCTTTTTGGCGAGGGGTTTGCCGCATTCCGGGCAAGCTTCGTCTATCAACTCTACCGGACGGTCGATGTCGGCTTTTTCTTTGATAAGTTTGGAAAAGCCTTTCCAGAACTCACCCATCACGCCGATCCAGTCGCGCTTGCCTTCAGATACTTCATCCAGTTCGTCTTCGAGGTGGGCGGTAAAATCGTAATCCACATAGCGGGTGAAATGCTCGGTGAGGAAACGCGTGACGACACGGCCGACATCGGTGGGCATGAAGCGCTTCTTGTCCAGAATGGCGTATTCGCGGGCTTGTAGCGTGGAAATAATGGTGGCGTAGGTGGATGGCCGACCGATGCCATATTCTTCCAGCGACTTGACCAGACTGGCTTCGGAATAGCGCGGCGGCGGTTGGGTGAAGTGTTGTTCACCATATAACTTGTCGATCGGCAACACATCGCCCTCGGCCAGCGGCGGCAGTTTGCCGCTTTCTTCTTCGGTCGCGTCATCCACGTCTTCCATGTACACGCCGATGAAACCGGGGAACACCAGCACCTGACCGTTGGCGCGGAACAGCGTGTTGTCGCCGCCTAGCCTGATGTCAAGGCTGACGGTGTCGAAGCGCGCCGGAGCCATTTGGCAGGCAAGGGTGCGCTTCCAGATCATTTCATAGAGGCGCGCCTGATCGGCAGTCAAATGACCGCGCATTTGGTCCGGTGTGCGCGCTATCGAGGTCGGGCGTATCGCCTCATGCGACTCCTGCGCGTTCTTGGTTTTGCTCTTGTAGGTCGGCTGGGTGCCGGGCAAATATTCGCTGGAAAAATTACTTTTGATGTAATCGCGAATCTCCTGCACCGCTTCTTTCGCCAGCGACACCGAGTCGGTACGCATATAGGAAATCAAACCGATGGTCTGTCCGACACCACCTTGGCCGCCGATGTCCACGCCTTCGTACAACGATTGCGCGGTGCGCATGGTGCGATCGGCGGTCATGCCCAGTTTGCGCACCGCTTCCTGCTGCATGGTGGAAGTGGTGAACGGCGCGGCGGCATAACGCTGCTTGGCTTTCTTCTCGACACGCACCACCTTGGGCGGCAACTTGGCGTCGCTGAGCTTGGCGAAAATCGCGTCATATTCGGCCTGGCTGGCTATGCTGAGTTGTTCGAGTTTCTTGCCCTGGTACTGGAACAACTTGGCAGTGAACGGCTGGTGATCCTTGTGGCTGTCCAGGTGCACGGTCCAGTACTCATGGCTTTTGAACGCTTCGATCTCCAGCTCGCGTTCGACGATCATGCGCAGCGCGGGGCTTTGCACGCGTCCTGCCGACAAACCGGGACGGATCTTGCGCCACAGCAGCGGCGACAGATTGAAGCCGACCAAGTAATCCAGCGCGCGGCGTGCTTGTTGCGCGTTCACCAAAGGAATAGAGATTTCGCGCGGATGAGCGACCGCTTCGCGCACCGCCGACTGGGTGATCTCATAGAACACCACGCGCTGCATATCCTTGTTCTTCACGCCGCGTTTGGCTTTGAGCAATTCGGAAATGTGCCAGGCGATCGCTTCCCCCTCGCGGTCCGGATCGGGTGCCAGATAGATGTGATCCGCAGTAGCGGCAGCTTTGGCGATCGCGTCCATATGTTTGCTGTTGCGCGCGATGATTTCGTATTTCATTGCAAAATCGTTTTCGGTATCGACTGCGCCGGTCTTGGGAATAAGGTCGCGCACGTGTCCATACGAGGCAAGTATTTCGAAATCCTTGCCCAGATATTTTTGCAGCGTTTTGGCTTTGGCCGGAGATTCGACGATCAGTAAATTAATTGCCATGCGTGTGGTATTGGGTTCAATGCAGTTGCGCGGAATGTAACGGCGTGAGCAATTCTTCGATCAACAGCGGATCGAGGTCCTGATGGCGATTCCACAGCACCATCAGCATGATCAGCTTGAGTTTATCCAGCGCGAGATTTTCCTGTTTCAGCGCGACGGAGCGATCGATGATCATCTCGCGTTCGATGGTCGAAATCAAACGCTGCTGTTCGGCAAACAGCAGGAATTGACGGGCTTCGTAGCTGATAAGCTGCAATTCCAATTCGGCAAAATGACGCTGTCCGGTGTGCTCAAGGCTGGCGGGATAACTATCGGGATTTTGCTCTTGCAACGCGGACAGCCAGGTCAAGGCTTCGCTGATTTCGTCGCCCTCAAAACCGGCGGCGGAGAGTTTGCGCGATAGCTTGTCTGGTTCAGGATAACTGCCTGCGTCAAAATAACTTTCAAACAAGTACATCAGAATTTCAAACATGATTTGCGCAGTGAGTTAATGAATTCGTTGATATAAGCCGCCGGGTAGCACACAGATGCGACCGTTCAGCTCGAGTGTCAACAGCATGGCGGATAGCTCGGCTATCGTCAAGCCGCAGCGCACACTGAGCGTGTCCACATCCACCGGGTCGAAGCCGAGATGTTCAAGCAGCGCGGAGTCCGGGCCTTCTGAATTTGCCCCTGGTGCGGGTGAAACAAGCAGACCGCCCAGTTCTTCCAGAATATCCTGCGCGGTTTCGACCAGTTTCGCGCCCTGTTTGAGCAACGCGTGGCAGCCTTTGCTTTGCGGCGCGTGTATCGAGCCGGGAATGGCGAACACGTCCCTGCACTGCTCCAGGGCCAGCCGCGCGGTGATCAGTGAGCCGCTTTGCAGCGACGCTTCCACCACCAGACAGCCGAGACTCATGCCGCTGATGAGGCGGTTGCGGCGCGGGAAGTTGGCGGCCAGCGGCGGGGTGCCGAGCGGGAATTCCGAGATCAGCGCGCCTTGTTGCGCGAGCGCGTGGGCAAGGTCGCGGTTGGCGGCAGGATAGACCTTGTCCAGTCCGGTGCCGACCACCGCGATGCTGCTGCCCTGCCCGCGCATCGCGCCGCGATGCGCGGCGGCATCGATGCCGTGCGCCATGCCGCTGATGATGCACAGCCCGGCATCGCTCAACGACTTGGCAAACGCCTCGGCGTTGTTGATTCCCTGTGGCGTGGCGCTGCGACTGCCAACGATGGCCAGCGCGGATCGATTGAGCAGGTCCAGCCGCCCTTTCACATACAGCAACAGCGGCGGGTCGGGAATATTCAGCAGCGCTTGCGGGTAGTCGCTATCGGCGAGGGTGACAATATGGTTGTTGCCGTCTTCCAGCCAGGCCAGGGCAGGCGCAATGACATCGTCAGTAATACCTTTGCTGATTTCGGCGGCGATATCTGCTTTGACGACGGATCTAAGTGAGCTGATGGAGGCGGCGAAAACCGCATCAGGTGATCCGAATTCCTTTAACAGGCGACGCGCGCTTTCGCCGCCCAAGCCCCGCGTCAGGCTGAGTGCCAGCCAAGCTTTAAGTGAAACATCAAAAGTCACAGGGAGCCTCTAAAAATTCAGAGTTCGCCCAAATGCAAGGCGCGGAAAAATTTCGCCGCGCCGCATATGGATGATATGTCAGCAAGAAATTTTTTACGCAACGCAGCATAACCAGCCACTTGGTTGCCGTTTTTTGGCGACCAAGTGGAATGGCTAGTAGTTCTATCAGTTGGGATGAAATGTGGATTTTTAGAGGTTCCCCACTGTTAAGGGGTGTTGGCGCGATCCAACAACTGCACCGGCAGACGGATCTGCATCACCAGCGCGTAGGACACCTTGTTGAACACGCGGAACACGAACACTAAACCATAGCGTTCATCAGGCAGCGTGTATTGTTTGCCTTCATTTTTAATCACCTCACCCTTGTGATACAGCGCCAGCACATGTCCTCTTTCCAGCCCGTCGCGCGCGCCCTTGTTCAGAGTGATGACGGAGTTTTGTCCGCCTTGGGATACACCGCCATAAATAGAAATCACGCGTGCGGAAATATTGCTTTCCGGCGCGCGGGGCAGATAGGTATTGACTGCCTCGACGGAAGGCAGGACTAGGCGGTCACCCGCATAAATTTCCTGGATAGCATGGGTGATCGCGAGGGTGCTGATATCCGCAAAGTGCGTCACTTCGGCGTTGCCCAGATAGATGGCTTCGATACCCAGCACTTCGTTGGTGTCCGGGTCGACAAAAGTTTTGCCCGGGCGGTAAATCTGCCACTGATCACCTTTGTCTGATGGCAGCCCTTTGGCAAAACCGGTGTCATCGTTGCCAAGTACCACGCGTCCTTCGCGCGCACCGATCAGCGCCGGAGCATCCTTTAACTGGCCCGCTTCAATGACCAGCGGCTGTGTCAAAAATGGCGCGATGGCACTGGCGGGAATGCTCGGAATGGCATCGTGGGGGCTTGGGTTTTCACGCACTTTGGGAGAAAGCTTTACGTTATTGCCGGTATCGCTCACGCTGCTCGGGGCCACCATATCGCTTGTGCCTGGTTGACCGATGCGCAAGGTGCCACTGCTGCGATCGAGAAAGATCACGTCGCCCGGATAAATCCAGTGCGGGTCTTTGATGATGTCTTTGTTAAGACCCCAGATATGCGGCCATTTCCACGGGTCTTTGAAGAACTTGCCGGAGATATCCCACAGGGTGTCACCCTTGACGACGATGTGCCGATCCGGCGCATCGCTGCGAATATCCAAGCGGATATCCGAGCGATTCTCGGGCTCGGCAGCAAAGGCCAAGACAGGCAATAAAAAGCAAATCAGCGATATAATCTTGCGCATGGAAACTCCGGCAGAGTCAATATAAGGGGCACGCAAAGTTGCTGCGCTACGTTAAATTCTGCATCTAGTCTACTAAATTAGCAAGCATTTATGGGTCAAGCATGGCAATCCTGAAAATTTTGCAATATCCCGATGAGCGCCTGCATAAAGTCGCGAAGAAAGTTGCGCAGGTTAATGAAGCCACCCGCAAGCTGGTGCGCAATATGGCTGAGACCATGTATGCCGCGCCCGGGGTGGGTTTGGCGGCGACGCAGGTGGATGTGCATGAGCGAATCATCTTGGTGGATGTTTCCGAGACACACGATCAATTGAAGGTGTTCATCAATCCTGAAATCATCGCCAGCAGCGGCGTAAGCGACTGCGAGGAAGGCTGCCTGTCGGTGCCGGGTATTTATGAAACGGTGAGCCGCGCGGGAAAGATCACTGTGCGCGCCCTTGATGAAAAAGGTGCTTCCTTTACGCTGGATGCCGAAGGTTTGTTGGCGGTCTGCATCCAGCATGAGATGGATCATTTGATCGGCAAGGTGTTTGTCGAATATCTATCTCAACTCAAGCAGACTAGGATTCGTGCCAAGCTTAAAAAGCGCCTGCGCGAAACAATGTAAAAACCTCTGCGCAACTACTGATGAAACAACTAGCCATCTGCCTAAGTTGCCAAACTACGCCAACTAAGGCATTGGTTATGCGCTCGCTGATACTGCGTTAAAAAATGGCTCAAAATCCTCGTGTACTAAATGTACACTCCGGTTTCTCGCCATTTTTTGCCTTGTCTCAGCTTCGCTCGCTACGTTACGCAGAGGTTTTTCCCAGGCTAAATATATTATGAAAATCATCTTTGCCGGTACGCCACATTTCGCGGCCAGCGCGTTGGCTGCGTTGCTCAGGGAACACCGAGTTGTCGCGGTGCTGACCCAGCCGGATCGTCCCGCCGGACGCGGCATGCAACTGGCAGCCAGTCCGGTGAAACAGCTTGCGCTGCAGCACGGCTTGGCCGTATTACAACCCGCTACGTTAAAGAATAAACAGGTACCACGCTCGATCGCCGCGCTGGATGCCGATGTGATGGTGGTGGCCGCTTATGGTTTGATTTTGCCGCAAGCGGTATTGCGACTGCCGCGCTATGGCTGTTTGAACATTCACGCTTCGTTGCTGCCGCGTTGGCGCGGAGCCGCACCGATACAGCGCGCGATTTTGGCGGGCGATAACGAGACCGGCATCACCATCATGCAGATGGATGAAGGGCTGGATACCGGCGACATGTTGTTGCATCACGCTTGCCCGATCGCGGCAAATGACACCGCGCAGACCCTTCAGGACAAACTGGCTGAGATGGGTGCGAGCAGCATCCTCGAAGCATTGCGTCTGCTGCAAGAAAACCGTTTGACGCCGATCAAACAGGACAATGATGCGGCATGCTATGCCGCCAAGCTGCTCAAGAGCGAAGCGCAGATCGACTGGAGGCAAGATGCGCGGCAAATCGAACGCGCGGTACGCGCATACAATCCCTTTCCGGTGTGTCATGCCAACTTGAACGGTGTAGCGATAAAAGTTTGGCAGGCTGAGTTGTGTTTGGACAAACGCGGCGAGCCTGACAAATGCTGCAACCCGGGCAAAGTGATAGCCGTGGATAAGAGCGGCATCACGGTGGCGTGCGGCAAAGACGCGTTGCGCCTGGAGGCGTTGCAGCGTCCGGGCGGCAAGGCACAACCCGCCGCACAATTTTTGCAGGCCATACCGGTCAAAGTCGGCGATATTTTCGATGCCAGCTGAGACGCAACACATACAACTTGCCGCCAGCATCGTCGTCCGGCAAGTGTTGGCGAACGGGCGAAATCTCAATCAGGTGTTGGATGAATCATTGCGCAACAAAGCGGTCTGGATGCCTGCACAGCGCGCCGCACTGCAAGATTTAAGCTATGGGACGTTGCGCTATTACGGGCAGTTGCAGGCGATACTGGACATGTTGTTGCACAAGCCTTTGTCGGATGAGCGTGTGCGCTTCCTGTTGTTGGTCGCGATGTACCAGTTGCAGTATGGCAAATCAGCGCAACATGCCGTGGTCGATCATGCGGTGCGAGCCGCACAAGCTTTGAGTCCGCGCGTGAGCGGTTTGGTGAACGCGATCCTGAGAAATTTTTTGCGTAACCAGGCCGTATTGCTGGAACAATCCAGACAACGCGCGGAAGAAAAATATAGTTATCCACAGTGGTGGATAGATGAGCTGAATGCACAGTATGGCGAACGCAGTGCGGCGATACTCGAAGCGGGTAATCAGCGCCCGCCGATGACGCTGCGCGTCAATCAGCGGCGGAACACGACCGCGGACTATTTGGTGCAACTGGCGCAGCAGGATTTATCCGCCCGAGCGTGCGAGCCGGACGCGCTGCAACTGGACAAGCCCGTGTCAGTGGACAGACTCCCGGGATTTTTTGCCGGTTTGGTTTCGGTGCAGGATGCCGGTGCGCAATACGCCGCACATTTACTGGACGTTCACGACGGGATGCGCGTGCTGGATGCCTGTGCCGCGCCTGGCGGCAAGACCGCACACATCCTGGAGCGAGCGGCGGCAGAAATGGTGGCGGTGGACAAGGACGCAAAACGATTGCAACTTGTCGCGGAAAATTTGCAGCGGCTGGAACTGACCGCGCAACTGGTGGTTGGGGATGCTGCCGAGCCGGATGTGTGGTGGGATGGCAAATCCTTTCAACGCATACTTGCCGATATGCCCTGCTCGGCTTCCGGTGTGGTGCGCCGCCATCCCGACATCAAATGGTTGCGACGCAGCCCGGATATTGCCGGTTTCGCCACACAACAGCTCAACATCTTGCGCGCGTTGTGGCGGCTGCTGGCGCAAGATGGTAAATTGCTCTATGCCACCTGCTCGGTCTTTCATCAAGAGAACGAACAAGTCGTTGCGGCGTTTCTGGCGCAACAGCCGGATGCGCGGCGGTTACCGGTTACTTTACCTGACGATATAGAGGGTCAGTTGTTGCCCAATGATCAGCATGACGGATTCTTTTATGCATTGTTGCAAAAAGTTGCTTAGTGCATTGCTGCGCGGCGTGCTGCTGGCCTGGTTGTTCGCCGCAACAGCTCAAGCCGAGGGCATTTCCGTCAACAAGGTGGAAATTCATTTGGGCGAAGATGGCTACCAACTCTCCGCCAGTTATGACATCAACCTGAATTTCGTGGTGAAACAGGCTTTGTCGCACGGCGTCCCGATTTATTTTGTGGGCGAGTTTTCACTGACGCACGCTCGCTGGGGTTGGCTTGATGCTGCGCAACAGGCTATGTTGCGCAGCATCCCGCGCTATTTTATGGGCGAGTCACCGCTGACGCGCTGGTCCTGGCTGGATGAAGAAATTTTTAATGGCGAACAGACCGTCAAACTTTCTTACAGCGTACTGACGGGGCGGTACCGCATCTCGCGCGGCGCGCTGTTCCAGAATTTTGCCAGTCTTGAAGATGCTTTAAACATGCTGTCCAGGCAAAGTTCGACAGCCATTCCCGCAGAGCTGATGAAAAAGAATGGCAACTATATGGCGGCGGCGCGCCTGCGCCTGGACATTGCGCAACTGCCCAAGCCGTTGCAGGTGAACGCGCTGACCGACAATGATTGGACGCTCGATTCCGATTGGTATCGCTGGGTGATCAGTCCGGCGGAAATCGCCGTACACAACGACGGCAAAACGGAGTGACGGCGCGGTGACTTATCTGATTTTCATTAGTGTTGCCGTTAGTGGTGCGCTGCTGTATTTGTTATCCAGAAGCAGTGCTAACACCGAGGGTTTTTCCATCAACTATTATAGCTTGCTTGGATTAACCGGCTTGCTTGCGTCAGGTTTGATGGGATTGGTCGGCTATCAACTGTGGCGGTTGCGCAACAAGCTCAAGAACAAGGTGTTCGGCGCCAAGCTGACTCTGCGTCTGGTGTTGTTTTTCACGCTGATCGCGGTGCTGCCGGGCATTTTGATCTATACGGTGTCAGTGCAATTTTTGGACAAGAGTATTGAGTCGTGGTTTGACGTGCGCGTTGAGAAAGCCTTGGAGGGCGGCCTCAACCTCGGTAGAAGCGGCCTCGACAATAGTTTGAAAGAGCTTGCCAAAAAGGCACAATTTACCGCGTCATTATTGGCGGGAAAACATTCGGGGCAATATCAGCGCGCACTGGACCAGTTGGTGGATGAAGAGGTGGCACAGGAAGCGGCCCTGTTCACCGTCAAGGGAAAATTGATTGCGTCTTCCTCGGGCGGCAACGCACTATCGCCGGGCCAGCCCGATGACGATTTATTGCGCCTGACGCTGAACAAAGGCGAATATGCAGTGATTGATACCTTGCCTAATAGGGGATTGACGCTGCTTGCGCTGGTTATGGTGAATTCCAAAATGCCGGAGGGCGGGCGATACGTGTTGCAATTCACCCAGCCGGTGCCGAAGCAGATCGAGGCGGATGCCGAGACCGTGCAAGCGGTATATCGCGATTATCAGGAACTGACGCTCTCCCGCCTCGGGTTGAAACGGCTGTATGCGATCACTTTGACGCTGTCATTGCTGGTGGTGTTGCTGACGGCGGTTTCCGCGGCATTTTTTCTCAGTGAAAGATTTGGGTCGTCGCTGGAAGCGTTGGCGGAAGGGACACGTGCGGTGGCACAAGGCGATTTTACGGGACAATATCCGATTCGCAGCAGCGATGAACTGGGCGCGTTGACCGGCTTGTTCAACCAGATGACGCGCCAGTTGTTCGAGGCGAAGCAGGCCAGCGAACAACAGCAGCGCGTAGTGGAAAGTGCCAAAGCACATTTGGAAAGCGTGTTGACCCACTTGTCTTCCGGTGTGCTGGCGCTGGATCATGAATTGCGCTTGCGCTCGGTGAATACCAGTGCTGCGCAAATCCTCGCCGCGCCTTTGCAAGAGATGCAACGCATGTCGTTAAGTCAAATTGCCGAGAAGTACAGCCTGCTGAGATCGTTCTGCCACACCGTCATGGATGCTTTTGGCGAAACTGAGAGCGGCGAATGGCAGCGGCAGATAGAACGCCTGAGCAGAAATGGTACCCAGATTCTGCTGATGCGCGGAACACGCCTGCCGCAAGGCGGGGAAGCCGGCTATGTGGTGGTGTTTGATGATATCAGCCACCTGTTGCAGGCAGAGCGGCAGGCGGCATGGGGCGAAGTAGCGCGACGACTTGCACACGAAATCAAGAATCCGCTCACCCCGATACAGCTCTCGGCGGAACGTTTGCAGCACAAGCTCAGTGACAAGCTTGATGAAGGCGACGCGCAACTGTTGCGGCGCGCCACGCAAACCATCGTCAGCCAGGTTGCCGCGATGAAAAACATGGTGAGCGATTTTGCCAATTACGCACGCGGCCCGGCATTAAAGCTGTCGCGTCTGGAAGTGCATAAACTGATCAAGGAAGTGCTGGGCTTGTATGAAACGAATGCCATTCCCATCGTATTGAAGCTGGATGCGTCGCAGAGCGAAGTCAGCGGGGACGCGACCCGCTTGCGGCAGGTCATCCACAATCTGCTGCAGAATGCGCAAGACGCGTTGCAGGGTGTCGCGCAACCGCAAATAACATTGCACACCGAAACGCAAAACGGAGAAATTCATCTGTGGGTCGAGGACAATGGCGCGGGCTTTCCAGAGAGCGTGCTGTCGCGCGCCTTTGAGCCATACATGACGACCAAGGCTAAAGGTACCGGATTGGGACTGGCAATCGTGAAAAAGATAGTGGAAGAGCATGGCGGGCACATCACCATTGAAAATAACGTGAGCGGCGGGGCACGAGTCAGTATCGTGCTGCCGCTGGTCGAGGAGACATAATGGGAACCCCTATAAATTCGTTTTCCGGGCGAATCGCGGCGTCACGTGCTCGCTCACTCTTGTGCGCTGCGGTCGTAGCTTCAGCTACGGGAACCGCGCGGCCTACTCCTTGCGGGTGCGTCTATCTATATCCGATATGCCTCGTCGTTCACTGATAGAACTACTAGCCATTCGACTAAGCCCGCAAGCGGGCAAGTCGCTGGTTATGCGCGGCTCCTTGCGCTTCATCCCGCAAAACAAATTTCTAGAGGTCCCACAATGACAAGCAAACAAATTTTGGTGGTGGATGATGAAATCGGCATCCGCGAGTTGTTATCGGAAATCCTGTTTGATGAAGGATATCAAGTTTATCTGGCCAAAAACGCTGAGCAGGCACGCGCCTATCGAAACGAGCGCGAACCGGATCTGGTGTTACTCGATATCTGGATGCCGGATACCGATGGTATAACTTTGCTCAAGGAGTGGGTCGAGCAGGAATTGCTGACCATGCCGGTCGTGATGATGTCGGGTCACGGCACGATAGAAACGGCGGTCGAAGCGACACGCATCGGTGCGGTGGATTTTCTGGAAAAACCCATTGCGCTGCAAAAGCTGTTAAGCACCATTGCTAAAGCAATCAGGGATGATGCGCCCAAGCCGCAGACCCAGATTGTCGAAGCGCAAGGCCAAAAGATCGCCCTGAGCATCGATGGACAGGTGCTGCAAATTTCTCTGCCGCTGGATTTGCCATTGCGCGAAGCGCGCGACCATTTTGACGCGCTTTACTTTGACTACCATTTGCGAAAAGAAGTCGGGAATGTCTCGCGGGTAGCCGATAAGGTCGGACTGGAGCGCACCCATCTTTATCGCAAACTCAAGCAACTAGGCATTAAATTCGTCAAAAAGGGCGGCGTGGACGAATCTCAGTAGAAAACCATATCGTCCGGCAGTATAGTGGCGGTTGCCCTAATCGGGGAGGTACGGCATAATTACCGGCCCAAACCAGTATAGGGCACCACTATAAATTCACTTTTATAAGAGTGTACTTCACATAACCAATCCCGCAGGGATGTTTTAAGAGGTAATATGAAATGGCTGCAACGCGAAGCTTCACCCCGCCCAAATTCAACGACACAACCGGAGCAATCCGTATGCTGGCAGTGGATGCCGTGCAAAAGGCGAACTCCGGTCACCCTGGTGCACCGATGGGTATGGCGGAAATCGCCGACGTATTGTGGAACCGTCATCTGCGACATAACCCGGCCAATTCCAAGTGGCCTGACCGTGACCGCTTCGTGCTGTCCAATGGCCACGGCTCGATGCTGGTTTACGCGCTGCTGCATTTGTCCGGTTACGACCTGCCTATCGAAGAGCTGAAGCGTTTCCGTCAATTGCATTCCAAGACTCCCGGCCATCCTGAATATGGTTACACCCCTGGCGTGGAAACCACCGGCGGGCCGCTTGGTCAAGGCATCACCAATGCGGTGGGCATGGCGATGGCGGAAAAATTGCTGGCTGCGGAATTCAACAAGCCCGGTCACGAAATCGTCAATCACCGCACCTATGTATTCATGGGCGACGGCTGCATGATGGAAGGTATTTCCCATGAATCCTGTGCGCTGGCCGGCACGTGGGGTCTGGGCAAACTGATGGCATTCTGGGATGACAACAACATCTCGATCGATGGTCATGTGGATGGCTGGTTCACCGACGACACCGCCAAGCGTTTTGAAGCTTACGGCTGGCACGTGGTTGCCAATGTGAACGGACACGATCCCGAAGCGGTGAATGCCGCGATCAATGCCGGCAAGGCGGTGACCGACAAGCCCACCCTGATTTGCTGCAAGACCATCATCGGCATGGGTTCGCCTAACAAGGCCGACAGCCATGACGTACACGGCGCCGCGCTGGGCGATGCCGAAGTGGCCGCGACACGCGAATTCATCGGCTGGAAATACCCGCCGTTCGAAATTCCCAAGCATGTGTATGAAGCATGGGATGCGCGTACCAAGGGTGCCGGCCTGGAAAAATTGTGGAACAACAAGTTTGCCGAATACCGCGCTGCGTTCCCAAAAGAGGCCGCCGAATTCGAACGCCGTATCAAGGGCGAATTGCCGGCTAACTGGGCGTCACATGCTGCCGATGCGATCGCCAAAACCAACGAAAAAGCCGAGACCATTGCTACCCGCAAGGCCTCGCAAAATGCCATTAACGCCTTGGTTCCGGCATTGCCCGAATTCCTCGGCGGTTCGGCTGACCTGACCGGTTCCAATCTGACCAACTGGACGGGTTGCAAGCACATTCGCGGCAAGAGCACCGGCAACTATATCAGCTACGGCGTGCGCGAATTCGGCATGTCCGCCATCATGAACGGTATGGCTTTGCACGGCGGGTTGTTGCCATTCGGCGGCACCTTTCTGATGTTCTCCGAATATGCGCGTAATGCGCTGCGCATGGCGGCACTGATGAAATTGCGCGTGTTGTTTGTGTACACGCATGACTCCATCGGTCTGGGTGAAGACGGCCCGACGCATCAGGCAGTCGAGCAAACCGCGACGCTGCGTTACATACCCAATATGGAAGTATGGCGTCCGTGCGATACGGTCGAATCCGCAGTGTCCTGGGTGGCGGCAGTGGAGCGCAAGGATGGCCCAAGCAGTTTGATTTTCACTCGCCAGAATTTGGCATTCCAAAAACGCGATGCGACGCAAATCGCCAATATCCGCAAGGGTGCGTATGTGTTGTCCGAAGCTGCCGGCGGTAAACCAAAGGCGGTGATTATCGCCACCGGTTCCGAAGTGAGCCTGGCGATGGAAGCGCAAAAAACGTTGGCTGCCGATGGCATCAGCGTGCGTGTAGTATCGATGCCGTCCACCAATGTGTTCGACAAGCAGAGCCAAGCCTACAAGGACGCCGTGTTGCCCAAGGGCGTGAAGCGCGTCGCGGTCGAAGCGGGCGTGACCGGTGGCTGGTATAAGTATGTGGGGCTGGATGGCGCTATCGTTGGCATGGATACTTTTGGCGAATCTGCACCGGCGCCTGAATTATTCAAGCACTTTGGTTTTACCACAGACAATGTGGTGAAGGCCGTCAAGGGCGTGCTGTAAATATTTTTACATAATCAGAGGGGAAAGAAAAATGTCTATTCGCGTAGGTATCAACGGATTTGGCCGTATCGGACGTATGGTGTTCCGCGCTGCCATAAAGGATTTTCCGGAAATAGAAGTTGTTGCAATCAACGACCTGCTGGAGCCTGACTACCTGGCCTACATGCTCAAGCACGATTCAGTGCATGGCCGTTTCAAGGGTGACGTTTCAGTCGACGGCAACACGCTCATTGTCAATGGCAAGAAGATCCGCCTGACTGCTATTAAAAATCCTGCTGAACTGAAATGGAACGAGGTTAAAGTTGACATCGTGGTTGAATGTACCGGCTTTTTCCTGACCAAGGAAACCTGTCAGGCACACATCGATGCGGGTGCCAAGAAAGTCATCCAGTCCGCGCCAAGCAAGGACGACACCCCCATGTTTGTGTATGGTGTGAACCACAGCAAATATGCCGGCGAGAAGATTGTCTCCGCTGCATCCTGCACAACCAATGCGCTGGCTCCGGTCGCCAAAGTTTTGAACGACACCTTCGGCATCAAGCGCGGACTGATGACTACGGTGCACGCTGCTACTGCTACCCAGAAGACCGTTGATGGTCCTTCAAATAAGGATTGGCGTGGTGGTCGTGGCATCCTGGAAAACATCATTCCGTCTTCCACAGGCGCAGCTAAAGCGGTTGGTGTGGTGATTCCCGAGCTGAACAAGAAGCTGACAGGGATGGCCTTCCGTGTGCCGACTTCCGACGTGTCCGTGGTTGACCTGACGGTCGAGTTGAACAAGGCCGCGACCTATGACGAAATCTGCAAGGCCATGAAAGCGGCATCAGAAAGCGGTCCGTTAAAAGGCGTGTTGGGTTACACCAACGACAAGGTGGTTTCCACCGATTTCCGCGGCGAGACTTGCCCCTCAGTTTTCGATGCCGATGCTGGCATCGCGCTGGACCCGACCTTCGTCAAGGTCGTGGCCTGGTACGACAACGAGTATGGTTATACCTGCAACCTGATGCGTATGGTGGCTCATATCGCCAAGTAACCAGGCATTGGGCTGGCTAAGCGCCAGCCCTTTTGCTCTACAGTCTGTTCAAAGGAAAAATCATGTCTGTTATCAAAATGATCGATTTGAATCTCAAGGGTAAGCGCGTATTGATTCGCTCGGATCTTAATGTCCCTGTCAAAGATGGCAAGGTGACCTCCGATGCGCGAATCACGGCCTCGATGGCGACCATCAATTTTGCGCTGAAAGCCGGTGCACGCGTGATGGTGACTTCCCACCTGGGCCGTCCCGAAGAAGGCGTTTACTCCGAAGAAAACTCGCTCAAGCCGGTGGCTGACGTCATCGCCAACAAGCTGGGTAAGCCAGTGCGCCTGATCAAGGATTGGGTGAATGGCGGGTTCAATGTTGCCGAAGGTGAATTGGTACTGCTGGAAAATTGCCGTTTCAACAAAGGCGAGAAAAAGAGCCTGGAAGAAACCGCGAGAAAATACGCCGCGCTGTGCGACGTGTTCGTGATGGACGCATTTGGCACGGCACACCGGGCCGAAGCATCGACTCATGGTGTGGCGAAATACGCACCGGTAGCCGCCGCAGGTATCTTGCTGACCCAGGAACTGGAAGCATTGACCAAAGCCTTGCTCAGCCCGGCCCGGCCGATGGTGGCTATCGTGGGCGGTTCCAAGGTTTCCACCAAGCTGACCGTGCTGGAAAGTCTGTCGGAAAAAGTCGATCAACTGGTGGTCGGCGGCGGTATCGCCAACACCTTTCTCAAGGCGACCGGCCATCCGGTCGGCAAGTCGCTGTGCGAAAACGATCTGGTTCCTACCGCTCAGGCATTATTGGAGAAAATGTCCGCGCGTGGTGCGAGCATTCCGATCGCGACTGACGTCGTGGTCGGCAAGGAAGCTCCCTTCCTGCCCGGCAACGAAAACACCCCGGCGGTGCTGAAATCGGCGCATGACGTAGCCGATGATGAAATGATTTTTGATATTGGTCCCCAGTCGACACAAGTGATAGTCGACATCATCATGAAGGCCGGCACTGTGGTGTGGAATGGCCCGGTCGGCGTATTCGAGTTCGACCAGTTCGGCGAAGGTACCAAAAAGATCGCGATGGCGATTGCTGAAACCAAGGCTTTCACTCTGGCGGGCGGTGGTGACACCATAGCCGCAATCCAGAAGTACGATATTTTTGACAAAGTATCTTACATCTCTACTGCTGGCGGAGCGTTTCTGGAGTTTCTCGAAGGCAAAAAATTGCCGGCAGTAGAAATTCTTGAACAACGCGCCAGTAAATAAAATATAGGAAAACATGCTGCGTAGAACCAAAATTGTCGCCACGTTGGGACCTGCTTCCAACGATCAAAAAGTGCTGGAACAAATGATACGTGCCGGAGTGGATCTGGTCCGGATGAATTTCTCGCACGGCTCCGCTCAAGACCATATGAAACGTGCCGAAACCGTGCGCGCCGTGGCTAAGGCCTGCGGCCGCACGGTGGGCATATTGGCCGACCTGCAAGGCCCGAAAATTCGCGTGCGAAAATTCGAGAATGACAAGATCATCCTGAATAACGGTGATACTTTCATCCTGGATGCCGCACTGGATGGGTTGGGCAATCAACAGCGCGTGGGTCTCGATTACAAAGAGCTGCCCAACGATGTCAGCGCGGGTACGGTATTGTTGCTTAACGACGGCATGTTGGAATTTAATGTCACCGAAGTCAAAGGCGCGCAAGTCATTTGCAAAGTGGTGCGCGGCGGAGTGTTATCCAACAACAAAGGTATAAACCGCAAGGGTGGTGGACTGACCGCGCCCGCCTTGACAGAAAAGGACAAGGAGGACATCAAGACCGCTGCACTGATCAAGGCGGACTATCTGGCGGTATCCTTCCCGCGCACCGGCGATGACATGCGCTTGGCGCGCGACTTGATGCACGCAGCGGGCGGCAAGAGTATGTTGATGGCCAAGATTGAGCGCGCCGAAGCGATTACCGCGTTGAGCGATATCATTGATGCATCGGATGCCATCATGGTGGCGCGCGGCGACTTGAGCGTGGAAGTCGGCGATGCAGCAGTGCCCGGCTTGCAGAAACGCATGATCAAAATGGCGCGTGAAAAAAACCGCCTGGTGATCACCGCCACGCAAATGATGGAATCGATGATCACCAGCCCGATCCCGACCCGCGCGGAAGTATCCGATGTGGCGAATGCCGTGTTGGATGGCACCGATGCGGTGATGTTGTCGGCGGAAACCGCGGTGGGTGACTATCCGGTGGAAACCATCGAAGCGATGGCGCGGATCTGCCTCAAGGCCGAAGCCGAAGGCGATGACGAGAACCACATGGTCGA
>CABDYQ010000132.1_pt1 | contig 17622 bp, 13 predicted proteins | sample 3132001 | NCBI WGS metagenome assembly CABDYQ01 (sample SAMEA5534338, study PRJEB31848) | metagenome | biome: tundra; feature: field; material: soil | place: USA | collected 2013-05 | depth 0.45 m
GTACTGCGGTTCTCGTCATCCTGGCACGGCGCATCGCCCGCACCGCTTGGTCGATGTACACTTACAAAACCGAATTCGATCCCGGACGCCTCACAAAAGGCTTGACTTGAACCATAGAATCTATTGGCACAAACCTGCCATTCCCCAATGTCTGAAAACGAACCGGACGTTCAACGTCCGAGTTCAGGAGCGTGGAGCGAGCGACTTAGACGCTTGCCGCGTCCCCTGACGACTGGTTGGGCAGCGTCGGGCACAGTGCGCATTCATCTCTTCGGGAACACCTCTTCTCTTGCTGCACGATTTCCCGCTTACCCGCTATTAATTCGGTAAGATTGCGTCTGCGCGCCAATCGCGGCGCGGACTCCGTTCAGACGATCATTCATTATGAAAATTCACGAGTATCAGGGTAAAGAAATCCTGCGGCAGTTTGGCGTATCCACGCCGCGCGGGGTGGCGTGCTTCAGCGTTGATGAAGCAGTGGCTGCGGCGCAGCAACTGGGCGGCGCGGTATGGGTGGTGAAGGCGCAAATCCATGCCGGAGGGCGCGGCAAGGGCGGCGGGGTGAAAGTGGCACGCTCGCTGGATGTGGTGCGCACGCGCCGGATTCGGTGCCAGCCGAATGGCATTCAGGTAGCGCTGCATCGCCTCTTCGATCCGGCCCTCCGCCTCGAGAACATGTCCTTCGTCAATCAAACGCAGCGTATCCTGTTCAGAGGTGTCCACCTGGCTTCCACTGCTGTCCGCGAGGGTGCGTTCGGTAGAGCGAAATCGATCGAATATCCCCATTTCACAACCTTACTAAGAAGAAACAGTTTTGCTTGCACAGGAAATCGTTCAAGGCGGTTGCAAAGCGCTTGGCGGAGTCCAAGCTGGAGGATAGTGGTCATGCCGGTTTTCCTTGTTGGTCTTGATAACGTTGCCACATCCCCCACAAAGCCGCTTCGAAATCCCGAGCAAAACGTTGGGCATCGAAGAGCGGGGATGCTAGCACTTGCTGTCGTAAGCCGGTCCGCAGAGCGGCCAGCTTTGTCTTGTCACTGGCCAAGGCAATTGCTTTGGCTCTGTAGTCCTCTTCGTTTGCCGCTATCCAATCGGGCAACCCCGCGTTGTGCATGATGCTTTCGCCCAAGTGCGAAATATAATTACTGCCCCGCATGGTCAATATCGGCACACCCATCCATAAAGCCTCGTAACTAGTCGTGCCGCCCGGGTATGGAAAAGGATCCAAGGCGATGTCTATCTTGTTATAACTATTCAAAGCCGCAACGCGGCCGGTAGTCGCCTCCAGAATCAAGCGGTTTTCAGGGATGCCCTGTGCGGCATACCGCTCAATGACGCTTTTCCTGAGGGCATCGTCCCGTAAGTTGCTCGTGTTCAGATACAACCGGCTATTGGGGATCTCGCTCAAGATACGCGCCCAGCATGCCACTACCCGATCGTTCATTTTGGCGAGGTTGTTAAGCGTGCCAAACGTGATTAACCGATTCCGTAATGCTGGCAGTTCTTCGACTTTTATATCCTCTTTCGGGGGCGTCAAGCAACTGTGTGCGCCCGACAAACGCCAGCCCCTTTCCACAAAGTGATGCTCTTCTCCGTCTGGAAGCATCCACCTGTCTCCCAGAATGTAGTCCATCTCTGCTACACCAGTGGAAGCGAAATAGCCCAGCCACATAGCTTGGACAGGTGCCGGCTTCCAGGCAAATACCGGCAGGCGGTTGTATCTGGTATGACCGGAAAGATCGAGCAGAATATGCACGCCATCGGCATGTATCAGGCGAGCAGCGGCTTCATCGCTTTTACCGGCCAACGACTTCCAGACAGAAAAATACGGGCGGATGCGAGCTGTGAGTTCGTCTTCCTTGTGGTGTGTCGAGTAAGCGATCAGTTCAATGCGGGCAGGATCGATATGAGCCAGCAGTCCTTCCAGAAAGAAACCTACGGAGTGATTCAGCAAATCACCCGACACCAGCCCGACACGCAGGCGTTCGGGCTGAGCCGCACTCTGCCAGGCGGAAAAACGTGTTCCCACCTTTTCTGCAACTATCCGACCATACTGGCGTGCCTGTTCAAGATAATACGAAGGTGCATGGCTGTCGGTATAGTTCAGGACAAACAGCAGGTTAGAATGTGCATAGGCGAAGTCGGGTTTGATCTCCAATGCGCGCTGGAAACTTGCCAACGCGCCATCATGTTGTCCAAGGTCTTGCAGGGCAATGCCCAGATTGTAATGTGCCTCGGCTAAATCGGGTTTGATCTCCAGCGCTCGCCTGTAACTTGCCACCGCGCCATCAAGTTGCCCGAGGTCTTTCAGTGCAACGCCCAAGGTGGTATGCGCCTCAGCGTAATCGGGTTTGATCTCCAGCACTCGGCGGTAGTTTGCCACCGCGTCTTCGAGTTTTCCGTTACCCATCAGAGCATTGCCCAAGCTGAAGATATCTTGCATGGCAACGCCCAGGTTGGTATGCGCCTCGGCTAAATCGGGTTTGATCTCCAGCGTGCGGCGGAAACTCGCTATCGCGCTGTCTAGTTGCCCAAGGTTTTTCAGAGCGACGCCCAAGCTGCAATGCACCTCGGCGTAATCGGGATTGATCCCCAGTGCCCGGCGGTAGCTCTTCACCGCCTCGTCGAGTTGTCCGTTGCCCAGCAGAGCGTTGCCCATGTTGTAATAAGCACCAGCGTAATCCGGATTGTGTTTGATCGCAGTCCCGAAAGCGTCCAGCGCGCCTTTCAAGTCGCCCTTCGCCAATAAAATGTTGCCGCGATTGAGGTGAGCACGCGCCGGATTCGGTGCCAGCCGAATGGCGCTCAGGTAGCGCTGCATCGCCTCTTCGATCCGACCCTCCGCCTCGAGAACATGTCCTTCGTCAATCAAACGCAGCGCATCCTGTTCAGATGTGTCCACCTTGCTTGCACTGCTGTCCGCGACGGCTTGTCCGGTAGAGCGAAATCGATCGAATATCCGCATCTCACAACCTTTTCAAGATGATTTTTGCTAGACTGGCTTAGTTGAATTGCCGTTTAGACTTAGTGCACCATTGTGTTGCCTAAGGTGTTGGCCTAAGTCCGGCAATCGCAGAAGTTACCCTTTTCATTCCAGAAACATGCCCGGAGCAACAACATGATACTTGATTGGTTTAACGCTGGAGAAGCCGTTTTGTTTGCACAAGAAATAGTCCGTGAAGTAAACCGGCTATTTCCCCCTACGGATCAAAAAGGGAAGGCGATTCCAGCAAAGACATATCAGAAAAAGTTCGATGGTCTGATCGTTCGCATCCGCACATTCTCGTTAAAGCATAAACTGAACATTTATAAAAAAGCAAAACTTCTCAATACGATCAAATGGGAAATGCGAGACGCTGGCCACGAGAAGGTTATTATTGATGAATTCATCTCCTTCATCACCCCTCTGTTGAACAAGTAGCTCGAACTCATTTTGAAACGCCAGAAATCTTCTCGTTGATCGGCGTGATTGATATTCAATTCTGTGCTGTATCAGCAACTCATTATGCAGATGTTGTTCAAGCGCTTCGTTGCCAATCCAGCCTCGCTGGCGAGCCATTACAAACAAGAACCGAATAAATCCAGTTGCCAGACTTACCTGAATTGGTGAACCAATTAGGGCAGTGAAATACACTCTGTATTCAGTGCGCAGTTTTATCTCTTCGGAAATACCTCTTGTCTTGCCGCACGATTTCCCGCTTACCCGCTATTAATTCGGTAAGATTGCGTCTGCGCGTCAATCGCGGCGCGGACTCCGTTCAGACGATCATTCATTATGAAAATTCACGAGTACCAAGGTAAAGAAATCCTGCGTCAATTTGGCGTACCCACGCCGCGCGGTGTGGCGTGCTTCAGTGTTGATGAAGCAGTGGCTGCGGCGCAGCAATTGGGCGGCGCGGTGTGGGTGGTGAAGGCACAAATCCATGCCGGTGGACGCGGCAAGGGCGGCGGGGTGAAAGTGGCGCGCTCGCTGGAAGAGGTGCACAGTGCTGCGCAGCAGATATTGGGTATGCATCTGGTCACGCATCAAACCGGCCAGGACGGCCAAGTGGTGCGGCGCTTGTTGATTGAAGAGGGCGCACAAATCACCAAGGAATTTTATCTCGGCATGGTGATCGATCGCAGCAAGCAGCGCGTCGCCTTGTTGGGCAGTAGCGAGGGCGGCATGGAGATCGAAGAGGTGGCCGCGCACAGCCCTGAGAAAATTCACACAGTGCGCATCGACCCTATAACCGGACTGAGCGCACCGGACGCGGCGCAAGTCGCGCGCAACATCGGTATCCCTGATGTGGCGATAGATGGTGCGGTAGTCGTGTTGCAAGGTTTGTATCGTGCCTTCGTGGAGAAGGATGCGATGCTGGCGGAAATCAATCCGCTGGCGCTGACCGCAGATGGGCGTATGCTGGCATTGGATGCAAAGTTTAATTTTGACAGCAACGCGCTGTATCGTCATCCCGAGATCGTCGCAATGCGCGATTTGGACGAAGAGGATCCCGCCGAAATAGAGGCGTCAAAATTCGACCTCAGTTATATCTCTTTGGATGGCGACATCGGTTGTCTGGTGAATGGTGCGGGACTCGCGATGGCGACCATGGACATCATCAAGCTGTATGGCGGTAGCCCGGCGAACTTCCTCGATGTGGGAGGAGGGGCGAGCAAGGAAAAAGTCACCGAAGCGTTCAAGCTGATGCTGCATAACCCAAAACTGAGAGCGATTCTGGTCAACATCTTCGGTGGCATTATGAAATGTGATGTGATCGCCGAAGGCGTGGTGGCAGCGGCGCGTGAAGTGCATCTCAAAGTGCCGCTGGTGGTACGACTGGAAGGAACGAATGTCGAGATCGGCAAAAAGATTCTGGCGGAATCCGGCCTGCCGATTATTTCCGGCAGCGACATGGCGGATGCGGCAGAAAAAGTAGTGGCTGCTGCGAGGGCTGTGTAATGTCTATCCTGATCGATAAAAACACCAGAGTGATGACGCAGGGCATGACCGGCAAGGTAGGCCAATTCCATACCACGAACTGCAAGGCCTACGCGAATGGGGCGGCGTGTTTCGTCGCAGGCGTCACGCCGGGCAAGGCGGGGCAGAGCTACGAGGGCATCCCGGTATATGACAGCGTGATGGATGCCAAGGCGCAAAGCGGCGCAACGGTGTCGGTGATCTACGTGCCGCCGGCTTACGCGGCTGCCGCGATAGATGAGGCGGTTGAAGCTGGACTGGATTTGGTGATCTGCATCACCGAAGGCATTCCGGTGCACGACATGCTGCGCACCCGCTACAAGATGTTGGGCAAGAAAACGTTGCTGATCGGGCCGAACTGCCCCGGGCTGATCACGCCGGATGAAATCAAGATCGGCATCATGCCCGGACATATTCACCGCAAGGGGCGCATCGGCGTGGTGTCGCGCTCCGGCACGCTGACCTACGAAGCGGTCTGGCAGCTGACCGCGCTTGGCTTGGGGCAATCGTCTTGTGTTGGCATCGGCGGTGATCCGATCAACGGCCTGAAGCATCTCGATGTGATGAAGCTGTTCAACGACGATCCGGAAACCGACGCGGTGATCATGGTCGGCGAAATCGGTGGCAGCGACGAAGAGGAATGTGCGCGCTGGATCAAGGACAACATGCGCAAACCGGTGGTCGGTTTCATCGCGGGTGTGACCGCGCCGCCCGGCAAGCGCATGGGACACGCGGGTGCGATCATTTCCGGGGGGCAAGGCGGTGCCGAAACCAAGCTGGCGGTGATGGAAGAGTGCGGTATCCACATCACGCGCAATCCGGCGGAAATGGGGCGTGTGATGCAAAAAGTCTTGAAGAGTTAAGCAATGCCGGAATTGCTCTTCACTTCCCAGTTTTGGGTCGATGTATTCAAGATCATCATGATCGATGTGTTGCTGAGCGCCGACAACGCGGTGGTGATCGCGCTGGCCTGCCGCAATCTTCCTCTGGATCAGCGTAAAAAAGGTATTTTGCTGGGCGTGATGGGCGCGATAGTTTTACGCATCGTGCTGACTTTTTTTGCGGTGAGCCTGCTTTCGCTGCCCTATCTCAAGCTGGTTGGGGCGCTGCTGCTGGTCTGGATCGGCATCAAACTGATCCTGCCCGAGGATGAGCACAGCGCGGATAGTATTCAAGCTGATACGCGGCTGTTCGGCGCGGTCAAGACCATCATCATCGCCGACTTGGTGATGAGTCTGGATAACGTGATGGGTGTGGCGGCCGCAGCCAAGGGTAATGTGCCGTTGCTGGTGTTCGGCCTGCTGATCAGTATTCCGCTGATCGCCTGGAGCAGCCAGTTGGTGCTGAAATTGATCGACCGTTTCCCCGTCATTATCTACGGCGGTGGAGCGCTGCTGGGTTACGTGGCAGGCGAGATGCTGGTCAGCGAGGCACTGCTTAAACCGCTGGTCGAGGCGCGCCACTATTTGCACTGGTTGATACCGGTGCTGTGTGCGCTGCTGGTATTGGGTGTTGGCAGATGGTTGGCGATGCGCAAGGCTGTTGAAAGCGAAGTTATCGATCTGGTGGATGAAGCGGTTTTAGCAGGGATGCGCGACAAATCGCCCAACTCGCAAAAAGTGACTGTCGCATCGGAAAAGGTTCTGGCAGGGATGGGCGACCAGTCGCCCAACTCGCACAATAAATCGTAAGGGAAAAAAATGAAAATACTGATTCCGTTTGATGGTTCGGCTAATGCCCAACGTTCGGTTGACTACGTGATTAAAAATATCGCCGCGCTGAAGGAGACGCCGCAACTGCTGTTGCTGAACGTGCAGTGGAATATGGCGACAGGCAACGTCAAGCTGTTCATCAATCAAAAAACAATCAATGACTATTATCGCGAACAAGGCATGGCCGCGCTGCAGTCGGCGCGCGCTGCTCTGGATGCCGCCGCGTTACCTTACCAATACCACATCAGCATTGGCACACCGGCGGAAGCGATCGTGCAATACGCCAATGAGCAGAGCGTGGACCAGATCGTGATGGGCAGGCAGGGGCAGGGCGGTTTGCAATCATTGTTGCTGGGATCGGTGGTGAACAAGGTGTTGCATCTGACAAGCTGTCCGGTGTTGCTGGTCAAATAGAAAAACGACCCCTCCGGTTTCTGGGACAGGCCAACTTAATTTTAGATAATCCGTAATAAATCTAAAGGATTGTGGTACGTTGTTGCGAAATATATTAATATCCGCGCCATAACTTGCTCGACATCATGCATCAGGCTCGACAACAGGCATCAGGGGGTAGCATGAATAGGTGGTTGTTTTGGCAGAAGGACTGGTTTGTAGGTTTGCTGGTCGCATTGGTATTTTTTCTGGGTGCCAATAGCGACCTGATGCAGAGTCTGGAGCGCAAGGCTTATGATTTGGGCGTTTTGGCTTCCTCGCGGACGCCGAGCGACAAGATCGCGGTGATTGCGATTGATGAGCAAAGCATCGCCAACCTGGGGCGCTGGCCGTGGCCGCGTGCGATACATGCCAAGATGCTGGATGTCTTGGCGGCGGGTCATGCCAAGGTAATCGGGTATACCGCATTTTTCTTCGAGCCGCAGGTAGATGCCGGGCTGGACTATATTTACAAGATTGCCGAATTGCTTGGCAATTCAAAACTTAAAGATACCACCGACCCCGCACAACAAGCCGAATTGGCGCAGCTCAGTGCCTTGTTGCAGGAGGCGGCGCAAAATCTCGATAACGATCAAAAGCTCAGCGAAAGCATAGCCAAGGCGAACGATGTTTTGCTGGCGATGTTCTTCGAGTTGGGCGAACCGCAAGGCAAACCCGATCAGGAATTGCCTGACTATGTGTTGCGCAATAATCTCACGAATGTGAAAGATGCCAGTGGTTCAGGCGAAATGCCGTTGTCATCACTAAGCGTGTTGCCACCGATTCCGGCGTTGGGCAGCAAGGCATTGGCCATCGGACACTTGAACAGCTTTCCGGATGTGGACGGCGCGATACGTACCGAACCGCTGGTGGTTGGCTATTACAATCAATACTATCCATCGCTGTCACTGATGCTGGCAGCCAAGAGCCTCAATCTCGAGCCCAAGGATATACACGTCAATCTGGGCGAAGGGGTGCAGCTGGGTAATCAGAAGATCGTCACAGACCCGGCCTTGCGGATGCACACTTATTTTTACAAGGATAAAGATGGACGCCCCGCCTTTCCGGTGGATTCCTTCTACGATGTTTTATCAGGCAAGATTCCGGCGGAAAAATATCGCGACAAAATCGTGCTGATCGGTGCGTCGGCAACCGGTATCGGGTCGTTGCAAGTGACACCCATTTCTTCCGGTATGGCACCGGTGGTGACTTTGGCGCATTCGGTGTCGAGCATACTCAAAGGTGATTTCTTTGTTACGCCCAGTTGGGCTGGATGGGCGCAAATCGGCGTATTCCTGCTGGTCGCGCTATATCTGATTCTGTTGTTGCCGCGCCTGAATGCCGCCATCGGTGCGCTGGTCACTGGCGCGTTGTTCACCGTGTTGCTGGTTGCGCATTTCGTATTGATGACGACTCAGGCGATGTGGTTGCAACTGATGCTGCCCGCCGCGCTGTTATTGGTTGGTCATTTGTTGCTGACAACCAAACGCTTCCTGATGACCGAGAAGGGCAAGCAGAGATCCGATGCCGAATCTGCGGAAAGCAATCGTATGCTCGGCTTGGCTTTCCAGGGCCAGGGGCAACTGGATATCGCCTTCGACAAGTTCCGCAAAGTGCGGGTGGACGATAGTCTGATGGAGGTGCTGTACAACCTGGGGCTGGACTTCGAGCGCAAGCGTCAGTTCAACAAGGCGGAGTCGGTATTCAAATACATGGCGGAATATAACCCCAAGTTCCGCGATTTGGCTGCGCGCCAGGCACAGTCCAAGGCGATGTCGGAAACAGTGATGCTCGGCGGTTCATCCGGTAAGAGTAACGCCAGTACGATGGTGCTGGACAAGGCGGGTGTGTCCAAGCCGATGCTGGGACGTTATGAAATAGAGAAGGAACTCGGCAAGGGTGCGATGGGGGTGGTGTATCTCGGCAAAGACCCGAAAATCGGTCGCGTCGTGGCGATCAAGACCATGGCACTGGCGCAAGAGTTCGAGGCCGATGAGCTGGAAGACGTGAAATCCCGCTTCTTCCGCGAGGCCGAAACAGCGGGTCGTCTGAATCACCCGAACATCGTAACTATGTATGATGCGGGAGAAGAGCATGACCTTGCCTACATCGCGATGGAGTTTCTCAAAGGCAAGGACTTGGCTCCCTATACCAAGCCGGATAATTTGCTGCCATTGCCCAAGGTGATGAATATCATTGCACGTGTCGCCGATGCGCTGGATTATGCGCATAAACAGAACGTCGTGCATCGCGACATCAAACCGGCCAACATCATGTACGACCCCGAGACGGATACGCCCAAGGTGACCGATTTCGGCATTGCGCGTATCACCGACTCGAGCAAAACCAAAACCGGCATGGTATTGGGTACGCCATCTTTTATGTCGCCGGAGCAATTGGCCGGGAAGAAGATCGAAGGCGCCTCTGACCTGTTTTCTTTGGGCGTGAGTTTGTATCAAATGGCTTGTGGTAAGCTCCCGTTCGAAGGGGATTCGATGGCGCAATTAATGTTCCGGATCGCCAATGAACCGCATACCGATATTCTGAGCATCAGGGCAGATTTGCCGGCATGTTTGGTGGCGATCATTAACCGATCATTGGCCAAGCAAGTTGAGGATCGCTATGCCAATGGCGCTGAAATGGCCGACGCATTGCGCCAGTGTGCTGCACTCGCAAGGGGTACACCAAAGGTAGGCAATCCGCTACCCATTGAAGCGGGTGCGGAGTTGACACCGCCGATGGGTGCCCCGCCGCGAAGCGGCGACCCTTCCGCAGTCAGCATATAGGGGGTATACATGAAGATTGCAGAAGCGTTGGAAATATTCAGCCAGACCCACCCCGGCATGGTGCGCTCGCATAATGAGGATAGTGTGGCGTGCGAGCCTGCCTGTGGCTTGGTAGTGTTGGCTGACGGCATGGGGGGGTACAATGCGGGCGAGGTGGCTAGCGGCATTGCTGTTTCGGTGGTCGTGACGGAAGTCAGTCACCGTTTGCTGAACGCCAGCCCGGTGGAACGCGTATACCCTCATCCTGATAAAACTACTAGCCATTCGACCAGGCTATCAAAGGACGATAGCCAAGTCGCTGGTTATAACCTTTCCCTCGAGGGGGAAAGGACGATCGCCTCATCCCCCTTGGGGGGAGGATTGAGGAGAGGGCTGAAAAACGGCGAGGAGCTGGGCGTGTCGCTGTTGCGCGACAACATTCAGAAGGCCAATGCCTCTATTTTTCATGCTGCGCAAAGTCAGCCGCAGTATGCCGGGATGGGAACGACCATCGTCTCCGGACTGTTTTATGATAATCGCGTGGCGGTTGGACATGTGGGTGATTCGCGCATGTACCGATTGCGCGGCGAAGTGCTGGAAACGATCACCCGAGATCATTCCCTGCTACAGGAGCAGATTGATAGGGGAATGATCAGCGTTGAAGATGCGCGCTTGTCCAAGAACAAAAATTTGGTGACGCGCGCGGTCGGGATTGATGCCGATGTTGAGGCAGAAATCCATGTGTATGACGTGTTGCTCGGGGATATTTACCTGCTGTGTTCGGACGGTTTGAACGACATGGTGGAGGATGAGGATATTCAGTCCACGCTTTATGCGTTGCAGAGTAATTTGCCGCTTGCGGCAAGTCAGTTGATACAGATGGCGAACGATAATGGCGGCCGCGATAATGTTTCGGTGATACTGGTGAAGGTAAAGGGCAAATTTGCCGTGCCGCGTGGTTGGCCGGCTAAACTGCTCAGTTGGTTTGAGAAATAATTTAGTACGAGGGTTACGACTATGGCTGCAAAATTGATACTCAGCATGGATGGGGCGATAATTAAAGAATATCCCCTTAACAAAGAGCGCATGACCATCGGGCGCAAGGCACACAACGACATCGCCATCGACAACTTGGCGGTGAGCGGTGAGCATGCTGCGATCGTCACCATCCTGCACGATTCCTTTCTCGAGGACATGGATAGTACCAACGGGCTGGAAGTGAATGGGAAACCGACTAAAAAGCACTTCCTGCAAAACAATGATGTAATCGAAATCGGCAAATACAAGCTGAAATACATCAACGACCAAGTCACCCAAACCAGTCCGGCTGACTTTGAAAAGACTATGGTTCTGCGTGCGCCCGTTAAGCAGGCGACTCCAGCCCCAACTGCGAACAAACCGGCGGAGATGCACGGTTTTATGCAAACGCAAGCCGGTATTAAACCGACACATGAAGAGGCGGTAGAAATGACCGGCAAGTTCGAAGCGCACCAGCCGACGGTTCCGGCTGCTCCTGCCCAAGCTGCTGCGCCAGCAAAGCCAGCACAGCCGGCAAAGCCAGCTGTTTCTGCTTCTGCGGCTGCTCCGCAAGCTGGTGCTCCAAAACAGGTCGCTGTGGTGCAAGTTTTGACTGGGCCTAATGCCGGGAAGGAACTCGAGTTGGTAAAAAACCTCACCACTTTAGGTAAGCCGGGCATGCAGGTGGCAGTACTGACCCGTCGTCCGCAGGGTTTCTTCATCACCCATGTCGAAGGGGAAAATTTCCCGTTGGTGAATGGTCAGGCACTGACTAATCAGGCGCATCAGCTGAATGAGCACGATGTGATTGAGCTGGCTGGGGTCAAGATGGAATTCTATTTCAAGGGATAGCGGTGGACAGAGGACAGAAGACAGAGGTGTTGTCGCGACTGCGCCGCGTCTTCAATGAACGTGCCGTGTGGCGGCACACAAAATCCGTCCCCCGTCCTCTGTCTTCCGTCCTCTAGTTAAGCGTCGTGAAAAAAAACGCAATCTTGATTGGGCTTGGGCTGCTGATAGTCTTGTTTTTTGTCGGTAGCGCCGCCCGTTTTTACAGACTGGAGTTTGTCGAGCAGCTGTCTTCCATTATTCACGATTATCGGTTGCGGTTGACCATGCCGCGCACGCTGGATGATCGTATCGTTATCATCGATATAGACGAAAAAAGCCTGAAGGAAGAAGGGCGCTGGCCATGGGGGCGGGACCGCTTGGCCATGTTGATGGACAAGCTGTTCGATAAATATGGCGTCGCGGTGGTGGGCTTTGACGTCGTTTTTGCCGAGAGGGATGAGAGTTCAGGGCTAAAGGTGTTGCAGAAGCTCGGGCAAAATCAACTCAAGGGCGATATGTCGTTTCAATCGACGCTCAGCCAAATCCGACCGCAACTCGAGTACGACAACCTGTTTGCCAGCAAGATCAAAAATCGCAATGTGGTGTTGGGGTATTATCTAACCAATCAAAAAGACCAGCGTGCTTCCGGGATGCTTCCCGAGCCGACCTTCCCATCTGGCTCCTTCAAGGGACATTCGGTAGAGTTCACAACTTGGAATGGCTACGGGGCCAATCTCCCCGAGTTGCAACAAGCCGCCGCCAGCGCGGGTCACTTCAATCCTTTGGTGGACTTTGATGGCCGGGTACGCCGTGTGCCCATGCTCGTAGAATACGACGGCGCATATTATGAGTCTTTATCTCTTGCGATGGTTCGCACCTTGCTGGGCCAAACCAAATTGTTACCCGGCTTTGCCGAGGCCAAGACCGGCGGGTATGCCGGTTTGGAGTGGTTGGAGCTGGATGCGGCCGGAGGCAGGCTAAAAATCCCGGTCGACAGTGATGTGGCAACTTTTGTGCCGTACCGCGGTGGACAGGGGAGTTTTCGTTATATTTCGATAACCGATGTGCTGCACGAACGCGTTGATCCTGCACAACTGAAAGACAAGATCATTCTGGTGGGCACAACCGCTCCCGGATTGTTGGATATGCGCGCCACACCGGTGTCGGAGGTTTACCCGGGGGTGGAAGTCCACGCCAACATGATTTCCGGTATTCTCGATCAAAATTTGAAAGAGCGACCTGCTTATATGCTGGGTGCGGAAGTGGTTTGGCTGTTGTTGATCGGCATTGCTTTGAGCTTTTTGTTGCCGTTATTCACTCCGGCCAAAGCGATTCTCGCCTCGGTTTTTACACTCATCACAACGACAGGGCTGAGTTTGGTTGCCTGGCAGTACGGGAATGTATTGATGCCAGTGGCGAACAGTCTGTTGATGATCGCTTTGTTATTCGCCTTGGATATGTCTTACGGTTACTTCGTCGAGTCACGTACCAAGCGGCAGATTACCGGACTGTTCGGGCAATATGTGCCGAGCGAACTGGTTGAGGAAATGGCGAAACATCCGGAAAGCGTGTCCATGGTAGGTGAAAGCCGTGAAATGACCATTCTGTTTTCAGATGTGCGTGGCTTTACCACCATCTCGGAGGGCTTGGATCCAAAAGAATTATCCCTGTTGATGAATGAGTTTTTGACCCCCTTGTCGCGCGTTATCTATAAACACCGCGGCACGATAGACAAGTATATGGGCGACTGCATCATGGCATTTTGGGGGGCACCTCTGCCGGACAGGGATCATGCCCGCAACGCCATACTGGCGGGTATCGAGATGCAGGCGACTTTGCAAGCATTGCAGCCACACTTCAAGGAACGCGGTTGGCCGGGAATTCACGTTGGTGTGGGCATCAATACCGGGCGCGTCAGTGTGGGCAACATGGGTTCAGAAGTGCGTGTTGCCTACACGGTGATGGGCGATGAAGTGAACCTGGCATCACGTCTGGAAGGCATCACCAAGCAATACGGGGTGGGCATCATCGTCGGTGAGAATACCCAGAACCTCGTGACGGACTTTTTATATCGCGAACTTGACCACGTGCGGGTAAAAGGTAAAGATAGGCCCGTGGCGATTTACGAACCGATAGCATTGGTCAGTGAGGCGAGCAAAGCACTTCAGGACGAAGTCAAGTTGTTCCATGAAGTGCGTCGCCTGTATCGCAAGCAGGATTGGGATCAGGCAGAATTGCAACTGATGAATTTGCAGCGCATGTCGCCGGGTACCGCCCTGTATGGAAAATACGCGGAGCGCGTTGCTTTCTTCCGTAAAAATCCACCGAATGCGGATTGGGATGGCGTGTTCGATTTCCAGACCAAGTAACCCGATTAATTTATCAGGATACACGGGACAAAATGAAACTCAGAGTATTGGGATGCAGTGGTGGAATCGGTGGCAATCTGCGCACCACTTCGTTCCTGCTCGATCATGACGTGCTGATTGATGCCGGTACCGGGGTGGGTGAACTCAGCCTGACAGAACTCGCTCTGATTGATCATGTTTTCGTTACCCACTCTCACCTTGATCATATCACCTGCATTCCATTTATGTTGGACAGTGCTGGGTTCATGCGTGATCGCCCATTGACTGTTTATGCAAGCGAGGAGACGCTGGACATCCTCAAACAACATATTTTCAATTGGAAAATATGGCCGGATTTCAGCGAGATTCCCAATGCTCGGCAACCTTACCTGCGTTACCAGTCGATGGAGCTGGGCGAGACTGTTGTCCTGAATGGGCGCAAGATAACCTCTGTCCCCGCCAATCATGTTGTGCCTGCGGTTGGCTATCATTTGGACAGTGGTAAGGCGAGCCTGGTTTTTAGCGGGGACACCACCACTAATGATGCGTTATGGAAGGTGGTCAACAAAATTGAGAATTTGCGTTACCTCATCATCGAGACGGCATTTTCAAACAGAGAAAAGGATTTAGCGGTACTTTCCAAGCATCTGTGCACCAGTATGCTCGCTGGAGAGTTGCTCAAATATAAGCGCGATGCAGAAGTATTCATCACTCATCTCAAACCGGGTGAGATGGAGTTGATCATGCAGGAGATAGAAGATTGTGTGCGTGGGCTGAGTCCCAAGATGTTGTTGAACAATCAAGAATTCGAGCTTTAAGAGTAGGCGATGAGTTACACACCCGACATCAAAATTCTGGTTGGATATGGACCATGGTTGATGCCGAGGTCGGCACAACAGCAGCCTAATGAGACGGGCGAGGGAGTGGAATGAGTACAGTAATGGCGACCAATAGCGCAGCAAACAATGTCGGTGATATGAGCCTCAGACTCGAATTCACCAAGAATCTCAATCACGTCAACAATAAGATACACGCCACCGGTAACGTTGATGAAATCATGCTGGAGGTCAGCAAGGACATCTGCGCGCTGTTCAATGCGGATCGGCTGACCATCTATGTCGTGGGTGAAGACAATATCTCACTTATTTCCAAGGTCAAGACTGGGCTCAATTCTTTCAAAGATCTCAAGTTACCCATCGCTGAGCAAAGCGTTGCCGGTTATGCGGCAATGCATAAAAAACTGCTTAACATCAAGGATGTTTACGATGAAAAAGAGTTGGCGCAGTACAGCGCGCATCTGCGTTTTTTTAAGGAAGTAGACAAGCGCACCGGATACCGTACCAAGCAAATGCTGGTCGCTCCGATTCTGGATGCAGCCAGTGGCGATCTGGTTGGCGTCATCCAGGTCATCAATAACAAGGCTGGTGTCCCTTTTGCGGCGATGATCGAAGAAGGCGTGCAGGAACTGGCGCAGACCATGGCGGTGGCGTTGCGCCAGCATCAGCGTCAGCAAAGCAGCACGACCAAGACCAAGTATGACTATTTGGTTGCCGATGCGGTACTTTCTGCTGCGGAATTCGAATTGGCGACGCGCACCGCGCGGCGCAAGGGCATAGACATCGAAGAGGTGCTGCTAGACGAATTTCAAGTCAGTGTCGCCGCCTTGGGCAAGGCGCTGTCCAGCTTTTTTGGAGTCCCTTACGAACCATACCGGAGCGATCGCCTCAAGCCTACCGAGTTGTTGAAAAACCTGAGACGCGAGTATGTAGAAAGCAGTCATTGGATTCCAATCGAGGAAACTCAGGGGGGGCTGATGATTTTGACCACTGATCCGGAGCGGATTCAGGCTTCGCGGGTGGTCAATAACATTTTTTCCAAGAGTCGCCTGATCTACCTGGTTTGCTCGCAACGCGAATTCAAGCAGACTTTAGACTTGTTTTATGGTGGAAAATCTTCCACCGATGCTACAGGTGTCCTTAAAGGTGACGAATCGTCCATGGACGAGTTGTTGGCCGACATGGGTGGAGAAGAAGAAGAAAGCTCCGGTGTTAGCCAGGATGATGTCAGTGCCGCCGAAGATAACGAATTGGTCAAGCTGGTCAACAAGGTCATCGTGGACGCTTACCGGATGGGGGCGTCGGATATTCATATCGAGCCGGGACCGGGCAAAGCCAAGACGCAGATTCGGGTGCGCAAGGACGGTTCATTGATGAACTACATCGAAGTGCCGTCAACTTATCGCAACGCACTGATCACCCGCATCAAGATCATGTGCGATCTGGATATTTCCGAGAAGCGCAAGCCGCAGGACGGCAAGATCAAGTTCAGGAAATTCGGCCCGCTGGATATCGAGCTGCGTGTGGCGACCATTCCCTCGCAGGGCGGCGTGGAAGACGTGGTGATGCGTATTCTGGCCTCCGGTGAGCCATTGCCATTGGAAAAGATGGGCTTCTCCGCGCGCAATTCAGAGTTGGTCAAAGCTACGGTCAGCAAGCCATACGGGCTGTTCTTCGTGTGCGGCCCGACCGGTTCCGGTAAAACCACCACGCTGCACTCCGTTCTCAAATACATCAACAAGCCGGACACCAAGATCTGGACCGTCGAAGATCCGGTGGAAATTACCCAAAAAGGGCTGCGCCAAGTGCAGATCAACAAAAAGGCCGGGCTGGATTTTCCCACCATCATGCGCGCCTTTCTGCGTGCCGATCCGGACGTGATTATGGTCGGTGAAATGCGCGACAAGGAAACCGTGTCCATCGGTATCGAAGCCTCGCTGACCGGTCACCTGGTGTTTGCCACCCTGCACACCAACAGCGCGCCGGAATCCATCATCCGCCTGCTCGACATGGGCATGGATCCGTTCAACTTTGCCGATGCATTGCTCGGTATTTTGGCACAGCGTTTGGCAAAACGTTTGTGTGCCGATTGCAAGAAACCGCATATCGCAACCGCCGATGAAATAAAAGCGATGCTGGATGAGTACAGCGGCGAGTTGATGAATACCGCGACCTGGAAGAAAGATCCGGCTGCTGCGATGAAGGCTCTGTATGCCGAGTGGCGGAAGTTGTTTGCCGATGACAAAGGACAATTTACGATCTATGGACCGGTTGGATGTGAAAAATGTTCCGGCACCGGCTATCGTGGGAGAGTGGGCTTGCATGAATTGCTGATTGGTACCGACCCTGTCAAGAGGGCCATTCAGGAACATGCACGGGTTGCCGAGTTATTGGCCATCGCGCTGGACGAAGGGATGCACACGTTAAAGCAAGACGGCATGGAGAAGGTGCTGCAGGGCGTTACCGATATGCATCAGGTACGCGCAGTTTGTATCAAGTAAAAACATTCACATGCATTCTCCCGACAACCTTCTGCATCGCCTCAAAGATCTCAATGAGATTGGCATCGCCCTGTCTCAACAGCGCGATCTCAACAGCCTGCTGGAAACCATTCTGGTAGCGGCGATGCGCATTACGCACGCTGATGCCGGCACGCTCTATCTGCACGAACAGGAGCAGCGAGTGTTGCGCTTTGAAATTTTGCGCAACAATACGCTGAAT
>CABDYQ010000137.1_pt1 | contig 17353 bp, 13 predicted proteins | sample 3132001 | NCBI WGS metagenome assembly CABDYQ01 (sample SAMEA5534338, study PRJEB31848) | metagenome | biome: tundra; feature: field; material: soil | place: USA | collected 2013-05 | depth 0.45 m
GCTTCACCTCTTCGAGAAATTGCGAATAGTCGAGCTGCGCCTGCGCGGTCTGCTGCTGGCGGGTATTGAATTGATTGAACACGGTCATCAGCACCAGGGCGACAACCATCCAAATTGCAATGCTCTTAAAGTTGTTCAAAATCACTCCTTAATCGGCGCGCAACGGCTGCCGAGGTTGGTCATTAGACTATGTATTGCCCTATTACTCAAGCTTTCCGCTACCCAACAAATACAGCTCGCTGCTCCGATCGCGTGATGCCTTGGGCTTGCGTGTTACCACCCTGGCGAAACGACTGCGCATCAGCTTGAGAAAATCCTCGAACCCCGCGCCCTGAAAAACCTTTACGAGAAAGCTGCCGTCCGGCTTCAGGTGTTCGAGCGCGAATTCCATCGCCAGTTCCGCAAGGTGCACGGCACGCGCCTGATCGGCAGACGCTACGCCGCAAATATTGGGGGCCATATCGGAAATTACAAGCCCTACCGGCTTGCCTTGCAACAAATCCTCCAACTGCTTGAGCACGGCATCTTCGCGGAAATCGCCTTGAATGAAATCCACCCCGGCCAGCGGATCCAGCGGCAATAAATCCAGCGCGATCACTTTTCCGCCGCGCCCCACCTTGGCTGCCGCCACCTGCGACCAACCGCCCGGCGTCGCGCCCAAGTCCACCACCACAGTACCAGGCTTGAGCAAACGGTCTTTGGCATCGATCTCCAACAGCTTGTAAGCGGCTCGCGAACGATAACCCTCCTTCTGCGCAAGCTGCACAAAAGGGTCGTTGACATGCTCCCGCATCCATTGTTTACTGGTTCTGGAAGGCTTCATCGTTTAGAATCCGTGCCTTAATTCTTGAAAGTCATTATGTTATCGCTTACCTTATCCGAACGCCTTGCCCTGAAAGGCCGCGCACACGCTCTAAGTCCGACGGTGATGATAGGCAATGCGGGTTTGACTGAATCAGTGCTAAAAGAAATCGCGCTGACTTTAAAAACTCATGAACTCATCAAAATTCGCGTAATGAGCGACGATCGTGCGCTACGCGAAACCATGCTGGAAACTATCTGCACACAACTCAACGCCGCGCCAGTACAACACATCGGGAAAATTCTGGTGGTTTATCAACCCAACCCGGACGCACACAAAATCGAACTTAAAAAAATGCCGCGCCACAAAGGCAAGAAGCCGCTGACCAAGAAGCAGCTGGGCAATCGGTAACAGCAGTCGTTAGACGTAAGTCGTAAGTTGGTAGTTGGTAGTTGGTAGTTGGTAGTTGGTAGTTGGTAGTTGATAGTTGATAGAAGCTAACAACTTACGTCTTACAACTACCAACTTTAAATATACTGAACCTCCACCACCTCATATTCCCTTACCCCGCCCGGCGCCTGCACCTCGGCGACATCGCCGCTGTATTTGCCGATCAGCGCGCGGGCAATCGGTGAACTGATGGAAATTTTGCGGTGCCTGACGTCCGCCTCGTCATCGCCGACGATCTGATAAGTGACCACATCGCCGTTGTTCACATCTTCCAGCACCACGGTCGAACCGAACACACAACGCCCATCGGCATTGAGGGTCTTGGGATCGATGATCTGCGCGCTGCCCAGCTTGCCTTCCAGCTCGACGATACGGCCTTCAACAAACGACTGCCGCTCCTTGGCGGCATCGTATTCGGCGTTTTCCGACAAGTCGCCCTGTGCGCGCGCTTCAGCGATGGCGTTAATCACCGCCGGACGCTCTACCGTCTTGAGCTTATGCAGCTCCTGGCGCATTCTCTCAGCACCCACTACGGTTAATGGAACTTTGCTCATGTTGATAGCTTTCTCTACTTATTTACGGGAACCTCTAAAAATCCACATTTCATCCCAACTGCTGCGTTGCGGAAAAAATTTCTTGCTTACATATAAAACATATGTGGCGCCGCGAAATTTTTCCCGCGCCTTGCTGACGATTCCGCACGGGCTGCTTTTGCCCGTAGCGGATCGGCGTCCCCTTGTGGGGCATTTGGGCGAACTCTGATTTTTTAGAGGCTCCCTTTAGCGAGACGTTGGTGTTGGCTCTGTAAATCATAAACGTGTAGCGCGGTCAAATGCCGCATCCCGACACAGGCGGCGCGAGCCCCGGCCAGTGTAGTGTAATACGTGACTCGCCCTTGCAACGCAGCATGCCGGATGGAATAAGAATCGCGCATCACCGATGGCTTGCTGTCCACAGTGTTGATGATAAGGCTGACTTCGCCGTTTTTGATCATGTCCACGATATGCGGACGACCTTCCGCAACTTTGTTCACCACTTCCACCGCAACGCCCGCCGAGTTAATCACCCCCGCCGTGCCACGCGTTGCCAGCAAGGTAAACCCCAACTGCACCAGCGAGCGGGCGATTTCCACCACCCCCGATTTGTCCGCTTCGCGCACACTGATGAATACTTTACCATCATTCGGCATCTTCACACTGGCAGCCAGTTGCGACTTGACGAAGGCTTCAGCGAAGGTATCGCCCACGCCCATCACTTCGCCGGTGGATTTCATTTCCGGCCCAAGGATGGTATCCACGCCGGGAAACTTGATGAACGGGAACACCGCTTCTTTCACCGAGTAATACGGCGGAATCACTTCCCTGGTGATGCCTTGTTGCGCCAGGCTTTGTCCGGCCATGCAACGCGCTGCGATTTTCGCCAGCGGCACACCGGTTGCTTTTGATACAAAAGGCACGGTGCGCGAAGCGCGCGGATTCACTTCCAGCACATACACCGTGTCGCGCTGGATGGCGAACTGCACATTCATCAGTCCGATCACGTTGAGCGCTTTGGCCATCGCCACGGTCTGGCGGCGCAGTTCGTCCTGCAATGCCTTCGACAAGCTGAACGGCGGCAGCGAACACGCCGAGTCGCCGGAATGCACACCGGCTTGCTCGATGTGTTCCATGATGCCGCCGATGATCACATCTTTGCCGTCGGATACCGCATCCACGTCCACCTCGATCGCATCGTCCAAAAAGCGATCCAGCAGAATCGGCATACGCTCCGGGTAAGTCTTGGACATCTCCTGCGCATCGCGCATGTAGCGTTCCAGATCAACCTGGGCATGGATGATTTCCATCGCCCGCCCGCCCAGCACATTGGAAGGGCGCATCACCAATGGATAACCAATTTCTGCAACTCCTGCGAGGCCTTCTTCGACGCTGCATGCGGTGCGATTCTGCGGCTGCTTAAAATTCAGTTGGTGCAGCATTTGCTGGAAGCGCGCGCGATCTTCCGCGCAGTCGATCATGTCAGGCGTGGTGCCGATGATAGGCACGCCGTTCTTTTCCAGTCCGTGCGCCAAACTGAGCGGGGTCTGACCGCCGTACTGCACGATCACGCCGATGGGTTTTTCCACCGCCACCACTTCCAGAACGTCCTCCAGCGTCAGCGGCTCGAAATACAAACGATCCGAGGTATCGTAGTCCGTAGATACGGTTTCAGGATTGCAGTTGACCATGATGGTTTCATAGCCGTCTTCGCGCATCGCCAGCGCGGCATGCACGCAGCAATAATCGAATTCGATGCCTTGCCCGATACGATTCGGCCCTCCGCCCAGCACCATGATCTTCTTTTTGTTGGTCGGCTGCGCTTCGCATTCTTCCTCGTAGGTGGAATACATATAGGCGGTGTTGGTGGCGAACTCGGCGGCACAGGTATCCACGCGTTTGAACACCGGGCGCACACCCAGGGCATGGCGGTAAGCGCGCATTGCGCCAGCATCGGTACCCAGCAACTTTGCCAGACGCGCATCGGCAAAACCGCTGCGTTTCAAGGCGCGCAGTTCATCCGCGCCCAGACTTTCCAGAGTGCGGGCCGCCAAAGATTTTTCCTGATGCATCAGGTCTTCAATTTGCACCAGAAACCACGGGTCGATCTTGCTCAGTGTGTACACTTCATCCACGCTCATACCCAGGCGGAATGCATCCGCCACTGCCCAGATGCGGTCCGGCCCCGGGCTGCCGAGTTCCGAGGCGATCGTTTCGATATTACTGTATTTTTCATCCAGACCATGCACGCCGACTTCCAGGCCGCGCAGGGCTTTCTGGAACGACTCCTGGAAAGTGCGGCCGATCGCCATCACCTCGCCCACCGATTTCATCTGCGTGGTCAGGCGGTCATTGGCTTGCGGAAATTTTTCGAAAGCAAAGCGCGGAATCTTGGTCACCACGTAATCGATGCTCGGCTCGAACGAGGCCGGGGTCGCGCCGCCGGTGATGTCGTTCTTCAGTTCGTCGAGCGTGTAGCCCACCGCCAGCTTGGCCGCCACCTTGGCGATCGGAAAGCCGGTCGCCTTGGAGGCCAGCGCGGAAGAGCGCGACACGCGCGGGTTCATCTCGATCACCACCATGCGCCCGTCGTCCGGGTTGATGGCGAACTGCACGTTGGAGCCGCCGGTATCCACGCCGATCTCGCGCAGCACCGCGATGGAGGCATTGCGCATGATCTGGTATTCCTTGTCGGTCAGCGTTTGCGCCGGAGAGACCGTGATCGAGTCGCCGGTATGCACGCCCATCGCATCGAGGTTTTCAATCGAGCAGATGATGATGCAATTGTCGGCGTGATCGCGCACCACTTCCATTTCGTATTCTTTCCAGCCCAGCAGCGATTCTTCGATCAGCAACTCGCGCGTCGGCGAGGCTTCCAGTCCGCGCTCGCAAATCTCCACGAACTCTTCGCGGTTGTAGGCGATGCCGCCACCGCTGCCGCCCATGGTGAAGGACGGGCGGATGACGGTCGGGAAGCCCATCACCTGCTGCACCTGCAACGCTTCTTCCATGCTGTGTGCGATAGCTGAACGGGCGGAGGCCAAGCCGATCTTGGTCATCGCCTGCTTGAATTTTTCGCGGTCTTCGGCTTTATCGATCGCCTCGCGTGATGCGCCTATCATCTCAACGTTATATTTTTCCAGCACGCCATGCTTGGCCAGATCCAGCGCGCAGTTCAGCGCGGTCTGCCCGCCCATGGTGGGCAGGATCGCATCGGGCTTTTCCCTGGCGATGATCTTCTCCACCATCTTCCAAGTGATCGGCTCGATGTAGGTCGCATCCGCCATGTCCGGATCGGTCATGATGGTGGCCGGATTCGAGTTCACCAGAATGACGCGATAGCCTTCCTCGCGCAGCGCCTTGCAGGCCTGCGCGCCGGAGTAGTCAAACTCGCACGCCTGCCCGATGACGATGGGGCCTGCGCCGATGATCAGGATGGATTTTAGGTCTGTGCGTTTGGGCATAATTCAGTTGTTAGTCGCAAGACGTAAGTTGGAAACCGGTTTTGCTAACAACTTACGTCTTACGTCTTGCTACTCTTTTCCATCAAATCAATAAATCTGTCGAACAAATAATCCACATCATGTGGCCCCGGACTCGCTTCTGGATGTCCCTGGAAGCAGAACGCCGGCTTGTCGGTCAGCTCGAAACCTTGCAGCGTGCCGTCGAACAGCGACACGTGCGTGACGCGCGCATTCGCGGGCAGCGTCGCCGCATCCACCGCAAAGCCGTGGTTCTGGCTGGTGATCATCACGCGGCGGCTATCCATATCCTGCACCGGATGGTTCGCGCCGCGATGGCCGAACTTCATCTTCACCGTCTGCGCACCCACGGCCAAGCCCATCAGCTGCAGCCCGAGACAGATACCGAACAGCGGCACACCCACGGCTAAAAATTGTTTTGTCGCGTTGATCGCGTAATCGCATGGCTCCGGATCGCCGGGTCCGTTGGACAGGAAGACCCCATCCGGTTCCATCGCCAGCACTTCCTTCGCTGTGGTCTGCGCGGGCACCACGGTAATGCGACAGCCGCGCTCGGCCAGCATGCGCAGAATGTTGCGCTTCATGCCGAAGTCGTAAGCCACCACATGAAATTTCGTATGCGCCGCCTCGCTATAGCCAACACCCAACTCCCATACCCGCTGCGTCCATGCATAAGATTGCGTGCAACTGACTTCTTTGGCCAGATCCATCCCGGCCAATCCGGCAAAACCGCGCGCTACCGCAAGTGCTGCCGCCTCATCCGTACCGGTCGCGATGCAGCCGTTCTGCGCACCCTTCTCGCGCAGGATACGCGTCAGCTTGCGCGTATCGATGCCGGCAATCGCCACGACATTGTTGGCCTTGAGATAGTCCGGCAGCGACTGCGTCTTGCGCCAGTTGCTCACCGTCATGGAAAGATCGCGTATCACCAAACCGCTGGCAAACACCTGGCGTGATTCTGCGTCCTCGGCATTCACCCCGACGTTGCCGATGTGCGGACAGGTCAGCGTGATGATCTGCTTGCAGTAAGATGGGTCGGTGAGAATTTCCTGATAACCGGTCATGGCGGTATTGAACACCACCTCGCCGACACTGCTGCCGGAAGCCCCGATTGCAATGCCGCGAAACACCGTCCCATCGGCAAGCACAAGAATGGCAGGGTTCGTTTGCGACACCGGATGACTCCCAAGACAGATGACATAAAGAAGCGGGACGAACAATGTGTTCATCCCGCTTTGGATTGGCTCGCATTATAGCGGATTGGAGAGGTGGTATCAAATGCTTATGGGCGCGATTGCAATCGGGTTTGAGCGTAGGCGATGCCATAAAATCAATTTTCATCCAAGCCAACATTGAGTAGACTGTAGCTATGTTCTATGTTGACCTCTTCTCAGCCCTGACCCGCCACAAGGTGGACTATCTGCTAATCGGCGGACTGGCCGGTAAGACGCCATGAGCCAGCCCTTCCCCTCCGGTGACCGTACCTACTATGTCAGCGACGAACGACTGCGCGCATTTCGGATGCTCACCCCGGAACAAAAGTTACGCTGGGTAGAAGAACAGGCGACTTTTTTGAGGCTGGCAAAAATTGGCCGCGAGAAGACGCAGGATATTTCAAAACGAAGCCTATCAGAATGATTAAAAGCTCCGTCCCCATATCAACCGTCCCCATATCAACCGTTTATCCATATGCGGACAGACAGACGAGGGAGCAATGAATCAAGCGTTTAACGAAACTCTGTATGCTTCATTATTTTCAATAGTATGTACCGGTGGGTCCGCCTAATAACTGTCAGAAAGCGCAAGCAATGAACCAGCTATTTCCTCACTTTCCTATACCGCAAGCATTGGCCTATGAGTTCTTAGGAACGTTTGCGCGCTGCGAGTACGCGCTTAAGTGTTCCAGCTTCGCTAAGGGTGGAAGCACCTCTGTCGAAGCAAACTGGGATAGTTTCGCAAACTCCATTGATTGGCACTTTCGGCGTATCAAGGATGGCCCATTTCAAGCAGCAGTGAACTTCCTCTTGACAGAGCCACCTCGAAAGCAGGTACTTCGGAACGGAAGAGTGAATTGGAAGGACTCGCCGCCTGACAAGAACCTTTCTAAAACTCAGCAGGTATTGCTTATGGTTCGTCGCATCAGGAACAATCTTTTTCACGGGGCAAAGGTTTGGTCACCTGAGTACGGTAATCGAGAGCGAGACATAAGGCTTCTGAATGCTGGTTTGGTTGTTCTCAAACAGTGCGCTTTGATAAATCAAGAAGTTTCTCAAGCGTATGAAATTGGCGCCTTCTAACCCATCCATCAACACGGACTGGCGCGATAAAGCCGCGCCAGCCGGTTATGTCAAACGTTATGCCTTTCAGAGAGTAATCGCTTGACTCATTGGTTCTTTGAAGTCTTATACAAAAATCAAGAATTTTGCCAAGAGCTTGGCAAGTTAGTTCTTATCGCAGGAAAATTTGAAACCGTCTTAAAGCAATATTTAAGCGAAAACGGGATTTCGCTTAATGAAAAAAAAGCAACCATGGGCTCTCTTGTTAATAGGCTGAAGGAACACAATTTCTTGGATAGCAATATAGAAAGCCACTTACGGGACCTTACCTTTAAAAGAAATTACCTTATGCATAGCTTGTACGACCTTTTTTCTTACAGAATAGAAGAAACAATATTAGAGCGTGAAAATTTGGTAGAAATGGATGTCGAAATGTTTATATATCGAGTGAGAACCTTAACAAAAGATTTTGAGTTTTTCTCTGACATAGTCCACGAAGAATTCACAAAGCATATCAAGTCATTCAAGGCCAACGGCAAACAATGAAACATTCTTACGATGTAGAAGAAGCCAATTTTGATGAGCTGGTTGTGGCACGCTCCCATGAAGTGCCGGTGTTGCTGGATATCGGTGCGGGTTGGTGCAGCCCGTGCCGCGTGCTGGGGCCGATGCTGGAAAAATTGGCCAAGGAATACGCCGGCAAGTTCGTGCTGGCGAAGGTTGATGCCGACGAGAACATGCGCATCGCCGGACGGCATAAGGTACGCGGTTTTCCAACGGTGATCGCTTACAGACGCGGACAGGAAGCCGACCGGTTTCACAGCGCGCAACCTGAAAACTGCCTGCGTCGCTTTATCGACAAGCTTGTCGAACATCACAGCGCAGACAGCCATGAAGATGCGCAGCAACCGGAATGAATCTGCAGGCCGATGATAAATTGCCGACCGACCCCAATCCGATCGTTTACCTATCGGCGGCCAGCAACAGCCTGATGTCCTGCACCAGTAATTCAGCTTGCTGCCCGTAACGAGAGAGCAGCAATGGCTGGCCTTTTGTGCCGATCAAAAACGTGCCGTCGGAATGAAGAAAAGTATAGCCGCCTTTCTTGTAATACTGCTTCTCATAGCTGACACCAAACGCCTTGGCTGCCTGTGCAGTGGCCTGTGCATCGCCATATAAGCCCAGGAAAGAGGGATCAAAGGAGGGAACAAACTTCGCCAGCAATTCAGGCCTGTCGCGTTCCGGATCTACTGTGACAAACAACACCTGCACCCTGTCCGCATCTTTGCCCAGCATGCGCATGACCTGCGCAAGATCGGCCAGCGTGGTTGGACATGCCACAGGGCAGTGGGTATAACCGAAGAACAGCACCACCACCTTCCCCCTGAAATCCGCCAGACTACGGGACTTGCCGTTAAAATCGGCAAGGTGAAAATCAGCCTGCTCAAGCGGCCCAGTAACATCTATCGCGTGATAGGGTGAAGGCAACTCATGCTCCCCACAGGAGGTAAACAGCAATATGCAAAATAACAAAAATAATTTACGCATCAACATGTCAACTCCCTGTCCAGCCCTGCATTGCACTGAAAAAATACGGCCTACTTTTTTGCCAAACGCCATCATCATCAGGCCGGTAAACAACCCCATTCCGGGAGAACGATAACCGCACGCCACGCAGCAGATACAGCGTCACGTTTGGCAGGTCGTCATGTAGAATGACGCACCTATAACACAATGTAATATTACCAGTTCCAACGCCCATAAATTCCGTATCGAATTCACAGATATGTTGCTTTCAATAATTGTGTACATTCAATTTAAAGATGGATTTATTATCGCTGATCACAGTTTTCTTGAGCGAGCTACTTGGGACGCTTCCTTTGGTGCCGGTCACCAGGCAATGAAAATGGGTCGCTATGCAAACGAATAGAATTCTTGCCGGCCTGTTGTTGTGCGTTGCAATCTGGCACCCGCAATATGTGCTTGCCGCTTCATTTTGCACCACATCACCGGAAGGGAAGATTCGTGTGGATGATTGCAAGTACGGTTCTTACGATGAATGCAAGCGTGCAATCGGAAGCTTGGGAGATTGCGTAACCAATCAGGAAGAGAAACCTGCCCCGGCGAAGGTGGCGCCTTATTGCATAGTGACTTGGAGCACAGAATGCAAATATTACGACTATGAGACATGCACCCAGGCTGCCAAAACACAAATGGGCTTTTGTTACTTGAATCCGGATTACACAAACCCTGCTAAATAGCAGCCGCTGCATGTGACTACCAAAGGCTATGCAAACATGGCTCGGTCTATAAAAAAACTAAATCTCATCATGCTTGACGCGTTTGCCTTCAAGTATGCGAAGCAATGGCTAGTCATATGTGCAATCGTAATACTGATAATTGTTGGTTTTTTTCACAGTGACCATCCGGCAAACCTGCTTGGTGGCGATGCTTATGCCGCTCCTGTTGCCCGTTCAAATCTTGAACAAATATCACCAACCGACAAGACTTCAGCAAAACCGGTAAAAAAACTTTGGGTGTGCCCCATGCACCCCCAGATCATCCGGGATCAGCCGGGTGTATGCCCGATCTGCGGCATGGATCTGGTAGAAATGGAACAGCCCGACACGTCCCAACCCGAGCATGGCCACGGTGTGCACCTCAACACTGCTACACAACAAAGGCTCGGGGTACGCCTGGCCGCAGCCAAATGGCAAATGTTGAGCCAGGACATCCACGCCTACGGCAATGTGGCCGCAGATGAAAGTTTGATTTTCAACCTTACTGCAAAAGTCGAGGGGGTGATCAGAAAGCTCCATATCAATTCGGTTGGACAGCAAGTCTTGGCAGGGCAAGTGCTGTATGAAATATATTCCCCGGAGTTAATTAAATTACAGCACGAGTTCATCGATTTGCTGAAGGAAAAGGATAGACTTTTGAAGTACATGTTGTCTGATGACGCGCATATAAGCGGCAAGGGGATGTCCGACTACGATATGATGGAAGTGAGGGAAAACTCATCCAAGCGTATCCTTTACATCGAAAAATTTCTCTATGTCGATGCCGGCAAAGAGCTGATAGAGGAGCTCAATAGAACCTACCAGCCAAGGGATGTAGTTGAGGTGCGCGCTCCGCAGTCCGGTTTTGTCACCAAGATCGAAGTTCATGAAGGCAGTTCTGTCAAACCGATGGATAACCTGTTTTCCTTCGCCGACCTGTCTCATGTTTGGATCGATGTGACGCTTTATCCTGATCAACTGGCCTGGGTAAAAAATGGAGATCAGGTAACGGTAAAGCTGCCGCAGCCTAATACGCGGGAAATCAAAACGCGCCTGCAATTCATCGCCCCCATGGTTGATAGCGCGACACACACCGTGCAGGCGCGGTTGAGCGTCAGCAATCCCAAAAACCTGCTGCTGATAGGCTCCTTTCTTGACGTCATCATTCACGCCAAGCCGCACAAGGCGCTTGCCGTGCCCCGTTCCGCGGTAATGCGCACCGGCAAAGGCGACTTGGTCATGCTGGCCGAAGGTAGCGGATATTTCACCCCGGTAAAAGTTGAAACCGGAATTGAAACTACCGATTCCATTGAAATCACCGCCGGTCTGCATGCGGGCGATCAGGTTGCGGTGAATGGACAATTTTTATTGGATGCTGCTGCATCGATGAGCGACGCTGCGCAGCGCCTGCATGAAGATCACAACATGGATAAACACTAAAGAGTTTCGCCACGAAGAAAATACTCATTTCTCGCGCATTTTGCGCGGGTATTTATTGGGCTCGAGCATGATTGCGCACATCATCGAATGGTCGCTGAAAAACCGCATGCTGGTGCTGTTGGGTGCCATGCTGCTGGCGGGATGGGGAATATATTCCTCGCGCCATATGGCGTTGGACGCCATTCCAGATCTTTCCGACGTGCAAGTCATCATCAAAACCGCTTATCCGAGCCAACCCCCGCAGGTGGTGGAAGACCAGGTCACTTTTCCGATCACTTCGGAGTTGTTGTCGGTGCCGGGTTCGACCGCAGTACGCGGTTTTTCCATGTTTGGCGAATCATACGTGTACGTGATTTTTCGGGACGGCACCGATCCATATTGGGCGCGTTCGCGCGTGCTGGAATATTTAAGCCAGATTGAGGATCGCCTGCCGCAAGGAGTCATTCCCACGCTGGGGCCGGACGCTTCAGGCGTAGGATGGGTGTTCGAATACGTCTTGGTGGATCGCCATCACCGCTATGATTCCGATGAATTGCGCGCAGTTCAGGATTCCTTCCTCAAATACGAATTGCAGAGCCTGTCCGGTGTGGCCGAAGTTGCCAGTGTCGGTGGCATGGTGCGGCAATTCCAGATCGAAGTGAATCCCAACCGCTTGGCGGCATACAACCTGAGTTTGGAGCGTGTCGAACAGGCTATCCGCGACAGCAATATGGCAGGTGGCGGCTCGGTGATGGAAATGGGACATACCGAATACGTCGTGCGCGCGCAAAATTACTTGAAGAATCTGGATGACTTCCGGCAAATTCCCTTGGGGGTCGGCGCGCAAGGCGTGCCCATCCGTCTGGAAGATGTGGCACAAATTCAAATCGGTCATGAATTGCGCCGTGGCGTAACCGACTTGGATGGGCAAGGCGAAGTGACTGGCGGTATTGTAGTCATGCGTTATGGCGAAAACGCACTCGAGACCATAACACGCGTCAAAGCACGGTTGAATGAACTGCAAAGCGGGCTGCCGCCCGGTATCGAACTGGTTGTCACTTATGACCGCTCCGGGGTGATCAACCGCGCCATCAAAACGTTAAGCGAGAAACTGCTCGAGGAATCGCTCATCGTCGCCCTGGTATGCCTCGCATTTTTATTTCACTTGCGCTCATCATTGGTGGCGGTAGTAACGCTACCCATTGGCATTCTGGCCGCTTTTATCGTCATGGAAAACCAGGGCGTGACCGCCAACATCATGTCGCTGGGTGGCATTGCCATCGCCATCGGTGCCATGGTGGATGCTGCGGTGGTGATGATAGAGAACATGCATAAGCATTTGGAGCGCGCAGGTAGTCATCCAGATTATTGGGCAATCACCACCCGGAGCGCACTTGAAGTTGGACCGGCGCTGTTTTTTTCGCTGCTGGTCATCACCGTATCTTTCCTGCCGGTGCTGACCCTCACCGGGCAGGAAGGCAAATTGTTCGCTCCGCTCGCCTACACCAAGACTTATGCCATGGCAGCAAGTGCGGTGCTCGCCATTACTTTGGCTCCGGTGTTGATGGGTTATTTTATCCGCGGGCGCATCGTTCGAGAACAAAGCAATCCGTTGAACCGGCTGCTGCACGCGCTTTACCGCCCGCTGTTACTGGCCGCGCTGAAAAAACGAAAATTTGCGCTGTTGTTGTGCCTGCTACTGCTGCTGAGTGCCGCGTGGCCAATCGCAAAGCTGGGCAGCGAATTCATGCCGCCGCTCAATGAGGGCGCCCTGCTGTATATGCCCACCACTCTGCCCGGCGTATCAATAGACGAAGCGGCGAACATCCTGCAAATCACCGACCGCCTGATCGCGCAAATGCCCGAGGTCGAGCGCGTGTTTGGCAAAGCCGGGCGTGCCAATACCGCTACCGATCCTGCGCCGCTTTCGATGCTTGAGACTACTATTCAGCTCAAGCCACGCGAACAGTGGCCGCCCGGCGAAACCATGGAGGACCTGATTCGCAAACTGGACAATCAGGTGCGCTTGCCGGGGCTGACCAATTCCTGGGGGTATCCGATCCGCACGCGCATAGACATGCTGTCCACCGGAATCCGCACACCGCTGGGAATCAAGGTTACCGGCCCCGATCTTGACGGCGTCAGCGCACTGGCCAGACAAGTCGAAGAGATAATTGAAAATTCCGTGCCGGGCACACGCAACGCTTTTGCCGACCGTGCTTCCGGTGGGCGCTACGTGGATATTACTTTGAACCGCGCACAAGCGGCGCGCTACGGCGTTACCGCAGCCGACGTGCAGCGCCTGGTGCAAGGTGCCATAGGCGGGGAAAATATCGGCATGGTGATCGAGGGGCGCAACCGCTTTCCGATCAATTTGCGTTATCCGCGCGCTTTCCGCGATTCACTCACCGCGCTTGCGGCAAGCCGCATCATGACGCCTTCAGGTGCGCAAGTATCACTCGGCACAATTGCAAACGTGAATGTGAATGACGGGCCGGTCGAGATAAAAAGCGAAAATGGCCGTCTAATAGCCTATGTTTACCTTGATTTCGCCGGGCGCGACCTGGGCGGCTATATAGCCGAGGCACAAGCCGCAGTGGCAAAAACCGTTGATCTGCAACCGGGCTACGCCATCGCCTGGTCAGGACAATATGCCAACTTGCAGCACGCCAAAGAACGCTTCATGTGGGTGATACCGCTCACGCTGCTGCTGGTGGTGACACTGCTTTATTTGAATTTCCGCCATGGAGGCAAAGTGCTGCTGGTGTTGCTGTGCTTACCCTTTTCCCTGGCGGGCGGCTTCTGGCTGGTGTACTGGCTGGATTATCACTTGTCTGTGGCGGTCGCGGTTGGTTTCATCGCCTTGGCCGGAGTCGCAGCCGAGTTCGGCGTGGTCATGCTGCTCTATCTGGATCATGCCATCGCGGAACTCCGCCAGTCTGGGCGACCGGTGAACCGCCAGAATTTGCAGCTAGCCATCGTGCAGGGTGCACTGCTGCGCATCCGCCCGAAAATGATGACGGTATCGGTGATCGTGGCCGGGTTGATTCCGGTGATGGTCAGTTCAGGCACCGGTGCAGACATGATGAAGCGTATTGCCGCGCCGCTGGTGGGCGGCATGATTTCCGCACCGCTGCTCTCCCTCATCGTCATTCCTGTCGTCTACGCTTGGTGGCAGGAAAGGGGATTGCCGGAAAGCCAGACCTCTTAGCGTCCCGGTGATGAACCCACTGAAGACCGCTTAACCCTGTGGCAAACAACATTGAAGGCAATTGCCTCGCTCCAACGAACCTGCAACGTGTGTACTAACAAGATTCTTGTCGAGGGAACTATGCACAAAGAAAAAACCCTTGTGGGCAGAAGCCCGCAAGGGTTTGTTGTGTAGCTGAAAAAAAAAGAGCAAGGCCGATAGGCCTTGCTCTGCTGAATTCGCGACCATCTTGTTGGGACGGGCGATAAAATCAGATAGTACTTTTTACTTCGCCTTGCCTGCATGGAACAGCTCAGGTTGATCCGGTCCTTCAGCCTGGAGAATTGCGACAGCGCCCTTCTGCAATCGGGTAAGCGAGTGGTCAACGAAAATGAACTTGGCCGGAACGCGTAGCTTCATTTCCACAATGGTTGATCCGGCAGCAGGTACCATAGTAGTTTGCACATTGGTGAGCGGTGTGGATTCAATGGAGCCTTCATGCCAAACTTTATCGAAGATGGCGCCGATAATATGGAAGGATGAGGTCAGATTAGGACCGCCGACACCGAAGAATATACGGACATTGTCGCCCACTTTGGCCTTCATCGGATGCCCTGCCAAAGCAGCGGCAGATCCATTAAACACCACATACTGGGGATCCTCGTCCATCATATGGTGCATACTGAACTCTTTATTCGTGCCCTCACCCTCGGTATATATTTCCCCCTGCATCACATAGAATTCCTTATCAACCTTAGGCAGGCCGCCCGCCGGTTCGATCAGGATCATGCCATACATGCCGCTCGAAATATGCTGTGGTATCACTGGTGTAGCGCAGTGGTAAACAAACAGGCCCGGGCTCGTTGCTTTAAAGGTAAAGGTTTTCTCTTCCCCGGGAGCGACGTTGGTCAGTGCAGCGCCTCCGCCCTGTCCCCATACTGCATGCAGGTCAACGTTATGGATCATGTCGCTATTCTTGTCGTTTTTCAAGGTAATTTCTACCGTGTCTCCCACCCGGGCACGCAGCATCGGACCAGGTACTGTTCCATTGAATGTCCAGTACTTGAAGGTAGTTTTGGTTGCGGCGTCCAGAACCCCGAGCACCTCTTTGGCCTCTAGAGTAAATTTAACCGTTGTAGGTCCGCGATTACCAACAGGATCACCAACTTCAGTCGGATCTTTAACAATGCTTACTGCTGCAGGCCCCTCCTTTGGCGTCTCAACTTGCATCATTTTCTGGACAACGGCGTCGCCTATTCCTTGTGGAAGATTGTCAGCGAACGATACCGACCAGCCAAATGACAACAGTCCGAGCAACAGTATTTCTTTAATTGAATTTGTTTTCATGATGATTTCTCCCTTAAATTTCGCGTTGGCTTCTAAAAACATGCATACCACAATTTGAATGTCACACCACAAACCAGTGGGTGCGCCACCAACAATAATGGGCAAGCGCAGACACTATCAAAAGCAAACCTTAATACTGGCAAGCCAACCTAATGCATTTGCGAACACCGCCACGATACGGCATGACCAACTGCATTAATATTATTGAATTTTTCATACGCTCCTAAAGCAGGCGCTACCGTCGAGTGTGGGCATCTTCCAATACGGTTCGAGGCTGGAAGAATACCCGACCCCCAGTAGTTATTGAACTCATCTAGAGTACGAAAAACTACATCAGCCAGCTTCTCAGAGATTGTGCCCTACTTGGCTAGACCCAGAATGAAAGCAACCAGCTGCTTGATATCTGCTTCACTAACCTTTGTTTGAGCAGGCATAGGCGTAGCGCCCCATACGCCGCCGCCGCCCTTGGCAATTTTGGTGCTCAGCCTATCTGCTGCACCTGCATCATGCTCGTACTTTTCAGCGACGTCTTTCCATGCCGGTCCAAGCACCTTTTTGTCAATTGAGTGACAATTGGCGCAACCGTTTTTCTTGGCAATTACCGGCATATCCGCCGACATTGAGCTGCCCGCAAACGTCAAACCCGCCGCTACTGCAATACTTACGATGAAAGATTTCATATTATTCTCCATTAGTGATTTCAACATTTAGTAGACTCAACTTTGGAAGTGCAACTTTTGTAAGTTATATTCGCGGGTGAACTGCGTTAGTCTCGGAGCCTCTTAAACGACCGCGTAAAACGAAAACTGATCAGGAAATACACACAATTCACTCTTGAGCAAAGATTCCGTAACTTTTGCAGTACATGTATTACAAATACATGTACTGCAAACAAAACATATTCCTAAAAGAGGCACTTGTCAAGAATAAAGAGGAGAATCATCAAACCCTGAATTACCTCAGCACTTTCGGCAGTTTTTCGATTGTGGGCGGCTTGACAATCCAAGACTGGCAAAGCTAATGGATACGCCCTATGCAAAGGAGTTGAGTCCTTCCCAAAAGCCACGCCCGAAAAAATAATGGATCTGAAAGTATCTGCCTGACCACCACATCCCAGCAGAAATGCAAACCACAAAAATGACAAATCTACTCGTCATATTTTCAATTGTTGAAGCCTGTAATTCAGCAACACCAGCGTAACCAGCAACAGCATCGCCACAGCGTTATGCAGGACTGCACCCGCAAGCGGCAGCCCGAGCAGCACATTGGAGATGCCGAGCACGAACTGGAACACGACCAATCCCAGCATGGCTTTCCCGATTATGCGCAGCCCCTGCACCGCCATGACCCTGAAGGACAGCCAGCTCAAGTAGAGCAGAGTAAGCAGCGCGCCAGCCCGATGCATCCAGTGAATCGCCGTCAGTTTTTCCACTGAAAGCGGCAGTCCATATCTATCCAGGCTGAATGAAAAATCCATCGGTGGCAGCAGCAAGCCTTTGCAAAGAGGAAACTCGGTGCAGGCCAGTCCGGCGAAATTAGCGCTTACCCAACCGCCCAGCATGATCTGGATTAGTA
>CABDYQ010000141.1_pt1 | contig 17116 bp, 14 predicted proteins | sample 3132001 | NCBI WGS metagenome assembly CABDYQ01 (sample SAMEA5534338, study PRJEB31848) | metagenome | biome: tundra; feature: field; material: soil | place: USA | collected 2013-05 | depth 0.45 m
CAGGCGATCTTTAACGATGAAGTCGTGAAGAATAAGCGCAACACGGCTGCGATTGAGGTGGCGGCGAATACGCTGGTTGCTGCGCGTATCCTGGAATACAAGCCGGCCTCTGTGCGTGCCTTGAGCGAAGTGCAGGAAGTGATCCGTCAAAAATTGTTGCGTCAGCAGGCACTGGAACTGGCTGCAAAGCAGGGTAAATCAGTGCTGGAGCAACTGCAGGGAGGAAATAAGCCGGCATTAAGCTGGGGTGCCGCCCAGAGCGTTACTCGTGCGCAACATGGCTCTCTGGATATAGGATTGATACGGCAAATATTCCAGGCGAATGCAGCCAAGTTACCGCAGTTTGTCGGTGCGGAAGTGGCGCAAAACGGTTACGTGCTGGTTCGTATCGATGCGGTCAAAGAAGGCGCGGCGATCGATGACGCGAAACGCGCGCGTTACGCACAGCAATTGCGGCAACTGACCGGAGAGGAAATGTCCCATGCTTATCAGGCTGACGCTAAGCAGCAGGCGACGATTAAGGTGAATTTGCCTGAGGCGGTGCGAAAGAATGAGACAGTGCAGCCTTGATTTTGCATCACCACCAAATAAAAAACGCCACCCGAGAGTGGCGTTTTTTTATTTGGTGGTGTTAACCCAAATTATGCTTCGGTTGTGCCCAACGATGTTGTGTTGAATCCACCGTCCACGTAAGTGATTTCACCGGTGATGCCGCTGGCCAGATCGCTGCACAGGAAAGCGGCGGCATTGCCCACTTCTTCGATGGTGACGTTGCGTTTGAGTGGGGCGTTCTTCTCGTTGTAGCTGAGCAATTTGTTGAAATCGGCAATACCGGCCGCAGCCAGTGTCTTGATCGGCCCGGCAGAAATACCATTCACGCGAATTCCCTGACGGCCCAGTTGCATCGCCAGATAACGCACGCTGGCTTCCAGGCTGGCTTTGGCCATACCCATCACGTTGTAGTGCGGCATGGTACGCACCGCACCGAGATAGGTCAGAGTTAGCAGGGATGCGTTGCGGCCTTCCATCATTGGCAGTGCGGCTTTGGCCATGGCCGGAAAGCTATAGGCACTGATATCGTGTGCGATACGGAACGCCTCACGGCTGAAATTATCCAAAAACTCCCCGGCTAAAGCTTCACGTGGTGCAAAAGCGATGGCATGCACAAATCCGTCAAATCCATCCCAGCGTTTGCCCAGATCGATGAACAGTTGGTTGATGTCGTCATCGCGGCTGACATCGCATTGGTAGATCATGTCGCTGCCGAATTTCTTGGCCATGTCCTCAACGCGGCCAAGCACCCGTTCTCCCTGATAGGTGAAAGCGAGTTCCGCTCCTTCGCGATGCATGGCTTGCGCGATACCGTAGGCAATCGAGCGGGTGCTGATCATGCCGGTAATCAAAATGCGTTTGTTGGCCAGAAATCCCACGTTGTTCCTCTGCAAAAGGTTGGTCATTAAAGTGCGGTCATTATAACCTTATGTCAGCGCGTAGCGAATTCATTAAAAGCCCCGCAACAGGGTTTCCAGCATTGCGTGGCGGATTACCCGCTTGCGCATCTGCAGGGCTGTCCCGATCCTGATGTAACTACTGATGCGACTACTAGCCATCTGACTAACCCAGCAAAAGACGCTGGGCAAGTCATTGGTTATAGCCATTCGACTAGGCTGCCAAAAGACACCAGCCAAGTCGCTGGTTATGTCGAATAGATTGGCACTTACAGTCAGAGGGTCTTGGCGATCCGGTACCGCCATTTAGCGTTGTCACCGTCCGGCGCAACCGTATATAATCCCGCGCTGTCAAATTTTAGGTTTCCCCTTCATGCTGGAAGTCAGCAATCTTGCTTGTAGTCGCGGCGAACATCGTTTGTTTTCCGGGTTGAGTTTTAATCTGCATCTCGGGCAGATCATGCAAGTGCAAGGCGTGAACGGCAGCGGCAAAACCAGTTTGTTGCGTACCTTGTGCGGCTTTTTGATGCCGGATGAGGGTGATATTGTCTGGCGCGGTGAGAGCATCCGCGAGCTGGATGAGGATTACTATGCCGAGATGCTGTACCTCGGGCATTTGAATGCTATTAAAGATGAGTTGAGCGCGCTGGAAAATTTGCGCATTTCGGCCGGTCTTTCCGGGATTAAGCTCGAGGAGAAAGAGGCGATAGCCGCTTTGCGGCGTATGGGCTTGCGCGGCCGCGAGAAGCTGCCAACCAAAGTGCTTTCGCAAGGCCAGCGGCGGCGCGTTGCGTTGGCGCGTTTGCTGGTCAGTGATGCCAAGTTGTGGATACTCGACGAACCTTTGACCGCGCTCGATGTCGGAGCAGTGGCGTTGATACAGGAATTGATCGCCGAGCATCTGGCTCAACAGGGGATGGTGATTTTTACCACGCATCAGCCGCTGCATGTGGCGGGGGTGGAAATGCGCACTTTGTCGCTGTCATGAAGAAATCCACCATGCTCGATTTGCTGGTGTTGGTGATACGGCGCGATCTGGTGTTGGCGATGCGTCGCCGTGCAGATGTGCTCGCCACGCTGATTTTTTTCGTGATGGTGGTCAGTCTGTTTCCATTGGGTGTCGGGCCGGAACTGGACATGTTGCGCAAGATGGCGGCGGGCGTGTTGTGGGTGGCGGCGTTGCTGGCTTCGATGCTGTCGCTGGGACGATTGTTCTCGGCCGACTATCTGGATGGCACGCTGGAGCAGATGATGTTGGCCCCACAGTCTTTATCCATGCTGGTGCTGGGCAAGATGACGGCGCACTGGATGGTGTCCGGATTGCCGCTGGTGCTGATGGCTCCGGTGTTGGGTTTGCAGTTCGATATGTCAGCGCGGGCGCTGGGTGTGTTGATCGTTGGCCTGCTGTTGGGAACGCCGATACTCAGTATGGTGGGTGCGATCGGCGCGGCATTGACGCTGGGATTACGCGGTGGCGGTGTGCTGTTGTCATTGCTGGTGTTGCCGCTGTGCATTCCGGTGCTGATTTTTGGCACCGGAGCAGTCGAAGCTGTATCAAGCGGGTTAAGCGTAGCGTCCCATTTATCCTTGTTGGGTGCTTTGTTGGTGTTGGCCTTGGTGTTCACCCCGTGGGTGACCGCGCAGGCTTTGCGTATTTCGATGGAGTGATTAGTGGCAATTAACTGGTTCAAATATTCCGCACCCACCACCTTTTACGGCCTGGCCGGAAAGATGATTCCATGGTTTGCCTTTTCCGCCGCGATCTTGTTTGCGATTGGCTTGTATATCGGCTTTTTTGTCGCGCCAACGGATGCTCAGCAAGGCGAGTTTTACCGCATCATGTTCATCCATGTCCCGGCTTCCATTCTATCCATGTTCCTTTACCTGATCATGGCAGGCTACGCGGCATTGGGATTGATCTTCAATACCCGCCTGTCGGCCATGATGGCCACCGCGATCGCTCCGACCGGCGCACTGTTCGCCCTCATTTCATTGTGGACCGGTGCGCTGTGGGGCAAGCCGATGTGGGGTACGTGGTGGCTGTGGGATGCGCGCCTGACTTCCGAACTCATCCTGTTGTTCCTGTATTTGGGCTTCATCGCGTTACACGCCTCGATTGACGACCCGCGGCGTGCCGACCGTGCCGCCGCACTGTTGGCCATCGTGGGTTCGGTGAACGTGCCGATCATTTATTTTTCGGTAAAGTGGTGGAATACCCTGCATCAGGGCTCGACCATCAAGTTCAGCGGCACCACCATGCACATTGCGATGCAGCAGGCCATGTTCACCATGCTGGCAGCCTGCTGGTTATATGCCATTGCGGTCGTGTTGGCGCGGGTGCGCAGCATCATTCTCGAGCGCGAACGAAATACCACTTGGATTGCTGACTTGCCGGAAGTGAAACAATGATTAGCCTGGATATCTGGATGAGGGAAAACCCGCTCACCTATGTTTGGTTCGGTTCATATGCCGTTGCGTTGCTCATTTTTGCGATTGAGATCGCGATGGTCAAACACAAAAGAAAAATCACTTTGCAACAGGTGCGCCTGATGCGTAACGCAGGAGATGATGCCAGAGATGAGGGTATAGCATGAAACCGCGCCAGAAAAGATTTGTGTTCATCGCCGTTGCCGTCGTCGGAGTGGCCACTGCGGTCGGCTTGGTACTTTATGCGCTGAGGGGTAATGTCAACCTGTACTTCACCCCGACCCAGGTGTTTAACAATGAAGTCCCCAGCGGGCGCAGCTTCCGTATTGGCGGTTTGGTCGAACAGGGCAGCGTAAAGCGCGAAAAGGACGGCTTGACGGTAAATTTCGTGATTACCGATACGCACAAAAGTATTCCGGTCGTGTATAAAGGCATCCTGCCGGATTTGTTCAAGGAAGGCAAAGGCGTGGTCGCGCAGGGCACGGTGGAAGCCAATGGTGTGATGCGCGCTGAAGAGGTGCTTGCCAAGCATGATGAGAATTACATGCCGCCCGAAGCGGCAGATGCCTTGAAAAAAGCGCAAGCAGCGAATGCGGCTGATTCAGCCGCCATGCCAGCCAACGCGCCTGCAGCTATTCCTGTTGCTAAATAATTAACTGAGGAGCCTGACATGATTCCAGAACTTGGTCATTTTTCCTTAATCATCGCACTTTTTTTGGCGATGACCTTGGGCGTGTTGCCAATACTCGGTGCTGCCCGCAACAACTCGGTATTGATGAGCATTGCGCGCCCGTTGGCGTTTGGACAATTCGTATTTATCGCGCTGGCGTTTGCAACCCTTGCCAGTGCTTTTCTCCACAATGATTTTTCTGTGCTGTATGTCGCGGAACACTCCAATTCGGGATTGCCCCTGCAATACCGCTTCGCCGCGATTTGGGGTGGCCACGAAGGTTCTTTGTTATTGTGGGTATTCATCCTGTCGATTTGGACCGCCGCAGTCGCCACGTTTAGCAAACACCTGCCGGAAGAAATGGTTGCGCGCGTATTGGGCGTGATGGGATTGATCGCGGTAGGTTTCATATTGTTCATGCTGCTCACCTCGAATCCATTCGATCGTTTGTTGCCTGCTGCGGCCGATGGGCAAGAGTTGAACCCCTTGTTGCAAGATCCGGGTTTGGTGATCCATCCGCCGATGCTGTACATGGGCTATGTGGGGTTCTCGGTCGCGTTTGCGTTCGCCATTGCCGCACTGCTGGGAGGGAAACTGGATGCCACATGGGCGCGCTGGTCGCGTCCCTGGACCACCGTGGCTTGGACGTTCCTGACCACGGGAGTCATGCTGGGCAGTTGGTGGGCTTACTATGAACTCGGCTGGGGCGGTTGGTGGTTCTGGGATCCGGTTGAAAACGCCTCCTTTATGCCCTGGCTGGTGGGCACGGCGCTTATCCATTCGCTGGCCGTTACGGAAAAGCGCGGTGCGTTCAAGAGTTGGACGGTATTGCTGGCGATAGCCGCATTCTCCCTCAGTCTGTTGGGAACCTTCATGGTGCGCTCCGGTGTGCTGACTTCGGTACATTCATTTGCGACTGATCCCAAGCGCGGTGTTTTTATTCTGGCATTCCTGGCGATCGTGATCGGCTCGTCGCTGTTGTTGTTCGCCTGGCGCGCGCCCAAGATCGGGCTGGGCGGCAAGTTCGATATGATCTCCCGTGAATCGATGCTGTTGTCGAATAACGTACTGCTGTCGGTCGCCGCTGCTTCAGTGTTCATCGGCACCCTGTATCCGCTGTTCATGGATGCGCTGGGCATGGGCAAACTCTCGGTAGGGCCACCCTATTTCGAGGCGGTGTTCGTCCCGCTGATGGCGCTGGCGGTATTGATGATGGGGTTGGGGGCACTGGCACGCTGGAAACAGACCAGCGTGCCGGAATTGGCCAAGCGCATGCGTTGGGGATTCGCCGCGGCAGCCATTCTTGCGGTGCTGTTGCCCTTCGTTTTCAAGCACTGGACGCCGATGATCGCATTCGGGTTGTTGCTGTCGTTCTGGGTCATCGCCTCGCTGGTGGTTAGCTTGCAGCAACGCTGGGGTGGGCAGGGTACCTTCATGCAGCGCGTGCGTAATCAAAGTTTGAGCTACTACGGTATGCAGTTGGCGCATCTCGGCGTGGCGGTGTTCATCATCGGGGTGACCGTGGTGAAGGGTTATGCAACCGAACGTGACGTGCGCATGAACGTGGGCGACACGGTGGATGCGGGAGGCTACATGTTCCGTTTTGACGGCGTGCGCGAAATCCCCGGTCCGAACTATATGGCGACGGAGGCACACTTCACGGTCACCAAGGATGGCAAGCGGGTTACCGAACTGCTGCCGCAGAAGCGCCACTACAACGCGTCCGGAATGCCGATGACAGAAGCTGCGATTGATACGGGCCTGTTCCGCGACCTGTATGTTTCCATGGGCGAACCGATTGCCGAAGCGGAAGGCGCTTGGGCGGTGCGCGTCTATTACAAGCCGTTTGTGGTTTGGATTTGGGGAGGCTGTCTGTTGATGGCCTTGGGTGGTGTGCTGGCCATTAGCGACCGTCGCTATCGTGTTTACAGCAAAAAAGCGAACCGTATAAGTGACGGCAGTTTGCCCGCAGGTGGGGTCATGGCGGCAGGGGGCAAGGCATCATGATGCGCTACATATGGCCGTTTGTGGCTTTCGTGGTGTTGGCGGGTTTTTTGTATGTCGGACTGGGACTGAATCCGCATGAAGTGCCCTCACCACTGATAAACAAACCGGCGCCGGCATTCACTCTGCCTCAGTTGCACGACCCGGCCAAACAATTTGTGTCACAGGACATGAATGGAAAAGTCTGGTTGCTTAACGTGTGGGCATCCTGGTGCGTTTCCTGCAGGGAAGAACACCCTGTTCTGATGGCACTGGCACGCCAGAACATCGTGCCGATTTACGGTTTGGACTACAAAGACAATCGTAAAGACGGGGAAGCCTGGCTGCGCAACGGCGGCGATCCTTACACCGTGATCGCCTCGGACACGGAAGGGCGCATCGGAATCGATTATGGCGTGTACGGCGTGCCGGAAACCTATGTTATCGACAAGCAGGGCGTGATCCGATACAAGCAGATCGGCGCGGTCACGCATGAAAGCCTGCAGGAAAAAATCCTTCCACTGGTTGCGGAGTTGCAAGCGAAATGAAACATCTATTGATACTGCTGATCTGTTTATTGCCGGCTTTTTCTTACGCCGGTGAAGCAAAAGATCTGGCCGAAGATCCGGTGCTGGAAAAGCGCATGATCGGTCTGGCGGAAAATCTGCGTTGTCTGGTATGTCAAAACGAATCGCTGGCGAGCTCGCGTTCGGAACTTGCCAACGATCTGCGCCGCGAAATACGCGAACAAATGAAGAAGGGCATGACCGACCAGGAGATCATCGACTACCTGGTTTCCCGTTACGGTGATTTCGTGCTGTTCGACCCGCCGATGAAAAGTTATACGTTGCTGCTTTGGTATGGCCCGTTTGCCTTGCTGCTGATAGGCCTGGCCGGTTTGGTATTTCAACTGCGCAAACGTAAAAATACACTCCCCGAAGGTCAACTGTCCGCCGAACAAGCGCAACGTGCCGCAGCCTTGCTAAACCCACCTAAAGACTCACAGACATGATTTTATTCTGGACACTCTGCGCAGCATTATTGCTGGTCGCAGTACTTTTTGTTGCCTTGCCGCTGTGGCGTAAAGCTTCATCCAATAACGATGTGTTGCGAGATGCTGCGAATCTGGGAATTCTGCGCGACCAGGCGACAGAGCTTGAAGTCGATTTGCGCAACGGCTTATTGACTCAAGACGCTTACGAACAAGGCAAAAGCGAATTGCAATCACGCCTGATAGAAGAAGTCAAAATCACCGAACAGCCCGCAAGGCCGCCGCGCAACCCGGCTAAAGTGCTGGCGATCGTATTGGCAGTGATGCTTCCGTTATTCAGCGTGCTGCTCTATCTGACGTTGGGCAATACCGATGCACTGTCGCCACAGGAAATGATCGTGGCGGACGCCGATGGCATCATCCATTCGGAAGAAGCGCTGCAAAGACTGGAAAAGAAAGTGATGCGGCTTCCCAAGAATCCGAATGACTGGTGGATGCTGGCGCACTCCTACACCGAACTGAAGCGTTTTCCGGAGGCAGTCACAGCATATGAGCACCTTGTCGTCCTGGTGCCGAATGAGGCCCAACTCTGGGCAAATTATGCCGATGTCTATGCGATGGCGCATGGTCAAACCCTGCAAGGGGAGGAGGTCGCCAAGCTGTTAAACAAAGCGTTGGAGTTGAATGCCAACAACACTACAGCACTCGCGCTGTCTGGCTCCGCAGCCATGGAGCGTGGTGACTACGCCACGGCGATTACCCGCTGGCAAACGCTGATTGACCAACTGGAACCGGATTCTCAGGACATTCAGATTTACCGTGGCGGGATCAAGCAGGCAAGTGTACTTCTTGCCGCGCAGCCGGGCGGCAAGAAAAAGCTTGCGCAACTGTCGTCAGGCAAAGCCCCTGAAAAAGCAGCTGCAAATTCGGCTACTGCCATTACCGGTAACGTTTCTTTGAGTCCGGCATTGGCAGGCAAAGTTGCACCGACCGATACCGTGTTCATCCTCGCGCGTGCCGCACAAGGCCCGAAGATGCCGCTGGCGGTGTTGCGCAAACAGGTAAAGGATTTGCCGTTGAAATTTACGCTTGACGACAGCATGGCGATGCAACCGCAATTGAAACTGTCCGGCTTCGAACAAGTCGTGGTGGTGGCACGCGTGTCGAAGTCCGGCACACCGATGGCGCAACCCGGCGATCTACAAGGATTGACGGGGGCCATTAAACCCGGCGTCAAAGATTTGAACATTGTGATCGATTCGGTTATGCCATAGCTTCACGGCTGATCTGCTATCGCGGCATCTGGTTGAAAAATCAGATGCCGTTTTTGTTTGTGGCGCAATGAACGTGATAAGTGAGATTTATAGCTCCAAGCAAATGGAATAACCCCAGGGTAATCAGGTGGGAGACATTTGGTTTTCCGCGGAGGATTGATTCATCAGAAGAATAAAAAAGGCTGCATCGCTGCAACCCTTATGTACTTGTCTCACCAGACTCGGGCGTATCTGACGACTGGATTTGCTCGACACTCATTTCTTAAATGGTTTGCCGTAGACAGTGAATTATTTTTCAGGTCAGCATTTGGCAAGAGTAGTAGATTTATATCCATCCCCACTTTGTATGGCTATTGCTTTTGCTTTTTGATCGAATACATTTTTTCATCAGCCTCATGCAATATCTCATCAAAACTCCTCTCGATGCCGGTCACGGTTGCATGACCTATTGATAAAGATATTGACCAACCTTCGGTTTGAAATTTCTTCTCCGATGCCAACTGGATCCTCGTGACCAATATTCCGCAGATATATTCATCTGTTTCGGGGAACAATAACACGAACTGATCCCCGCCAATGCGCGCAACAGTATCAACGCTCCTGGAATTATCCCTTAATATGCCGGACACGGCTTTAAGGACCGCATCGCCGACACGATGACCAAGGTTGTCGTTCAGCATCTTGAATTGGTCAATGTCGATAAATAGCAAGGAGTAAGGCCTGCTGGACCGTTCACTGCGCAATTGTTCAGCATCAAATCTCTCGGTAAATTCCAAACGATTAGCCAAACCTGTCAACGCATCCTTGCGGGAATAATCTCTTTCCTTCCAAAGCTTCGCCACCACCCGGCCAAGAACTGTAAAAGTGATGCTACGAGTAACAATGTTCATCGTAAATGCGCCCAGCGGATAATGCGGCCAAACAACAGCTGCCTCAGCAATACTCCAGGCAACAGCAGATATAACTCCCACCAATGCAGACATCTGTGTGTCAGAGTGGCGTAAGGAACGAATTGCGCCTATACGTGCAGCTTGAATAATCGGCAGGCAATATAGTACGTCCAGGGAATAATACGCCCCAGCCAACTTATAATCCCAAAAGGTGATGAATAGAATTTCTGCTACAACTAGCACAAAACTCCAAAACATATTTTTTTGCTTTGCCATCGTTCAACCAATGAATGAGATAAATCACGCAGGCAGAAGATTTGTTGTTTACTTTTTTACAGCCTCATCCTAACCCATTGGCTAGCTATTAGCATTGCAATATTTCTTCGAAATCACGGCCTATAATAAACGTGTTTGAAAACTTATTGCAGATCAGGCGATCCCATCGCTTACATACGCTATCCGAACTGTGATTTGGCTGCAGGGGTAAGGAAAGTAAAAAGCTCCGCATTGCTTTGAGGCTGGGTGATTTGGCTCCCCGACCTGGACTCGAACCAGGGACCTGCGGATTAACAGTCCGTCGCTCTACCGACTGAGCTATCAGGGAATGAAGAGGTGCGCATGATAGTGATTTTGCCTTGCTCGGTCAACCTCAATTAGTCTTTATGCGGTGGCTGGAGCGTTCCTTGCCCGCTGCATGTTGAAGGTGGTTTCTGAACATTGGATGATCCAATCGCTAAACATGGAGGAACAGCCTTGGCAAGTGTGGCAGTGTAAATTAAAATTACCGGGCTTCTGAATAAGCCGTTCGGCAAAAATGAGGATAAGCAATAACAAGTGACTTGCACCCGGACCACCCGTAAAGAAATGATTTACAATCGCGATTCAAGCGCGCTATCAGTTAGAATACAGCATGGACAATAAAACAATTTTTGTCAGAACCAGCAAAGGCGAAGATGAGACGCAGAGCAGGACTTCGCATCTTCCCGGCGACGTTAAACGCGCCTTGCTGATGGTGGACGGATCCGCAACTTTCGGCGAAATCAGCAAGCGCGCCGCGCCCAGCATGCGCGCCGGTCTCGGCAAGATGTTTGAAGAGCTGGAAAAGAGCGGCTTCATCCAGGACAAAGCCATGGCCGGCAAAATTCCAAAGGTGGCCGTGCCGCCTAAGATGGTCGTTCCCACCAAGATGGTTACCCCGCATAAAAAAGAACCGGTGGATGATGATGCCGGCGAATTGGATTTTATGTCAGGGTTTACTGCATCCCCACCGGAAGCGCCGACAGCCGAGGCGGTCAAGGCTGAGAAGTTGAGGGCTGAGGCTGAAGAAAAATCCAAACAGGAAATCGCAGCGGAGAAAATAAAGGCGCAGCGTGAAGCTGCAGCCATCCTTCTTAAAGCTGAACAGGAGGCCGCTAGAATCCGTGAAGTGACGGCGCGTCGTGCCAAGGAAGAGGCGGAAATCACCCGGCTAAAGGCAGAGCAGGAAGCCAGGAAAGTGCGCGACGAGCTCGAGGCCGCCCGGTTGAAAACCGAGCAAGAGTCCAAGCTGCGTCTTGAGGATGCAGCCAGGGAGCGGCAACAAGCCGAAGCTGCGCGTTTGATAGCGGAACAAGAAGCCAGGAAAGTGCGCGACGAGCTCGAGACCGCCCGGTTGAAAACCGAGCAAGAGTCCAAGCTGCGTGCAGTCAGGGAGCAGCAACAAGCCGAAGCTGCGCGTTTGATAGCGGAACAAGAAGCCAGGAAAGTGCACGACGAGCTCGAGGAGCTCGTGGCCGCCAGGTTAAAAGCCGAGCAAGAAACCAAGCTGCGTCTTGAGGCTGCAGCCAAGGCGCATGCACGTATAAAAGCTGAAGAAGATGCTGCCAAAGCACGAGAAGCAGCCGAGCTCATAGCCAAGCAACAGCGGGAAGCAGCGCAGGCGCGTGAAGCCGCTGGTGCGCAAGCAGCACAGACTACCGAAGCTGCCCCTGCGGCCAAGAAGCCGGATGCATTTGCTTTTGACTCGTTCCGTATTGATGAACCGCAGCGCCCGGCTGAGCCGCATAAAGATCAGCAGCCGGCACAGAAAGCCAGTGCCGCACAACAGCCCAGCGATGCTGCGAAAACAACCCAACCTGCAGATGTCCGGCAGCCTGTCAGGCAACAAGTACCCCCGCCTGTCGCGAGTGAACCGGTCGAGAGCAAGCCCAGTCAGGAACAAATCAAACGAAAAGCGCAAGAGCGTATCGCGGCCGAACAGCGCATCGCTGCGGAAGCACAACTAGCCAAAGAACTGGCCGATGCCCAAGCCAAGGTTTGGGCTGAAGCCGAGCAACGGGCACTTGAAGTTGCCAAGGCCAACGCAGAGCGAGTTGCTCATCAGGCTGAATATCCCGTTGCCGACACCAGCCATGTTGAAAAACCAGTTCCCGTTGCACGAGTCCAGCGCAAGCCATTTGCATGGGGCAGGCTGGTGGGGTTTGTGTTCAAGCTGGGGGTGTTCTTGCTGGTGTTGCTGGTCGGCGCGTTGTTTGTCGTCCCCTATGTACTGCCGATGCGGGATTACATGCCCAAGGTCCAACAACTGCTGTCCGAAAGATTACATCAGCCGGTGCATATAGGCTATTTGTCCGGACGTATTCTGCCCACGCCGCGTTTGGAATTGGGTGAGATATATATTGGCGAGGTGAAGCAATTTCAGGCCAAGGAGGCGCAAATAAATTTTGATATCACCGGATTGTTCGGCGATAAGAAGCCGATCAGCAGTGTCGAGTTTCAAGATGTCAAAGTCAGGGGCATCGGGTTACAAAATGCATCTGCATGGTTGCAACAACTGGCCAATGTAGATCAATATCAGGTGAGCCGCATGGTGATCAGTCAAGGCACGCTGGATGCGGACGCCTTCCAATTGACCGGTGTGGAGGGCGAGTTGAATTTCAACCCGGATGGCAAATTCACCCAGGCTAATTTGCGCGCAAATGCCGGCAAATTCACGTTGGGTATCAATGCCACCCCGGAAGACAAACTGCAAGTTGCCATAACGATGCGCGGCAGTGCTTTGCCGTTATTGCCGAATTGGTCGTTTGATGAGCTGAATGCAAAAGGCGCGTTAAGCAACGACGAGTTACAAATCAGCGATTTCGATGCCCGGATCCTGGGTGGTGTCGTGCAAGGGAATGCAAGTATCAGCTGGCGTTCAGGCTGGCGCGCACAAGGCGCGCTGAGTGCAAAAAAAATCACCATGCAGCAATTGAATCATTTGCTGGAGGGTAATCTGGAAGGCTCGGCGCGCTTCAAAATGACCTCGATGGATTTAGCCGGTCTGACCGATTCCGTAGTGCTGGATGGCAGCTTCACGACTAATGGCGGGATGATCAGCGGCATGGACATCGTTGAAACTGCGCGTATGCGCAGCAAGGAAAACTTGCCGGGCGGCAGGACACATTTCGATGGGCTCAGCGGCCTCATTTCATATGCTAACAATGCCTATCACTTTAAGCAGGTGAAAGTCGCGGCTGGTATGTTGAATGCAACTGCTACGTTTGATGTCGCCAAGCAACAGTTGTCGGGAAAGATGAGCGTCAGATTGTCGATCCACGATGGGGCGGCGCCTGTCGACCTGCAAATGGGCGGAGTGATTGACAGCCCCACATTACGTTACGCCCCCTAATTCCAATTCGCATTAATTGTATGTACAACTTTTATCCCGCTCCTACGGGTGCCCGGCCAAAAGTTTTTCGGACACAGCAGAATTATTGTCGTTTCTAACGGATCAAGCCAGCGCCTTGGCAAGGCGTTCCAATGCCTTTTGCAGATTGTCCATCGAAGTCGCGAACGACAAGCGGATGTAACCCTCACTGCCGAATGCCGAACCGGGCACTACTGCCACTCCGCCGCTTTCCAGCAAATATTCAGCCAGCGCCACATCAGTCGCAGCCTTGATCGTGCCGCGCTGGTGCAGCTTGGCGATGGCCGGGCGCACATCCGGGAAGGCATAGAACGCGCCGCCCGCCATGATGCACTTCACCCCCGGAATCTTGTTCAGCGCATTCACCACGAACACATGCCGCTCGCGGAACGCCTTCAGCATCGGCGCGATGCAGCCCTGATCGCCATTCAGCGCGGCCTCCGCGGCCACCTGTGAAATCGAAGTCGGGTTCGAAGTGCTCTGCGACTGCACGTTTTCCATTGCGGTGATGATGTGCTCCGGCCCTCCGGCATAGCCGATGCGCCAGCCGGTCATCGCATAAGATTTTGAAACACCGTTCAACACCATCGTGCGTGGATACAGATCGGGGCAGGCATTCAGGATGTTGACGAACTTCGCATCGGTCAGCGCGATGTGCTCGTACATATCGTCGGTCGAGATCAGCACCTGCGGATGTTTGCGCAATACCGCGCCGAGTGCCTGCAAATCTGCCAGCGTATACACCGCGCCGGAAGGATTGCTCGGGCTGTTGATCACCATCATTTTGGTCTTGGACGTGATCGCCGCTTCCAGTTGCGCCGGCGTCATCTTGAAACCCTGCTCAATGCCCGCCTGCACGATCACCGGCTTGCCTTCCGCGATGAGTACGATGTCGGGATAAGACACCCAGTACGGCGCGGGAATGATCACCTCATCGCCGGGATTGATCACCGCCAGCGCCAGATTGAAAAAACTCTGCTTGCCCCCGCACGAAACCAGAATCTGTTTCGCCGTGTAGTCGAGACCATTGTCGCGCTTGAACTTGGCGATCACCGCCTGCTTGAGTGACGGTGTACCACCCACTGCGGTGTATTTGGTGAAGCCCCTGTTGATCGCGGCAATCGCCGCATCCTTGATGTGCTGCGGCGTGTCAAAATCCGGTTCGCCCGCGCCCAGTCCGATAATGTCTTTTCCCTCTGCCTTGAGCTTGGCGGCGCGCGCGGTAACCGCGAGAGTGGGGGAGGGTTTGATGGCTTGTACGCGTTTGGACAGTTCCAAGATGTTTCCTTAAGGTCGGTTAGATGATGCTCGCGTGCTAAAATCAGCCGCTAAACTTTGCGAAATTATACCCTTGATTAAAACCTTCCCCAACAGTCCCTACATCCTGCACCAGCCGTTCGAACCGGCGGGCGATCAGCCCGAGGCCATCGCGCAGTTGGTCGAGGGCATCCGCGACGGCTTGTCGTTCCAGACGCTGCTCGGCGTGACCGGCTCGGGCAAGACTTTCACGATGGCCAATGTCATCGCGCAGCTTGGTCGTCCGGCGATGGTCATGGCGCCGAACAAGACGCTGGCCGCGCAGTTGTATTCCGAGCTGCGCGATTTCTTTCCCGAGAACGCGGTGGAGTATTTCGTTTCCTATTACGACTACTACCAGCCCGAGGCCTACGTGCCGTCGCGCGATGTGTATATCGAGAAGGATTCCAGCATCAACGAGCAGATCGAGCAGATGCGCCTGTCCGCCACCAAGGCACTGCTGGAGCGTGAAGACTGCATCATCGTCGCGACCGTCTCGGCGATCTACGGCATCGGCGATCCGGTGGATTATCACGGCATGATTTTGCATTTGCGCCATAACGAAAAAATGCACCAGCGCGACGTGATCAAGCGCCTCATCGAAATGCAGTACGAGCGCAACGAGATCGATTTCTCGCGCGGCAAATTCCGCGTGCGCGGCGATGTGATCGACATCTTCCCGGCGGAAAGCAACGAATTCGCGTTGCGCGTGACATTGTTCGATGACGAAGTGGAAACTCTGTCGCTGTTCGACCCGCTCACCGGCCACATCCTGCAAAAAGTGCCGCGCTACACTGTCTATCCGTCCAGCCATTACGTCACGCCGCGCGCCACCGTGTTGGCCGCGCTCGAGACCATCAAGGTCGAGCTGGCCGAGCGCATCGCGTTCTATCAGCGCGAAAATAAACTGGTCGAGGCGCAGCGCATCGAACAGCGCACCCGCCACGATCTCGAAATGCTCAACGAGATTGGCTTCTGCAAAGGCATCGAAAATTATTCGCGCCATCTGTCCGGGCGTCCGGCAGGAGCGCCCCCGCCGACGCTGCTGGATTACCTGCCGCCCAATGCGCTGATGTTCCTGGACGAAAGCCACGTGATGATGCCGCAGATCGGCGCCATGTACAAAGGCGACCGCGCGCGCAAGGAAAATCTGGTCAACTACGGATTCCGCCTGCCCTCCGCGATGGACAACCGCCCGCTGCGCTTCGACGAATTCGAACACATCATGCGCCAGAGCGTGTTCGTTTCCGCCACTCCCAGCGTGTACGAGGCCGAGCACACCGGCCAGGTGGTCGAGCAACTGGTGCGCCCCACCGGGCTGGTGGACCCGATCATCGAAGTGCGCCCTGCCACCAGTCAGGTGGACGACCTGATGTCCGAAGTGAATCTGCGCGTCAAGCAGGGCGAGCGCGTGCTGGTCACCACGCTGACCAAGCGCATGGCGGAAGACCTCACCGATTATTTTTCCGAACACGGCATCAAGGTGCGCTACCTGCACTCGGACATCGAAACCGTCGAGCGCGTCGAGATCATCCGCGACCTGCGCCTCGGCATGTTCGACGTGCTGGTCGGCATCAACCTGCTGCGCGAAGGGCTGGATATTCCCGAAGTGTCGCTGGTGGCGATACTCGATGCCGACAAGGAAGGCTTCCTGCGCTCCGAACGTTCGCTGATCCAGACCATAGGCCGCGCCGCGCGCCACATCAACGGCAAGGCGATCCTGTATGGCGACAAGATCACCAACTCGATGCGCCGCGCGATAGAAGAGACCGACCGCAGACGCATCAAGCAAGTGGCGTATAACTTCGCTCACGGCATCACCCCGCAAGGCGTGCAGAAGCGCATCAAGGACATCATCGAAAGCATGTACGAACCGGATGTCGCGCGCGAACAACTCAAGGCCGCGCAGATTCAGGCGAAGTATCTGGCGATGAGCGAAAAGGAAGTGTCCAGGGAAATTACCCGGCTGGAAAAAGAAATGCTGCAAGCCGCGAAAAATCTGGAGTTCGAAAAAGCCACCGAGTTGCGTGACCAGTTGAAAAAATTGCGCGAGAGCGTACTGATTTCGCCATTATGAAAAACATTAGGATCTTTGACTTTGTAGGAGCGGGCCATGCCCGCGATTGTTTTTTTGTTCGCGGGCATGGCCCGCTCCTACAATTTCTGCGGGTTCTTCGCGGGCATGGCCCGCTCCTACATGGAAATCATCATGCCCGTCCATAAATCCGGTCATGCTGCCTTGCGCAAAGGCCGCGTATCGGTGTCGAATGGGATTTATCTGGTTACGGCTACAACGATCGAACGCACCAAGATATTCGAGAACTTTCACGCCGCTTGCCCAGCCGCTCACTGTTTCGAAGACGGAGCTGTGCTGGGAGATGCGGCCATGCTCGCTTGGGTGTTAATGCCTGACCATGCACATTGGATGATCGAATTGAGCGAACATGATGTGCTCAGCGCGGTGGTTAAC
>CABDYQ010000148.1_pt1 | contig 16691 bp, 19 predicted proteins | sample 3132001 | NCBI WGS metagenome assembly CABDYQ01 (sample SAMEA5534338, study PRJEB31848) | metagenome | biome: tundra; feature: field; material: soil | place: USA | collected 2013-05 | depth 0.45 m
ATCCGATGAAGCATTGCGTTCCAGATTGCGCGACGTGCAGGTATTCGCGCGCATCGTGCCGCAACAGAAACTGCGCTTGGTGGAAGCCTTCAAGGCTAATGGCGAGATCGTCGCGATGACTGGCGATGGCGTGAACGATGCGCCCGCCCTCAAGGCCGCACACATCGGCGTGGCGATGGGCAAGCGCGGCACCGACGTGGCGCGCGAAGCTGCCGGACTGGTGCTGCTCAACGATGACTTTGCCTCGCTGGTCGTCACCATCCGCTTGGGACGTCGCATCTACGACAATCTGCGCAAGGCGATGAGCTATGCAATTGCGGTGCACATTCCCATCGTCGGCATGGCTTTGTTGCCGGTGCTGACCGGTCAGACGTTGTTGCTCATGCCCGCGCATATCATGTTTATGGAACTGATTATCGGCCCGGTCTGCTCGATTTTTTTTGAGGCCGAAGCGGAAGAAAAAAACATCATGCAGCGTCCACCCAGAGCAGCGAACGAGCCGCTGTTCGGCGGCATGCTGTTGACCAACAGTCTGCTGCAGGGATTGGTGGCTTTCGCGGTTGCCGCCGTGATTTATGCCTGGGCATTGTTGAAAGGATGGGACGATAACACCGTGCGCGCGCTGGTGTTCACGGCCATGGTGGCGGGAAACATCGCGCTGGTATTCAGCAACCGTTCACTGAATGCATCCTGGCAAGGTGCCTGGTCGCGGGGAAATCCGGTGCTGTGGTGGATCGTGCTGGGCGGTAGTGCCGGGCTGGCACTGGTGTTAAGCGTGCCGGTGCTGCGCGGGCTGTTCCATTTTTCCGGGGACGCGCCGTACATCCTTGGCGTTGGCGTGCTGGCAGCCTGCAGCGTACTGCTGCTCAGCACGGCGGTGAAACACTCACTGCAAGTTCGCAGGTCTGGTAGTGCAGCGTAAACGGTTACTTAATTGCTGCTATTGGCGGAGTAGGTACAACTGCCAACCGACCGACGGCCAATCTAGGGGTAACTTATGAGTACCTCGACACCACGCTGGGCTACATCATCAAGTGAAATGGTGTGCGCTGGGTATCACCTCTGACTGGAGCTGTGGTATAGCCTGCTGGTACGAACCGCAAACAACCCGTCCTAGTGACGGGTTTTTCTTTGGTGCGTTGACCTTTAATCGGAAAAGGCGCAGATTGCGGGTTGATGTATTTATAGCCCCCCGTGTTACTTGGACGGGGCAAGATGGAATGAACTACGAATTGTAGAAAGCTCTTATGACAGAACCAACCTCAACCATCACAAACTGGGACCAGTTCCTTAGGATATGGGCAATCCTTGGACCATTGACAGTAGCTGCTGCAAGTGCCTTGTGGTCCCGTTATACAAAGTCGCAAGACAGAGAAACCGAAAAATTACGTGAAAGCGACCGGTTTGAACGAGAGCGGAAACGTGATTATGAACGCTCGGAATTGGAACATAAACATGAAATGGAACTTATTGAGCACACCAACACGACTAAAAAAATAGAACTAAAAAGTGCAAAACGAGATGAAAGATATGTTGAAGCAAAAGATGCTATCGTGAACTTTATGGCATATTCGCAAGAGTACACATTGAAGCAGATGGACTACTTATCTAACCTGACACCGGAATTGAAAAACGCGGCAAGACTTATCCATGAAAAGTATAATTATAGTTATCAATTGGTTTATCTTATCGGTAGCGATGCCATCCGAAATGCTGCAACAGGCTTGTGGAATTTATCAATTGAACTTCCGACTAAGGGCGCAGCTAAACCACACGATAAAGAGGAATATGAAAAAGTACTCAAAGATTATAAAGACGCCAAATCAAAATTTAGCGAAGTTGCTCGGGAGTACCTGCATTCCCTAGACCCACATGTGCATTAAGGAAATAAAAGTACTACTTCCCAGTGCCCAGATTTATCTCTTCGGGCGCACCAACATCAAATTGAACAGTGATAATGCAGTTACCAGATTTGTCCGAACCGGCGAGAGTGAACTTGTTACAAACCAGTCATGCGCCGAAAACCACCGAGCAGCCGCGCAGTCTTAGCATTATTTGACGCACACAAGCCGCTGGTGCTTGGCGCATTGAACTTAGTCCGAAAGTGGCTCATTCTGCGCTTACTTATTCTTTCCCGATGGAGCAAGAATGAAACTCATAAGACTGATGTTTATTGTGTTCGCCATTGGATTCGCTAATGGTGGCCGTGCAGATGAGAATACTGCAATGGGTTTTAGGGGCTGCGGGACATGGATTAAAGACCGCGCTGAAAAGTCGTGGGCTGCTACTGTAGAGGAAGGTTGGCTAACTGGATACCTTAGTGGAATTGCAATTAGTTCTGATGTGGACTTTTTGAAAGGGGCAGACGGAAATTCGTTTATGTTTTGGATGGACAATTACTGTAGGGACAATCCATTAAGCAACTTGGCAGTTGGGGGATTTCAATTAGCATCTGAACTCAAAAAGAGAATGCACAAATGAGCCGAATATTTTTGACGCTGCTACTGGCTGTTGTGAGCAGTAATGCGATGGCGAGGGACTGTGAAGAAGACACAATTGAAACTGTATCTTCGGACGGCAGTGTTCTCATAATGATATCTGGGGCAACATATAAAGTTGATGACGCTGACCAAGTTGACACCGAACTATGGTTGGCTGTTGATGATGTTCTAATATGTGATGATGAAGAAATCATCAATACCGATGAAGACAGCGAAAAGGCATCGGTTGAGCGTATTAAATAGAGTGGATGTCATTCCTATACCAGTGTTATAGAAATGAGGAAATAATGAATAATCTTGCAAAGCCAATAATCATTGGAGCTTTAATTATTGCCATTGGAGTCTATCTTGGAGCGCAGCGCATCGCCAACGAACTGTCATTCGAGGGAAGGTGGGAATCCTGCGTAAAGACTTTTAATAACGAAGCGACACAGAAAGCCATCGGATTCCCAGCTATGCCAGCAGGTTGGGCACAAAAAATGTGCTTCTCAAAAATAGTAGGCAATAACAATTAGGTGTGGACGGCATGGAAACAGCACAAACTAATCTTCTTGAATTCATTGGGATTGAGGAAAACAATTTGCTCGTATCAATGATTACATGCCATCGAGACATTGCGCTGGGATTTCCAAATATTGATGGCGTGTTCAAAGCACCCATCAAGCACCTCAACATAAACGTCAAAGATGACCACAAGAATATTGTTGTAGCACTGTACCTTTACACGCACTACCACATGTACTTTTCAATTGTATGCCTACTACGATGCCATCTATCGGAGAGCCTAGCATCGACGAGGAAGGCTATCGATGCAACATTAACTGCTTATCGATTAATCACAGAGCCAGAAACATTAACGCAGTACGTGAATCGCGAGAAAGACTACAAGTCCATCAAAGCATTCATTGGCCGCAAAAGGAGAGAAGACTCCAAGGTATATCCACTTGCGGAAACTTTACTCGAATTCCACGATATTTGTAGTGAGTATGGTTCTCACGCAGACATTAGTTCATTGGTGCAAAGGATAGTAATTGAAGGAGTTGAGGGAGCAGATATAGGCCAATTCAAGGTCAATATGTTTCAAATAATGGACTCTGATTTAGAGGAAAGAAAGCACATGGTTGATACATTCCTAGTCTTTACTTCGATGTTGAAGGTGTTCAGCGGATTCATCAGTGGTCTTGCTACGGGACTAGATAGCGAAGATTGGAATAAGAAAATTGACAACCTAACAATCGCCATTCTCAAGGAGGTAGGGAAAATCAGAGCAGAATTAGAGACAATAAAGGCAAAGGCCGCTCAAATCTAACCGCCTGAGGCGGTTTTTGTGTGCTGACTAAGCCGGTCGGTGGTGTATTTCCAATCGCTAGGCATGAATAAATGACGGTATATCTGACGGTATATTGAAAAGCGTTGAGGCTGTAATCAAGCAATGGCGCGGCTTGCGGCTTGCTTTGATGTGGCTTCACCGACAGTTCAATGAGAACGTTTTTCCAGTTCTTCCCAGCGCGCCATCGCCGCTAGCACTTCCGCCTCGATTTCCTCGTTGCGCATTTGCAGTTGCTTGGCGCGCTTGGCATCGGTGCGATAGATCGCGCCATCCGCCAGATGTGCGGCTATATCGCTTTGCTCGCGCTCCAGTGCTTCGATGCGCTTGGGCAACTCTTCCAGTTCGCGCGCTTCCTTGTAGCTGAGTTTGCTTTTAACTCCCTCTCCCTTTGAGGGATAACCAGCGACTTGTTCGCCGCCTTTCGGCGGCCTAGTCGAATGGCTAGTAGTTTTATCAGAGGGCTGGGGAGAGGGTGAAGCTTTTGATCCGCCGCTTCTACCCTCTCCCCTACCCTCCCCTTGGTGCGTGGTTGTTGCCGCTTTAGCGGCTGTACTACCACGGCCTCCCCCTTGCGGGGGCAAGTGGGAGGGAGATTTATTTGCCGCAGCCGTTGCCTGGTATTTTTTCACCCGCACCCAATCCTCGTAGCCACCGACGTATTCGATCAGTTTGCCATCGCCCTCAAACGCGATCACTTGCGTCACCACGTTATCGAGAAAGGCGCGGTCATGGCTGACCAGAAACAGTGTGCCGTCGTATTGCGCCAGCAGTTCTTCGAGCAACTCCAGCGTTTCGATGTCGAGATCGTTGGTCGGCTCGTCGAGTACCAGAACATTGGCAGGCTGCGTGAACAAACGCGCCAACAGCAAGCGATTGCGCTCGCCACCGGAACAACTCTTGACCGGCGAGCGGGCGCGCTCCGGCGCGAACAGAAAGTCGCCTAGATAGCTGATGACGTGCTTCTTCTGCCCGCCGATCTCGACAAAATCCGAGCCTTGGCTGATGGTATCAGCCACTGTCGCTTCATCATCGAGTTGCGCGCGCAACTGGTCGAAATAGGCCACCGAAATTTTTGTGCCGAGCTTCACCTGTCCTTTGTCAGGCTGCAACTCGCCGAGGATGATCTTGAGCAGCGTGCTCTTGCCCGAGCCGTTCGGCCCAAGCAGGCCGATCTTGTCGCCGCGCTGAATGCGGCAGGAAAAATCGTTGATGATCTTGCGCCCGCCATACGATTTGCTGACGTTGCTCAGCTCCGCGACCAGCTTGCCGGAACGCTCACCGGTGTCCACGCTCATCTCGACCTTGCCGATTTTTTCACGGCGTGCGGCACGGTCGCGGCGCAACTGTTCCAGGCGCAGCACGCGTCCTTCATTGCGCGTGCGGCGGGCTTTGACGCCCTGGCGTATCCACACCTCTTCCTGGGCCAGCACTTTGTCGAACTTGGCATTCACCACCGCCTCGTCGCTCAACATGCGTTCCTTGATCGCTTGATAGGCGGAAAAATTGCCGGGGAAACTCGCCAGCTTGCCGCGATCCAATTCGACGATGCGGGTGGCGACGTTGTCCAGAAAACGCCGGTCATGGGTGACGAACAATACCGCACCGATGAAATTATTCAGCAAGCCTTCCAGCCATTCGATAGAGGCGAAATCCAGATGGTTGGTCGGCTCGTCGAGGATCAACACATCCGGCTCGGCAACCAGGGCCTGCGCCAATGCCACGCGCTTGCGCTGACCGCCGGACATATCACCGACGCGCTTGTCGGGATCCAGATCCAGACGCGCAATCGCAGTCTCGATGCGCGCCTGCACCGACCAGCCATTCTGTGCTTCGAGTTGCGTCTGCAAGTGCTGCATTTTTTCCAGCAGCACATCCACATCCGCATCCGGTTCAGAGAGTTGATGCGAGACATGGTGGTAATCGCTGAGCAGCGTATGCAAATCGCCCAAGCCCCGCGCCACCGCATCGAACACCGTGTCATCGGCATTCAGCACCGGCTCCTGGCTGACGTAGCAAATCCGCGCCGTCGGCGCGCGCCACACCAGACCATCATCGAGGTTTCCCTGATCTGCGAGCACGCGCATCATGCTCGATTTGCCGCCGCCGTTGCGCCCGATCAGGCCGACGCGTTCGCCCTCATCGAGCTGAAAATCGGCATGATCCAATAGCGCGACGTGCCCGAAGGCGAGACTCGCCTTGTCCAAGGTGATGAACGGCATCAGGAAGCTTCTAACGATCTGCTGCGAGATGCGATAGCGACCCGCATTACGACTTGCTCCCTGCTGTTAATTTTTGTAAATCTTCGATGATCTGTTTTGAGTGGCGCGAGGTTTCCACGCTCAAATAAATTTTGCTGATGTTGCCTTGCGGGTCGATCAGGAAGGTGTAACGCCGCGCGACTTTAATTAGAAGTAAATTCATCAGCGCGCCATATCGCTCCGCCGTTTCGGTGGTTTTGTCGGCCAGCAAAGGAAACGGCAGGTGATACTTTTTGGCAAATTCCGCATGGCTGTCGGTATCGTCCACACTCACGCCCACCACTTGTGCGCCGAGCTCGGTGATTTGATTCAGGTCATCGCGAAACGCGCACGCCTCTTGCGTGCAGCCCGGCGTATCGTCCTTGGGATAAAAATACAGCACCAGCCACTTGCCGCGATAATCCTGCAAGACGTGCCGCTTGCCATTCTGGTCAAGCAGATTGAAATCCGGCGCAGGCTTGCCCACTTCCGGCAATTCACCGGCACGCGCCGCACGCGCCACCAGCAACGCCGCGAACACAATCAGCGCAACAACTATAGCCAGCCATTTCATATCACTTTCCTCCTATTGATAAATTCCTGAAACTCCAGAAGCGCAGCAACAGCACACACAGCACCGCCAGCGCTCCGGCAAATAAAAATGCCGTGTTGGCATTCCAGTAATGCCAAACCGCGCCGAACAACACTCCGGCTGGAATCGCACTCATACCGACGGCGAGATGATACCAGCCAAACGCCGTGCCGCGCTCGCGCTCATCGGCATACAGGCTGATCAATGCCCGCTCCGAGCCTTCTCCCAAGCCAATCAGCAAGCCGTACAGCACGGTGACGATCCACAACGCATCGCCGTGTTCGACCAGACCGAGCAGGACAAAACTCACTGCGTATCCCGACCAGCTTATGATCGTCACACGCCGCATCCCAAACGCATCCGCCATGCGCCCGCCCAGCAGCGATGTGGCGGATTTGCTGACATTCAGCGTCGCCCACAGCAATAACACCTGCACCAGACTCATGCCCAACTCGTTGCCGCGCAGCAAAATGAAAGTTTCCGACGCGCGCGCAAAGGTGAATAGCACCAGCACCCACAAATAACGGCGCATGTTGAGCGACAGCAGCGACCAGGCCAGCGGCGCGCGCAATCTTTTTATTTCCACTTCCAGACGCGGCGGTTCGCGCACGCCGAAAATCAGCACCAGCAACACCAGCGCGCCCGGCAGCGCCGACCACAAAATCACCTCGCTCACCGACCAGTGCAGCCAGCTCAACGCGGCAATGGCGAGCAGCGTGCCGCCCAACGCACCGGCATTATCCATGGCGCGATGAAAACCATAAGCAAGTCCATGTATCTCGGGATGCGCGCTGTCCGCCAGCAGCGCGTCGCGCGGCGCATTGCGCAAACCCTTGCCGGCGCGATCCAGACTGCGCAGCAATAACAGCGCGCCCCAACTCGACGCCAAGCCCAACAGCGGACGCGCCAGATTGGACAAAGCATAGCCGAACACCATCAACCTTTTACGCCGTCCGCGCTTGCCATCCGAATAACGCCCCGCCCACAACTTGAGGAAACTCGCCGCCGCATCTGCCACCCCTTCCACCAGACCCAGTATCACTGGTCCCGCGCCGAGCACGGTGGCGATGAGTATCGGGATGAACGGCGTCACCATCTCCGAAGCCAGATCGTTCAGGAAACTGACCAAACCGATGGCAATCACTGTGGCGGGTAATTTGTGTCGGGTCATTTGCGTCGGGGCATGTCAGTTGTGTGGTGTTTACGCTAGAATGCGCGCGCTGCTTTCGCAGTGCAAGTGTCCCCGTAGTTAAATGGATATAACCGGCCCCTCCTAAGGGTCAATTACAGGTTCGATTCCTGTCGAGGACACCAAATTCCTGTATTACCCGATCCGACGCAGTCCATTAAAGCCGTTTAAATCCTAGTGATTGGCAGTTTTTTTATTTTCTGCCGTCCGCGTTGCCCCATAACAAAAGGATACCGAAGGCCAGGAACGTTGCCTCACAACTGATGTAACTTCGACCATAGAAAATAGGGTTCGTAATTTAGCATTAATCTGCTGCCTCAGATCAAACGGATTCAAGGAATCGCGGAGGATGCGGAGTTTTGATTTGGTATCGTCTGACACGCTCTCGCAGACCATGACGCGCTGATACGGTGTTTCGGGTGCGTAATATTGTTTGCGATAGCGCGCCCCGTCTCGCCCTTTGGTTTTGAGCTTCAGTGTTGGGCAGCAATGATGCTGTAGCTGGCTCCACTCCTTGGCATACAGCGCGTTCATTGGCTTCACCCGTTTTAGATTATCAAAACGCTCGTAGCCGAACAACTTGGGTGACTTGCATCCTAACAACCGAATGGCGAACTTGCGCTGATAACCGCACACCGAACAGAACTCGTCTGGTATCTTGCCCTGGTCAGTGCGGTTGGCACGGCAATAGCGATTGCGTATTGCCTCCAGATAGGCGCGTTTCTCGTGTTTGCCCATGTCAGTAACCCTCCGTTATTTCGGTTACCAACAATTTGAGGCAACGAATCCTTCTTACGCACTTCTTCGGTTACTTTTATATTGAGTCAACTCGTAAGATAATTTGGCGCATTGATTGTTGAGCGGTATGGGCGTAGCCTGAGCTTAAGGTTAAGCACCGATAAGGGGGTAACAAAAATGAATCAGTTGCTAAAACAGGTGTTGTTGGTTTGTGTGTGCTTGTTGGCATTGACTGGTCAGGCAATAGCCGATTCGCTGTCAGATGCGAAACGTGCCTACCATGCAAAAGATTTTGCAAAAGCAGCAAGTTTATACACACCGCTGGCAAAACGAGGCAATGCTGATGCACAAACAGAACTTGGGGTGATGTATGACAATGGACAAGGTGTTACTCAAGATTACAAAGAAGCATTGAAGTGGTTTCAACTGGCAGCAGCTCAAGGTAATGCTGATGCACAATTCAACCTTGGGATGATGCATGGCCGCGGAGAAGGTGTTCATCAAGATTACAAAGAGGCCATGAAGTGGTATCAACTGGCAGCAAAACAGGGTAACGCTTCAGCACAATTCTACCTTGGGGTGATGTATGACAATGGACAAGGTGTTCCTCAAGATTACAAAAAAGCAGTGAAGTGGTATCAACTGGCAGCAAAACAGGGCAATGCTTATGCACAACTCAACCTTGGGATGATGTATGACAATGGACAAGGTGTTCCGCAAGATTACAAAGAAGCAGTGAAGTGGCTTCGACTGGCAGCAAAACAGGGTGATGCTAAAGCACAAGCCAACCTTGGGGTGAAGTATGACAAGGGACAAGGGGTTCCTCAAGATTACGCGCTGGCATATATGTGGGTAAGCATTGCTGCTGTCAATGCTTCTGCCAGTGAATTAAAACAACTGGCTGCCAGCTATCGTGATTCAATAGCAAAGAAAATGACTGCACAGCAAATTGCCAAAGCGCAGCAACTTGCCAAAAAATGCACTGCTAAAAAATTCAAGGGGTGTTAGCGAGAGTGAACTTGCTACTAGCCAGTCTTGCGCTGGCTTTTTCTTTTCCTGCATGGGCATCTGACCTGCCCGACCCGGTGCTTACCCACGGCGCAACCAATCTCAACGTGGCCCAGGAAAATATCCAGCAGACTGTGTGCGTGAAGGGATATACCAAAACGATTCGCCCCCCCGCTCACTTTACCAACAAACTCAAGAAGCGGCAGTTGTGCGAGTATGGCTATACAGACACAAACCCCAAGTATTACGAGGAAGTTCATCTCACTCCACCCAGTGTCGGGGGCAATCCAAGCGATCCTCGAAACCTATGGCCAAAGCCACAAATCAGCGCGTGGGATGCCGGTAAGAAAGCCCAGCTAAAATTTGTAACTTACCGCATGGTATGCGCTCAAGAATCAACACTTGCGGAAGTACAGCAAGCGATGGCGATAAACTTGATAGAAGCTTGGAAAAAATTATGTATTCTGCGGGTGTCATTCTTGTTATCGCTATAACCCTTGGCGGATGGATGCTTACAACCGCCAAGGATTTCGCGGCGCACGGTTGGGTAATTTTTTTGCGCGTTTCATTTTTTCACTCTCCGTGGAACGAGGCTAACGCTGCTGCGCTGATTTTTCCGGGCAAACGCCCTGGTATTTGGCATCCCGAGCGGGCGAATGTAATCAGCCCTCCCCGACTCGTCAGCACGCTAATTTTTCAGGTGCCGGGAACTCTTTTTCATCATCCCTATCTTAATCCATGCCCGTAATTGCATCGTGTAGCAAAGCTGTGCTGGAACGGGTGTTTAATTCCAATTGTTAAAGGAGTGCCATTATGAAAAGAGCTTATTCCGCAGTGAAAGAAACAATTTCACGATTCGTGCGTTGGATTATCGCCGGTGTCATATCCCTCATCGTCGCGCTGCCAACCTTCGCTTCTTTCAGTACTTCCGTATAGTGTTCTAAAGCCCGCGCCGGCTTCTTCTCCTCCCTGGCTGGCGCGGCATCTATTCCGCTGTTCTATTCATCTTTGTTCGTTCGCTCGGGTTTGCCATAACTGGCAAACCTGTTTTGTGCCGCCTGAAATTCATCTGCCGTCAGCAATACCGGCTGACCGGCTTGCAATGCGCGCAAATAAAGTTCGCTCAGGGTTTCCACTTCCACGGCGATCTTGTATGCCTCGGCGAGATCCGCTCCCGCCGCGATCATGCCGTGGTTCGCCAGCAGACATGCTTTGCGTCCTTGCAGCGCGATCAGTGCGTTATCGGATAACGCCTGCGTGCCGAAGGTGGCGTAGTTCGCGCAGCGTATGCTGTCGCCGCCCACCAGCGCGATCATGTAATGGAATGGCGGAATATCTTTTCTGAGGCAAGCCAGCGCGGTCGCCGCGATGCAATGGGTATGGATGACTGCGCCGAATTCCGGGCGCTGCACCAATATGTCGCGATGGAACAGCCACTCGCTGGAAGGCTGCCAGCGCCCGCGCGAGGTCCCGTCCATGTTCACAAACACGATGTCGTCTTCAGTCAGCCCTTCCGCACCCATGCCGGAAGGGGTAATCAGCATGCCCTCGCCATATCTCGCGGAGAGGTTGCCGGATGTGCCGCGATTCAATCCTTGTGCGTCCAGTTTGTTGGCGATGCGCACCAGTTCGCTGCGTAGTTCGGTTTCGTTCATCATCTCACCCTCTCCCTAACCCTCTCCCGACCTTCGGCCACCCTCTCCCGCTTGCGGGAGAGGGGTTGGGGGAGAGGGTATTATGCCAGCGCGCGCATCGCCTCAGCGTTCGCCGCCACTACACCGCATTCGGTAATCAATCCCGTCACCAGCCGCGCCGGGGTCACGTCAAAGCCGTAATTGCCTGCGCGTGAGCCTTGCGGGGTAAGGCGCACGGTGCGCACTTGCCCATCCTCACACAGTCCGGCGATATGCGTTACTTCTTCCGCTGCGCGTTCCTCGATGGGGATTTCTTTAACGCCGTCTTGCAGCGTCCAGTCTATGGTCGGGGTGGGCAGCGCCACATAGAACGGCACGCCGTTGTCATGTGCCGCCAATGCTTTGAGGTAGGTGCCGATCTTGTTGCACACATCGCCGCGCGCTGTGACGCGGTCGCAGCCGACGATCGCCATGTCCACCATGCCATGCTGCATCAAATGCCCGCCGGCGTTGTCCACGATGACGGTGTGCGGCACGCCGTGATGTCCGAGCTCCCACGCGGTGAGGCTGGCGCCCTGATTGCGCGGACGGGTTTCACCCACCCATACATGCAGCGGAATGCCCGCGTCGAACGCGGTATAGATGGGCGCGAGTGCCGTGCCCCAATCCACCGTGGCCAGCCAACCCGCGTTGCAATGGGTCAATATATTTACTGTGGCATTTTTGCGCTGATGAATCGCGCGGATGATCTCGCCGCCATGCCGGCCGATGCTTGCATTGATCGCCACGTCCTCATCGGCAATGCGCGCCGCCTCTTTCCATGCCACCGCAGCGCGTTCGCTTTCAGGCAGCGGCGCCAGCAGCGCGCGCATCCGTTCCACACCCCAGCGCAGGTTCACCGCCGTGGGACGCGAAGCCAGCAACACGCTGCAAGTCGCCGCCAGCGCGGCATCCGAGGCATGATCCCGCATCGACAGCGCCACGCCGTAAGCCGCCGTCACGCCGATCAGCGGCGCGCCGCGCACTTGCATGTCGCGGATAGCGCGCTCGGCATCGCGCATGGTGTTCAAGCGCAGCGTGGTGAAAATATGAGGGAGCTTGGTCTGGTCGATGATCTCCACCGCTGCGTTGTCGGCGGTGGGCCAGATGGTGCGAAAAGCGGTGCCGTTGATTTTCATTGTGCTTATTCCCGTACGGGCACGGCGCGCCGTGCCCCTACCCAAAAAATTTAATCGCCCTCAAACTCGCACAACGCGAAAACTTTATGGCCGTGCTTCTCCAACCTTGCGCGTCCGCCGATATCCGGCAGGTCGATGATGAAACAGCATTCGACGATCTTGCCGCCCATCTTCTCGATCAGGGTGCAGGCGGCATCTGCCGTGCCGCCAGTGGCGATCAGGTCGTCCACCAGCAGCACCTTTTCGCCCTTCTCGATGGCGTCGGTGTGTATCTCGATGCGGTCAGTGCCATATTCGAGCTCGTAGTCGTGGCCGATAGTTTCGGCGGGCAGCTTGCCTTTCTTGCGGATCGGCACGAAGCCTTTGCCCAGCGCGTAGGCCAACGCTGCACCGAAGATGAAACCGCGCGCTTCGATGCCCGCGATCTTGTCGAGCTTCACGTCTTGGTAACGCTGCGCCAACTCATCTATCGTGGCGCGAAAACCGACCGGGTCTTTGAGCAAGGTAGTGATGTCGCGAAACTGGATGCCTTGTTTTGGATAGTGCGGGACGGTGCGGATTTTCGATTTTATCTGCATGGTAAATCCTGTCGTTAGTCGTTAGTGTTGAGCATCCTGCCCGCGACGGCGGACAGTTTTTCGAGCATGGCCGCATCGCGCGCTTCGGGCGCGGTGATGATCGCGTATTGCAATGCGTTGCGGCAAGCGCATTGGCTTGCTGCCGCGTCGCCCTGCACCAGCGGCGCGACGCTCTTCACCAGCGCGCGCGCCTTGTCGGCGTTCTCCAGCAGCACCTTCACAACCGCGTCCACCGTCACGTCATCATGATTGGGATGCCAGCAGTCGTAGTCGGTCACCATCGCGACGGTGGCGTAACAAATCTCGGCTTCGCGCGCGAGCTTGGCTTCCGGCATATTGGTCATGCCGATCACATCACACCCCCACGAGTGATACAGCTCGGATTCCGCCAGGCTGGAAAATTGCGGCCCTTCCATCACCAGATAAGTGCCGCCGCGCAACACCGGGATGTTGATTTGCTGCGCGGCTGCGTGCAGATGATCGCCCAGACGATGACACACCGGATGTGCCATCGAGACATGCGCGACCAGGCCGTTGCCGAAAAAACTTTTTTCCCGCGCGAAGGTGTGGTCGATGAATTGATCGACGATAACAAAAGTGCCGGGGGCAAGGTGCTCGCGCAGCGAACCCACCGCGCTCACCGAAATGATGTCGGTCACGCCGAGACGTTTGAGCGCGTCGATGTTGGCGCGAAAGTTGATCTCCGATGGCGGGATACGATGCCCGCGCCCATGACGCGGCAGGAAAGCGATGGATTGCCCCGCCAGTTCGCCAACAAGCACCTCATCTGACGGCGCACCGAATGAAGATGCCGCCTTCACCCAGCGGGTGTTCTCCAGTCCCTCGATGTTATAGACACCGCTGCCGCCGATGATGGCCAACATTTCCTTTGGCATTTCCTTTCCTTTAGCCCCAATGCTGTTCATTTAACCGTTCGTGGTGACCCTTCGACTTTGCTCAGGACTAAAGGCCTTATCGAACGACCAGCAGCTCACCAAAAGCCCTTCGACAAGCTCAGGGCGAACGGAATTTTTCTTAAGTGAACAGCGTTGCCTTAGCCTTCCGCCATGGTTTTATAAATGAAGTTCTGCAATGCCATACGCATGACTCCTACCGGCTGGATGAACTCCAAACCGTGTGTCATGACTTCAGCGCCGCCAAGATCTTCCGTCAATGTTTCGTTGTATGAATTACGGATCAACGCTGATATTGAAAAGACTTGTTCTTCATCATCGATAGGCAAACGAAAGGCAACTCTGACCTCATCGCCCACCTTGCCAAATTGCCTGTTGGCATGGACACGCGCGCCGGAAGTGCTGAGGTCCACCACGACCGCCGGGACTTTGATCGGGGCGGAGGCGGCGTCCATCGTCTCGATCCAGCTCGCCAATTTCGGCTGAATACGCAACGCACCGCGCATCGTCAGGCACTCTATCTGTTTGGGAAAAGAGAGATGCAAATGAGGATAAGGGATATGGGAGGAAAACAGCACATTGGCATTGAACTCATAAGCTTTTCTGCCGGAAAATCCGCGCACCAGGAAATTTTTCCCATCCTCTACGGCCAGCAAGGTTTCATCTTGCATCGGGTGCGAGACAACGATGCTTGCCTTATTCAAAAAACCGATCAGCTTGACGTAATAACGCCGATTCGGAGCCCGGTTCGATACCGAAGAATCCTGCAACTGAAGCGCATCACCGATACCCAGATTAAGCGCCAACAAATTTTCGGCTGGTTTATTGACGTTTGGGCCGGACTGCAATTCATCGCTCATGATAGCTCTTTCATAATTTAATCGGCACTCGCTTGCTTAACGCACACATCAATTCATAACTGACGGTTCCGGCTGCACGCGCGACTTCTTCGATCGGCAATCCCGCACCCCACAACACAACACGGCTTCCGACACCGGCTTGCGGCAACGTACTCAAGTCCACGTACAGCATGTCCATCGATGCACGTCCAAGCGTCATGGCACGCTGTCCATCCACCAGTATCGGCGTGCCGTTCGGCGCGTGGCGCGGATAACCATCGGCATAACCGCAGGCGACGATGCCGATGCGCATGGCATGTTCGGCGCGGAACAACGCGCCATAACCGACCTCGTCGCCGGCGCGTAATTCCTGCGTGGCGATGATGCGGCTGCTCAGGGTCATCGCGGGTTTGAGCCCCAATTGTTGCGCGCTTACTTCGGCGAATGGCGACGCACCATACAGCATGATGCCGGGGCGCACCCAGTCGGCGTGGGTTGCCGGATAGCGCAGCAAGGCGGCGGAATTCGCCAGTGAGCGTGCGACGCGATGAGGTGCGGCGAGATCGTTGAACAAGGCGAGCGGCTCGGCCACTCCGCGTGCCTCGTCGGCATTGGCGAAATGTGTCATCAGCGTGATGTCGCGCACTGCGCGATGACGGCGCAATTGTTCCATCATCTGCGCCACTTGCTGCGGCGCAAAACCCAGGCGATTCATGCCGCTGTTCACCTTGAGCCAGACATCGAGTTTCCCGCTTCCCGGCGTCCCGCTTCCGGGATAGGCATCCAGCATGGCGATCTGCCACGCGCTGTGAATCACACAAGTAAAATCAAATTCGGCAACCGACGCCAAATCTTCCGCGCCGAAACAACCTTCCAGCAGCAGGATGGTCTGGCGGAAACCCGCCTCGCGCAAGCGCACCGCATCCTGAATATCCAGCAGCGCGTATCCGTCTGTCGCAGCCAGCGCTTCGGCCGCATGCAGCAGGCCGTGGCCATAGCCATCCGCCTTGATGACGGACATCAGGCGGGAAGCGGTGGCTTGTCGCGCCACCTGGAGATTATTCTCCAGCGCGCTTAAATCGATATAAGCTTGTATAGGACGTGCCATGAAAACTGACTTACCGCAAGAATATTTGGATAGGAATGAATGATAGCAGGGGCAATACTTTCGTGTTATAAAACGACCTGATAAATCAATCTCAGTTGAATGAATCCCGGTTTCTACATCATCCTCGCGGCGCAGTTTTTTTCCGCGCTCGCGGACAACGCCCTGTTGTTTGCCGCCATTGCCTTATTGCAATCTTTACAGGCGCCGGATTGGTACACGCCGGTATTGCAAGAAGCCTTCATCTTCTCCTACATCGTGCTGGCCCCTTTCGTCGGCGCATTCGCCGATTCGCTGCCCAAGGGGCGCGTGATGTTCATCAGCAACAACATCAAAATCCTGGGCTGTGTCGCCATGCTGTTCGGGGTCAATCCGTTGCTCGCTTACGGTTTGGTCGGCCTGGGTGCGGCGACTTACTCGCCCGCCAAATATGGCATCCTTACCGAATATCTGCCCGCGGAAAAATTGGTACTGGCAAACAGCTGGATGGAAGGTCTAACGGTGCTTGCTATTGTTTTGGGCGCGATCATCGGTGGCATATTCATCAGCCCGGCCATTGCCGAACCCATGCTGAAGTGGTGGGACGTGCCATTCATCGACACCGGCATCGACACTCCGCCAGAATTGGCGATTGCCATCATCGCCGGAATTTACATCGTCGCTGCATTGTTCAATCTCTACATCCCGCGCGTGGCGATCGACCACAAGCCGCTCAGCCGCAATCCGATTTTCCTGACCAAGGATTTTTGGCACTGCTTCAAACTGTTGTGGAAAGATCCCCTGGGGCAAGTCTCGCTCGCCGTCACCACCTTGTTCTGGGGTACCGGAGCCACGCTGCGCCTGCTGGT
>CABDYQ010000150.1_pt1 | contig 16451 bp, 18 predicted proteins | sample 3132001 | NCBI WGS metagenome assembly CABDYQ01 (sample SAMEA5534338, study PRJEB31848) | metagenome | biome: tundra; feature: field; material: soil | place: USA | collected 2013-05 | depth 0.45 m
CACTGTTCCACTTCTCCGCCGTCGGCGTTGAAGATGCGGTAGCGAAAATCGGCCTCTTTAGTATGGGCTTTTTCAACCAATAAAATTTGGTCGCATCCGACGCCAAAATGCCGGTCGGCCAGTAGACGCAGTTGTTCCGCGCTGAGCTTGATGTGCTGACGCACGCCATCCAGTACCACGAAGTCGTTGCCGGCGCCGTGCATTTTGGTGAACTTCAATAGCATCTCAATAAATCCATTTGTCGGGCGAATCCACCCGCAAGGGGTAGGCCGGTGGGTTCCCCGCTGCTACTCAGTGACCCTCCCGCTCGCGGTGTCGCGTGCTCGCTCATTCCTCGTCTATCCTATCTGATATGCCTCGTCATTCGCACAGCCCCCACCTTAATCCTCCCCCCAATGGGGAGGAGGCGATCGTTCCTTCCCCCTCTGGGGGAAGGTTAGGATGAGGGTTGGCGGCTCCTTGCGCTTCATCCCGAAGTGATTTAAGCAGGCAATCCGCGTAGCGGATGCTCGCAAAAATAGATTTCTGGAGATGCTTATATTATTGTAATTCCTTATGTCTAAAACAATTCGTAGTGTGATCGTTGACCATGCCGGTCGCCTGCATGAAAGCATAGCAAATCGTCGAGCCGACGAACTTGAAACCGCGTTGTTTCAATTCTTTGCTCATCGCATCGGATTCCGGCGTGCTCGCGGGTATATCGGCGAGGCTGCGCCATGCATTCTGTTTCGGCTTGCCCTCGAGGAATTGCCAGATGAACGCAGCAAAGCTGTCGAATTCATCCTGCACTTCCAGGAATCTCTGCGCGTTGATCACCGCGGCTTCCACCTTTAAACGATTGCGTACGATACCCCCATTCTGCAACAGCGATTCTATTTTATTTGCGCCATAGCCGGCAATGCGCGCCGCGTCGAAACCATCGAAGCCGGCGCGATAATTTTCGCGCTTGCGCAAAATGGTGATCCAGCTCAATCCCGCTTGGGCGCCTTCCAGAATCAAAAATTCAAACAGGCGCTGATCGTCATGCAGCGGTACACCCCACTCAGTATCGTGATAACTTTGATACAAAGCATCACTGCCTGCCCAAGCACAGCGCGACTTATTCATCTTAAAAACCGAAATGCATAACCACCTAATGCATAACCACCTAACACGAGGAAAAATGCGCTCATGTCCTGAGCGTAATCGAAGGGGCAGTTAGCTTTGTGCTGTTATCTAATGGGTAAAAAAGTAATGTGCAATTCATTGCTCTATTCCATGTGTTCCGTGGTTAATAAAGGTTCATGGTTCATGTTCGCACAATTGCATACAGTCGCGCCAGATGCAGCGATCCATCACCACGGTGATGCCCGCTTCCTTGGCGCGTTGCGCGGCGGCTTCGTGAATGACGCCTTGTTGCAGCCAAAGGTTTTTAATGCCGAGCTTGATGCAACTTTCCACGATGGCGGGGACGTGTTCCGCCGCGCGAAACACATCCACTATGTCCGGAAGTTCGGGCAGACTTTCCAAGTTCGGGAACGCTTTCTCGCCTAACACCTCATCAATCAATGGACGCACCGGAATGATGCGATAACCAAAACTTTGCAGGCCGCGTGCAACGCGAAAACTGGGGCGCGCCTGATTCGGCGATAATCCCACCACAGCGATGCTGTGCACGTTATGCAAAATTTGGCGGATTTTTTCCGGTTCTGGATTGCTAAAAGCCATGACATGTTGAGTTGATATCTATTGAGGTTATCAAGATAGCACTTTTGCGAGTTGGGCGACAAATCGCCCATCCCTGCGAACTTCATTTCCGTCGTGCCATGACATGGACTGTCTGGTCAAAAACCGTTATGCTGCGCGCCTTCTCAGAACGCGCCCGTAGCTCAGCTGGATAGAGTATTGGTTTCCGAAGCCAAGGGTCGTGGGTTCGACTCCCGCCGGGCGCACCAGTCAGGTATAAAACTGGGCACTTGATTCAAGTCGCTCATTTTTATTGTTTGCATCGTATCCGCCAGTGCCGCATAACTGCCGCTGATAGTTGCTGTCTTGTCCTGCACCACGATCTCATCAACCAAAATATTCAAATAGCTTTTTGCCAATGGCGAGTTCTTGGCCAGTAGTTTTTGCCGTAGCACCTTGCCGAATGTGTCCACCTGACTCGCCTTGAGGTATTCCACCGAGGGAAGGGACGTATCGCGGCGTACCCCTGCCAGTTCGATGAACAATGCCTCACGCGATGCCTTGATCTGCTGTGCGCGGCGTTGTGTGGTTTCATCCAGCTCGATGGTGCCTGTCTCGATGGCATCCAGTAATCGCTGCTGGCGTTCCTCGGTTTTCTTGACTTCGCGGTTTAGCTCGTTGATGCGTACCTGCTGGCCGTTCTTGGATGATTTAATGCGCTGGCGTAATTGACTCATCATTTCTTGCAGGCGTTCCGGTGCAAAGACTTTATCCGCCAGTTGTTCCAGCACTAGCGCGTCGAGCTTCTCCATTGATAGATTGCCGCTGGTGCAGGCGTGATTGCCTTGGTTGTGCCTGCTGGCGCATTTGTAATAGCAATACTTGCCACTCTTGCCCGTGACCAAGGTCATGGCATGGCCGCAGATGCCGCACTTGAGCAGGCCAGTTAGCAGCGTAGGAGAGGACACACGGCGCGGCGGTGTTTTGCTCGGTGCGCGTGATTCACGCTTACCATCACGGTGCTGGACGCGGAAAAGGTTCAGCCAAAACTTCGATTAACTGTTAACTAGAATTGACTCCAATAGCAAATTTGTTCTACGCTACGCACACGCTGGCGGTTCGTGTTGTTCCGGCACTGCCATAAAATAAACCAGATGACGAGGGAGAGATGATGGTAAGTAGAGAAACCGTCCTGCAAACGCTGAAATGCTTACCGAACCAATACCCTCAGATACTTGGGGAAGAGTTTCCTCATATCCTGGAAAAAATTGTCCAGCTTTGGAACTCGCCTGATGGCGAAGCTTATTTAGCCAACCTGTTGCATCCCACCTATAGCGGCGGCAGATTTGACCGTAGTGGATTCCCGGAAAAAGCTTGGCAGGAGATATTGCGATTGAATGAGCTCTACAGGAAACCGCGTCCCAAATCGGCAAAGTGACCGCAATGTGTCGAAAGCCGTCCTTTTCCCTCGTTAATTGCCTGCCTGAAAGTGGAACGTCAAGGCAGTAAGACGACCTCTTGCCAGTGCCCAGATTTATCGCTTCGGGCGCACCAATAATTTAAAGTAGGCATACGCCAAGTCTTAGCGGAGGTTTTTTGGCACACCGTGGAGATACTGTTCCAGGCGGCAGGGTTTCTCATTCCATAATTCGAAATGCGCTGTGAAGGACGGTCAGGAGTACCGGCTTTCGGCCAAGAGCAGACGCTCAGGATCCGGTTGTCCCCTGGTAAGGCGGCCTGACCTCACTGGCACCGGGCTTCACACGGCCATCCTCAACGACGCATTTCACCCATCAAGGTTTGACGAAGCGCAATGCGAATTTGTCTGTCGGGATTTTCATATCGAAGAAAGCCTGGTCGCGAGGGTCGGACGGATTGCGCAAAAAATCACCCTCTTGCTCAAGCTGGAAGCCGGCTTGTCGAAACTCGTTCACCACGACCGCTTCGTCAATACGATGGAGCGACTTTGCCGCCGAAATACCACTACCCGTCTTGGCCGAGTGATCCAGCACAACGAGGTGTCCTCCCGGTTTCAACGCATTGAACAGCCGCTGGTTCATCTTTGCGCGGTCAACGGGCATATAGGCGATATCGTGGTAATTCATGATGATGGTGATCAAATCCAGCTTGGGCAGATCATTGGGTACCGGATCTTCGAAAGGTCGTATAACCGGCACGATGTTCGACTGTGGGTGATTGGCCAATCGTTCCTCAAGTGCTGACCGTGATTTGGCCCCTTGCGCCCATACAGTCCCGTTGCTTCCAACAACCAGCGCAAGCAATTGCGTGGTGTACCCGCCGCCAGCTGCAATATCCAGCACCAGCATACCGGGTCGCACATTAGTGAACTGCAGGAACTCCAGCGGCTTGCGCTTGGCATCCGCACTCCTGTCTTCATCGGTTCGTATCGGGCTGGCAACCGCCTGTTTGTAACTTTCGGATACAGCTTGCGAGCCATCCGATTGAGGCGATGCGTATCCGTTCATCCCCCATGCCAATCCCAAAATGACGAGTAACGTCGGAAACCATCGTGTCCCTGAACCGTATTGTGAAATCAACATGAAGTGCTCCTTTCAGTAGTTCCGACTGGATACATTGTATCCGGGAAGTATGCCGTGTTTCAGCAATTCCTTAAGATCTTCCGGCGGAAAGTCGAGAGGAACTTGTGCTGAGACATTTTCCTGGAGCGAGAGAGTTTTCTCTCTGTAGCGTTGCGGTAAGCGAGTTGTAAACTGACCGTCGATTATTTCAGCTTTTCAATACCCAGCATCTTCAGAATGCTCTTTTCATAGAAAGGTTCGGAAGTGCCTTTCTTCATCTTGCGGATGAAATATTTTTCAAACGCAACCTTGGCAACGTGTACCCACTTGCCTTCCGAAAACCAGTTCACGTTGCGCGGCGGAATCTGCGGTATCGCCACGAATGCGACTCCGCTATCGCCGAAATCGGCCAGACAAACCGCATTCCACGTCGCCTCTTTGTCCGCTGGTAGGCCATTCAATTCGGCATGGATGTTATCCACTGTTGCCGTCACCATGGACTCGATCATGTAGCCGGTCTTGGGTGTGCCGGTCGGTATCGGGGTGGCTTCCACCGGAGGGATCGCCACACACACACCGACTGCAAAGATGTTTTTGTACTTGGTGTTGCGCTGATGTTTGTCCACGATGATGAAGCCGCGCGCCTGGGTCAGCCCCTCGATGCCGAACACCGCATCCACTCCCTTGAAGGCGGGCAGCATCATGCTGTAGGTGAACGGCAATTCATGCTTGCGTTTTTCGATACCCATGTCGTCATGCTCGGTGACAAACATCTTGCCCGCTTCAACCTTGGTAACTTTTGCATTGCATATCCACTTGATATCGTGGTCGCGCATACCCGATTCCAGAATGCCCTTGGAGTCGCCCACGCCGCCCAACCCGAGGTGGCCGATATAGGGTTCGGCGGTCACGAAAGTCATCGGCACTTTGTTGCGTATCTTGCGGCGGCGCAAATCGGTATCCATGATGAAGGCATATTCGTAAGCAGGTCCGAAGCAGGACGCTCCCTGTACCGCACCTACGACGATCGGGCCGGGATTTTTCGTGAAATTTTCCCATTCGTCATGCGACTTCATGGCGTGATCCACAGTGCAAACCGAAAAAGTATACCCGCCGTGCGGCCCAAGGCCCTCGACTTCATCGAAGGCCAGCTTGGGCCCGGTGGCGATGATCAGGTAATCGTAATCAACCGTTTGCCCGTCGTTAAGTTCAAGCTGATTCTTTTCCGGGTGCACACGCTTTACCCCGGTTGGGATAAAGTTGATGCCTTTGCGTTCCAGATAAGTGCGCACCGGGAATTCAATATCCTTGCGCTCGCGCCACTTCACCCCCACCCACGGATTGGATGGCGTAAAGTGAAAAGTCTCGCCGCTCGAGATGACCGTCACCTTGTCGCCCTTGCCGATCTTTTCCTGCATTTCATAAGCTGCAGGCATACCGCCGAGCCCTGCGCCCATGATTACAATATGCGCCATGACACTTTCCCAGTTTGTTTGATTTGCATAATTATAGCGTTCATTCTACGTCTTCACGTTGATATGACAACACGCCTGAAAATAGAGTAATACTCAAGCTTTTTGCCATGGTAAGCATGATCCGCCGCTCACCCGCTCGACGCCCGACAGATCGCGCGCGGAGAATACCCCGGCAAATCCAGATTGCTGCAACAGCGCGCGCACCTGTGAAGCCTGGTCGTAGCCATGCTCGAACAACAGCCAGCCATTGACGTTGAGATGCGCTTTCGCTTGTGCGCAAATGCGCCGGATGCCGTCCAGTCCGTCCGCGCCGGAAGCCAAGGCAGAAGACGGTTCGAAGCGCACATCACCCTGTGTCAGATGCGCATCGTCAGCGGCGATGTAGGGCGGGTTGGAAACAATAATATCGAAACGTTCATCCTGCAGCGCGCCGAACCAGTCGCTGTGCAACAGGCGCACATTGCCGAGGTTGAGCCGCTGTGCGTTGAATTTTGCCACTTCCAGCGCGGCGGCCGAAGCATCCACCGCCACCACTTCGGCGTTGGGACGCGCATGGGCAATGCTCAAGGCGATTGCGCCGCTGCCCGTTCCCAAATCCAGTACACGGCACGTGCCTTGTTGCGGGATGCGCTGCAATGCCAGCTCGACCAGCAGTTCGGTTTCGGGACGCGGGATCAATGTCGCGGGGGATACTTTGAAAGTCAGTCCGTAAAACTCGCGTTCGCCAAGCAGGTAGGCAATCGGTTCACCGCTCAGACGACGCTCAAATAAAGCGGTGAATCGAGCTTGTTGCTCGTCGCTGAGCAGCTGTTCCGGATGAGTGAGCAGATAGGCGCGATTCACTTGCAGCACGGCTTGCAACAGGCATTGCACCTCGATGCGTGCGCTGCTGGAGTCAAGGTTCAGCGTGGCTTCAAGCTGCTTGCTATGATGTTGCAGTATCGCTTGAATGCTAATTGAGGACATCTTCCGCCATCGCGGCAAGTTGTTCAGCTTGATGTTCGGCCATCAGCGCACTGGTCAACTCACCGATGTCACCGTCCATCATCTGATCCATTTTGTACAAGGTCAGGTTGATGCGATGGTCGGTGATGCGGCCTTGCGGGAAGTTGTAAGTGCGGATGCGTTCCGAGCGGTCGCCGCTGCCCACCAGGCTCTTGCGCGTGGCGGCGGTCTTGGCGTTCTGCTCGCGAACCTGTGCGTCTTTGATACGGGCTGCCAGCACGCGCATCGCCTGCGCCTTGTTCTGATGCTGAGAACGACCATCCTGACATTCCACCACAACGCCGGTCGGCAGGTGGGTGATGCGCACTGCCGAATCGGTCTTGTTGATATGCTGACCGCCCGCACCGGAAGCGCGAAAAGTGTCGATGCGCAAATCCGCAGAATTCAGCACTACGTCGTTGACCTCATCCACTTCCGGCATGATCGCCACGGTACACGCCGAGGTATGCACGCGGCCCTGCGTCTCGGTGGCCGGTACGCGCTGCACACGATGCGCGCCGGATTCGAATTTCAGCACCGAGTACGCACCCGGTCCGACGATTCTGGCGATGATCTCCTTGTAGCCGCCCATTTCGCCGGGGCTTTCTGAAATCACTTCCACCTGCCAGCGCTTGCGCTCGGCGAAACGCGAATACATGCGGAACAGATCACCGGCAAACAACGCTGCCTCGTCGCCGCCGGTTCCGGCGCGTATTTCCAGGAACACGCTGCGCTCGTCGTTGGGGTCTTTTGGCAGCAATTGTTTTTGTAATTCAGTATCGAGTTGCACCAGATGTTCTTGTCCTTGCTTGATCTCGGCATCGGCAAACTCGCGCATCCCTGGGTCGCGTAATTGGGGGTCGGCAGCCATTTCCTGCGCGGTGCCGATGTCCGCAAGACAACCTTGATAGGCGTGAAACAACTCCACCACCGGCTCGAGTTCGGCACGCTCGCGGTTCAGCTTGCGAAATGCAGCCATGTCTTTTGTGGCTTGTTCGGTACTCAGCAGTTGATTGACTTCGAGCAGACGCTCGCTCAACTGAGCGAGCTTGGCGGTAATACTGGGGTTCATTCGGCTGGTGTTTACTCGTCGGCGTGGAGATGGTACAGACGATGGATCACATTGAGGAAAGCCTCGCGATCATCGCTTTGCACTTGATTCAGCGCGTGGGTGGGCGCGTGCAAAAATTTATTGGTCAAGCCGCTGCTCATGGCTTCCAGCACTTTCTCCGGACTCTCGCCTTTGGCCAGCAGGTGCAGGGCTTTTTCCAGTTCGTGGCGGCGATCCCGCTCGGCACGGTCGCGCAGCGCGCGGATGGTCGGCACCGCTTCGCGCGATTCCATCCAGTGGATGAAATCGGATACGCTGGAATCTATGATGACCTCGGCTTCCTTGACCGCACCCTGACGCGCGTCGAGGCCGTCTTTCACTACTTCGGCGATGTCGTCCACGGAGTACAGGAACACATCATTCAGTTCGGCGACTTCGGCTTCCACATCGCGCGGCACGGCCAGATCCACGATGAACAGCGGACGATGCTTGCGCGCCTTGAGCGCGCGCTCCACCATGCCCTTGCCCAGGATCGGCAGCTGGCTGGCGGTACAGGTGATGATGATGTCATGCTGTGCCAGTTGTTCCGGCAACTCGGTCAGCGTGATCGCGTGGCCGTTGATGCGCCGCGCCAGTACTTGTGCGCGTTCCAGTGTGCGGTTGGCGACGGTGATTTGTTTGGGTGAACGCGCCGCGAAATGCACCGCGTTGAGTTCGATCATCTCGCCCGCGCCGATGAACAACACGCGCTGCTCGGAGATGCTCGGGAAAATGCGCTCGGCCATTTTCACCGCAGCGGCGGCCATCGACACCAGATTCGCGCCGATCTCGGTTTGGGTGCGCACGTTTTTCGCCACCGAAAAAGTGCGTTGAAACAATTTGTGCAGCAAGAAACCCAGCGTGCCCGCCTGCTCGGCCTGACGCACCGCCTGTTTCATTTGCCCGAGGATCTGCGGCTCGCCCAACACCATTGAATCCAGTCCGCTCGCCACGCGGAACGAATGCTTCACCGCCTGCTCGCGCGGCAAAGTGTAGAGATAGGGTTCGATGTCTTTGCGGGGCATGTGATGATATTGCGCCAGCCAGTCGATGGCCTGGTCGGGGTGCGCGGCGTTGCAATACAACTCCGTGCGGTTGCAGGTGGACAGGATCGCCGCCTCTTTCGCCGCACCGTTTTCCACCAGGTCGCGCAGGGCGTCCTCCATCCCGTCCGCATTGAACGCGACTTGTTCGCGCACGGCAAGCGGCGCGGTTTGATGGTTGATGCCAAAGGTGAATAGCTGCATCTTTAGTGTGTGTCGAACAGTGAGTTCTAAAATTGATGCGAATTATAGTCGGGACGGCGGCGTAATACCATCCAGCGAGATTTGGGCACCCTGCGAGCCCGGATGTTTCATAAATTCAGCCAAGTCGAAGTGGCCGCTCCTACAAAGGGTGGTGTGTGCCTTCATGAAACATTCGGGCTAGAATGCGCGGCTGCAAAATACTCGATCAAAGCGGCACCCATATGGCCATCAAAGCAACCGTCTTCAAAGCCACACTCCAGATTGCCGACATGGATCGCCATTACTACGCCGACCACGCCTTGACGCTGGCGCGGCATCCATCGGAAACCGACGAGCGCATGATGGTGCGCCTGCTCGCCTTTGCGTTATACGCGGACGAAGCGCTGACCTTCGGCAAAGGCATGAGCAGCGGCGACGAACCCGACCTGTGGCACAAGGACCTCACCGGCGCGATCGAGCGCTGGATAGAGGTGGGCCTGCCCGACGAGCGCGCCATCCGCAAAGCCAGCGGACGTGCGAATCAGGTTGTGGTCATCAGCTATGGTCGCGCCGCCGACATTTGGTGGAATGAGAATCGCGATAAATTGCAACGCCTGAACAACCTCACCGTGCTCAAGTTGCCGAGCGAAACCACCCTGGCCCTCGCCGCGCTGGCCAGCCGCACCATGCAACTGCAATGCACCATACAGGAGGGTCACATCATGATGACCAGCGATGCCGGCATGATAGAAATCGAACCGAAAATTTTACAGGGCAGTTTCCGTTCCGCTTAACGAAACTTATCGTTCCCACGCTCTTGATGAAACACCTAGCCATTCCACTGATAAAACGACTAGCCATCCCACTAAGCAACCAGCCGAAGAACTTTTGGCCGGGCACCCGAAAGACGGTTGCCAAGTGGTTGGTTATAGGTTGTCAAAGTGCTTTGCATAGCTATTCGGCTAAGTCACCCAAAGACGGTGACATAAGCCGCTGGTTATCAGGGCGAACGGCTCACTGCTTAATGGCAGACTCAATTCCAGGCGGACTCAACTTTGCTATGCAAATTCTGCACTTTGAAAATACGATCAACCGGATTATTGCGCGCAGCACCAACTTGCCAAACCCCGCGCAGCTTCTGCTACAGTCCGGCCATGAGCAAATTGACTTTAGACCGCATCCTGCAATCGCAGGGCTTTGGCTCTCGCAAGTGGTGCAGTGAGCTGATTGCCGCCGGTGAAGTGAGCATCGCGGGGAAGACCATTACCGATAACCGTGTCGCTATCGAGACCAGCGGACTCGTGTTCAGGATATTCGATGAGTCGTGGGTTTACCGCAGGCATGTATATATCGCGTTGAATAAGCCGGCCGATTTTGAATGCTCCAGAAAGGCCAGTCACCACCCTGGTGTGCTGACCATCCTGCCGGAACAATTCACCCGGCGTGATGTGCAGCCGGTGGGCCGTCTCGATCACGACACCACCGGCTTGCTGCTGATGTCGGATAATGGGCCGTTCATACACGCCCAGTCTTCGCCCAAGCGGCACATTCCCAAAGTCTATGCGGCCACCACACACGATCCGGTAACCCCCGAACTGGTTGCGAAGTTGCTGGCCGGTGTGAAACTGCACGATGAGCCGGCGCCATTGGCGGCGGTGACTTGCCGCTTGCTGGCTCCGCACCGGCTGGAAATTGTGCTGGAGCAGGGCAAATATCATCAAGTCAAACGCATGCTGGCTGCCGCCGGCAACCATTGCGTTGCGTTGCGACGTTCGCAGATAGGCGGTTTGAAACTCGATGCGCTGGGACTGGCTGAAGGCGAATGGTGTTATCTCGACGATGCTCAGCTGGCGCTGTTGAAACCGGACTGGTTCACCTGCAACGCCGATGTACCATGTTTGTAGGAGCGGGCCATGCGGGTGCCCGGACAAAAGTTTTTCGTACCCGCGATAGCCATATTGTTCGCGGGCACAAAAAACTTTTGTTCGGGCACCCGCATGGCCCGCTACAAGTTTTTATTAAGGTGAGTGCCAGCCGTCCAGAGTAAAATCCGCCTTCATTCATAAAGCCAATCGCAAATGTCCATACAGTGGTTTCCCGGTCATATGACCTCGGCGCGCAGAAAAGCGGCCGAGACGATGGAGTTCATCGATGTCGTCATAGAAGTGCTGGATGCGCGCCTGCCCGAAGCGAGTTGCAACCCGCTGATCAGGGAGTTGCGCCTGCACCGCCAGCGCCCCTGTCTGAAGATACTCAACAAGGCCGACCTCGCCGATCCGGTTGTCACGCAAGCCTGGCTCAACTTTTACAACAAGCAGGCGGGCGTCAAGGCGGTGGCACTGAGCTGCAAAAATGCCGGCGATGCCGCCAGGGTGCCGAGCCTGTGCCAGCCGCTCGCACCGCATCGCGACAGCACCTTCAAGCCGCTGCGCATGATGATCATGGGCATCCCCAACGTCGGCAAATCCACGCTGATGAATATGCTGCTCAAACGTCGCGTCGCAAACGTGGGCGACGAACCCGCCGTGACCAAATCGCAGCAGTGCCACCAGTTGAACGACCACATGACACTCACCGACTCACCCGGCCTGCTGTGGCCCAAGATCGAAAGCCCGCAAGATGGACTCAAGCTCGCCACCATCCACGCTATAGGACGCAATGCCACCATCGACGAGGAAGTCGCCGAATATCTCGCCACTACTCTGCTCGCGCGCTACCCCGGCCTGCTCGCCGCGCGCTACGGTGTTGCTGAGGAAGGGCTGGATGGCGTGGCTGTAATCGAAGCTATCGCGAAAAAGCGCGGTTGCCTGCTTAAAGGCCGGGGCGGTGAACCGGATCTGGAGAAGGCGGCGATGATATTGCTGACGGAATACCGCAGCGGCAAACTGGGCCGCATCAGTTTGGAGACACCCGGGACGCGCGACACCATGTTGGAACTTTCCGGCGGGCAGCCTTGAGCTGAGTTGAAATACGAAGGATCTGCTGCGGACGAACAGGGCACCAGAGCTAACAGGGTGTTGAAAAACGTCGCGAGCGACGGCAGAACAAGGCGCGAAAGGGCGAAAAAGCGGAGTTTACTGGTAGTCTATCGCTTCGCGACCCCGCATTTTGAGCCCTTGAGCAACGCAGTCATGCCGAGCGCATAACCAATGACTTGGCTGGTGTCTTTTGGCAGCCTAGTCAGATGGCTAGTTGTTTCATCAGTAGTTTTTCAACATCCTGCTAAAGCACATTGCCCATTCTTGTTGCATCGCTTCACTTCGCACGCAACTATCAACGTGATAGAGTCATATTCAACTACCCGCGCAACCCCGATTTCCAGAAAGTATTCATGCATGAAAAAGACCATGAATTACCTTACTGTCGTTTCCGGCCTTGTGATGAGTGTCAACCTGGCGCACGCTGAAGGCGAGGCGTGTAATGAGAATATGCATGGTCAACATCATGGGCAAATGGATGGAAAGGTAATGCGCCAGGAATACTTTGACGCGATGCTGTTGTTGCATCACGGCAAGAATATGTACATGAGCGGAAAGTCGCAATCGATGTAGAAATGCCAGAAGTGACAAACAACAAGACCAGTGTTAAGCCGGCCTTGTTGTTTCTGCAAAAATAATAGTGGCTTGTCTGCGATGGCTCTTTGCAGCGTACAAAACATAACAAGAGGTAGCATTGACTTCCATCCAAAGCGTCCTGGCCGCGTTTGTCATCATCCTGATCGATCTTCTTGGGCGGGCGGGGCTCGACAAAGTATTGGCGTTGGCCGGTGGCCCTGTCATGGTTGGGCTGTGGGCGCAACTGCAGTCGGTGGTGGAATTGGTCAGCGCTGTAACAATGGCGGGAGTGTTGCAGGGGCTGACGGTGTTGATCACCCAGGTGAGCGCGTCGCGCGACGAGCGCAGTCTGCTGCGTGGCGCGCTCAAGTTGGGCTTGGGCACGTCGCTGGCAGTGGCGCTGATCGTGGCGCTGGCCGCACCTGAGCTGGCGGTTTGGCTCACCCAGAGAAGAATCGAAACGGGTTTATTTTTGCTTGCCGCATTGGCCGGCTGTATCACCGTCGTCCCCGCCACGCTCAACGCTTATTGGCTGGGTAAACACCAGCAGCAGCGCATGCTGGGGCTGGCGCTGCTGACCAGCGTGATATTGCTGCTGGTGGCGGCGAGTGCATGGTTCGGGCTGTCCTTGGGCGGGCTGATGTGGGTGCAAACCCTCATGCTGGCTATCATCGGCATCGTGATCTGGCGCTATTTGGACAAGCTGTCGCGGGCTCGCGACGGGCAAAAGGATGGCGCGGAATATTTCCGCAAGCTGGTGAAGTTCGTGCCGGTCGGTCTGGCGATCGGCATCATGAGTCCGGTTTCGATGCTGCTGGTGCGCGGCATGTTGTCGGGCGCGCTTTCCTGGAGCGATGTGGGATTCCTGCAGGCGTTGTGGCGTTCCACCGAGTGGGTGACCGCCACGGCGGCAGGCGTGCTGTCGCTGATCTTCCTGCCGCGCTTCAGTGCCACTTACGGCTCGGCGCGATTCAAACGCGAAATGACGCGTGCCGGTGTGATGGTGCTGATTCCGGCGGCGTGTTTGCTGCTGCTGATCTTCTTCAACCAGCGCGCCATGCTGGCGACGCTGTACGACGCGCGCTTCGTGGTGAGCGATGAAACTGCCGCGTTGATCATGCTGGGCAGCTGGATACGCATCGCCTCGTGGCTGTTCCTGTTCGGCCTTTTCTCCGCTCACCGCACCGGACTGATCATTGCAGGAGAAATATTGTCGCTCCCGCTTTACGCGCTGCTGCTGTGGCTGTTTGCCGACGGAATGACGCTGGAACGGACAGCGCTGCTTTATTTTGTCAGCTATCTCGTTTATCTCGGCTTCAACGCCATAGCCTTGCTGTACTCATCGCGCAAAACAACTATCGCTCAGCGTGAAGTGGACTATGAATAACGGTACACTGAATTTTAGAATTGATGTTGGCCCCTTTAGTTGCGTTTAATTCGTCATGGTGCAATAGCCCTGCCAAATAGCTGTCGATAGCAAATCGCCTGTATAAATTGTGTACAATCACGCACGACATAAAGTTTCGGTGTTATCTCAGGGCATGAATGGCCGCCTGAATAACAAACTTCAATCGATGTTCAGTGAAATGAACGACAAGGAGCGAGTGATGGCAAAGTTCACACAGACAGTGAGTGCGGTATTGATGGGGGCCATGATTGCCGGGTTGGCAGGTTGCGATAAGGGCGAGAAGGCACCACCGGCCGCCGCTTTACCGGCCGCAACTCTCACCGTCGGCGGTTCGGTCTCCGGGCTTTCCGGCAGCGGACTGGTGCTCCAGCTCAACGGAGCGAACGATCTGGCAGTCAGCGCCAACGGCAAATTCAATTTCCCCAATGCATTGGCCAAAGACAGCGCCTACGCCGTCAGCGTCAAAGCCTCGCCTTCCGCACCTGTCAAACAGGCTTGTACGGTCAGCCAGGGCAGCGGCAGCATCGCCGGCGCAGCCATCAACAACATCGCCGTCACCTGCACCACCAATAGCTACGCCGTCGGAGGCACGGTCTCCGGACTTTCCGGCAAAGGGCTGGTGCTCCAGCTCAATGGGGCGAACGACCTGGCGATCGCAAGCAACGGCAACTTCATCTTCCCCGACATCCGTCTGCCCGACGGCAGCGACTACAGCGTCGCCATCAAGACAACACCGGCCAAGCTGATGTGTGAGATCAAACCCATCAGCACCGCCTTTGACAAAGACACCCTGAACATCGTCGCCGTCACCTGCTCCAAAAAAGGCCATCGCAAATAATCGGGGGAGAGTATCGCACCCGGCATAACGGCGCTGCCCAAGCGGAGCGTCTTCCGGCAACACTGGCCGGGTTGATACTTGTGGGTTTTGTTTCCTTTGTTGCGAGGTCGTGTAGCTGCCTAGCCTGATCCGCTTCGGCTTCGCGCCTTCAGGAAATAACAAGCCACAAAAGGGACAGCATGATAGAAGTAATCATCCTGGCAGTCGCACTCAGCATGGACGCCTTTGCAGTTTCCATCGGGCTGGGCGCCAAGAAAAACGTTCCCGGCTTGGCACTAAAAGCAGGGCTGTTCTTCGGCATCTTTCAGGCCTTGATGCCCTTCATCGGATATTTGGGCGGCAAGGGCGTTTTAGGCTGGATAAACGCCTATGCCCATTGGATAGCCTTTGGCTTGCTGGCGCTGATCGGCGCAAAAATGATTTACGAAGGCGTTCAAGAAGGCATAGAAGAACAGATCTCGGCCATCACCAACAAGATGATGCTGATCCTGGCCATCGCCACCAGCGTTGATGCAATGGCGGCCGGATTCAGCCTGACGCTATTGGATGCAAACCCTTATATCGCCTGCCTCGTCATAGGAGCAATAACTTTCGCCTTCAGCTGGGTCGGCTTTTTCATCGGCAAGAACAGCGGCACCTGGCTCGAAAGCAAAGCTGAGATTTTCGGCGGAACAGTTTTGATACTGATGGGTTTTAAAATACTTCTTTTCTAAATTCGCCCATTGCATATTTGCCAAGGGAATAATACTCAAATCAATTCCGATGGTCTGAACAGGTTGTGCTGGGTTTTCGAATTGATGCTGACTTCATTAGCTCAGTAGCTGCGAAGACCGTGACCATCCTTGCGGTACGGCACCAGCGCGAAAAGGATTATCATTAGCCGCGAAATAACTCGAGCCCAACTCTAAGGTCTCATGTCACGTACTCAACCAAAGGAGAGCAGCATGACCAAAAATACCACCCTGACCCCGACTCCAACCACAACTCTGGGCGGCTCACCCGTAAAACTGTATGGCGAATTTCCGCAGGTGGGTAAAGTCGCGCCCCCCTTCTCGCTGGTGAACAAAGACTTGCAGAACATCACGCTGGACAGCTTCGCCGCCAAGCGCAAAGTGCTGAACATCGTGCCCAGCCTGGATACGCCGACCTGCCAGGCTTCTGCGCGCCGCTTCAACAAAGAAGCCGCAAGCCTGGACAATGCCGTCGTGATCAACATCTCCGCCGACCTGCCCTTCGCGATGGCGCGCTTTTGCAGCAGCGAAGGATTGGACAACGTGGTCAATCTTTCCGTCATGCGCGGTCGCGAGTTCATGCGCGACTACGGCGTCAAGATAGCAGACAGCGTATTGGCCGGACTCACCGCACGCGCCGTGATCGTGCTGGACAGCAACAATGTGGTGCGTTACACCGAACTGGTGAGCGATATCAAGAACGAACCGAATTACGACGCGGCACTGGCGGCATTGAAAGCCATTTGATTGTTCGCAGAATGGGTGGGGCGCTTGCTACGCGGGCATCTCGAACAATCCGAGCACGGCCCTTTTAATCTATCACTTTTGATCTATCATAAACATTGGCCATTATCTGAATCCAAATTAAACCGTCGATGAACGAACTTAAAACCAAGGAAAATGCTGCTCCAACCACGAATGACTGGGGTTCACGCAGCCA